>Ga0208454_1000546_pt1 | contig 20966 bp, 37 predicted proteins | sample EasRivMeERMZT100_FD_187530 | JGI IMG/M metagenome (GOLD analysis project Ga0208454, IMG submission 187530) | Soil microbial communities from meander-bound floodplain in the East River, Colorado, USA - East River MetaG ERMZT100 (SPAdes) (version 2) | ecosystem: Environmental > Terrestrial > Soil...
AATTGATGTCTGCCAAAGGAGCACAAGGATCAGAGATACAAGTACAACATGGTGCTTGTATAGTAACTGATCTTGTTAAGCCATTGAAATACAATGTATCAATGTAACTTGAGTGAGCACGAATGGTCAATGTAACTACATCACCACACTGAATATTCCAACCTGAAATATCAGTGATCTGAGTTGTTGCGTTAGCACATCCAAGAACTTTGTAAAATTCAGTCACGTTGGTATTACAGGTTGCTGTTGCACAACCTTTAATTTTGTCTGAACGTTTACTACCTTGCAAGTAGGTATTTTGTCTACCTTGTGCAACGTAAAAATAGGGAGCTGCTGCTATACCAGCACCAGCATCCGCTGTGTAGTCATTTTTGAAGAATCCAACAATTCCTGCACCTAAATCCTGGGTAGCTGTACCTGTAGTAGGTAATGCAGCCTGGGTAGAAGGGACTACAAAGAGCGTGGTTAAAGAAAAATCCATTTTATATTAATTTAAATTGTTAATTACTCGTTAGTTTGAATTCTCATTTGAGAACTCTGGATTGCTGATTGATTTTCTATATATGTTGCTAGAGTCTGTACTGTTAAGTCCAATAACTCATCTTCCAAATACATTTCCAATTCACAATCTACATTTTTAGACTCTGTACCATCAAATTTTATATAACCCACATGGTCTATATAATCTGGATATCTCAAGTACATTATGTAGATAGCCAGTGGTATGAACGTTCCATCTGTAAAGATACTAATTTCATCTGAAGAAATCCAATTAAAGGTCTCTTGATATTCAAATGAAGGTCTATAATGCTCATTGTTAAGAAGATACTGTAAATCACCATGTCTTGCCAAGTCTTTGTTAATCCAAATTTTTCTGTCTTTACAAGGACCTCTTTCAGCAATGACATATGAATCCTCATACATCATATACTCAGGCTTCAAAGCATTTAGGTTTGCTGACCATCTATTTATAGTTTTATCTGCTAATACAAGTGGCAACTTACCTTGATCATAGGTTACAGATAATCTCTGTAAATCCTCATATCTTTTCTTAAAAGAATCCTGACCCATACCAGCAGGTGTACTAAAGCCATCCACTTTTTGCTTTATCAACTTAATCTGAGCCTCATTGAGAGCAAGAATCTTGTCCTCTAAAGGGATCTGTTGATGAGAATTAGTGGATAATTTATTCAGTTTTTGGTCAATTTTGTACAATAAACTATCTACTGGTATCATATCTTTTATCTTTTAAGCTAACCTCTTAAACAGAGGCTAGCTTTTTAGTTTTTAATTTTCCTTCTAGTACAAGCAAATCATCTTGATGGTCATCGTCAACGAGGTATTTTACTAACTCATCTTCATCATTGGCTATCTCAAACTCTCCTTCGTATACCTTCCCAGAAGGTTTTACTCTATAGATGCTGTGAGCAATTGCTTGTTTAACCAAATCTTTTATGTGAAGTAAGTTTTCACCCATATCAGCGAATCTGTTAAAGACCTCTACTGGATTCAATCCAGCATACTTGCCTTTGTCAAACTCTGTTTTCTTTAACAGGTTATCAATCTGGTTATACACCATTTCTTCTTTTGTGTCTTCAGTAACTGGAAGACCTAAAAGTCTAGCTACTTTGCGTTTTTTCTCTATTGTCATAGATTGGAACTTCACAATAGCTGTATTGATAAGCTGTTTTTTCTTGTATAACACTGCACTTTCAATTTCCTCATCACACACATAATACTGTGTATCTGCAGGATATTCTCCACGCTCCCAAGCTTGATGGCTGGACGCTATGGTAGGGTGCACTCTTAACCAAGCAAAAGCGATTTCCTGAAAGGGGATAGACAAATCAAAATAATTATCACCATCAATCAGCTTAACTGGCTGAACGTGGCTTGTATCATCTGCGCTTTGTGCAAGTCCATAGTTCCAAAAAGGAGCTCGTGGACCTAAGTCAATATCACCCAGTGCATTCTGTAACGAATCTCTAAGCTTAGTTACTCTTTCAACCTCCATCTCTCTTTCCAGAGGATCTTGGATTCGCTTGATGTATGATGCAGTTGGATCTAATCCTGTTCTGTACTTTCCATCAATCTCTTTGTAAGGAAACTTAAACACTCCAGTACCTGGAATTCTCGTCATACCTTTGGCAGTCTGCATATCTGCATTGCTGTATTCTTTTTGAATAACAGCAATTTTGCCTACTCTACTTCCCATATTTAGTTGTTTTTAATTGGTTTAGTTGCAAGAGAGGGACTCGAACCCACGACCTCCAGGGTATGAACCTGGCGAGCTAGCCTGCTGCTCCATCTTGCGCTATAAGTGAGAAAGAAACCCCTGCTGGTGGGAGAGTGGTGCGCAGGGGAATCAGTCTCGATTTCAGTTATCTTAGAATTGTGGGATTTCTTCGATAAGAACTGTTCTTGACAAGTCCTCAATGAATACATCACATCTATCTTTCATCCATAACTCATAACCTGGGAATTTATTTGCTGAACTCATACCTTGAGACTTCGCAAAGCCTAAGTGGTGACGAGTACCATCGATATAACCCCATGTCATAGAAGGTGCACCTTTCATTCTCACCTCACGAATATTGTTCACCATTGAACCATCAGACATTGGAGAAACGTCGAACACGAAGAAAACTGGTGTTGATTTTTTGTTTTGTCCAAACTCTAAGTTGGTTTGAGGTAGATCCAACTCTTTCAAGTGGATCAATTCAATTTTACCAGTTTCTCTGGTAACCATTGAGTCAAAAGCGAAGTTGTAAGTGATATGTTGTCCTTCACCTTGTAGATATCTGTTTCCAGAATCTGCAACGAATGTAAGACCAGAATTAAGGGCATCTGTTTTTAATGCTTGCTGGAACACATCGAATCCAGCTTCATTGGTGTACATTTTTACACGTCTGTCTTTTACGTCCACACGTCTGTAGAATAAGTCTCCAAATACAGATCTTAAAAGGTTAGCATTGAACTCACCTCTGTTATACTGTACTAAGTTACCATTGTTACGCATTCTGTAGTACACACCTGCAGAAGTACGTTTAACTTCCTGTCTGGAACCATTGGTTTTCACAGTACCTGGTTGAGACCAGATCATACGTTTAACCTTCATTTCCAACATGGATTTTCTCATCATGAACTCGATGAAAGGTTCCCATTTAACATCGTTACGAGTTAAAGGCAATTGGTTACGTCTTTGAGGAGCGTACACCAAGATATCTAATGATTTACCATCAGCATCTTTCATCATTCTGTCGTCAGCCCATTCTGTGATTTTGTGCTCATATCCATAGCCTGAGCTAAGAGATTCAAACATGGTGATTTTCTCACCCAATCTTGGAAGACCTAACAAGTCTTGATCAAACTCTCCAATAGCTGCGTCAATCAATTCAAGTTCAACACCAATTTTCAAGAAAGTTGGATTGATAAAATCAACTTTAGGGTTTGGAGAAACAAGAGTGAAGGAATACAAGTAACCATTGTTCCAAGGTAGTGGATCTTTGATTACATAAAGGCGTGGCCCATATTGACGAGTACCCACTGATACGATGGCATTTTTAGAGAACTCGTTAGTGTCTAACACTAATTGGAACTCTTGTCCATCAATACCTGCTTTACCTGTACCAGTTGTTAAGATGGCAACCAGAGAAGCTGGGAGGTCAATAATTTTAGGGAATTTGTAAGGAACAGCAATATCCCATTTCCAAGCATCGCTGTTGTTGTCGATGTAGAAAGGAGTACTTTTGTTAATCATGTCCAGAAAATCATTGCTATACAATGAACTCTGGGTGTAGAGACTAATGATTTTCTTGTCATAGTCTGCTGGCTCTGTGGAGTGGAAGGATTCCAAGTGATTGGAGTCTGTTAACTTACCTACAGCACGCTTGTCCATTGACGCCACCCTGGCGTAGGTAAACCCAACTAATCCTGGGATTGTTTGAATACTCATTTTATTTGTCTTTTATTGTTATTACTAAGTTATATGAACCATCTTCCTTTGTTCACATTGTTGGCTGCTTTTTGAACATCAGAAGTTTTATCTTTTGTTACTTGTCTGGCAACCTCTGTAAACAGAGCATCAGTTTTCTTAGTTACACCTGACTTCTGTATTGTAGAAAGAGTTGGATCTTTCTCTAATACTTTCAAGAGTAAACCTATTTTAACTTTGGTTGCATGATTTTCTGGTTTTTTCAAATCTAAAATCATTTTGTCAAAATCTGTAAGCGTTTCTCCTGTTGCAGTCTTATACTTCTCAACTAATAAGAAATCTTGTAATTCTCCAGCCAACTTTTGGTTGATTGGGATACCATCAAAATCCCTTGCTTTTAGTTTCTCCTGTATAGTAGATTGAACATTTTTAATGTATACGTTTCTGACTTGTGCTCTTTGTGCAAGCTCATGTTGGGATTTTTGTTCCAACTCTTGCATCTTAACAGCTTCTTTCTTCACTAATACTTTATGGTTTCTAGTCGCTACTGTCTCTAAATCACCATAATTTTTTAATCTTTCAATCTCTGTATCTATATCATCTTGCTCAAAACCTTGGTCTGAAAGTGATCTGCGCATCACTGCTTCTTGATTACTTTCAATGGTTAGATCCATCTCAGCATAATTTACAGCTTCATTATAAGCTGACCAGTATGCTTTAGGATCTACCCCTTTTACATATATGGCATCAAAAGCGTTTTGATAATCTTCACCAAACTGTCCAATGAATTGGTTCACCATGTCAATAGCTCCTTTTCTCTTCTCAGTATTAAACCTGTCCAAGAAATCTTCTGGAGTGCTAATAACAACATCTTCTTCGTCTTCATCTTTATTGAAGACACCTAATCTGAACAAGTCATTTGATAATGCTGTGAACTGATTAGAAGGTGCAGGATTATCTTCATCCTCTTCTTCATCTGACTCAGCTGGCTTTTTCTTTTCAACCTTAGTCTTTGGTTCATCACTATCATCATCCTCATCCTCCTCTTCTTCATGGTTGCCCAGGAAATCAGAGATTGTATTCTTTACTTCAGGTGCTTCTCCATCTTTGGGAGCCTCTACCTCTTTACCTTTTGGTTTTGGTGGATCTGCAGGAGCTGGATCTTCAGTGTTCTTAACTATAGGAGTTAAGTCTTCTGGATTGCTTGATGCAGTTTCTGGTGCCATTAAATCTCTTAAGAGTTCAGCACTACCTAGTCCCATTTCCATCGTGTCTTTGATACCAAAGTCACCAAATGCCTGGTTGTTGTTTTCTTCAGTTGCCATATGTAGTTATTATTATTGGTTTCACTTGTAAAATTAGTAAGAGGTTTGTTATAATCAAAGCATAATCGATCTAATTAGTGTAATATTTTCGATAATATAGCATTAATATTTTTTTCTCTAACTAATTTGGTTTATTTTTTGGGTGGGGTCTTTCCTCCACCTCTATTTTTAGAGTTTTCCTTGGCTATATCCAAGTCATTTTTCTGATTTTCTCTAGCTACCTGGAGTTTTTCTTTCTCAACATCCAGTTTCTTCATACCAAGATTATTTTTAGATTGGATCTCACTCATCTTAATATCATACTCTTTGTTAGCTCTCTGTTCTTCAGAAGCCATATTAGTCATTTCTAATGCATCAGCAACTCCAGATTCATCTGTATCTGCAGTGGCTTCTGGGTTTCTACCAAGAGCATTAAGCAAGGCAATTTCTTTTTTGTTGATACGATCAAGTTCATTTTCATGATTTTGATTTTCCATCTCAATAGCTTTTTGCTGTTTAGCTTCTGCCATTTGAGCTTGGGCAATTTGACCTTGTTGTTCAACTTTTTGTTGCTCAGTAGCTTGTTGTTGTTGCATCATAGCTTCTTGTTTGTCACGCAAATCCTTGAAGGTTTTCTTCATGGCTCTCATTGACTTAGTGCTGTAAAGCTCAATAATGTCGTACACACTTCCACCATTCTGTATAATAGCCTGGCTTAATTGACGTACTTCATTAAACATTGTGGTATCCTCAGGTCTATTGGTAGCAAAACATTTAAGGTCTCTGAATTTCAAATCATTTCCATTAACCTGGATGAAAGCTGCTTCTCCTTCTCCTGTAATATAGGAAAGAGTAGACATTGGTTTAGAACTCTCTATATATTGTGAAGCATCTATGATGGCCTGGTACAATTGTCCAAGCGTGTATTCATGTGCTACGAATAAAGGTTCTGTTTGTGTATAAGATTGTTGTACTGCTGTGTTGGTTCCTGTTGCACTTTCTGAGGCTGTAACATTCCCCATTCTTTGTTTGGACATTCCTATCAACTCCCAACACTCATTTTTAATTTGCATGGCCAGCTGATATCTGGATTGTATCTCCTGAGTTCTGGTTAGGTCAAGAGCAGTGAACTGGTTGAAACTTGATGGAGCTTTAAGGTTCTCAGGGCTGTCATCTATAAAGACAACTCCTCTTCGTCTGGCCTCCATTTCCCAAATATCCAATGCGTCTTGGGCATCGCCATCCTTAGGGATTGGTACATGTCTCAAGGACATGAGCTGCACTCTACCCACCTCTTTTTGCAATAGTTCAAAGAGTTGGTTCATACACACGTTGTAGATAACTTGGAAAGGTTTCATCAAGTCAATTAGAGAACGTGACTCTGTATTTTTAATTTCATGAACCATTCCTATGATAGGACAATAGCTCAACAGTTTAAATGGTTTAACAAAGTAAATGTCTGGTCCAACTTTAATACCTTGGTACCATTCATTTATCCAGCCCCACTCTAAAGAGATTTGGCTTGGCATTGTCCCTGACTTGTATTTTTCATCCACCAAAATAGACTGAGGTTTATCAAACTCATCCAGATAGACAAGCTTACCAATTTTCTTTTTGCTCATCCAATAGCTTCTAACAACCACGTATTTGTAACCAAAAGAAGACACATTGGAAGTTAATCCTAAGAAATCTCTTAGTCCATCGTTATTTTCCTTGATTTCTGATTCAATAAGCATTCTTGTTTGAAGCACAAGAGGATCATAGGTGTCATACATCACAGAGTCAATTCCTGGCTCTGCATTGGGGTTGCCTAAGTTAGACTCTCTCACATTGATAAGACCATAGTCTTGTAAGCTGGAACGTAAGTGATCTATCTCTTCTTTGGTAAGTTCTGGTATTGACTCAATGATTTCTGAAAGTTCCATAACCTGAACAGTCCCTGCAGCATATGCTCCCTGGGCTCGTCCTGTTGGATCTGATATCCATTTTCTGTCTGGTGTAGTAAGGAACCAAACGTTTTTTGGATTGGCTACTTCAATATTGTAGCCTAGTTTGGAGTTGTCTTCGTAGATGTGGTAGTATTGTCTGTTGGAAATCATCAAATCCCTAAAGGCATCCTCTGATTTTTCTTTTAAATTGAAGTCTGCTTTTGTACAGGTGAGTACGTGATTGGCCCACTTTTCAGCCATTGAAGTATAGTCAGTAAGCTCATCTTGAACTTCCTCCATCGTTTTTTGTTCTACTTCTTCATCAGTAATCTCAACTCCCTGCATTGCTGCATTCTCAATGATTTTTTTCTTGGCATTCTGCATGATGTAATCTTGCAGTACCTGAGTTTTATATTGCAGTTCTTCAGCCTTGCTGTCATCGTCGAAGGCTTTGATTCTATATGTATCTGGGCGTTTAGTTAGCTCTCCTGTCAATTCATTGATTGGAGTCGTAACTATAGAGTAATGTTTCACATAGGCAGGAAGCTTCATATCTGCTTCCAATATGTCTGTAAAACTTTTAACATCTGGCTCCTGATAGAAATCTTCTGGTCGAAGGATTCCTTTCATCAAGTCATAATTGCCTACAAATGTATCCCTGTTCTTAACATATTCAGCATAAGCTTTGTTAGCAAAATAGTCCATTGTGTTTTTAATCCAACTCTCATCCTGCTTTTCCTTATCAGTTTTAAACTGGTCAGGGAATATGTTAAGATAGGCATACCTGATTGTAGCGTCCTTGGTGTATCTGATTATTGCCATTTTATCCTTTAAATAATTTGTTATTACCTACAAATAGATTTCTGTTAGAAGAAAACAATTGCGTTTTTGGCCTGTCTTTGTTATACAAGGCCCTGACTCGAACATCTCCCTCACCGCCTACTGCTCCCATCATTGGGTCCATTTTCATGGCTAGTGCAATGGCAAGCTCTGCTGCAATGATTCTATCGAAGTTACCTTCGTCATTATAAGCCATCATTTCGTCTAACAACAGTGGATCAAAGATCTTGGTCATTCCTTTTAAAGCTGGAGTAATCTCTCCATCTTCAGCCAGCGTATGTTCTCGTACTAATATCTCTTCAGTATATTTCTTCAAGCATCCATGCAAAAATAGTCTAATTTTCTCAGCTGACCTATGGATTCCATAATCCCTTTTAACAGTGGTGTTTGGCACTATCTCCTGAAGCCATATAGGCTGGCGCTCTAGGTAGTGACTATCACCCTTGGCTATCATGTAGTCAATGAAAGAAATTTCATCGTTTTCACATAAGGCTCTGGCATTGTAGAACTTAATCAACAGTCTGGCCTGGTCCTCCCATACCTCTTTTCTATCTGGTCTTGCACAGTATGACGCCACAAACATATCCTGATACTTCTCTCCTGAGATACTGTGCATCCTTTTATAGATGTAGACAACCCCAAGCGAAGTACTATACGCAGCTTTCCCTTGGCGATATGGATCGACTCCAGCCACGTAGAGTCCATATGGAGGATTCTCCACAGGAAACTCGTATATAATAACTGGTGCATCCTTGTTGTCATCTTTCTTGGTTGGAAAGTTAGTAATTGGTTCTTTGTCTGTGAATTGGTGTTTCACACCATCTCCATCATCATATAATATAACAGGAGTGCCACTATGAGCAGCTTCCTGTAGTCTTGATTTTTGTCTCTTGGCTCCTTCGATATCAAAGATATTTTCACCTGATTGCAAGAAGCATTCTTCCACTGTAAGTGGATAGTACATAATTTGTTTCAGATAGATAGTTCTATCTGGGTTTAGTTTGGCAGCAATTCTTTCTTTCTCTATCAGAGCTGTAGCCTTGGCTTTATCAGCTGCTTTGATCATTATATTGTGTAGGTCACTATCCTTTGGTAGGATCAAGCCTCTTTCTTGAGTTAACCATTCTCCTAAAGTCATTTCAATCTTGCAATCCTGACGATAGACACCAGACAGGAACAATCCAGTTTCCCTTCCACTAACAGGGTCTACGCATGCATGGAAATTGTTAGCACGAGGATTATAGAAAAAGTTCTCAGCATCCTGGCCACGCTCGAAGCTACCACCAGTTCCAACAAGAATAGGAACAGCTCTCCAGCCATTCGAGCCCTTGATTGCAGGTTCTCCTGCTTTAAACGTTGCTGCGAATGGATATTTCCCAATCTCATCCATGATAAGAGACTTCGCTGTAGTACCTGCTGCCACCTCTGTTACATTCCCATCCTTAGCATTACGAATAACAATGTAGCTCCAAATAGCATCCTCCCCATCAGGTTTTTTGTATCCCAATCTAATTTGGTTGGAGCGCCAAGTCTTGTCCAGACGAGGTATTGAGATACCTTTCCATAAGTTCTTCATTCCAAAATCCACCTTGTCCTTTAACAAAGAAAGGTCATAGTCGTTCCCACAAATAATCACATTCTGTGTGTTCTCAAACAAGGTGGCATTCATTCCAAAGTAGGAGGCTTCCATTTCAGACTTTCCACCCTGACGTCCTCCAACTTCCATATATCCTTCTTTCTCTACCTTACAGGCTTCCAAAATTTCAGCTCTTATCCACTCGTTGTCACGCAACTGTGGTAAACTGGTAACTCTGACATCATTGCCAAAGTTATCTTTCTCATCTAGTCTGATCCACCAGTGATTTAAATGCCAATAGAGCCACCCACTGAAATAAACTCCATTGATAGTGACTCCACCTTTGATTTTTTCCTCTTCCCACTTAATCAACTGTCGAAATTCTTCAGTTCCTGGTGGTGGAAGACTCTTGATGTTCTTAAAGAACTCTGTGCTTTTAATTTCCATCACCCTGCATTCTATGTGGTACTACGCTTTGGCCTCTTGCAACCTTTACAGCGTTTTCTTTTTCTCGAAGTGTATCAACCACCTCTAATAAAGCTAGGTAATTCTTCATTGTCTCCTGGAGAAACTTACCCTGCTGCTCGATTGAAGCAATAACCATAGGAATCATCCCACCTTTTGCTAGCTCCTTCCACTCAATCCTGTCTTTCAACTCATGGAATGGATTATTATCAATGTATTCCTTCCATGAGCTCAATTGCGCCTCAGCCCAATCGAGTTCAGTATTGATGTATGTCTTTTTAGTCAGTGCCATTATATAGTTCTTTTAAAAGGATAGCATCCAGGTAGTTAAGTGATTTCAACTCCTCTCTTTTCTCCTTCAGTTGTTTTATTTTTTCCTCCAAATTAGTGACAAGTATTCCTATCTCCTCCATTTCTCTCCTTCTGGAAGCCATAGCTTGTAACAAGTCATATTTGGTAGGTTCATTCATTATACTCATCAGAGCTATCTTCAGACTGGTAGGCCTCATCCATTTCCAACTCTGTTAGGTAGTTGGTCAAAGATTCAGCCAATTCTCTGTCTGAAAGGTTATAAATGTCTGATCCATCCAAAGCATGAGCAATATGCTCACCAATTGGAAGGCCAGGAAATTCCTTATGTAATCTCATTATGGATTTGCTGATAATATCAGCATAAACAGGTGTTCTCATAACAATTTATTTATATCTTCGTCTGTTAGGTTTTGTGTTTCAATTATTGGGGTATTCTTTGGGGGGATGTCATCATCATCATCGTCATCATCATCCTCATCATCAAAATCCTCCTTGTTGTCAATTATATCAGGCCTGAAACCATCCTTGATAAACTGTGGATTTATGTAGCTGTCTTTTGTCTGGATAATCAACTTATCCTGGCTAGGATCCTCATTATTGGAAAATAGGTCTACATAATCTATGCCTTTTTCAAACAGCTCGATTAACAAGTTAATAAGAGTATCCAAAGGTATCTTTTCTATTTTAAAGTTTCGTTTCATCACCTTTAATTGTTTGTTCCTCTTCAGGAGTTACTTCTGGTCCCCACTTGTTCTGTGGACAGTGACAGGAGAGACACTTGGTTTTTGATTGAAGGGGACATCCACAATCTGTGCAATGTTCGTCAGTCCTGAAAGACTGATACGTCCCAGCTGCTTTAGCATTTATACTGTTGAAGGGGCACTCTCTGCAAATGGCCAGACGTTCATTGGATACTTCAGTTATTTTCTCCTTTAGATAGTCAGCAGGTGCCAGATGGTTTCTCCACCCTTCAAAAATTTGTTTTAGGCTCATTATCGTAGTTTTGGTTTAAGGTGATCAATATTCTTATTGGTCGTATTCAATCGCATGGTCAAATTCCTTTTGTCCTCTGGAGCACATCTTATGAGAGCTGTTTCCAACATGGTCTTCTGAGCCTGATATTTATTCATCTGCGCAGCAGCTTTCTTCTGGTGAAAAACAAACTTTCCAAATCCTGACAGTTCAATGCTGTTAAAGTTTGAAGTTGCTCTGAAGGCCTCTGTGAACTGGTCTGATATAACCAGGTCAATTGTAGACTCAGGAATGTTCAACTGCTGACTTAGCTTTTTGATGAGAGACTCTTTCAGAGGTATGCTCATTGACTTCTCCATTTTGTTCATTGTTTACTGTTAATGTTATCTGTAGAATAAGGGGCTTTGAGAAGTCAAGAGCAATCCTAGGATTCACCACTATCTGTTTCCCTGATTTAACCATAATGCCAGAGCGTTTCAGCTTTGACACAATATTGTTTATCGTAGGGAAGGAACTTTGATATATATCGCAGAAATCCTGTCTAACAGTAGCAAATGAAATACTTCCTCTGACAGCAGCAAAAGCAATTAGCTGAATCTCTCGTTCTGTAAGATACAGATTGTTTAGAGCGCTAATCAGGCTATAGTACTGCTGGGCCAGTTCCAATCTGTTACTGGTGGTCTTAGCAAGCTTTTGAACAGTCATTGTTTCCATAATGTAATTGATTATAACAAAGGTAGGAAAATAATGGGGTTGGTTAATTTTTTTTTTTGGAATTTTTTTTTTGAAAATGTGAACGTGTCATATGCCCACTCCAGCTGGAAACCTCCTGTAGGGTTTGTGGTGGTGGCGTTGCCCCCACCCTTTAAATAGTAACTTTTAAAACACTTAATATTATGGAAACTACAAAAACAACAGTTCTAATCAGAGGTCAATTCTCAACAGGCACAGGCTCAAAAGGACATTTCACAGGGTGGAATACTTTAGGTAAAACAGTTATCATACCAAAGACTATGATGAAAGATTTATTCAATCTTGATACTCAAGCAGAATGGTTAGCACTAACACCTAAGCCAATGATACACACAGTATACGAGGAGAATGTTACCTTTGAATTAACAGACGAGGATAACAAACCAATCCTTGATGAATCAGGTAATCCTAAAACCTTTACTCAAAAGGCTCGTGCATTATCAATCTTCAAATCCGAAAAGGAATTAGCTACAGCTGTTAACTTTGACAAGAAACAAGTTATTGCGATTGCAGAAGACTTCGTTGTTTCAGTTCAAGCTTCAGCGCTTACACCTGAATTAATGAATAAGGTTTTATTAGAGAGCAACCTAATGTAATATTAGGGAGCTCTCGCTCCCTTATATATAAATTCCATTTAAAGAATAAAAGTTTTATATGCGATTTACCTGTAATTAAATAGGAAATATCGTATGTATTGTTTGATTGTGTTGTTTGAGGTATGGAAAGAGGCTAAATTAGCTGTTTAGTCTCTTCTATATCATGCAATCAGGCGTAAATTGTAAGTACACAAACACGTACTTGAAGAAATAGTGTTTAAAAAAGCAAACAAAATCAATAAAACAATCAAAAATATATAGCATTATGAATATAGAGCTTCAGAATAAAGTAAAGTTAGAGCTAATCAATAGATTAACTTCTAATGGTGTTGATAATAAATCTTTGCTACCAAGTGCAATTAATTTTATCATTAAAGCTGACCTTAACAGCTACAGACAAGTTGAGGAAATAAATGACATTTGTGAGGAATTGATATTTGAGAATTTCAAGGGAGTACAATGTTTGGATTGGTTTAACGCTAGATGTATTAGCACAATATTAAATGGATAATGAATATAGCAGTTATTAAAGAAACTTTTCAAGTTTTAATGGGAATGAATGGTGATGTCTTTGCAAAAGAGATTATCACCACAGGTGTATTAAGTGCAAGATCATATGATATTATCAGTGATAATGTATATTACAATGGTAAAGATAGTATTGACCAATACTTTGGTTTGGTTCAATGGTATTATTTTGAGGGTAAAAGAGCAGCAGCTCTTGAGAAAGCAAGATTAGCAACCATAATAGATAAAATGTAATGAATGATTATATTATTCTTCAGAATATGTTAGAGCTTGCCCAGCAATTGGGCAATGCTACTAGCAAAGAGATATTAGTTAAGAATATCTCAACAGCATTAAATGTTAACAGTTATCACAATAACCTACAATATGATATTCTTATTGATACACATCAGTTTGACAATCTTATTGACCCCAAAGAGTTTGTAGAACTGTAATGTGTTTTGTTTTTTAGTTAGTTAGTTAGAGTAGTGTGTATCTCATATCCTTGGGATACATACTATTTTTATTTTGAATCAGAGTTTAATAAAAATATAATATTGTCATGGAAATACGTGCAAATAAATTAGTTAGAGAGTTAGGAATGAACTATCCAGGAGGATTAGAGACATTTGGTAGAGTAATAGGTATTGATGAAATATCTCCTAATACTAAATTGAGTATTATTGAGGTTAACAGTCAGAGTGATGTTGTTAATATGGATAGACTTGATGGTCTTGATATGTTAGATTTAATATCATTACGTAATAAGATTGAATCAGCTATTGAGAAGAGAGAAGCTATTATTCAATTAGAGGGTGCATTACAGAGATTAGCATTTGTTGGTATTAAAGAAATAGCAATGAATGGATACTTTGTTTCTCATATGGAGGATGCTATTGTTCCATCAATGTTAAATGAGATAGTATGACACCAATAGTTAAATTCATTTATGTATTAATAGGCTTATTGTTCATTACAATAGGCCTTATGATGTATCAATTGGGTAAAATGGAAGAGTTCTTCATATGGATTGTACCAATGGCCTTAATCAGGATATTACATTCTATTCTCTTAATAAAATTAAAAGAATGAAACTGGCATTATTTGTTGGAGCTATATTGCTCATCTTAGTAGTAAGAGGAGCATTTAGCTTTGGCGTAGCAATTATTGTATTTATTATTTTATGTTTAATTTTTAACAAATCCTCAAACAAATGAGACATATCATCATTAACCTTATCATTTTAGCATTAGTTACAGGCTTTATGGCTTATAAATTTGCTGAAACATTGTTTAATATTATCCTTACTATCAGCAATGATACAAGAGGTAATGAAGTAAATAAACAGCTTGATATATTTCAAGTCAAGAGATATTTACTTGAAAAAATCCCTGTATAATGAGACATATATATATTTTATTATTGTTAGTAATAACAATGACATCATGCTCATCTGATGATAGTGTGAATCCAAATGAAGATGTTGTAATGGTATCACTCAATTGGAGTGCTAAAAGTATGAATATACCATTAGAAGGTAGTGTTACAGTGCAGACATATTCAGGTGTTGAGTATAAAGAAGCATTTTATCGTGATAATACAATAGTATTTCCAGCTAAGAAGGGTGATTTCATAACATTTATGATACATCCTAAGGTTACAGATCAATCACAAAATGAAGCAGGTATTGATATTAATTATACTTTATCTACATCTTCAGGAGTAATTAGTCATGGATATACTAATGGTTTTGATCAAATAACCATGAAATTTTGGTTACCATTAATTGGAGTGTGTCTATTATTATATTTAATAGGCACACATCCATTAATATTCATAGGTATTGCCTTTGGATATTGGCTATTCATAATGTTCTGGCCAGACAATTTTAAAAAATAAACAAACAATTCCCTAAACAATAAGACAAATGGAAAACAATTTAGACAACAACGTAAGAGAGATTGCACCAATAGCTAAATCTCAATCATTAAGACTATCAATTGAGAAATTAGATGGAGGATATATATCTGACATCACTGGTAAGAGAAAGATATATCAACATGCTGATGAAGTGGTTGATATGTTGAATATGAATAAGATTATTGGTAGATTAGAGCATGCTGAATATAAAATGAACATTGATATTGTACATATTGATGATCATCAGGAGTATTTAGACATGGAAGATTTGCGTGCTAATTATAAGCAAGAGGCAGCAATGTCTATTGAAGAGGCTAAAGAGTGTGGTATTATTGAAGAAGCACCAAAGTTTAATCCAATGCCTACTGAGCCTGTATTAGATTTACATGCACCAATTAAGGTGACTATGACTAATGCATATACTACAGCAAGGCTGAAATCTATTGATTGGAAGTCATTTGATGAGCAATTACCAATGACTGTACCTGAAAAGGCTAAGATATGTGGTATGAATACTACATCATTGTATTCAACATGGGTTAAAGTATTAAATGGTAAAATGGAGTATCAAAGAACACCAACAAGAATAGCTATGACTATACTTGCAATGTATTATGAGAAACATTTGGGTATTAGAACCTCAACCAAAGAGCAGTGTGAGAAGATGAAGGAGGATGTATTAAAGCTTATTAGAGATATTGAGCTTATTGGTGATAAGAAGAGTCATGTTAAGACTACTGATGTTGCTAAGAAATTGGTGGAGATGCGTAAAATATTAATGTAATGAAAGGGTTTGGATTATTTGTTATAGTCCTAGGAGTTATATCGTTACTAACAGGTATGAGTGATGGACCAGCTAAGTTTGCAATGCAACATTTGCATATGATGGGCTTGGGTATATTATTCATATTTGTTGGTATTGGTATAATTTGGATTAAACAGCAGTTTGAAGAAGATAATAAGTAAATTTTTATATAATGACTAACATACAAAAAGCGCTTTTAAGCACAGTTTATCCAGATTTGGATATTGTCCTATTACAGGACATAATTGATGCAACACCAGACCCAGAGATGGCTACAGAGGTGTTGTGTGGTATATATCTTGAACCTAAAATACCAGAGGTAGTATTAGACAAGACAAGTTTTGCCTCTCCTACAGAATGTACATTTATATCATTTAATAAATGGACAAAAGAAATCACATATCGCCATCATTTAATGGATTATATGAGAGGTTTCTTTAAGAATGAGGTTGATAAGGATGTTATTAATCACGAGAATTTTGATGAATTGAAATCTCCTGATAATGCTCCTGGTAGAACTATGTCTCTTAAGAAATGGTTGACACTTGAGGTTATAGACACATTTGCTCAGGCATTAGATGAAGCAGAGAAATCAATAGAAGAACCACATGTACAATCACATGTTGAGGCAATGATGACTAATAGTATACATTAACATGGTAACAGTAGTAAAGAAAACAGCAGCAATTGTATCTATAAATGATATTACAGATACAATGCAAGTAGGTATAATGTTGGGAACTAAAAAATATATAGTTATTAGTGACCAGACTAAATACAGGTTAATGAATGAGCATTTAATTACTGCATTTAATCATTCATATTCACAATTATATATTACTAAAAGACAGTTGGTCAATAGTATTCTCTCACAGAACTATAAAGATACAGTTACTGTATTCAGATGTAGTAGTAAAAAAGAGATATTAAATTGGCTTGCTAGTACATAATTAATAGGGGCAGAAATGCCCCTTTTATATGATATTTATATATTTTTGTGGCTTAATTATACTAATAGCTATATTAGTGTGGTTGTATTGGAGGATGAGATTTTGGTCTCGTCCTAGGTATTTCTCATTCAGAGATTACCTTAGATATAAGAACTTGCTCTGGGTTACAACTGTTGAGCATTTTATAATAGTAGCACTGATATTTATAGGTGCTCTTACATTTGCATATTTAATTTAAACATCAACACACAATCAGATGAAAAAAATTTTAATTGTACTTAGTACAGGACAAGAAATCTTAATGGGATATGCTGAGAGTATATACCATTGGATAAAAGAAATTGAAGAACGTATCATTGTACCATTTCATGGCCATTATGATTATATTGTAGTACACAATGTATATAATGAAGCATATGACCAATGGGTAACTTATAAAGCTATTAAGCCTTAATGAGTTCAAGTTATGATATACTTGGTATTCCTCATACAGCTAAGAAGGAGGATATCAAGAAGGCATATAGGAAATTGAGTTTAATTCATCATCCTGATGTGCCTGGAGGCAATACTCAGAGATTTATGCAGATTAAAAGTGCATATGAAGAGTTAATGGTGCCTGATACTACAAGAGTACATCAGCAGTATCAGCATAGACATCCACCTTATACAGCTATTGTTAGTCAAACTATTACTTCTAAGGGTAATTGTGAAATATATTTGGTGTTTAGGAATATATCATATATTGAAACTATAGATATACCTAATCATAAATATAATTGGACAGTATTTGGTATGAATGGTGGATATCTTGAGGTGACTAAGAAGGATTTAATAAGCTGTGGTTATAAGTTTATAGTCAGGATTACACCTGTTATTGGACACAGTATTATTAAAGAATTTATATTTAATGATCCACGCCCTTGGTGGCAGAAGTGGTGGACTAAGTTTAGAATTAAATATGATATATATTGGCCATGAGATATGTAAAGAAGCGTAGAATATTATATCTGCTGAACTTTTTAGCAGTATTAGCAGGACATTTGTGGATATTACATACATACAATTGGAATGTAATGATATACACTTGTTATTATAATCCTTGGTGGCTTGTAATGATATTATGGATTCATATGGCTTGGGGATTACACAATTTAGTAGATTTTATTAACAACAGGATAGAAATAAAAGAAATTCCTGAAGATAAAGAAGAAAAAGATGAAGAATAAAGTATTGTTAGTAGCTTTGGCCCTTTCATTAGTGGCATGTAATAGTAGGTCAGGTAAATTGGCTGAAATTAGAGAGGTTCAGAATAAAGCTGTAGAGAAATATATAGCTGAGAGAGAGGGTAAGAAGCACAATATTGTGCTTAGATTTGTTGGTAAAGATAAAGATATACCTAAGGATGGACAGCTTATGGTTGTTAAATGTTCTTTAGAGGATACTGTAATCGTAGCTCCTGCTACATTAGACGACGCTAGAGAAGAGTCTTAGAAGAAAATGGAAAGGGATAATAAATGGAGTTTTTGGCTCAAGGTATCAATAACATTAGAGGCCTTAATTGGCCTCTTTGTTATTTGGATAGCGTGCACTGTATTCGCAGTGTTCTTGACTATGGGTATAATGTATGTTGTCTTTGGCAGTTGTACAATAGGTCATTTAGAAGATTACCAGAAGTATATACAAATAGGATATGCTACTGTGTTAGCTATTTGTTTCAGTGTGTATTTAAGAAGATTGTATCGTAAATATCAAATCAAAATAGATGAGAAAACTAATTAAACCACTGATATATGGTATTCCAAACACCAATGCTTGGGATAGAGAGGAGCTTTTAAATAATATAGAAGTTCTGTATCAACAGAAGAGAACACAAATCATTTGTCAAACAGGTATAGTTATATTTGGCACACTAACATTAATATGTGCAGCTATATCAATAATCTTTAAATAATATGGATTTTTTAGAAAAATTAGAAGCTTTTAAGCAAAAAGGTGTGTATTCAGTAACTACATTCTATGGTGAAAGCACAGGATGTGATGATAGTGATGTGCCAGTAATGGAGAGATCTATTCGTGTAATGGGAGAACCTGTTGGTTATTTGGGTTCTTTAAGAGTAATGTACAAGGGTACTGTTCAGAGTTTCTTGGAGCTAGATCTTGATGCACCAATGAAAAATGTTAGTAATCCTCCAAAGAGAGAGGAGATTGAAGAGCCTGGTTTCTATTTCTGGGGTACTGATACATCTATTGAACAAGTAGAGAAGCAGGATAAAGTATTTATGATGTAATGACTAAGCTATTATTCATAGCCATATTTCTATTTGGTATAGAGGGCTACAGTCAGAGTTATAATCATAAAACTCTATATGTTATCACCAGTGATAAACACTCAAGCAGCAGTATACGCAGGAGAGTGTACAATTCAGGTTCATATTCATATAATGGACCAGTGAGTAAAACTTATCGTCCTAAACAATATGAAGTATGTCCTCCTGTATATAATGAAAATGTAACTGTTACACAAGAAGTAATCCCTGTTACTGTGAAGAAGACAGTTACTAAAACAGTATATATGTCAGAGAGAGGACATAAATTCATTTATTGTACCACTAGAGATGGTTATGTGTATAAGCAGTATGTAGATTAACACGTTTGGGGAAACGTTAAAAAACTCAATAACATCTCAAGATGTTGAGAGCACCAGTTTCTAAGGCTATTAAGTTTAGTAGGTTAATTAGTGGCAAAGTTTTAGGTGTAAAACACGAATCAGATTATTATGAGAGCATATTTAGGAGAAAAACACAGAGAGGTGACTACTATTAAGAACAACACACCAATGTATATTACATTTATACATATTACTGGTATGGAAGGACCATTTAGTAGAGTCCAGGAGTTAGTTATTAGATCATTTGAGAAGAGTGATTGTGATGATTTCTACTGGTCAATGATTAAAGATATAAATAATGGTACTCTGGTACCATACAGAAAATGGCAAGATGAACCATATTATCATGGTCAGAATGTAGATGTTAATGGACAATATTGTCAAATATATCTACACAATACAAAAACAAATGATGGTACATATTCAGTGCCTGTTAAATAGAAATTATTTATCAATCAATAGAGAGAAACTATGAACGTTACAAAACAACTTAAGAGATTTGGGATATATCATCCTAAAGATGGGTCATTAAATATGACCTGTAAGCTTGATACCCACGATTATGAGTATGTGGGTTCAGTAGAAGTACAAACTCTAGTGCAAGTGATGTATCAAGCACAAAATGATTTTAATCCTGCATATGCACAGCTAGGGAAGAGGTCTACAAGTGTTGGAGATATTATTGTGGCTGGAGAAACTGTATATATGGTCAAAGGTATGGGATATAAACGTATATCTAAGACCAAGGATTTGTATAAAAAAATAATGCAGACTGATGAAGCTATTATTGAAATATTATCTCGTCAGACTCTATCAGAGGATAACATTAAAGACTTGATTGAGAACTCAATTGAGTAGTGATATAGAGGAGTAATTGACTATAGTATATTTAGTCTCTCTGTCTTTCGACTGTGCCTCAAAGGTCTGGAATTTTTACCACAAATTCCACTATTTTTAATTCTTTTAATTTATTGAAGTGGTAACTTTCAATAGCAAATATTTATAATTATGAGTGATAACAAGAAAGTCTTGATTAGACACACAGAGATTTCAAACAAGTCTCAATTCGTCCTGATAGCTTTGGGAGTGCACACAGTGGATGATTTGCATCTAATGTATTTATTAGATACTATACCAACAGTGGGTACAAATATCAATTTGTATCCATTCGTTAAGGCTAGTCTGATATATACAGAAGCTGTAAATGAAGAGGTTAAAACTCTTCTTAAAGTATACTGTGGCATTGAAGAGCTTGAAAATGTAGGTGTATAATGTACACCATGCAATCAGTCATAATTGCTGACAGGTTATATCCTTCCCAAATAGATATAACCTATGATGAATTTAGACTGGCTAAAGGAAGATTCCTCAAAGTAATGAAATCAATCCATCCATTGGAATTGAACGCATTCTTTGAGGAAAACTACTTTAGTAGG
>Ga0208454_1000551_pt1 | contig 20926 bp, 15 predicted proteins | sample EasRivMeERMZT100_FD_187530 | JGI IMG/M metagenome (GOLD analysis project Ga0208454, IMG submission 187530) | Soil microbial communities from meander-bound floodplain in the East River, Colorado, USA - East River MetaG ERMZT100 (SPAdes) (version 2) | ecosystem: Environmental > Terrestrial > Soil...
GATTCGAGCGGCTCGTGCTTCAGCCAGCGCACCGACGGCGCATCGCCGCGCAGGCAGTCCCACAGCGCGTGCGGCACCGAGAGCACCCAGTCGGGCCGCGGCGCGTCGGGGTTGAGTACATCGAGCAGCCCGCGCTGCACCAGATCGAGCAGCGCGCGGCGCACGCCGTCGGCGCGATCGTCGCCTTTGCTATCGATGCGCCACCACGCAAGCAGCAGGCCAAGCGTGGGCCGGCGCTCGCGCCCCTGCGCGCGCTCGAACATCTGGCCGAAGCGCGGATCCTCTTCCACGATCCCGGCCGCGAGCAGCAGCTCGAGGTCGATGCGGCTCAGGCCGGCGCGCAGCAATGCGCACAACGGCAGGCGCTGCGGCGCGGCCTCCTCCCAGCGCAGCACCGCCGCGCGCCATGCGGCGGTAAGCGTGTCCGTGCCGGGGAAACGCGCCATGATCTCCTGGTGGTAATCGACGAGGAACGGATGGGCTTCGAGCGCGGCGCGCAGATCGCCGTCGGCGCACTCCTCCATCAGGTGCGCGATCACGCCGAACAGCGCGAGCCGGCAGTGCTGGCCCGCCGAGTATGGGACGTCCGCGAAGGGAGAAGCGTTCATTCGAAGTGGAATGCGATCGAGCGGCCGGCGGCCGGAATCCAGCCCGGGTCGCGGTCGAGGCCCGCGATGCGCAGCGCGAGCGCCAGATCGGACAATGCAAGATGCACGTCGACCCGCGAAGCCGTGGCGGCGATCTCGGCCGGATGGCGGCACACGAACGCCGGGATATCGGCCGAATGCTCTTCGCCGAGCGCGAGCGCGAGGCGTGCGAGCAGGCTTTCGATCTGCGACTTCAGCCAGCGCGGCCGCCGCAAGCGGCGCCGTTCGCGTCCTGCGAGCCCGGCGAGCAGCTTCCACACCGGATCGCGCACGAACTCCCGGCCGAACCAGTCGCGGCCGATGAGCGCGAGCCAATCCCAGGGCGAAATCCTCAGGTTCGAGCCGCGCGGCGAAGTGAAATCTGCATAGAGCTTCAGGGCGAGCGCGGCGTTGAGCAAGTAGAAGATGCCGCCAAACTTCGTGCGTATGCGCGCGGCCTGCTCCGCTGCGGATACGTCTTTTGACCGAGCTGACGGGGCAGGCACCACCGGCGAGTCCTGCGCTTGCATAGGGGGGGCTTCCACTACCGTTCGGGCAATAGCCGCCGAGCGTTCCGCTTGCCCGCCTTGCGCCTGGAGGGGCTCGGCGTCCTCTCGCGGTTGCGCGGACGCAGCAGATTCCTCGGGCCGCGCTGGCGAGCCGCCCAAGCCACCGGTGGCATCTGGGGATTCTGCGGGCTGCTCCAGCGGCTCGCGTACCTGTACTGCTCCCGTCATGTCAATCGGACGCGCTGGGCGCGGCACTGCAATCCCCGATTCGATCGCCTCCGGAATCTCCCGCGCCTGTCCATCGGCACCCGGACCAGCGCGCTCGAGTTCATGGACCGCCAGCGCGAGCTGCGAGCTGCGCGCCCACAATGGCGCGCGCACCAGCGCGAGCACGAGCGCCGCCAATCGACGCTGCAGTTGCCGCAACTGCGGAGCACGCACCTCCGGCACGACTTCGACCAGGCGCTCGAACGCCCTTGGGCGCGAGGAAGCGCGACGGTCCATCTTGATGAACCCGTCCCTGGGCCGCGCCGTGGAATCTTCCGCAACGGCACGCAGCGACACAGCGTGACTGCGCTCGATGGCAGCGATCGCGGCCGCTGCTTCGGTATCGTCCAGCCGCGCGAGCCATGCCGCCGCATCTCGACCCGCCGCCAGGACCGCCATCGCCGGCACCATCAGCTCCCCGCGCTCGAGCACGCGCCGGCGCAGCCACTCGCGCGGGGCCTGATCGCCCAGCACGCTTCGCCACCACCAGCAGTCCGCGACGCGCCCACCCAGCCAGTCGCGCACCAGGCACGCCACCAGCTCGGCTTCGTCGGCGAACAACACCGCCGCGGCGCTGGTTGGGACGGCCCCGAGGGCCGGGCGCGCTGCCTCGTGTGCGAAGCGCGCCATGCTCGTGGTCAGGGCCTGTTGCCACCGTGCTGGGGCAGCTTCGCCGGGTTGTGCAAACGACACGCAGCCCGGAAGCGGATCGCGTAGCGCTCGAACAAGCAGTACTGACGACGGTGGAAGACCTGGCGGGATCAGGTCGAGGCGCTCGAGGAGCGCTCCTGCCCGCAGCGACACCTGGAGAGCGTCACGCCGGGCGGTGCGTACCCGCAGTCGAGCGATCTGTGGCCGGCCGGGAAGCAGCGCGGTCGTCATGCGGTCTGTTTCAGAAAAAGAGGACGCCGGCACATCACGAGCGCCGCGACGAGCATCACGAGACAGGCCATGTGGTTCACATCCAACGGGCCAAGCATCGGTTGCGTGTCGGCACGAAAGAACTCGATGGCGAATCGCCCGATGCCGTACAGAACCAGGGCCAGCGCAAGACGACTTCCAGCAGGACCGCCCTTCCAGTGCACCAATGCCAAAAACGAAGCGATTCCAAGCACCGCGTGGTAAAGCTGAGTGGGGTGTACCGACAGCGTTCTGGCCGCCTCTGGTGCGATCAACCCTTGGGCGACTTGAAACGCGAAGGCCTCAGTCCCGGGCCCGAACGTCACGCCCCACGGCAAATCGGTCGGCGTTCCGAAGCAGCAGCCGTTGACGAAGCAGCCGATCCGATACACCGCGTAACCCAAGGCGATGCCGGGAACCGACGCATCCGCATAGCGCAGCCACTCGCCGCCGCGCCAGACCAGCACGAGAGAGCCGAGCGCGGCAGCGCCGGTGAAAGCGCCGATAGCGCCGCGCGCTGCGCCGTCGCCGGCGTGCGCAACCGCGGCGAGCGCAGCGTATAGCTCGCCGCCCAGCATCGCCCCGCCGAGACCGACGATCGCCGTGAGGTACATGGTCCATGGATCAAGGCGCATACGCTGCGCCTCGATCGCCGTGGCCGCTAGCACGGCGAGCACGCTCGCGGCCCAGTAAAACAGTGGTTCACTGATGAACGACATAAGCACGCGTTACGCCTGGCGGTTACGGTCCTGGGCTTCTTGCTTCCCTTTCTGCCTGCGCAGGAAAGCCAGGCCACCGACGCCGAACGTGCCGACGAGCAACGCCACGCTCGCCAGCGACCCCCCGCGCGTGGAGCTGAACATGCTTCCACCCTGCGCGGCGCACTTGATGTCTCCGCACTTGCAGCGCTCTTGCGCGACGACACGGGTCTGCACGGTCTTGGCGCCGCCTTCGGGAACCGCGACCTTGTAGAACGCCGGCGCGATCTCCTGCGCGCCTTCGAGGGCGTGGTTCCAGCCCGCCATCGGACCTTCATGGTTGATGTAGTACCCGAACGAGCTTTGGGGCCGCAGCACCTTGTAGGTCGTGCCCCGCCGCGTGGTGGTCCTGCCCGTGTCGTGATACGCGTAGACGACGTACGTCGGATAGAGCTGATTGAGAGTATCGAAGCTCTCGCCCAGGGGCGGAACCTTCGGTAACGTCGCGCCGGTGGCCACCGCTGCGGACGGCTGCCGAATATCCTGTCCGCCGCGCTTCAGGATCTCTTGCACGCGGGAGATATCGCGCATCGTGTCAGGCTGCGGAGCGTTGACGTCGCGGGGCAGGTTGTACGTCTTGACGTACAGGTAGACGTCGCGCTGTGTCGCTCCCGAGGATTGCAGGCCGGCAACGCTCACCTCCGCTTCGCGGGTAAACGTGGACGCGTTGACGAAGTCCATGTTGCGGTAAATGCTGGCCGGCGTGTAGGTGAACCCGCCGCCGCTCAGCGTGACGAGCACGCATTGGTGCAGCCGGCGCGTAGGCGTGGGGTTCGGGCAACTTGGAATTCCCGGAATCGCCACACCGTCGGGCGCCTGGGCAGCCGGGATCCCGGACTGTCCTACGAGTTCGCAAGTCTCAGCGGAAGTCGGTGTCCAGTTGAAGGTAATCGCGTTGCCGGCGGCTAGTGACGCCTTGGTTCCGGCGTTGATCTGGCCTGCGTTGGTAGGGCCTGGCGTCGTCGTGATCTGCTTCCACAGCGACGTGGTCGGGCTCGGTACGTCGTTCCAGTCGGGCTGCGTGCCCCAGTTCGCGATCCGGAATTGGGCGCTGATCGATCCCATCGGGGCGTTCGTGCCCGACTGATTCTCCGGCAGTGCGAAGAATGTGTTGGTCGCCGCGTGCCTCATCCTGTTTGGCCGCGCGGTCCCTCCGGAGTCGACGTAGGTGGTACCGACGTCGGACGTCGCAATGCTTACGCCGCGAAGACAGACCAGCGGGTCAGACGAAACCAGTGTGCGGTTGAACTCCTCCCAGCCCGCGGAGCTCGTATTGGTCTGGATCCACACGTAATCGTGAGAAACGTCCGGGTCATTGATGTACGGGACCAGGCCGAGCGTGCTGCTCATGACGTCGACCTCGTACCACATCTTGAAGGCGCTCGAGAGGTTGACGCCGTCGTTGTACGCGGCGGCCACCGGCACCTTCATGTTCACCGACCAGGTCTGAGTCATGAGATCTCTGGAGACGCGGGTGTTGGCTGCGACCCAGTTTGGCAACGCCGGTTGACTGACCCACGTGCCGCCGGCGCCTGTCCGCAACGCGGCCTGATTCGAAGCCGGATTGGGTGGCACGACGTTGGTTTCAGTGCTCAAGGCCCCAGTGACGTTGTTCGGATACAGTGCCAGGAACAGGTCCGGGGCAGTACCTCCCGGACTGAAAGCCACGTACAGCGCTTCGGCCGACGAGAGCTGAGGCGCGACCTTGACGTACCAGGACAGATACAACGCGCTTGCGTCGCGCAACGCTCGGAACGACACATGATCGGCGGCGCCGCTGCCTCCAAGGCTGCGCGCGGCAGCACCTCGCCAGCGCGGATCGTCGATCCTCGGCCAGTAAGTCGGCTCGCCGGCACTGCTGTCCAGCCAGTTTGGCGGACCGGAAAGCGCGGGCACACCCGAAGCCTGAGGTATGCACACCGGCACGGCGCGGGCCGGGCCGGAAGCGAAAAGGATCGTCATCAGCACAACTGCACTGATCAACCGCGCGAGGTGCATGGAAGATGGAATGCGCATTTCAAGTCCCTCCTTGAGAAGAATCGGCCGCGATCTAGCTGCGCACCAGATTCAGAGTGATCGACCGTGAACTCGTCTGCCCCGTGCGCTGGAACGTGAATTCAACGCGCCCCGCGACAGCCGAAGTCGTCGCCGCAACGATGTAGCGGACGCGCTTGGTTACGCTGCCCGTCGCCGCCAGTTCGGCCGCGGTAACCGGAATCGACTCCAGCGTTCCGATCACTGGGGTCAACGTCCAGCCGGTCGTGCCGGTCGAAAGCGCACGGGTCACGTTGTAGGTGCCCGCGACCGTAAAGGTGGCGTCGATCGCCACTTGCCGGTTCTGGCCGCCTGGGACGGTGAGCGTGCTTCCAACCAGCGCGCCGCCCGAGAAATCGGGGATCAAGTTCAGCGAGATGGTCGTGTCGGGCGGCACGGTTGCGCTGCCAACGGTGAAAGACTCGATCCCGCTGGGACCGGAGATTCCGTCCGCCCTGGCAGTTACCGAGAGCCCGAACTCGTCGCCATCGGTCCCGTCGGGAACGGGTGCGAGTCGAACGAAGAAGTTGCGTCGCTCGCCCGGATCGAGATCCACGATTTGGCGCGACGGGATCTCGGTTTCGTCTTCGTCGAGGACCCGCAGCGCGGCATTCCAGGCGGCGGCGTTGGTCGCCACCTCGATGACCGGCGAGATGAGCCAGGTCGCCCGGTTGTTGGTGCGCGACTCGATTCTGTAGCCGAAGGTCGCCGGCTGGTTCTCTTCGATGGTTGTCGGATCGACGTCCAGCCAGGTGACCAGCACGGATCCCTGCAGCGCAGACAGGCGCGGTTTGAGCGTAATCGGGCGCGTCACCGATTCCGTCTGATTCAGGATGACCAGGTCCACCAGCGTGCCCTGCTCCAGAACTCCCGGCACGGGAGGAATCACGAACTGCAGTCTCGAGTCGGTGGAAGGCAGGATCGTGAATACCTGCGTGCTATTCAGGAACACGCGTGTCGCGCCGATGGAGTACTGGAAGTTGCGCCCGAGAACCTCCAGCGTGTCGCCCACGCGGTACGGGCCGTCGGGGACCAGCTGCGTAATCGCCAGCCCGGTGCCGGGCTGCACTCCGGCCTCCAGCGCCTCGATCCTCAAGACCGAGGTGTTGATCACATCGATGAGCGCGTTGAATTGCATGGCGGTAATCAAGTCACCGGGTTTCACTTGCGTTAGTGGTTGTGCCATGTGTGTATCCCTATCTGATAAGCGGCGAGCCGTAGTTGCTGAAGTCCCAACGATTCACGTCGAAGCGGGCATCCCCGAAGAACGGAAGCTGGCCGCTCGCGAAGAGGGCATAAGGCGGCTTCGGTGCGCTGGAATCGGCCACCGCCTGGCGGTTCTGGCGCACGAGGTAGAGCCAGATCATTTCCTTCGACGTCAGGTCGAACGCGGGAAAGTCGCCGGCGACCATGAGCAGCGGGAGCAGGCGGGCCCCCTCGATGTGCACCGGCTCCCGGTAGGTGCAACCTGCGAGAAACGTCGGTATCGCAACCCCGCGGGGGCGCGACGAACTCTCCAGGGGCAGGATCCCGACGGGGGGCAGATGCCTGAAGTGATCGTGGACATTCACTGCTGTCGGCACCGCAGCCGCGGCAATCACGTCGACCAGGTGGGCCTGGAATTGCATCCGCATGGCTTCACCGAGATTCGCCGCGTATTTGCCGCCGAGAAACTGCGAACGGCCTCGGGCCAGCTCGCGTGGGGTGATTCCACGCCGCACCGCCCAGGCGTCGATGAACTGGATGCCGTCGCTGGTCCAGTACACCAGCGCAAGCGGCACGTCGTGGTCGCTCAGGCCCTCGTGCCGCAGCGTCTCGAGCAGGCCGTGCGCGGCCGGATCGTCGCGCCACGGGTCGGCATAGCTCAGCTCGCGCGCCTCGATGCCGAAGAAGCGGTAGGCGAGCCGGTTTCGGAACTGCGGGTTGGCCGGATCCAGGCCGGTGTAACGCAGCGGATTGAGCGCGACCAGCCGGAATTGCACCGCCTCGACCGTAGCGTCGGTGTTGCAGCGCACGTTGGTGGGATCGAGGCCGTTGGTCGGCGCCCTGCCCTCGCCCAGTTCGGCTGGCGCGATCGTCAGCACGTACACGCCCGCGCCTCTCAGGTATGTCCCGCCGGCGATGGGCTTGCATTCGGCGAAGAGGCAGCTCTCTGCGACCGCGTCAAAGCGGCGCTTCAACGCGACGCTCGCAGGAGCGACCAGGCGCAGCGCCTGGCCTTTGCGATTGATCGCGAGGCCCGCCTTGACCTCGAGAACCGGCTCGTCCTCCGTGTTGTGCTGCGCGTCGGTCGCGACCTCGAGGCCGAAGGCGACGCCGTCGCCGAGCGCGAGGCCCAGGCGCCAGTCGGACTCGCGCCGCGCTGCCTGCTCGCGCGTGAGGTCCTTGCTCGAGAGCAGCCGGCCATTGAAGAAGTTGACCGAGCGGATGCCGCCCTTTTCGAGCGGTTGCTGCAGTTGCATGACGTCGCCGGCGCTCATGTCGGCCTCCCGCGCTCGCTAGAACACGTACCAGGTGTTGTTGCCATCGGAGACCACCATCTTTGGATTCGTTGTTGTGACACTCGCGCCGCCGACGATCGTGTCGCCCCCGGTCGCCACCAGGGTCGAAGGGCCGCCTGACGACCTCACGTTGTAAACGCGGCCCCGGTTGCCGGCCACGCACTTGGGCAGCGTGACCGACACGGGGGCGGTGCAAGCGACGAAGTGGTGGCTGGCGTCGAGCGTGATGTTGGTGCCGGGGGTGACTAAAGGCAGGCGCATCGAGCTGGTGAGCGTCAGGCCGGCGAACGTCGGCGCATCGCCCGTCGACAGGCCCTGCGGCAGGCCGCTGACCGAGCCCACCCCGCCGCCGCCGAGGAGCATCCATTCCTGCAGCAGTCGCTGGTGGATGATGAGGGGTCGCGCGCTTTCGTCGAGGCTCACGTCGTCCGGGTCGCCGTCGACCTGCCACACGCCGCTCGGCGAGCCGCCGACCCACTCGACCGGCACTCCGACGCGCGCCAGGAGCACGCAATCCTGATCCTTGTCGACCGGGGCGTGGCAGCGCCGCGCCATCCACATCGGGCGCAGCTCGGTCACCCAGAACCGGAACGCGACTTGCAGAAAGGCGCGCAGCTGATCGATCGGCACGCTCAGGGGCGTGGACAGGTCGGCCAAGTAGTCACCCAGCGTCTCGATCGACGCCGGCGGCGACACGGGCGGCGAGGCGTCCATCGCGTTGCGCCAGGCCTGCACCGCGCTTCGCAGGGCGGCAAGCCATTGCAGCTCGTCGGCCGGCGGCGAGCCGGGCTCGACCACCTGCACGTTTGCTTTCAGCCATCGGACGAAATCGCGCAGCGCGTCGTCCTCGAGATGCGACGGCGCTTCGGTGCGCAGCTCGAGGCAAAAATCGTCGGCGACCCGCGAAGGCGCCGTCAGCTGGTCGTCGGTGCGGCAGGGCTCGCCGGGAATCGGCACCGGCGCGGTGAGGCAGTCCGCGTAGCACAGCGTGAGGTACAGCGAGATCGTTCCGGACGTACCCGGCGCCGGCGACATCGGCGGCGACATCGGCGGCGACATCGGCGGTGAGCCGCCCAGCAGCAGCCGCGTGACCGCGGCCGCGTTCTCGGGTTTCGCGAGCCACTTGTTCAGCAGGCAGCACTGGTCGGCCGGAACGCAGACCAGCTTGCCGCTCGGGACGAGCGCGGAGCCGGGCGCCACACGCAGGCGCGGGCCGTCGGCGCCGCCGTCCTCCATGAACGCCGCCAGCCCGCTCAGCGTGCCGTAGCCGATCGCGTCGCGCGCGAGCCACTGGCCGCGGCCGGCGAGATAGGCGAACTCCTGCGTGAAGTCGTCGACGCCCAGCACCATGCCCTTGGCATAGTTGACGTGGCGCGCCGGATCGGGCGCCGAGCCGGTCAGCGCGATGGCAGGTTCGTTACAGCAGCCCATGGTCAGCTCCTCTCAGCATGCGGCGAGTAACCGGTCCGGATCTCGCGGCGGTTTCGGTCCACCGACGAAGCTCGCGCCGATGTATGCGCGCCCGAGCACCGCGTCGGGGATCAGCTCCGGCGCGCGGCTGCCGGCGTTGAGCAGCGTGTCGATGCCCAGGCGCGCTTCGCCGACGCGGTTGAGCGCCCAGTACAGGCGCACGTCGAACACCGTGTGCGCGGGCTTTTCGATCTCGACGATGCGCCGCGCGCGGCGCATCCGCTCGTCGAGATCCGCCGGATCCTCGGTAACGCCAGTCACCGGCAACAGCACCGAGAAGCGGTGCGCGGTGCCGTGCATCGCGAGCAGCTGCCGCTCGAACTGCAGCCAGTCGGTCTGCGCCTCCGCCGTCGCCGGCAGCGCGTCGGGCAGCGCCACCAGCTCGAATGCGGGCCAGGCGGCCTGATGCGCGCGCTGCAGCCGCTCGATGCGGCGATAGCGGCGGGCGAGAAAATCCTGCCAGCGCCCGCGCGCCCACGACCCGCCGGACTGCGCGCAGAAATCGCGCCAGTCGTCGCGGCGCACTTCCGATTGCGGCCAGTCTTGCGGCAGCGCGAGCGAGCCGATACCGTCGTAGTCGACGCCGTAATGCTCCTGCAGCTTCTCCTCGGTGTGCTGTGCGCGCAGAAAACCCTGCCAGCGCTTGCGCTCCGCAGCCCCCGCGCCCGGAACGAAGCCGAGCGCGGTCTCGGCTAGCTGGCGCCACGCCTTGGCCGCCTCGTCGCCGCTGGGAGGCAGGAGCTCGAACGGCTCAAGCTCCTGCGCCGGCGTCGGCTTGAGACCGAGGATCTTGAAGTAGCGATCCACCAGGCCGGCATTGCCTTCGGCCGGGCTCCAGAGCGCTTCGCGGCGCACCTCGCGCGGGCCCGGATCGGCGCCCGGATCGCCCGCCGCGAGCGCCCCGACGGTGCGCGTGAGGTAGGTCTCGACGATGCGGATCGCCTGCGGGCGCTCGGCGAGCGCCGCCGGCCCGTCGAACATCTTCTCGTCGGTGCAGCGATCGAAGGCGAGCGTGAGCGCGAGCCGCAGGCCGTGCACCGTTCCGCGCCAGCGGAAGAAGTCGAGCGCGCGGCGCACGAAGAGCCGGCGCCGCGCTTCGTCCCACGCCGGGTCGAACGCGACGTCGAACCAGTCGGCGAGCCAGTCGAGCGCGCCGGCCGGCGCGGCGCGCGGATCGAACAGCGCCTGCGCGGTGGCGATGCGGTCCTCGATCCCGGTGAGCGTGCTCTCCATGTTCGCCAGCCAGCGCTCGAGGAACTGCCCGGCCGCCGTGTCCTCGCGATAGACCGCCGGCAGGAAGCGTTGCGGATACGAAAAGCGCGCGTACCACACGCGCAACGCGCGCACGCGCGGCGAGGTGATGCCGTGGCTGCTGCGCAGGCGGATTTTCAGCTGCAGGTAACGCCCGCGCGCCTGCTGCAGCAGCAGCTCCCAGGCGCCGACGCCGGCTTCGCGCCGCGTCGGGCGCGCCGCCTCGGCGCGCAGCCACGGCAGCTCCGGCCCGGTGCTGCGCAGCTGCGGCCGCGGCTCGCCCAGCCATGGCCCGATCACCTGCTGCGGCGTGTCCGGCGGCGACGCCTCGAGGTCCTCGTCCGCGGGGAAGCATTCGTCCGAGGCGCGGCTCTCGATCTCGACCCACGTGTCCGCCGGCAGGCACGCGTCGATCAGCACGCGGTCCCACGTGGTCTGCAGCTCGCCGCTGTCGAGAACCCGCGTGACCAGCTCCGCCGACGCGTGGTAGCGCGTGCGCGGCTGCTGCGCGATCGGAACCCAGGCAGGCCGATCGGCGCCGCTGTCGTAATAGCCGCGCAGACGGCGGCGAGCGCAGACCGCGATCAAGGCGCGACCCGCGAAGCGGCGTAGGGGGAACAGGTCCGTGGCGCCGCGCAGGCGGAAATCGCCTTCCGTATCCTCCAGCGCGAACGAGAGCGCCTGATTCCCCGTGTCGGTCGCGATCAGCAGCCGCCGCTGCTCGACGGTGGGAGCCCGCGTGTACGCCCATGCCAGGACAAAGTCGTGCGCGCGCTTGTCGAGCCAGCCCGAATGCTCCGGCTGCCACTCGTCGCCCTTGCGCGTGAGCCGCACGACGCGCGAGCGGCCGTTCGCTTCGTCGCGGTCCAGGAGCAGCACCTTGCCGTCGCCCAGGGTCTCCACCGAGATCGGCTCGACGAGCTTCGCAGTGGCCGCGAGATCGATGCCGCGCGGGAACGTGCGCGCGGGCCGGATGCGCGGCGCGCCCGCGAGCGGCTGGAAATCGTCGACCGCCTCTGCGGCAAGCGCGCTCTCGTCCTGCCCCGAAGACGCGACGGCGAGGCGCCGGTCGAGTTCCCAAAGCAAGCGGTGCTCGCGATCGAGTACCCACACGCCGCCGCCGCAGCGCGCCGACATGTCGAACGGCTGGAAGGTGACCCCGGTGCCATCCGGCCATAAGGTCTCGACCGGCGGGCCGCCGGCGAACAGGTCAAACGCGAGCAAGCCGCCGGTTGCGGCGCGCTCGAAGGCCACCACGAGGTAGTGGTCCTCGGTCACCGCCAGCGCGAGATACTTCTCGACACTCGGCGCCGCGGCCGGCTTGCGCGGCGCGAAGTCGACGCCGCCTCCGCCCGCCGGGCAGGCGTCGTCCACCACCGGCCAGAAGGTGCTCTCCTGCCCGCTGCCAGTCGAGAACACGCGCAACGAGCGCGCGTCATCGCCGATGCGATAGATGTTGCCGTGCCGATCGGCGCACGCGCCGCGGCGCGCATCGAGGCTCAGTGCCGTCTCGCCTGGCGTTTCAGGCAGCTCGATGGGACGGTCCTGCAGGCGCAGCTCGCGCAGCTCGGAATCCCAATCCGGCAGTTCCGGCGCCAGCATCGTCGCCGGGCTAGCGCCCGTAGCGTCCCACCAGGAGGCAAGCTCGCGCGCGTCGCCGCGGTCGCTGTCGAGGCAGCGGCCCCAGTCCTCGCGGCCGAGCAGCAGGTGGAAGCGCGAGCCGTTGACGTTCATCAGCATTTCTCCGGCGTGACCGGGACCGGCAGCGCGGAAGCGCCCGGTACCGAAGGTGTCCCGCCGCGCAGCGCGTCGATCGGAATCGGCTCGCCCGCCACGACCGAGATGCCCAGCACGCGCGGCAGCTCGAGGCCGGTCATTTCGATCATGTCCGCGGCCGCGCGAGCGCCCTCCGCGAGCAGCACGTCCGCCACCGCCGTCACGCCGGTGACGCGCGCCGCCTCCGCGAGCAGGACGCGGCTTGCCACCGCCTTGCGCAGCGGCCAGCCGCGCGCGGCGTCGTCGGCCGGCGGCATGAAGAGCGGCGTGGTCTGCGAGCGGTAGCCGGCCGGACCGACCGGCGCGAGAAAAGCGCGCAAGCGCTGCTTGACGTTCTCGACCACCTCGGCGATGGAATAGCCGGCCGCCACGTCGATCCCCACCGAGACCCAGATCGGCTTGTACACCGGGCCGCGCACCACGAGCTCGGTCGTCACCAGGCGGCGGGGGTCGAGATGCCGGCACAACGCGTTCAGGAACATCCGGTCGGCGCGCGGCGCCTCGGGCTGCACCGGATCGAAGCGCGGAATCGCCATCACCGTCACCACGCCGGGCGCCGCGCCGGGCTCGTTCGGCATCAGGTCGGGATGGAACGCGGGCAGCACGTCGATGCGGCCGATCTGGATGCCGGGCGCGCGCCACGCGATCGACTCGAAGTCTTCCGCGCTCACCAGGCGATCGCGGTGCTGCAGGAAGCGCTTGATCTGCTTTTCGCCGTCGCCCGGCGTCTCGGCGTCGGCGCCGCCCCACGTGCGCACCGGGTTGCTGACGGTGAACCCGGAGGGCAGTTGCGGCGCGCCGTTGATCGCCTTTTCGCCCACGTTGCCCGCCGCGCCCTGGCAGAACTCGTAGCTCGCGAACACGCGCGCGTCGAGCGGCAGGCGGCGGCCGCGCAGCCCGTCGCCGAATCCCAGCAAGCCGGCCTCGGGATCGAGCTCGAACACGTCGACGCGCTCGGCATCGGGCAGCGGCGGCGAGGTTCCCGCCGGCAAGCGCGGGTCGCTCACCGGTACCTCGGGCGATGCCGCGGCGAGATCGTCGATCTCCTTCCAGCGCACCGGAACCTCGGCGCCTACGCGAGTCACGACCTCGACCGAGCCCCTGAGCACGGGCGCGCGCGACAGCCGCCGCACCTGGTCCGGCGTGCCGTCGCCGCTCGCCAGGGGCTCCGCGACGACCCGCTCGCTTTGACGCACCGGAGCGGCGTTGATGCCCGCCCACTTGATGCGGGCCTGCGCCGCGCCGTTCGAGCGGATGCGCAGCCAGGTCAGCAGCTTGCCGGCCAGCACCGAGTCCTCGAGCGTCGGCGGCATGTCGCCGACCCCCGCTTCCAGCGGATCGACGTCGCTCCACATCCCGAGGCGCTCGGCGTCGGGCAGAGCGAGCTGCACCACGCCCGGGCGCGTCAGCAGGTCGACCTCGGTGCGCGGCTCGAGCTGGCGATAGGTCGGCGCCGGCCGGTCGTTCGCGCCGCGCGGCACGCGCCGGTCGGCGGGCACCTGCGGCAGCTCGAAGACCAGCAGGTCGCGCGGCTGCGCGCGCCCGCCCGGCGACAGGGTCGCCGAGACCCCGTCGAGCGCCGGCACGACGCCGAGCGTCAAGGTGCGGCCGCCCAGCTCGTCGCGCAGCCACTTCCAGGGATCGCCCGAGGCCGCGGGCTGATCCGCCTTGCGCGCGAGCAGCGCGATCCAAAGCGATCGGTCGACCGTGTGGTTGTTCAGATCGACTTCATCGACCACCGCCGGATCGAGCGCCACCGTCTCGTACAGGTTGACGTCCTCCGGGAATTCGGTGCGATACGAGGCGTACAGCAGGCGGTAGTAGTCACGCTGCTCCTCGGTCGGCGTCAGCGGGCGCTTGAAGAAGGCGCGCGCTTCGATCGGCAGCACGTCCAGTCCGAGGCGCGTGCGGAACGGCACCGCCTGCGCGCGCACCTCGAGGTCGGCCGGCAAGGTCTGCGTCTTCGCGGCGCCGCGCTCGTTGTGGATCGACACCAGGCCCTGCGCCGCCGATGCCGGTTCAAGCGGCACGCGCAGCAGCCGCAGGAAGGCGCGGCGGTTGCGTTCCGGGATCAGGTTCGCCCGATACAGCAGGTTCTCGGTGAGGAACGAGAACAGCTGCACCAGGGTGACGCCGGGATCGCTCTGGGTGAAATTGGTCCACTCCGGCGTATGCACGCGGGCGCGCGCCAGCGTGTCGTCGACCAGCTGCTGGAACCGGCGATCGTCGATGAGGGGAGCGTCGAGGGGCATGGCGGCGGTGGCTCAGCCGGCTCCGAGCGGAACGCTCACGCTGGTGCGCTCGCGCGCGTCGGTGGCGACCAGGCGGTAGGTGATCGTGGCGAGCGCCGACTCGGCGTCGGCCGCGTCCCCGACCACGTCCACCGACTCGACCCTGACGCGGCGCTCCCAGCGCGCGAGCGCGGTGGCGATCGCATCCTGGATGCGGGTATGCGTCGCCGGATTGTTCGGCTCGAACAGGAACCTGCCGAGCCCCGCGCCGAAGTCCGGCACGCCGAGGCGCTCGCCCGGATCGGTCTTCAGGATCACGGCGATCGACTCGCGGATGTTGGCTTCGCCCTCGGACCAGACGAAGCGCCCGTCGGCCCCCACGCGCGGCGGGAAGGAGAAGCTGCGGCCGAGCACGGCTTGCGGCGTCATGGCTTTTTGCCTCTCAGCTTGAGCACGGGGAAGCAGACGATGAACCACGGCAGCCAGTGAAAGATCAGCTCGAGCAGCATGACGATGATCGTGAGCAGGATCAGCGCGCAGATCGTGATGATCGGGATCGACAGCGAGCAGATCATCCCGATATTCACCTCGTTGCTCTTGCAGGGGCCGGTGCTGCCCGTGGGCAAGTCCTTGTGGAACGGCCAGGGCAGCACGGCGAGCACCAGGTCGATGAAGCCGAGCCCCTTGGCGCGCTGGATCTGCCCGCACAGGATGTCGGAGATGACGAACGCGGTGTTCTTGTTGAACTTGCGCAGCCCGGCCGGGGTGGTGTCGAGCGGGAGGGAGATACGGATCGGCCGCGCCGGCGCGTCGGGATCGAAGAAGTTGGCGAGCTGGAAGCGCTGCGTCGGCGCGCTCAGCGTCGGCGGATGCAGCGGCCCGCAGTCGCGCCGCGTGTAGACGAAGCGCACCACGAACCAGCCGGCATCTTCGGCAGTCTCGCGCAGCGCCTTGGCGACCTGGCGCGCGAACGGCGGTGGCGGCGCGTCGCTTTCCACCCGCTCGTCGAGCGCGCGCACCACCTTGGCCGTAAGGATGTCCACCTTGGCGGCCGCCGCCTCGATGGCCTCCAGCGTGGGATCGAGCCGCGGGCCTTCGTCGGTCCCGACCTCGTCCGGCTCGGGCGCGCCACCGGAAGGGGGGCTGGCGAACGGATCGAACGGCGTGAACACCCGCCCGACTACCGGCGGCGGCACCCTGCGCTCGATGCCGGCAAGCAGGTAGTGAAAGTCGGGCCACTCCTCGGCGCCGGGAGCCGGCGGCGTCCCGTCGTAGAGCGTCTCGTTGCGCTCCAGGCGGTCGCGCTCGTGGACGATCCGCTTGAGCGCATTGGCCAGCGACGTAGCGGGCGGCCTGAGCGTCGTGGCCGAGGCAGGCAGCCCGTCCTTCAGCGCCGTCGACATCTCCGCGTCCGCGAGCCACTCGCACAGGGTCCGGCGCTCGTCCTGCAGGGACGAGGCACCGACGCCGTCGTGATCGATTACGTCCCACACGTCGGGCAGGTAGGTCGACAGGTAGTCGGCGAAGTCGAGCAGGATCAGCCACGACGCCATCTGCAATTGCAGGTTGAAGTTGAAGGCACGATCGCGTTTTTGCGCGGCCGATTCGCCGTCGCCGTCCAGGCCGCCGGGCTTGTCCTGGTCGACGGACGCCGTGGTCTTCCAGCTCGAGCGGACCAGGTTCTTCCAGGGCTCGGCGACGTCGAGCTTGAACTGCATCAGCCGCGCCTCCTTGCCCGGCGTGGGCGTCGGCGCAGCCGCGGAGAGGACCGATTGCCGCTGGCCCGCGGCGAACGTGGCCGCGGGCGTGTAGTCAATGTTGCCGCTCAGATACTCTTCGCGGCGGCCCACCGGCAGCATGCCGGCCCACAGCGTTCGCGGGCGCTGGGCGTCGTCGCTGAAACCGAGCGGGAAGACCGGCAGCAATTCCTCTCCCGGCGCAAGCTCCGTCCGTCCGTCGTCGAGGAGTTGCCAGCGCGCGCCGCCGGCGTCCTTGATGTACGCCCACTCCCGCTCGTCCGCCGGGTTGGTGCTGCCCCGCGTCCTCGGCAGCAGGCGGCGCAGCGCGAAGTTCAGCTGGTGGCCGCCGCCGGGTTCCACGGCGCGCTCGGGCAGGCCGGGCAGAGCGCAGACCAGGCTTGCGCCCACGAGGTAATAGCGTTGATGCGCGGGCTGGTAGAGCTTGAGCGGAAGCTCGCGCTCCGCCAGCCTCGTCTCAAACACGCGCTCCTTCGAGGCCACCGCGGCAACGTCCGTCTTCGGGCTTTTCGCAGCCTTCAGCCGCAGCGCGCCCTGCGCCAGGCGCGGCACCGGCACGCGCTCGATCAGGTCGGGCGCATCCTGGATCGGCTTGCGCCAGGTCTCCGGCCGCGCGAGCAGGCGGTCGAGCTGCGCCGGGTCGCGCGCGAGCATGCCGAGGATCTGCTCCATGAAGTCGTCGCTCGCGAAGCGCAGGATCGCCGGCCGCGCCTGGTCGTCGGCTCTGGCGGCCTGCGCGCCGGTGGCGCCAAATCGTGCCCACAAGGGTTGCGGCGACTGCCACTGGATCGGATGTGCGTTCATGGCTGGCTCACCAGATGTTTCCCGCGCCGGGCGTGTAGGACGCGCTGATGATGCTGTTGCAGATCACCGTGTCGGCCTGCACCACTCCGGAGAAGCGCGACATGCCCGAGTCGACCGTCACCATCCCCGCCGAGACGGCGACCTGGCTCGCGCTCACCGTGACCTTCGCCGATGCGTTGACGGTGATGCCGGCGCTCTCGAGCTTGATCGAGTTGCCGTTGCTGTCGACGATCTCGACCGCGCCGGGGCCGTCCTTGAGGGTGATCTTCTGTCCGCCCGGGGTCTCGAGCACGAGCTTCTCCTGCCCGTCCTGGTCGTCGAGCGTGACCTTCACGCCGTTGCGCGAGCGCAGCACCTTCTTGTAGTTGTTGCCCGCGCCGTCCATCGATTCGGGCGCCTGGTCGCGCCCGTTCCAGAGGCCGCCGACGACATAGGGCCGCCGCGGATCGCCGTGCTCGAACGCGACCAGCACCTCGTCGTTGACGTCCGGGATGAACCAGCTGCCGCGGTTGTTGCCGCCGAGCATCGTGGCCAATCTCGCCCAGGCCTCGTAGCTCGCGCCCTTCGCGTCCGGCGACCAGGGCAGCGAGACCTTCACGCGGCCCTGGTTGTCGGGGTCCTTGATGTCGACGACCAGGGCGGGCGACACGCCGTACCAGCGCCCGCCCCAGCCCGTCGGCATGCGCTCGTTCAGCTGCTGCTCGAACGCGGGCAGATCGACCAGGTTCATCCCGCTCCCCCCTGCCCGATCGACGGCCGGTCGCAGAGGAACTCGGTGCGCAGGCCGGCTCTTGCGTCGAACCGGTGGCGCACGTCGGTGACCGTGTATTCGCCCTCGAACAGCGGCCCGACGCTCTTGAGCTTGACCTTGGCGCCGACGCGCAGGTCGGGCTTGGTCTCCGCCACGCCGCGCCCGACGACGAAGCGCCGCGCAAGGTAGCGGAAGCTCGCCTCCGCGAGCACGCGCGCCTCCGCGCCGGTCGTCGGCAGCGCGTGCGCCAGCGTGTCCGCGCGCTCGCCGAACGCGCTCTGCAGGGTCTGCGCGCCGCTCGCGCCGCCGTTCAGCTCCGCCTGGATCGCGGCCTCGGTGGCTTCGTGCTTGGCCGCCTCCTTGTCGCCGGCGTTCCAGCCCGCCGCGACCAGCTTGGTGCGCTGATGCGCGAGGTCCGCGCTGGCCTGGAATTCGCGCAGCTGGCCGCCCCAGCCGAGCTCGACGGTGGCGCCGTTGCGCCGCGCGCGCTGCGCGGCTTTCAGGTTGCTGCCCTCGACCCAGACCTGCGCGTCCTCGCGCCGTGCGAGATCGCGCACGAAGGCGAGGTCGCTCTGATTCACCTGCGCGAGCAGCTTGTAGGTCTCGCCGCTGAGATCGACCTGCGGCTGCAGGCCGTGATCGTTGGCGATGCGCCGCACCACGTCGCCGACCGACACCTGGTCGAACGAGCGCGTGCGCCGCGTCATGCGCAGGTCCTGCAGGCGGTCTTCGGCGCACACCCCCACCTGCGCCGGGCCGCCCTCGGGGAACGCGGCGGTGATGGCGCTGACGCGGCCGTCGAACAGCGACCCGGCGTCGCCGAGCTTGACCACGAAGCGCTTGCCGAACTCGAGCTTGCTGCGGTCGAAATGCTGGAAGCCCGGGCCCTGCGCGCCGCCCCAGTTTCCGAACGTGGCCTCGCAGCGGTACAGCCCGTCGGCCGACTCGACGACGAGCAGCGTCAGCAGCGCGCTCGTGAGCGTCGCGTCGCGCTGCCCTTCGATCTCGATCGTCGGGCGCGCAGCGCGGATCGGGGAATTCGAATCGTCGGCCATCAGTGCGCCCAGGCCCGTACCGCGTGGATCTCGAGCGCGCGCAGCGCGCGCTGGAGGTCGGGCGGCTCCAGCCGCTGCGCCGCTTCGCTTTCGGGCGCCGGCGCCTCGTTCGCCGCGCGCTGCAGCGGCGCGCGCTCGACCACTTCGAACTCGTTGATGACGACCGGCATGCGCGCCTCCCTCTATCCGATGGAAAATGAACCGCTCGCCGCGCCGCCGAGCGCGGCGTTGAGGCCCCCGCCGGCGGACGCTCCCGCGCCGACGCCGAGCGAGGCAGCGCCGATGCCCGCGGGCGCCGCGCCCGCGACCGCGTTCAGGTCGATCAGCTGCCCCGGCGGCATGCGCAGCGCGTCCTCGATGCCGTTCGCCGCGGCGATCGACTGCCAGTCGCCCTTGCCCTTTTTTGCCGCCATGTTCTGCACCGAGTCTCCCTGCTTCGCCGCGTGCAGCGGCGTGCGGCCGGGTTTCGCGGGGGCTTTGGCATCCTCGAATTCGACCAGGATCTTCTGCTGCGACAGCGTCAGGCTTACGCTGGCGCGCAGCGGCCTGCCTTCGGGCGAGAAGAACTCGAGCGACTCCTCGATGCTGTCGACCATGCCGTCGAACTTGAACGAGCCCCACACGAAGCGCACCCCGGGCGGCGCCTTCTTGGTCCGATCGGCGTCCGATTCCTGCGGCGTCATGAAGTAGATGACCTTCTGCGTCAGCTTGCGCACGTCGTCGACCGGGTCCTTCGCCATCGCGTTCACGTCGAACCACAGTTGCAGCGCGAGCTTGGTGGTGCCGGCGCCGACGAACTGCCGCCCGGCGTTGCCCGACGACTGGTCGCCCCCCTGGGGCTGGACGATCTGGTTGGCGAAGCTGACCTTCAGGCTTTCGGGGTTGAACTGCACCTCGACCTGCTGGCCTCCGTTCTTTTCCTTCACGAAGTCCTGGTTGAGCTCGATCAGCTTGGCTTTCGCGAGTGTCTTTTCCTGGTCCGCCATCGTCGTCTCCTAGGTCTTCGGGGGCGCGAGCTTCAGCGTCTCGTACGCGATCTGCAGCTCTTCGATCGCGATCTGCCCGTCCTTGGCGTTCAACTGCGGCGCCTTCACCTTGACCGGCACGCAGCGCGAAAGCTGGAAGCGCGCGCGCTCGGTGGTTCCGTCGACGCCGTACACCACGACCTCGGCCGCGGCGCGCAGCCGGGGGTCGTGCACGCTGTCGTTGAACCAGGCCCAAAGATCGAAGTTGTCGGTCATGCCGCGCTTGAGCGTGAGCTGTCCGTACGCCACGGCCCCGTTCAGGCGGATCTGCCGGTCGTTGGCGCCGCCCTCGCGGATGGTCTTGACCTCGAGGCTCATCTCGAGCCCGTCGCACTCGGAGAACGCGGCGCTCACCAGGTCCTTGCTCTCTTCACCGACGTTGATTTCCACCGCAAAGTTGAAAGTGGTGAACGGACGCAGCAGGGCGTGCGGGTCGTCCGGGTTTTTCCGATCGGCCATCGCTACAGCTCCTCGGCCACGCTGAGGCGCTCGCCGGTCTGCGCGAGCAGCACCGACAGGAAGCGCATCGGCACCGACGGCGCCACGCGCAGCTCGACGATGAAGCGCCCTGCATCGGCGTCGCGCGGCGTATTGATGGTGTCGTCGGTGACCACGCGAAACGACTCGGCGGCCGTCGCGCCGGCGAAGGCGCCGCGCTGGAACAGGTCTGTCATCAGCAGCGTGAAGCCGCGCTGCACCGCGCGGCGCAGCTGCGGTCCATTGGGCTCGAACACGTAGCTGATGCCGCGCCGCAAGGCCAGGCGCCGCAACAGGATCAGCAGGCGGCGCACGTTGATCGGCCGCAGATCCACGTCGTTCGCGTGCGCGAGGGTGTCGGCGGACATGGTCAGGAAGCCGCGGGGGACCTGGCGCACGAGGTTGATCTGCACCTCCTGCAGCGCTGGCCAGTCGGCGTCGTGCATCGGCGGCGTCAGCGCCACGGCATCCTTGAGCACCTCATTGGCCGGCGCGATCCACGCGCCGCGCGACGACGCTCGCGCCGCGAGTACCCCGGCGGCGAATCCATCCGGCGGAACCACCCGCAGCGCGCCGGCGCCGCGCGCACCGATCCATGGGTGATAGACGGCCCCGTACGACAAGGCGCGCCTTTCGCCCGGCGAGAGCGTGCCCGGATCGCCGGCGGACGGAGCCTGCACCGTGCGCAGGCGCTCCGCGTAGCGCACCGCGTCGCGCGCACGGTAGTGGCGCGG
>Ga0208454_1000554_pt1 | contig 20742 bp, 17 predicted proteins | sample EasRivMeERMZT100_FD_187530 | JGI IMG/M metagenome (GOLD analysis project Ga0208454, IMG submission 187530) | Soil microbial communities from meander-bound floodplain in the East River, Colorado, USA - East River MetaG ERMZT100 (SPAdes) (version 2) | ecosystem: Environmental > Terrestrial > Soil...
ATGCGCACGCTGGCGGCCATCGCCACGGGCGTCACCGACAATCTCGTGACACGTGCTGCGGATGTAACGCTGAAAGAGCGCCGCCGGCTCGTCTTGCTCGCGCGTGAGACGCCGTTGACGCTGGTTCACTTGCGCAACATGGTCACTGTCACGGAGATGGGCGCGGTCGTGTTCCCGCCCGTGCCGGCGTTCTATGCGCGGCCGGATAGTCTCGAGGCAATGGTCGACCAGACCGTTGGGCGCGTGCTCGACCTATTCGCGCTCGATTCGACGCTCGTGCGGCGTTGGTCCGGCGTCAGTGCACCGGTCGAGGAGTGAGCCGACGCTCACTACGGTCGGCACGAGGACGGCAAGTACTGATCTGGAACCGTGGGTGCGATGTAAGTTGCAGCGTTGCCGCCACCCGTCGCGCCCATCAACACGCCGCCTGGAGCTACTGACGAACCGCAGCGCCACTTCACACCGCCATCGCCCATTTCGTAGGGGGTCAAGGTCAACGTACGAGTGTTGATCAGGGCGTTTACTTCATTACCGAACGTCACGACGATCACGCCGTTGTTCACGTCAAGCGCCGAAACATACTTGCCGCTCGTGTCGCTGGCGTTGCTAGTCATCCCGGCGTCGGCTCTATTCGCGGGGGCCTCGCCTCGGTTGAGGAAGGATTCCGCAACACGGGTTTTCGCGTGACCCGCGAGGCTGACTCCCTCCGTAACCTGGGCGCGAATCGTGTAGCTCTGGTATGCCGGAATAGCGATCGCCGCCAAGATGCCGATGATCGCCACCACGATCATGAGCTCGATCAGCGTGAAACCGGCCTGGCGCCGGTCCTGGCGTTGGCTGGTTTCCGTATCGGTGGCGAGGGAGTGGTTCATGGTTGCTCTGCGGCTCTCAGCGGTGTTATCGGCGGTCATGCGGCGTCCGAGTAGACGACCGGTATCTGCTTGCGCTCGGCGTAGCTCGTGGCGAATGTGAGTGCGGCGTCGACGGACATGGGTTGACGCTCGAGCAGCGTCTTGACGCGCTTCGTGTCGTTCGTGCCGGCCTTCGTCTTGTCGACGACGCGCTCGATCGTCGCCAACGTCACGGTGTCGTCGCCGGGATCCGCGCAGGTGTGCACGAGGACGTAGTCCTTGTCCAAGCAGCTAGAAGATGGCAGCGCGTTCAGCACTCGCACGTCCACTGTCGTCCCTCCGCCGGTTAAGCCGATTCCCTGTCTCTAGTAGCAAGAGGCGTGCCAAATGGCGAAACGTCTGCGGTCGCAGGCGGGCGCGTGCGTTATGTCCAATTTTGCTGACCACACGGGGCAGTTATTGCCCACCTTCACGGCGGACGGCACGCTTATGTAAGAGCGATTTCGTGACGGCCGTCCGTCGGAGTCGGTAGCGTTCGAGAGGCCGCCGGGCTTCTAGCTGACGCCCCCGGGCCGGCCGATCATCGACAGAAACTCGCTGCGAGTTCGTGGGTCGGAGCGGAAGTGGCCGAGAATCTGGCTCGTGACCATCGAGACGCCGTGCTTACGCACGCCGCGCGTGGTCATGCATTGGTGCACCCCTTCGACGACGACGGCGACGCCACGCGGTTTGAGCACGTCCTGGATGCAGTTTGCAATCTGCGCTGTCAGGGTTTCCTGCACTTGGAGGCGTCGCGCGAACGTCTCGACGACGCGCGCGAGCTTGCTGATACCGATGACTTTGCGGTCCGGAAGGTAGCCGATGTGCACTTTGCCGATGATGGGCGCCATATGGTGCTCGCAATGCGATTCGAAACTGATGTCGCGCAGCACCACCATCTCGTCGTAGCCGTCCACCTCCTTGAAGGTGCGGCGGAGGAACTCGAGCGGATCGTCCCCGTAGCCGCTGAACCAATCTTCATAGGCGCGCACGACACGGCCTGGCGTGCCTAGCAACCCTTCGCGCTGGGGGTCGTCGCCGATCCAGCGCAGTAGGGTGCGCACTGCGGCTTCTGCGTCTTCGCGCGTCGGCTTGTCGGCTTGGGCGCGGGGTTTCACTGTCTTTTGTTGGCGTTGGCTCACGGCGTTCATCCCGATCTTGGCGGGGTCGGGCAGTCTAAGTCGCGGGCATGGGGTGGTGCAACCGAAGGGCTGCGCTGGCATATTGAGCCGCCAATCCGGTCGGCGTTGCCGTAATGAGTGTTCGCAACCTCTTGCAGTCGTTCAATGCGTGGCGCATCAGCGGTGAGCCGCTCGTGCTTGCTACCGTTTATGAGACGCAGGGCTCCACCTACAGTAAGGCCGGTCAGAGGATCCTCATCGCGGCGAGCGGCGACTACCGCGGCCTCGTGAGCGGCGGCTGTCTCGAAGGCGACCTTGCCGAGCGCGCGCGCGGTGTTATCGCGACCGATCGCCCTGCGGCCGTGACCTACGATTTGCGAGATGCGGCGGATGAGCTGTGGGGGCTCGGTATTGGCTGCAACGGTCTGCTGCGCGTGTTTCTCCAGCCACTCGTGGCGAGCCGACTCTACGAGCCGTTCGCCACGATGGCCGAGTGCTTCCGCGGCACGCACACGGAGGGATCGGCCATTGTGGTCGAGAGTGACGATCCGGCGCTGCCCGTTGGCGCTACCGTGATTGCTCGCGCCGGTGGGCACTGTGTCTTCGGCGCCGTTGCGACGGGCGCCGAGCGCGTGCTTCCGGGCGCAAGTCGCGCGGCGGCGGAGGGGCGCGCGCGGCTCGTCAGGGACTCCGGTATTGGCGTGCTCTACGCGCCGCTGCGGCCGATCCCGAAGCTGCTCGTGCTCGGCGCGGGTCTGGATGCCGTGCCGCTCGTCGGTATGGCCGTCGAGCTCGGGTGGTTCGTGACCGTCGCCGACCACCGGTCCGCCTATGTCGCGCGCCAAGGGTTCGAGCGCGCCGAGCGCGCGCTGCTCGTCGAGCCTGACACGGTTGCCGCCACGCTCGTGCTCGACGAGTTCGACGCGGTCGTGGTGATGAGTCACCACCTGCCCACAGACCGAAAGTATCTAGCGCAACTTGCAACGACGAGCTGTCGTTACGTGGGTGTGCTCGGCCCGCGTGCGCGCCGCGAGCGATTGCTCGCGGATCTCGGTGACCGAGCCGGTTCGTTGAGCGACCGGCTCAAAGGGCCGGTGGGGCTCGACATCCGCGCCGACTCGCCCGAATCGATCGCGCTATCGATTCTCGCTGAGCTCCAAAGCACGCTCGGCACGCGCTAACAGCGCTGGCGATGCCCTAGGCTGCTGGTCTGCGTAGAGAGGCACTTTCGAAACCGTCGGCGCCAGGGATGGCGCCGCCGGAGCCCCCATGGATGGGTTCACGGCGTTTTCGAAAGTGCCTCTCTACGCAGACCAGCAGCCGGCAAAGTTGCTACGCGCCGATCAGTACGTCGTCCCGCGACGGCTATCGTCGTACATCTTGATGAGGAACGAGCGAATCGCGGGTTCCGCCTCGGCGGCGCTCATGAGGCGCTGCTCGACGACGAGCTTTGCCATGTCCTTGATCGAGCGACGACCGTCGATCATCGACATCAGAAAGGCGTGGATGCGCGTCGCAGTCGCCTGCGTGCGAAACGCGTCGCTCAGCGGTACTGGATCGCTGCCCCGCACGAGCCAGTCTGGCAGAGCCTGGTGGCGTGGGACCTTCTTCACGTCGCGCTGCTTCACCGCCGACCAGCTCACGACGTGCTCGTGCCGCGCATGGCGGCTCGCCGGCGAGCACAGGTACGGAATGTCGTGCTCGGTCACCGTGATGGTGCCGAACCCGTTGTCTTCGAGAGCCGCGACGCACTCGTCGATGCCGTACCGCCGGCGCGGGTCCGGGTCGTGGAAGCTCAGCGAGCCGAAATTTAGCCACCGGCCGCCATCGGCAAGCAGCGCGTTGACGCGAGCGCACTGGGTCTCGAACGGCTCGGGCAGGATGTCGACCAGCCACGGTGTGACCACGGTGTCGAACGCGCCGCGCCGAAACGGCGGTCGATGCACGTCGGCCAGCACGAAACCGAGCCCCGGACGCGCCGGTGCCGGTGCGGCCAACGTGCGGAGCACGGCATGCTCGGCCACGGAACGTGGCGCGAGCGGAAACTCGTAGAGCTCGAGGCTCTCGCCGCGCGTCACACGCTCCGCGACGAACAAGAGGAACGGGTTGAAGTCGAGCGCCGTGGTGCAGGTCGCCGCGGTGCGCTCGTGCAAGTCGTAAGCGAGCCGCCCGGCGCCAGCGCCGAGCACGAGCACGCGGCCCGGCAACGTGTCGCCGAGCGCCGCAGCGAGAATGTCGAAGGACGCGTCGTTCTCCTCGGCGCCCCAGCACCAATCGCGGTGCACGTTGGCGGAGTACGTCGTCAGCCCTTGATCCGGAGGCAGGCGCGTTCGAAGTGCCAGATAGGTCTCGACGCCGGCTTGCTGCTGATCGATCTCGAGCGGCGCCAGCAACGCGCGCAAGCGCACGGTGTGGTCAGCTGCTGTGCGCTCGAGATGCTCGAGTCGCGCACGTGTTGCGGCGCTGAGATCCTTGCCGGCGAGTGCTTCGGCAAGCTGTCGGCGGTCCCGTTCGAAACGCTGCACCGAGAAGTGCAGGCGACCGCGCCACTCCCCCAAAGCCGCGCCCGGTTCGGCGAACAGCCAGGGCAGGCCCGCGATGCGCGGAAAGTCCACATGGCAGCCGGCGCAGTGCCAGCGATCATCGGTGGATGTGAGCCCCTGATCGCAACGCGGGCAGGCCAGTAGGTCGGTGAGAGGGTTCGCTTCGGTCATTGGCTGGAACGCGACTTCGAGCAGGTGGTGGCTGCCGCAGGCCCCGATGGTGGCGGCGATGCGCCGAGGCGGCCCGTGCACTCATCACGTTATGTGAAACCCGGCAGCAAAGAAAGACAACGGCTACCTGGCCTTCCCTGGCCAAGTAACCGTTGTCGAGACGCTAGAGGAACCGAAACTCCACTTCGAAGTGATTGCTACACGGGGTTCGTGATCACGCCATTGACGACCGGCGCGAGCCCGATGAGACGATCGAGATTGCTGCCGAGACCATGGTTCGGGAACACGGTGGCGAACTGGCCTTGCTCACCGTGCAGCGCCATGTAGTTCAGCAGCACGGTTTCCACCAGTAGGTTGACGTTGTTCGCGGCCGGAGTGCCGGCACGCTGCACGTCGCCCCCGTCCGAGAACGCGCCGATCTGGTTTCCGCTCAGAATCGCCGGGCGACTACCCGGCTTGTAGACGAGAAAGAAGCCCGCGGCCGTGTCCTGGTTATCGCTCGTCCATTCGCCCTTGCCGCGGCCCGCAATCGTGTTGTCGATTACGCCGTTGCTCGAGAGCGAGCCGTCGCTGAACACGTACATCATGAGCGGCACACCCTTGCGCGCCGCGTACTCGAGGCAAGCGCCCATGCAGCGACCGGCACGGAAGTCCTTGGTTTCGCCTTCTTGGCGCATCCCGCCGTGGTAGTCGTAGCCGCCCATCGTGATGCAGCCCGCGCCCGCAAAACCCTCGATCACGAGCTTCATCACGGAGGCGGCTTTGCGGAACTCCGCGCCGTCGGCGCCGGTGTTGTCGAAGTCGGCCTGCGAGAAGATGCCTGTGGACCCGACGATCAGCGGGTCCAAGCTCGGGTCGAGGACGATGTTGCCGAAGCGATCGGCGACGTCCGCCGCCTTCAAGTAGCCGCAGTTGACGAGATCTTTGACCACGTCGTCCTGGCTGATCGGTAAACCGGTGGTGACGGCGTTGGTCATTCGCTCGCGGCTGATGCGGTAGATCGACTCGAGCACGGCGGTAGCGTCCGAAGCGCTGAGGAGGCCGACGAGCTGGCCCGTATCGACGAGACCCGTCACGTCGCTCGGCCGATCGACTTTGGTCGGTTGGAACTCGGGGTTGACCATCATCATCGGCGCCATCGAGTTGCCGCCGGACACGGAGTTGCGCGAGCCGCACAACGTCAAGATCGAGCCGTCAGCCCCCGCGCGTTGAATGCCGTACATCGGGTTGTGCGGGTTGTTACCCGTGTCGTTCTCGGAGCGCGCCGGGATGATGGCGCCATTCACCCTGGCGGCCGTCGCGGCGCTCATCGTCGTTTGCATGCCGCGCAGGAATGCGCTGTCGCTGTGGAAGGCTAGTCCTAAGCTCGTGTCGCCATGTAGACCATTGCTCGTGGCCGTCGGTGTGGTTTCGACGACGCCGGGTACTTGGTCCCCCGGCAGGCCGAGCTTGCGGTAGCCCGCGGTGCTCAGCAGGTCGAATTGACCGCCTTCTCCGCCGACCAACACGTTCGAGCCCGCGATGTTGGCACCGCCCGCGAGGTCGAAGCAGATGAAGGGGATCTTGCCCGCGCCGTTGCTGATCCCGCAGCCAGCCGTTAGCGGTTGCAGGTCGCTCGCGAGGGCCGCGTAGGCGGCACGCGGATTCGAGAACAGGCTCAAAAATCCGCCGGAGAGGAGCGTCGCCGACCCGGCCAAGAAGCCCTGGCCGATCAATTCGCGCCGAGTCATAGGCCGCCGGTGGTTGTCGTGGCGTTGCGGCGCGTCGATGGGGCGCAGCTTGCGTTTGACTCTGATGAGCATGGTAGTACCTCTATCCTTAAGGCGCGAGCATTACTGAACCAGCATTGCGGCGCTGCCGATTACGGCCGAGCAGGTCGCTTTGGCGATGGCCTGAGTTCGCGTGGCCGTGTTCGCACCCGTGTTCTTCAGGCCTGGGCGGCTAGCGTCGCCCGGAATGCCGTTGATCATTTGGCTGAGCTCGGTTCGCACCGCCGTCCGATCCGGCTGGCTCGCGAGCTGCGTGACACCGAGCACACGGTCGAATAGCGGGTCGAACAGCGCGTTCTCGTTCGCCGGGAAGGCCGCGAGCGCCGTGGCGTTGAAATCGAACGACGGGAACATCTGCGTTCGGCTGATGGAGCCGCGGTTCTCGACCAACGCGTTGCAGTACTCGATCGCGAGCTGCGCGATCGCTACCTGGTGCGACGCGAGAATCGACTGAATATCCGGGCCCGCCGGCAGAGATTGACGGATCGTGTCGAACGTGGCGCTGACGCTCGCGTCGCGCTGACTCACGCCCGTGATCGTGGCCATCGTTGCGCTGATCTCATCGAACGTGCGCACGCCGATGCTGGAAGCTGGCGGCAGGTCGACCGGCGTCGGCGCCGGCGGCGTGGGCGGTGCGGGCCGGGCGAAGGTGTTCGCACCGAGCGCGTCGAAGGTGAGAAAGAACTCGTCCTCATCCGGGCCCTTTTCGAGCGGCAGGACCGTGCCTAAGTCCGAAAGGCCCTGTCCGGCGGATGCCGTATAGATCGCGGTGGTGATCTCCGTGTCGAGGTTCGCATAGGCCTGCCCGGCGTGCGCTTCCGCGCCGTTCAAGCCGACCCGCAGGCCACGCATGTCGATGCCATTCGGTTGGGCGGTGTCGTCGAGGCTGATGAAGAACGGCTTGCGGAACAGGTAGCCGTAGCTGTCGAACTGTGCCGCCTCGAACACTACGAAGCTCTCCGTGATGTTCGTCAGATGCTCCACGCTGAACATCAGGAAGAATTTCTCGCCGACGCCGGCGTCGAAGTTCTGCGTTATCTGCTCCGGCGTGAGCACGCGGTTGTGGATGGCGACCAGTCGAATGACGCCGTTCCACATCCGGTTGCCGGACACCTCATTGCCGAGCACGAAGGCAAACGTGTCGTCCCAATCGTTCAGTGTGCCGCCGGGTGCCGGGTCGAGCTGGGCTGCCAGCTCGCCGTTCACGTAGATTCTCCGGCCCTCGACCGGGTCGAACGTGGCAACGACGTGTTGCAGCGTCGCCTGCAGTACTTCGTCGGCGTCCGGCGTCGACAGCTGTGGGTTGCCGTTCGCGTCGGTACGGTTGCTGCGATTGAAGAAGTCGTAGTTGTACATCGTCTGGCCAAGGTTGAAGTTGCGCTGCATCAAGCCGGCTGAATAGCTCACGATGCGCATGTCTTCCTGGACTACATTGCCCGGAGCGACCCACGCTTCGATCGAGTATTCGCCTGTCGCCCCGATGAGCGTCTTCAGCTTCGCGCTCGCCGCTGTCGAAGCCTGCGCTTTGCCGCCGGCGAAGTTGAGGCCCCAACCGCCGAACCACTGCACGCTGCCCGACAGCGTCAAGTCCATGGCGGGATCGACGCCGCTCGTGTCGTAGGCCGTGGCGCAAGCCCCGGTGATCGACGTGCCGCAGTCTTGGCCCGTCTTGAACTCGTAGAGAGCGATGGTGTTGGCTTCGTAGCGATTGCCGCCCGAGGCGATCGTGCCTTCGTACAGCGTGGTCGCCTTGCTCGTGACGAGACTCGGATCCACTGACGTCGGCGTCACGCCCGCGGCGAACGCTTCGATCGCGGCCTGCATGGCGTTGGCGTCGTTCGCACAGCTGTTGGTCCAGCAGTTGTGGAACTCGTTACGCAGGCGCAGCACGAATCGTGAGCCGGCCGGATCATCGAGATCGATCTTGGCTTTGGCGGCTTCGTAAGCCAGCATCACGGCGTCCGCGTCGGTAGGCGGACCCTCGGCGAAGAATGGTTGCTGCTTGACACCCGAGCTCGAGGAGTGGCACTCCGAGCAGTACTGCTCGAGCACCGGATGTACGGTCTGGGAGAAAAGGAGGCCTTGATCGGCCGGGAAGTTCTTGCTCTGCCCCGGGTCGCGCAACACCGGCGGCTCGAGCTCGATCTCACGGCCGCCCGAGGCGACTAGATCGCCCGCCCAATTGGTGATCCAGGTGGTCAGAATGTCGCCGCAGGCCGCATCGCTCGCGAGCCAGCAGTTGTGGCCGCCGCTGACCTTCACAACCATGTCGGAGTCTTCCGGCGTCGGCAGCGTCACGACACCGTTCGCCGCAGCGTAGGCCAGGTTGACGTCGTCACGGCGTGCAAACGGTGTTTGGCCGCCCGTCTCGTTGTGGCACGAGCCGCAGCGATTGTCCGCCTGAATGTTGTCCCAGAGATTGATCTTGAACGACTGCACGTCGGCGGTGGCGGGCGGGGGGCCGGCATAGTTCGAGACCGTGGGGCCGGGGCCGCTGCCCGGGTTCGTCTCGACATCCGCGCCGCTGCCGCCGCTGCAGCCCGTCAGCACCGCTGCGGCGACGGCGACGCCTGCGGCGACGAAGCGCGTGCGCGCGGTGGATTGAGGTCGCGTCACGGCGCGGGCCCGCGACTCGACGCCCATGAATTCTACGTACTGCATCGTCCTGACTCCCTGGCCCTGGGCTAGTTGCCCATGCAATACCCTGCGGACTCGGCGAATACTTGCCGCAGATTGAAGTTGTTGTTCCGGAAGCTGTTGGTCATCGTCGCGACCTGGTTACGATCGGTCGCATCGACAGCATCGCGCAGGCATACGGCCTTGAAGACCTTCTGTACTTGGCACTGCGCGAATGCCTGAGTCGCAGCAAGCTCTTGGCCCAGGGATTTCGCGCCCGTGCCCTCGCCGGGCAAGCCCGAGCTCCAGCCGATGAGGGCGTTCTGACCCTCGCGCCAGTGGTTGTGCCAGGAATCATTCGGTGTCACGAACCCGTCGGCGAAGGTCGTGTTGTTGTTGAAGTACTTCGAGTGCACCTGCGTCGAGTCGTAGATCAGGCGCTGCGCCGTCTCGTCGAAGTCGTAATAAGCGAACGCCTGTGCCATGGGATCCATGCCCGCATGGCAGCCGACGCAGTTGTTCATGAACACCCGACTGTCGCCACCGGGACTGCGCGATACGTCCTGACGAATGCGATCGGGCGTGATGCTGGTATCCAGCACCTGCTCCATGTCCATGCACATGTGGTTGATGAGCGTGAAGCGGAACATTGCCCGGTTCGTGCCGGCGATGAAGAACGCCTCAGACGCCGCCCGTGTCGTGATTGCCCCGGCGGTCGCAGCCGGCGCCAGTCCATAGGTGCCTGATTGCGTGGTCCGCGCGAGCTCGCTCTGGTTGAACGTTGGCTCACGCATGCGCTGCTCGAGCGCTTCGTAGTGCATGTTGCTGTTGGCGGCCGGCGCCGGCGAGACGTTGGGCGCTTCGTAAAGGATGTCACCGGAGAGAATTTCGTTGAACGGCACGTTGTCGCGAACCATGCCGATCACGAGGGTGGCGTAGTCGTTCAGCGGCACGAACGCCGACTGATCGCGATTGGTCCACGGCGCCGCGAAGTTCTTCAATGTCACTGAATAGAAAGTCGGATTGTCCATGGCAATCGTCGCGGCGGCCGTCGGGTTGGCCGGCAACTGCGCAGCCATGTTGTTCAGCACGGTCTCGCTCGGCGGAACACCTGCGAGACGGTCGTGAATTCGCAACGCTTGCTCGCGCGGTCCCGCGAGTGCGATCGACACGGTGGTGAAGATCAACGTCAGCGCAACGAACACCCGCCACATCATGCGGTGACTCATGAAGTTCGCGAACGTTGGTGTCCGCTGCATCCTGCTAATCATCGCGATCGTCCCGTTGGTTGAAGGCCACTACCATCGATGCGGGCCGCACTACACCACAAAAAAAATCGTCGCGTAATGTGGAGAATCACCGACGTCTCGAAACGGCGACGGTTTCGGGACGAGCGTATCGGCCGTGTAAGCTCCGTGCGGTGACTCAACGCATGCTTTGTTTGCGCTCGACGATTGCGACTGCAGTTACGTGAAGTCGCGAGTGATGGTCGGCGAACGCTCGTCCACAAATCGAGAAGCGAGTCACACGTTGTTATAGAGGTTCGATCCGGACCAGTTCTGTGATCACGTTAACGGAAGGCGTGTCTGGCGATGCCCATGATGGGGGGCGCCGAGATTACGTCGCATTGCGACGGGAGTCGCCGCGGGATTATGCAACGCACGCAACGTGAGTCGTTCGTGCACTGCACAGTTGTCGGAGTTGGCCGTTGACACACGCACAGAGCTCGGGATCGACCCTCGCTTCGGGACGAAGTAATGGAGAGGGATTTTCCATGAGCCATGAGACACGGAACGTTGAAGGCGGGGTCATGCGCCCGCGCCTCTGTTGGGCGCTATTGGCCGCGGCCGTCGTGGCGCTTGCGGGGTGCGGTGCAAGCGACGGGAGTGTCGGCGTCGGGGAAGGACAGCAGCCCGACCCGGTGGCTCCGGACTTCCCGATCGCCTATACCAAAGGTCCGCTGTTCGACGAGGACATGGGGCTGTTGGCGAACACGGATGTGCGCGACGTTCTGCGCTTCAACGTTGGCACGGATCTCTATGTGCGCGATCGCGCGTCCCCCACGGCGCCGGAGCGCAACGTCACGTTTCGCGAGACACAAGGGCAAGGCGACGTCATGGGCGCGGAGATCTCGACGGACGGCGCCAAAGTGCTGTTCGCGATGCGTGGCCCCGTCGACCCCAATCTCGGGCTGGACGACGAGGATCAGCCGACCTGGAACATTTGGGAATACACGATCTCGACCGACACGCTACGCCGCATCATCGCCTCGGATATCACCGCGGAGGCGGGGCAGGACATCTCGCCTCACTACCTACCCGACGGTCGCGTCATTTTCGTCTCGACGCGGCAGCGCCAGGCGAAAGCCGTCTTGCTCGATGAGGGTAAGCCGCAGTTCGATGCGCGTGACGAAGATCGTGAGCAGCCGGCATTCGTCTTGCACGTGATGCGCGACGACGGCAGCGATTTGCGCCAGGTGTCGTTCAATCAGAGTAGTGACTACGATCCCACCGTGCTCGACAACGGCAAGATTCTGTTCAGCCGTTGGGATCACGCGGGCGGAGTCAACGGTATTCATCTGTATGAGATGAATCCGGATGGCACCGAGCTCGAGCTCTTGTATGGCGCCGAAAGTCATCTTACCGGCACAGACAACACCGAGGTTCACTTCCTCGGAGCGCGCGAGATGTTGGATGGCCGCATCATGGCCATCGTTCGCCCATTCGATCACCCCGAGCTGGGCGGAGCGATTACGATCATCGATACGCCGACCTACGTCGAGAACACGCAGCCCGTGGCCACCTCGGCGGGTATGGTTGGTCCTGCGCAGACGCCGGCCACGCCGAATCAAGTGCGGACGGACCTGTTACCGTCGCAAGGCGGCCGATTCAGCTCGGCGTTCCCTTTGTGGGATGGCACGGGCCGCGTGCTCGTTAGCTGGGCCATCTGTCGTTTAGCGGAGCCGGATCCGAGCTCGAACGATCCCACGGCGCAGGTTTTCGTGCCGTGCACCGATGCGCGTCTCGCGGCCGTGGATCCGGTCGTGGCTCCGCCGCTGTACGGCATCTGGATGTACGACCCGGCCACGCAAACGCAGCTGCCGATCGTCATCGGGGAAGAAGGCGTGCTGATCGCCGACGTCGTGGCCGCGCAGCCGCGCTCGAATCCCGACTCGATTCCCGATGGTGTGGCGGGCTTCGATGCGGATCTCGTGGCGGCAGGGGCGGGTATTCTCAATATCCGCAGCGTCTACGACCTCGACGGTGTAGCGTCTGTCGACATCGCGGCGATGGCCGATCCTGTACGGACTCCGCCGGTCGATCGGCCCGCACGATTCCTGCGCGTAGAGAAGGCCGTCGCGATCCCGGACGATGACGTCGTCGATCTCGACAACACGGCCTTCGGTCCGAACATTCGGCAGGGCATGCGCGAGATCGTCGCTTACGCGCCCATCGAGCCAGACGGCTCCGTGCGCGTGAAGGTGCCCGCAAACGTGGCGCTCGCCGTGAGTGTGCTGGACGCCGATGGTCGACGAATCACGGCGCGACACCAAAATTGGCTGCAGCTAGTGCCGGGCCAAGAGCTTACGTGCAATGGCTGTCATGTGCCGCAAAGCGATCTGTCGCATGGTCGGCGCGCAAGTTTTGCGGCGGCATACGCCGGCGCGACGAGCACGGGCGTGCCATTCCAGAATTCGGTGGCGACGTTTTCGCCCGATGCCGGCGAGACGATGGCGGAGACGCGTACGCGCGTTAGCTGCCAAACGGACTGCGCCGCGCTCGAGCCGAGTGTGGACATCGCCTTCGATGACGTTTGGACGAATCCCGCGGTCGCGACGCCCGGCACGTCGTTCGCGTATGACTACACAAACCTGACGACCACGGCTCCGGTCAACGTGAATTGCATCGCCGATTGGTCACCGGTATGTCGCATCGTCATCCATTACGAGACGCACATCCACCCGTTGTGGAGCACGCCGCGGCAGGTCATCGATCCGAACGACGGCGTGACGGTGCTCGCGGACCACACGTGTGCTCAGGCGGGGTGCCATGCGTCCGTCAACGCCTTGAACGCCCCCGCGGTGCCTGCGGCTCAGCTCGATTTGTCGGATGGCTTGTCGGCCGACGAGCCCGATCAGCTCAATGCGTATCGCGAGCTGCTCTTCGCCGACAATCAGCAACTGCTCAACGGCGCGCTCCAGGACGTCCAAGTCCAGATTGGTGTCGACGCGATGGGTAACCCGATCCTCGCCCCGGTGTCGCTCGACCCGCCGATGAGCTCGGCCGGTGCACGCGTGTCGCGATTTTTCTCGTGCTTCGATGTTGGCGGCACGGGGTGCGCAGCCGCGCCACACGTCGGCTACCTCACGCCCGACGAGCTCAAGCTGATCAGCGAGTGGCTCGACATTGGCGCGCAGTACTACAACGATCCGTTCGCCGTACCGGTGATGTAGATGCGGTTGGTGTTGCTCGTTTTGTCGCTCTGCCAGCTGTTCGTTGCAGCTGCTGCCGTGGGCGCGGAACGGGCACCCCAAGAGGTCGTGATCGACGATCCCTACATCGAGTTGCATACCGGACCTGGCCGGGGTTATCCCGTGTTCTTCGTCGCCGAGCGTGGTGAGCACGTCGCACTGCTGAAACGCCGCACCGAGTGGTTCAAGGTGAAGATCGAGCGCGGCGAGGAAGGTTGGGTGCACCGCGAGCAGCTGCGGACCACGTTGAATCTCGACGGCGAGCCATTCGATGTCCCTGACGTGGGGTTCGGCGAGTATGCCGATCGCCGCTGGGAAGTCGGCGCGTTGTACGGCGATTTCGGCGGCGCGAACGTGATCGCGCTCTATGGCGCACGGAGCCTCACGCCGAACCTGTCCGGTGAGGTCTGGGTTTCGGAAGTGCTCGGGCGGTTCTCCGACAGCACTGTGGCGACTCTCAACATCGTGCATCTGATGTACCCGGACTGGCGGGCGTCGCCGTATTTCACTCTCGGCGCCGGAGTCATCAAGACTTCGCCCAAGGCCACGCTCGTCGCCACCGTCGACCGTGAGGATTCACTGGCGCAAGCCGGGGTGGGCGTGCGCACCTATCTTACCCGTCGGTTCGTGTTTCGGGCCGAGTACAAGGCGCACGTGGTGTTTACGAGCCGCGACGACAACGAGGAAGTAAGGGAATGGAAAGCAGGTTTCTCGTTCTTTTTCTAGCGCTGACGTTCGCCGTCGGCGGGCTCTCGGGTTGTGGCCGCGACCGCCTGGTGCGTGCCGAGGACGGCGCGCAACCGCCGGTGATCGAGCCCGACGTCGAACGACGCGAGATCCAGACCGCGAAGATCGACACCGAGGATTTCGAAGTGGGCGTTTTCCTCGGACAACTCAGCGTCGAGGACTTCGGCGTGAACAACGTGGCGGGCGCGCGTCTCGCCTATCACATCACCGAGAGCTACTTCGTGGAGCTGGCCGCAGGACAGACCGAAACCGAGCTGACCAGCTTCGAGCGTCTGAGCGGCGCTGCGCAATTGCTCACAGACTCCGAGCGCGACTACACCTACTATAACGTCTCGCTGGGGTACAACATTTTTCCCGGCGAGAGTTTCATCGGCAAGAATCGTGCGCTGAATACGACGACTTACCTCATCGGTGGCGTCGGCAAGACGACGTTCGCTGGGGACGATCGGTTTACGCTCAATGTGGGATTGGGGATACGGATCATGCCGCTCGATTGGCTTGCCGTACATGCCGATTTTCGCGACCACATTTTCGACATCGATTTGCTGGGCAAGGAGAAAACCTCCCACAACATGGAGGCCCACCTTGGGGTCACGTTCTTTTTCTAGGTGCGACACGGAGGTAACGAAATGCTGCGGGCGTTTTGGGTCGTGATTGTGAGCGGACTGCTGGCGTCGTTGGCTTGGGCCGCCAACACCTTGTCGGGCCCGGCGCCGGGTTTCGCGCTGCAGTCCCGCGATGGCGAGCAAGTATCTCTTGCTGCTCTCAAGGGCGACGTGGTCATGGTCAATTTTTGGGCGACCTGGTGTGTGCCCTGCCGCCAAGAGATGCCGCATCTGCAGGCGCTGTACGAGCGCTATCACGGCTTGGGCTTCGAGTTGCTGGCAGTGAACGTGGAAGACAATCCAGAAGGCGCTCGCCGATGGCTCGAAGAGACCCCCGTGACGTTCCCTGTGCTATTCGATCCGAAGAACCAAGTGAGCAAGCTCTACAACGTCGTGGCCATGCCGAGCACTGTGCTCGTAGGCCGGGACGGCACGATGCGCTTCATCCATCACGGCTATAAGCCCGGGTATGAAGGCGAGTATCAGACGCAGATTCGCGCCTTGCTACGGGAGTAGCGCATGGCAGCCAAGGGAATTCGTGGTTCGCTAACGATCGCTGCTCTCGCCGCCGCGGGTTGTGCCATCGGCGGCTGCAGCGTCGAGCCGTGGGTGAAGCCGTACGAGCGCGATCACTTGGCCGACCCCATCATGTCGTTCGATCGCGATCCGGTATCGAGCTCGTACACCGGGCACGTGTACGAAGCGCGTGAAGGCGCGCGCGGTGCGACGGGTGCAGCAGGCGGCGGGTGTGGGTGTAATTGAGGTTTCATCGTGACGCGCAGCCTCATCACTGCCTTTGTCTTGTGCGCGGTACTGCGAACAGCGACGGCCGGCGTGCTGCCCGAAGACCGGGCCGACGCCATGCTGCATTCCTACGACGGCGGCGGCGTCACGATTCAGGGCCCATCGCTGCTCGTTCGCAAGCAGTTCGCGCAGAAGTTTTCGGCGTCGGCTAACTACTATGTGGACAAGGTCAACAGCGCGTCGATCGACGTGATCACCACGGCGAGCCCCTACTCCGAGGAGCGCACGCAAACCTCCGTGGGCCTCGATTATCTGCACGATCGCTGGGTGATGAACATCGGTTTCACCAACAGTGAAGAGAGCGACTACTCCGCCGAAACGTTCAGTTTCGGTATCAGCCAGGATATCTTCGGGGATCTGACCACGGTGTCACTCGGCTATTCGCTCGGCAACGACGTCGTTCGCCGTCGCGGTGACACGACGTTCAGCGATGAGGTCCAGCGGCAACATTACCGGCTAGGGTTGTCGCAGATCCTCACGAAGAATTTGCTACTCGGTTTGTCGTTCGAGTCGATCACGGACGAAGGGTTTTTGAACAATCCCTACCGGCAGGTCCGTTACGTCGACACGAGCAGCCCGCTCGGGTACAGCTACGAACAGGAAATCTATCCACGCACTCGCACCAGCGATGCGGGCGCACTTCGGTTGCGGTACTACTTGCCTTACCGCGCCGCGGTGCATGCCGAGTACCGGAAGTACGGCGACACGTGGGCCATCGATGCGGACACGTTCGAGCTAGGTTATACGCATCCCATCGAGTCGGGTTGGGTGGTCGAGGCCAAGCTGCGTTTCTACTCGCAGGAGAAGGCTGACTTCTACAGCGATCTCTTTCCGAGCTCGCAGTACCAGAACTTCATGGGGCGCGACAAGGAGCTGAGCACCTTCGCCAGTCAGTCGCTGCGCCTTGGCCTGACCTACGACATCGTCCGCGGCGGGTGGAAGTTTGTGGAGCGCGGCACGGTGAACCTGATCTACGATCACCTGATGTTCGACTACGACGATTTCCGCGATCTTACGACCTCCGGTGCGTTGCCCGGTCAAGAACCGCTCTACAGCTTCGACGCCAACGTCTTCCAAGTCTTCGTCTCCTTCTGGTTCTAGCGGGTCTCTAGTCTCGCACTGCTGGTGCACGGGCGTCTGGTCGTCGTGCCAAACGTGACGAGCACGGGAGGGAGCCCTTTCGGCACCGCCACAAGTACATCCCTGTAGGCTGCGGCGGCGACATCCTGTCGCCGACGCTGCCGAAAGGGCTCCCTCCCGCACTCGTCACTGGTGAGCGCGGTCGTGTGCCCGCGCACGAGCAGTGCGAGACCGCCGATCGTCGCGTCGGCGGTGGGCTACCAGCGGAAGAGGCGGGCGACGGTGCCGGCGGCGTGCGCGCCGCGCGTGGTGGGCAGCTCGACGAAGCCGTCCGTGCCCGCGAGCGTCACGAAGTCGCCCGACGTGTTAGTGGCGTGCGGTGTCGCTAGCGTCGTGCCGCGATCCGACCACGATAAGGTCACTGGGACGAAATAAGTCAACGTCGGCGACGCGTCGACAGGCGCCGCCAGCTCCACCAGCTCGGCCGGTGTGCTGGTCAATCCCGATGCCGCTCGCAAGGCAGGCAAGAGGTAGCGCGTGGCACAGACCAGCGTGGACACTGGATTCCCCGGCAGCGCGAAGATCGGCTTGCCGCGCGCGCTGATGCCGAACCACATGGGTCTGCCGGGGCGCTGCTCGATGCGGTGGAAGACGAGTTTCGCGCCGAGCTCCTCGAGCACGGAAGGCACGAAGTCGAACTGGCCCATCGATACGCCGCCGCTGAGCACGAGTGCATCGAGCTCGGAATCAAGTCGGTCGATGGCGATGGCCAGAGCGTTGGCCTCGTCACGCAGACGCGCGCGCGTCACGTGGCCTAAGTGGTGGTGGAGGAGACTCGCTTCGATCGCTCGATCGTTGGTTGAGCGAATCTGATGCGCTGCGATCGGCTTGCCTGCCTCGACGAGCTCGTCCCCGGTCGAGATCACTGCCACTCGCGGCAGCTCCGTCACGAGTGCCGCCGCCTGGCCGGCCCCCGCGAGCACGGCGATCTCGGGTGCGCCGAGCCGCGTGCCGGCGCGCAGCACTGGGCTACCGGCCAAACGATCGCTGCCGCGCCGATGCACGAACTGTTGCGGCTTCACTGTGGCGTCCGCCGACACAATGGCGGTACGTCCGTGTCGTTTGATGCGCTCCACGGGGATCACCGTGTCCGTGCCTCGCGGTAGCACGGTGCCGGTCATCACCTCGACGCACTGCGCGGCGCCCGCCACCTCGAGCGGGGGCGCCCCAGCGGCCTGGGTGCCGAAGACCTCGAAGGATCGCTGCCCCGTCGACCAATCGCTGTAGGCGACGGCAATGCCGTCCATCGTGACGCGGTCAAACGGCGGCTGATCGCGCTCGGCGGCCACGTCTTCGGCCAGCACCCGGTCAACGCAGGCCGCCAGCGCTTCGTGGCGTGCGCCGAACCTCGGCATCTGAGCGAGGATTAGGGCTTCTGCTTCGGCGACGGAAGTCATCGTGTCGGCTATACTAACCGCGAGGAGGGTGATGTGATGCGGCGGCTCATCTTCGGCTTCCTTATATCCCTCCTGGCCCATTCGAGCTGGGGCCAAATCGGCGAGCGAAAGATCACCCAAGAGCAGGCCGACAGTCGTACGGTCATCGGTGTTACCAACGAATATCTCGCTGCGGGCGCCGACGCCATTCGCGCTCGCCAGTACGATGACGGCATCCGTCTGACCGAAATCGGCTTGACGCGAGCGGCATCGCCGCGGGACAAAGCGGCGGGGCTGTCGAATCTGTGCGCGGCCCACGCGGCGAAGAATGAGCCGGATCGCGCGATCGCTCGCTGCACCGAGTCGATCGCCATCGACGATGGCAACTGGCGTGCCTACAGCAACCGCTCGTATGCGTATTACTTGAAGGCGCTTTATGCGCAGGCCGACGCCGATCTGGCGGTGGCGATCGGTATCAACCCAGCCGCCCGGCAAGTGGCGCAGATTCGCGGCATGATCAACGAGCGCACGCTACAGCCGAGTATCACGATGGAGGAGCACCAATAAGTCCCTTCGCCCATAGAATTGCCGTGGTTGCGGCCGCCGCCTTGGCCACCGGGCTCGGTAGCGGCGCGGATGCCGCTCGTGGCACAGACGTCGATCCGATCGGGACGTGGAGTTGCGTGCTGTATGGTCACCCCGCGTTCGGTGATGAGCGCGTGTTGTTGCACCTAACGCCGGACGGCGCGGGACGCTTGGCGCATGTCAATGACGACAGGGTCACGCCGTGGATCGGACTCTCGGGCTGGAGCGCAGAGCGCCGCGAGCTGCAGTTCGGCGATCCGCAAACTGGCCGGCTCTTCACCGCCGACTTGCGGAGCGAGACGTTGGGTGGTGGCTGGCGCACGGTCACGGCGGTAGGCGGTTGGTGGTGCAGCCCCATTGACGCTGCGGCGTTTCCGCAAACCGAGTCAGACCCCGCGCCGCGCTTGCCGCCTCTCATACCGACACTTACGGCCACGCCCGCGTACCCCTTGCAAGCGATTCGCGCCGCCAAAGAGGGTCGCGCCGTCACGTGCTTCTTCGTCAAGGCCGATGGCTTGATCGTGCAGCCTGAGCTCATCGAGCTTTCCGATGAGGTTTTTCGCGCACCGATTCTCTCGGCGCTGCGGCGGTCGCGCTATCAGGGCTGGGAAGACGACGGCACGGTGCGTCCGAGCTGTCGCACCTACACGTTCAAGCTGAGCTCGTCACTGCATCCGGAAGTGGTTCCGGGCACCTAGTTGGCGCCTATCGTCCGAGCCCCTGTGATCGTCACCTGGAACGCGTCCGTCGAGGTGAACGGCCCGAGGCCGGTTGCCCAGCGCGTCGCCTGTTTTGGCGGTAACTCGCCGCTGATACGCCGATTCAATTCGCGGATCGCGCCTTGCGCGTCGGCGTAACGCACGGTTAGCTGCACGTCGGCGACTGGCACTCGCGTCGGGTTGCCGAGCTCGACGATCAGCTGACCGTTGCTGTCGAGCACGCCGCGCGCGGCGAGGTACTTGCCGGGATTCGACGGTAGATCGAGCCGTACGGTCGCATCCTGCGCGGCCTGACCCGCGGCGCTCTCTGACTGCGCCGCACGTGCGTAATGGTCGAGCGCTGCCGCGCGATCACCGCGTTGCTCGGCCAGCGTGCCGAGCGCGTAGTAGGCGTCGGCCGTCGGCAGGAGTTGCACGCTGCTCTCGAGCGCCGTGCGTGCTTGATCCCACTGTTTCAGTTGCCGATGCGTGAGGCCCTTTTGCAAGTGGTAATAGAAGAACTGATCGTTGCGGTCGATGGCATCGGTAAAGTGGCGAAGGGCGTCTTGGTAGCGTTTCTGCTCGAGATCGACGTCACCCAGCAATGCGTGAAATTGCGCTTCCGCGGGCAAGAGACGCAGGGCCTCTTGGCCGAAACGCTCGGCGTCCGCCGCTTTGTCATCGGCCAGGGCGGCACGACCTTTGTCGTAGGCTTCGTAGGCCGGCCGGCGCTGGCGTAGCGTGGCGGTGGCGGCTTGGTAACGCTCGCGGCCGAGCTCGCCGCCGGCCGGCAGCGTGGCCGCGGTCTCGCGATTTTTCTGCACACGCTCGGCCGAGGGCGGGTGGCTCGCGAACAGTGTGGCGAGCCGGCCTTGCGAGGCGTCGTTCTGTTCGGACAATCGGACGAACGTTTCCTGCAGCGAGATCGCGGCGCGCGGATCGTAACCGGCGGCCGACATGTAGCGCATGCCGTACAGATCGGACTCGAGCTCGGCGCCGCGGCTGTTGCGCTGCGAGATCAGCTGCGCGCCGACGCCGGCGGCGCCGACCGCGAGCCCGCCGAAGTTGGTACGCTGCGCGGCCACTTGCGTCGCCAGCACGGCGGTTTGCAGTAGCAGGCCGCGCTGCATGGCCAGCGCCCCGTGGCGCGCGGCCGCGTGCACGATCTCATGGCCGAGCACGGCGGCGAGCTCCGCCATGAGATCG
>Ga0208454_1000560_pt1 | contig 20669 bp, 24 predicted proteins | sample EasRivMeERMZT100_FD_187530 | JGI IMG/M metagenome (GOLD analysis project Ga0208454, IMG submission 187530) | Soil microbial communities from meander-bound floodplain in the East River, Colorado, USA - East River MetaG ERMZT100 (SPAdes) (version 2) | ecosystem: Environmental > Terrestrial > Soil...
ACCAGTTCACTGTGATACATACCCTTTTTATTCTCGCTCATTTTTCGTTCTCGCTTTCGTTTGTGGCTCGGCTCCTACGTTCGTCGGGAGCACTGGAGCCGGGTTATTCGATACGCCAAAATCGAAAGTGCTTAAGGCCTTCCGCTCTCCCCGAAATCTTAATGCCTAATGGATTTCGCCTGTGACCGAATGTTCTGGGTGAGCCGTTGGCAATATTCTGCCACATGCTTTTCACTGCTTCGGGGATACTATTCCAATAATTGGGTTTCGTGAGAATCGTTTTCATTTTCGTTTTCTGTTTCAAGCTCCGTTACTGGCGGTGCTATCAACGCAGTGAATCTAGCACAGCCACAAATAGCGTCAACACTTATTTACACTTATTTTACTGCTCCGGTAAGCGCTACGTCACATTCGCAATCCCATAGTAGTGCCGCCATTCCTCTTTTGGTTTCGGGATAATCGTCATTTCGCCAGTGGGCTATCGAACACTTTAAGGCCAAGAATCGCCAGCAGAATCAGCACGATGCCCCAACGACCACGCCCCAAATATGGCGACATGGAATCGGGGCAGAGTGATGCGATGAAACAGAGGATAAGAAGTATCCAGAAGAGTACCATGAGCACCATTTGTGTTAGCCTTTCCTTTTCTTGATGAGTTGTTTCAATTCCAATCGCACTTCAGCAAGGTTCTCTTTCAACTCTCTTCTCTTATGTCGATCCAGTTCTATCCGCAAGACATATTCGAGGGCCTCAATGACAGAACGTTTCTCAATCATCGCCAGTTCCCATTCTCCCTTTTGCATATGTGGATCACATGATCCATCTCTCTCAACATCGCGCCAACAGTATCACCAGGAGAGCAAGACACACTATGGTCCCGATGATGCAGATGATGTCTTCGATGCGCTTGCATTCCTTGCTCTGCTTCGGCTTCTCCTCCGGTTTGTGCCAGCCAGGTCTCATGGCTTGGTGATCTTTTGGCCAAAGTAGAATCCAAGTGCCGCTATGCTCATGCTGTAGAGCGGCTCTCCAACGGTCGTGAATGTTCCAACCCTGCCCCACTCTTTCAACGCAATCGCATCCCACAACGCAGCACAGACAACAAGAATATGTGAGAGACACACAGTCATGACCAGCACTGCCGCCAGCATACCACGCAGAGAAACACCGAAGATGTTAGAATCCTGCGGCACGGTCCCGACTTCCTTTTTTACCAATGTCGTTTCTTCTGTCATTGGAACGCCTTGGCTGCTTCGACAACCAAAATATGGGTTTTGCCGTCGCTCATGGCTCGACGGAATATTCGGCTACGATATCGGTATCAGCGGTGCCGAAGCCCGTTAGCTTCAGCAGCGCCGTTTTGTTGGCCGCGATGCTCGCCGGCAACGCTGCTCCCATCGATACCCAGGACGGAAAGGTGAAGTTGCGTAGCGAGCCATCCGATTTAATCTTTACCAAGAGCCGCTTCCCGGTCCCTCGATTGCTGGTCGTGAACGTGATGTCTCCCGTCAGGTCCACCGTTTGCACGCCGAACGTATCGAAGTCCAGAGCCACGCTTGCGGCATAGGTCAGCGTCTTGACCGCGCTCGCCTCCCGCAGGTCCATGCTGCCGCACAGTTCCCAGACTTTCTCATTCGTGGATGCAGCGTAATCATCTGGTCGAATGATGAACGGTGAGGACTCGGCATCCGTTCCGGCTCGAAGTCGATAGACGCTAATCATTCCGCCGATAAGCACGAACACCGGGAATGTCGGATTGATTGTGAGACTGATGCTCGCCGTAACGATTGCGTCCAAGGTCAGCGCCAACATGATGCTCGTGCCCGTCGCACTGCTACCACCGCCAGCAGTGAACACAGGAGACGGCGCGCTCGTATAACCCGTGCCCGGATTCGTGATGGCCACACTGCGGACAATTCCACTGACGGCTGTGGCTGTGCCGGCGGCTCCTGAACCGCCGCCGCCGGAGAACGTCACTGCGAACGAAGAGGAATAACCTGTGCCGCCATTCGTCACGACAACTGAATCAACAGCACGAGTGCCGCCTGTCAGTGCCGTGACGCGGGAACTGAGGCGCACTCGATCACCTACGCTGTGGATAATGTCGGTCAGCTTCATTGCGCTTTAGCCTTGCCGCACTTTTCATGGTGCCCCTTGGGCTTTCCGCAATGACGAGTGCCGGACCATTTCCATCCATCAATTAGAACTCGATATCGTTTCCCGCACTTCGTGTTTGTTTTAAGCAGCGTCATTGTAAATGTTGTTTCTAGCGTCGAAGTAAACCCCCAAAACCTCATCAATGGAAGTCCAAAGAAGATCCTCGGTGTCGCTCGAAATCAAGTTGTAGAAATTACCCAGCGCATCATCAATGTCACTCACGTCACTGTAGCCTGCAGCATTCTGTGCCAGGAAATACTGTCCCGCCAACCAGTCGAACAACTCATAAGTCGTCCATGCCCTCGCGCCCCAATCAGGATCGAACGTCCCATCGGGTGACATTGTTGTGTCATCTCGGTCATAAATCACTGGGTCCACGTCAGCCAACAGTTGATCGTCAAACGGACTTCCTACCGCAACCTTAACGTAGCGCATCAGGTCCGTATCTGGGTTACTGCCATCTGGATTGTTCGGCGGGTTCGGTGCGTTACGCTCAAACTGAATCGAGTCGCTCCCGACAATCGCGAAGTCCTCTTTCTCCCCGAAATAAATATTCTCCGTCGGTCCCTGTTGAGGGTCTGCTACCGTTTCCAGTTCCAACGCCTCGGTGCCGAAAGCCTCCGCCACAATCTCAATGTCATACACGTCAGCCGATACCGCAGCCAAATATCCATCCAACACTTTCCGCAACCATTGTGTGTTGACCTGATGCACATTGCTCGGTGTGCCGCCAAGCCGCACACTCCTTCGTGCTGCCACACCATAGATGTCCATCGCACTTTCCATCAGCGTCGAAAAGTCCGCGAAATCCCACGTATTAGGAATGCGAATGCGCAATAGCCAGTTGCCAGCCTGCCGGATCTTGTGCCACCCCAAGACAATCGCGTGAAGCGGAAACGAGCGTTGCGTTGCTACCAAGGTGTAAGACTTCAGGCTCGGGTCCCATGTCCAGTAAACCTTAGCTTGGATCAGATAAGCTGTGCTTCGGTCGAATACTGCGAGGAAACCGTCATCAAACTCAGGCCGCAGCGCCGAGGGAATCACAGCTATCTTCGGTGCCACACTGACCAAAGGAAATTCATTCGTCCCATCATCGTCCACCACTGGCGGCGTGTCGTCCTGATCGTCGGGCAACGTAATCTGGTTCTCTTCCTCCCGCGCCAGCTCGACCATGGCTTGCACTCGCACCTCTGGCTCTTCCGGTGTCCCTCTTGTAATGTCGATAATACGACACGCCTCTTCGTTCAATCCCAGCTTCGGCCATGTGATCCGAACCAACTGTCCAGGCACCAAGTCGCCGTGCTCGGGAATCAGCTTCAACTCATATACCAACGGAGGCACACCGCCTTGAATCCCTTTTCGTTTGACGATTCGGTTTGCGACGTTGTGCCGTATGATCCACGGGAACTGAAATTCCTTGTCCACCAGTTGCCCCGTAATGACAGCGTTCGCCGGATCATCCCACGTTGCCACTTCCTCGCTGAAGTCGCGTGAGCCTTGGCCGTTGCGATAGATGACGCGCGTCAGGTTCCACGTTTCGTTCAAGCCTCGGTTGGCCAGCTTCGGTTCATCTGCGAAATCCGCATCAGTCAGTTCTGGAGCCAGAGCCGCATTCTCTTTGCGAATCAGTTTCAGGAATATCTTTCCTTCGTGGAAATATGGAAACGCTTGGACATACTCGAACAGCTTGCCGATGAAATCGCGCAGCGTCTGATTCTCGTCCAGCAACGGATTCAGTCCGGTACTTTCGGACAATAAGGCCAAAGCCACATCCACGAACGAATCAAGGTCAAAGTAATCCGGCGATAGGCCCATGCCCCAAAAGGTATTGGTGAACGCTTCATAGAGCACCTCTGGCACATGGGCGTCGCCGTAAATTTCATGCATCAGATAAGCCACTGCCGTGGCCCCCGAACCGCCGCCGCCGGTTACAACAATGGCCGGCGTGCTGGTGTAATCGTGACCGAAATTATCCATCACGATTCTCCGGACTTTACCTCCTACAATTTCCGCATGCGCCGATGCATCGGCACCGCCACCTGAATTGATTTGGACGGTTGGCACACTCGTATAGCCCGATCCTTCATTCGTGACATTGATGCGTGTCACGCGCTGGCTCAGAGCCGTCAATGCTGTGCCAAATTTCGAGATGAGAAAACTAAGAGTGGGAGGAGCCGGCGTCCCGCCGAACTGAAAGTTATCCAGCACGGCATAACACACACCATGAAACGGACTCATAGGGACTACAGAACCATTAAGCTTCAGTCCGGATAAAAGACTATTTGTCGTCTGCGTCATCGTCCCCCAATAGAAATGAAGCACTCCAATTGTTGTCGTCAGCGTTGTCTTTCCCTGCCCATCCATCGATGTCGTTCGGAAGATTGGTCCCTCCCAAATGATCACGTCTCCATTGCCAATCTGATGTAGAATATCTACAGGTCCGACACAGAGAGCCTGTGCGATGCTCCCGAAATATTTACTTCCCGTTTGGGTTTCTTGTTTAGCGCCCATACCGTTTTCTCATTGCGGCCACACTGGCGTTTTTAGCGCGACATCGTTTACATTGACGCGCTCCTTGGCTCATGCGTCTCTTTTTACACACGGGACATAACACCCACGGTTTGCGATTATTGGACATCTACTTTTTACCCTGCTGCTCCTCATCATCCGTGATGCGGAAATCAAAGATGGGAGTGATGTAGATGCCAGATATTCGCTGCGTCCCGAACAGAACCGGCAGCGGAACACCCTGCTCTGATTGACTGAAGTCCTTGGCTTTGATTTCGAAGTTGCGGCCAGCCTTTTTGGGGAACTGGCCAAAATTATAATTGCCTTGGACGATTTGTTGCGCACTCATGCCCGCAAACGATAGATGGCAAAGACATGCTTGTCTATAATCGGGTCAGCTATGTTTCCTTCGACTACTCCCCGACGGATCAGACTGTGCCATAGCGTAGGAGGTCGCGCCATAATAGCCATGTGATGCCCCGTCTTACCATTGGAGCAGAGCAACAGATCGCCAATCATGATGCTAGCCCGCTCAGAATCATCGAGATGACGAAATCGCAACATCGTCAATCCTCCACTGTCCCAGACAGGAATTAAGCCCGGCACAGCATTCATGTGATCAACGAAAACCTGAAGCATCTCTGGTCCACCACTGCGGCAGACATAACGAGGCCAGCGTACTTGAGGGATGGCTCCGAGATTAACCAAGACCGATTCGACAAATCGAACGCAATCAGCGCCGACACCACGCTTGCCGCAATATTCGATAAACGGTGTGCCGCGCCACGTCTTCAATTCCTCAAGGAGCCGCTCCACGTTTCCGGGTTGCTCGAAAAACCATTTCATGTCGGCAGTAACCGTTTCCGGCGGCGAGCAAATGCATGCATTGAACAACGCTCCCCTTTAGCTGGAAGCCCACACTCAACACATGCCCGGATTTCATTTGGACTTCGCTGCCGTCGCCTCTCCAAAAGTGCTCTCAGTTTTGCTAACATCGATTCATCGCCTCCATTTGCAACAGGATGAAATCGTTTCACCTGTGAACGGAACTTCTCATTTGTCATGTCTTCTTGCCTCCCCCTCCCTTAGGTCTTGAGAGCACTTCCATTTGCGGGTTGCGATTCGGCATGTAGCGATAGCCTTGGAAATTGTCGAGGTTATCAAACTTATCGTCACAAGTGACAATCCGCTTGTCGCAGCCGGCCCGCGCGTTGGCTATGTTTCCGACAATGGCTTTGCGAAATGGAAAGTTGATGTAGAGCTTGTTTGCGTCCTGGCCTACGCACGTGCGCCATTCGTCACCTATCTTCACCCGGCCGAGCGCAAACCAGTTTGGATCACCTTCCGCTGTGGCCTTGGCTCCGAAGGCAGTTGCCTCGATGTAATCGTCCGTGACAGTTATCAATGTGCCAGCCGTCGTGAACGTTGCTTCCACAACCTGACAGTTCACGTCATAGAGTCGATTGTTACAGGTCCGTTGCATGCCCATCTTGGGAATGTTCATTTCCGAGATGCGCAAGATGCTCGACACTTGAACGTCAATGCGGCCTTCCTCCTGGAAATTGATATTGTTCACCCGGCCCTCATACAATGGTGTCAATGGAGCGTAAGTGAAGCTGTCGAAATCACTGGCATGAATCGTTACGTTGATTGGCTCAAGCAAATTCTGGCCGATGTAATTCCTCAACGGATGAGCATCGTCGTCCGTGCTGATCTTCAACGATACTTCCTCGCTGATGAAGTCGATGCTCCTCGAGATGGCTGAGTGCGTGATGCTGGCCGCAGCCCAAGTGAAGCTTCCAATGACAACATCAATGCCCCAGTTTGCGTAACGGTAAATGGTGCCGTTCAACTCCAATTCGTAGAGATATATTGGCCGATGCCCCAAATGCACCATGCCGACGTGCCCAGAACCGAAGTCAGGAGTAATCGTCTCAGTCGGCAACTCCGTAAAGCCGCACTCGACCAGCGCCGTATCGTCCGTGAGGAACTGATAACTTATCTCGGTATCGGAGAATCGACCATAGATTAGACCAGCACATACTGTCACGTTCGCTGGAAACGTCGAACGCAAGTCGGCATCAAGAATTACAGTCTCAACGTCGCCCAACACAGACACGGATTTGATGCCGTAGAACTCCATGTTATCGCGCGTGAACAGAACGAGATGCTGGAACTGCGTACCGAAGGTCCATTTATCTTCCAGCCCGATCTTTTGAATCGTAATCGTATCGCCGCCGATGACTGCATCTGCCGTCAGCCAGTAGTCATTAAAGTAAATCGGAATCCAGAAGCCTCTAAGTCGGCCCAACATTTGAGACACGAACGAACGGAACAGTTTGATTTGATCCCGGCCCTCAAGGATATATTTGTATTTGAGAGTTCGCTTCGGTATGCTCGTTGGCTTCCACGGAGTCGCTAACCCGCTTCCTTCAGTCTCGTATGTGAAATCATCAAGCTGGCCGTGCTTTAGATTCTCGAATGTCGGGCGCGGTATGTCCAGAACTGGGCGCTCCAGGTAGCCGACTGGTTCGCTAATTTCTACTACGGGAGATTCCTCCAACCAATCTCCAAAGTCACCGAGATGATTCAACCCCACAAACGGGGCTTCCTCCAACCAGTCATCGAATCCTACGGGCATACAAATCAGAAGGCGACAATATTATCCCAGTAACACGGAGCACCACCGCCGCCGTCCACGTTGTTCCACAGTTCAACCCACACCGCTCCCCGCGCTGATGGTGTAACACTAATAGGCCCTATCGTCACCCAGTCTGTGCCGCTCGGCGCTGTGCCGCTCAGATCTACGGGAAGACCGATCTCCGGATTAGCCTTGATGATTACGGATGGACGCGGCGAAAGATTCGTTGGTTGCTTGACCTTCACCGCGATGAATCGTGCTCCTGCTTTCACAGACCAGCGGAGCCGATGCCTTCCTTTCTTATCCTGTCGCAGCGACGGCTGAATGGGATCGCCATCCGTATTTTCGCGTGCCCCGTTCACGTAATGCTCGCGCCCGATATCGATGGACCGGAAGCGCCACGGCGGGCCTTGGGGAGCATTAGCTTTTGTCAGTAGTCCTTTATTTACCGCCGACAGAAACCAGGGAGCGGCGATTGTTGTGCCTGCAATCGCAATAGATGTGCCTTTGGTCAATGACCCATTGTAGCCCAGTCCCGTGTTGCTGCCCCAACACGTTAAGAATGCCGTATGTGTCCCGGTTCCTGCATCAGTAATGTTCAGAGCCGAACCGCCTTCAACCAGTGATAGTTTGAATCGAGTCGCGGTGACTGCGATGACCCAATATTCCACCGCATTGCTCATCGGAGATGGCAGCACGTCGGTCGAGGATACCGCTACCCGATGCCCGACTATCAAGCCATTATTGAGAATCAACTCATCAGTAGCCGTATCAACCGTAAACGTTCCGAGTGTGATCGGCATGCCACTAATTCGTTTCTAACGTGTTACTCGTTTCAATGACATAAACGGAACTGCCTGCGCCTGCCGCCCCAAACGCAGCCTTGATAATGAGAAATGATTTCCCTGCCAATTCACCCACACCGTTGAAGGTATCGCCATCGACGACTGAAGCGACTGGATGCAGAAAATGCCAAAAACCACGTAGCCGGCCTCTCAAACCGTTTACTGGTGTAGTTATAGGATCGGTAATCCACACGGGAGATAAATACAATCCACCATCAGAAGGATTCGTGAACGGCACGACGCCGAATAATCCAGGATTACTAGTCGTTCCGAGCTTTACCAAATCTCCATGCTTGCTGAAATTCACTGAACCGCCTAAGCCGGTATGACCGCGTGCAAAGTAATGACCCTGGATTGCGGCAAAGGGGGTGGCTGATACAAAGTCACACAATTTACTACCTTGAGAATTCTCAGTGACGCCAGCAATCAGCGCCGACCGATACGGATCTCCTATTACTAAGCTATAAAAGTCTCCGAAATAGCATCCGAAGTAATTGTTCGCCGTATCACCAGTCAGAATGAATAGATAAAATGTGCGTGCATCTGCTGCCACAATCCATGCGCGCGCAGTGGCGTCCGCCGAGACGCTGATTCTGATATGCAATCCTGCGACTCCAGCTACCACCGCTCCCTGTGCTGCGGTTGAAAATGCTCCTGTGCCAGTATCCACATCGGTCATCGTCTCAAATCCCGTTGCATATGCACCCTGAGCGCCACCCGCTACAGCACCCCCGGTCGTAGGACGTAACGCATCATGACCAATTCTAACGTAGTGCTGGCTGCCACCGCCGCCCGCTCCTGTTCGGAATGCAGCTTTATTCGTTCCGGTAAACGGCTTGCTCCAGCCCGCCGCAACCTTGGAGCCATAGCCCGTCACAAGACACGCATCCAGCAGCGCAACCAGTGAACCAACTTGGCCGGTCAGAACTGGAGCCGAACCGTCGGTGCTTCGGTAAAGGGTAAATTGGGCCATAGCTTTTTATTCGTTTCGGGATTGGTCAGTCAGTTGATTGAACGTTTCCATAAATTTCACCGGAACATCAGCGTTGATGTCTGTCAGATGCGTCACTGTCGCCCGGTCCACGTCACCAATTAAGACCGGCATCACGCGGGTTCCTTCGGGCCAGTTTGATACCAAGCCAGACGATAGAGTCAATGTCGTTCCGCTCGGCGGCGCGACCAACTGAACAACCTCCCACGACTTGAATGACTCCCAAAGAATCGCGTAATCTACCAACACTGCCCACAGAGTATTCCCAACGTCATCGGCCGACAGGACTGTTTCACCTATCGACGCTGCCTCAGTAAGTTGAACGTAATCATGCCAGACCGGCATCAGCATCGGCATTGACTGCGCCAGTTCCATAACCCTTCTGATGTAGCCCATCTCCTGTCCCGTGAGCGTTAACGTTTGATACGTTAGCTTGTAAAGTGGCCGTGGCCGTGTCCCGATTCGTTCCTCGCTTGTGTCCAGCGCCTCCGTCACGATGTCTCCGTAATCCACTCCAAGGCGTGGCGGCGTGCTCCAGTTCGGCTGTGTGCTGAACACCGGGATATCGACTCCTTTGTATTGCGGGACACTCATTTCCACCTTGGTCCCCACGGTGGCCTATTCGGAATCATCGGCGCAGGATTCGGATCTTGAATCATGGGATTCGCCGTCGCAGATGCCGCACTTGAAGAACTGGCATTGCCAGATTGGTTCACGGTTACTTGATCACCATAGCGACCACTGGCGATTAACGCTGAGCCACCGATGATACTTCCAGCCACTACTGCTGACGGAAGGATTCCGTTGCCACCAACCGGCGTCATGAACGTGACTTCATGCGTATTGGTGTCCTCTACCACAATCATTGTTTGTGCTGCTCCAAAAATGGAACCAAGCGATACCTTGTGAAGCTTTTTGTCGCTGATGGTCCCGATGGGATGCACGTAAGAACAGGCAGTCAGAATCAAGAGGAGCGGAATGTATTTCATGATGATATTCGGTTGCTGCGTTTTCTCAGTTCGTCAGCCACGATGCGGACGCCTTCCTGCCGCATGAAATCTCTCTGACTATTCCGGCTGTTCACGAAACCTACAGTCACATTCGTATCCGCGCCTGTTGCTTGACGTGCTGCGCTCGTTGTTGAGCCGAAGCTTGAACTCACAACCGGCCGAGGCACCAATCCTCCGCCCTGAAATCCTGGCAACTCCCCCATTCGGATCATCTCATGGAGCTTCGCAAACCAACTTGGTCCCATCGCTGAGACTGTATCCGAGTCAAAGATATATTCCCCGGTCGCGACGGTTGCGATTAGATTGTCACGCCGCGATGGGGTTCCAGGCACCAAACCACCTTCTGCGTAGCTCACTGTAGTGGCAACAATCGTTGCTATCTGTGCGGCTGCTGCAATTCCCGCAGCTATAGCGCGAAATGGTGCAGAATACGGGTCTCCAGAACCCAATTGCTTGAGCACTGCAAGGGTTCCAGCAATCACCGCTTCCGCAATCGCCAGCGCTTTGTAAGCCAAGAAACCTTTCTTTCCAAATGTCCTTGCGATGGTCGCTGTGCTCCCCAAAATACTCATAAACGAGTCAAGCCCATCCTCACGAATTTGTCTTTTTCTTGCTTCGGTGAGAGCCTCATTTTTGACCCGGTCTGCTGCGCCTTTCCGTTCAATCGCAGTCATTCTTTCCTGATGCCGCTGCGCTTCCTCCTCACGCAGATTATCTTTTTCCTCTTGAGATATTCCTAACGTATCAATCTCAGCGTTGCGTTGCGCGTTGGCAGCCACCTCCGCAGCCAGTTCCGCATCAAGCAGGATAGCCAAAGCTTCTTGCCGTAGTCTGGCAGACTCCACAATTCCTTTATCGGTCTGGATACCCGATTCCAGAATACTTGCGTCTGCTTCCTTGCGCTCCGCCAAAGCTTTCCCCGTCTCCGCCGCTATCTGAGCCCGCAGTTTGAGAGCATCCTGAGCTGCCTTGCTATCAGGCACCGGCTCTAAAGTCGTCCTGGCTACTTTGGGCGGAGCACCCGGCAATGCTGATGGAGCATTGATGGCCCGAAGCAATCGAGCTGTTCTCTCGGCCAATGCCTCAATGTTGGCCAAAGTGTCTTCGACCATCACCTTCGTTTGACCCGTGGTCAGCGCGGCTTTCTCCCGAACGATCTTGGCTACCTTTCCAAATATTGCTGAGAAATCTTCACCGACCACTTTCGCCGTGCTGCCCAGATTTCTGATGGCGGCTTGGCCCGCATTGAAGGCAGCCTTGAAATCGCGAGAGATTATCTTTTGAAATACATCTCCGAATATCGTCGCCTGCTTTATGACCTCGATCAGAGCCTTTCCCAAATTGAAGAACGATGTCACCAGCTTGCCAATCGTTTCTCCGAGCACGGCTCCTATCTGAACCACCGCGGTAAAGAGATTGATGAGGAAATTTATGTGGATGGAAATTCCTACGCCCACAACCTGCGCCAACGCTTGCAATCCACCCGTGAAAATAATCACGCCCTTGGCAGCAAATTTTAATTGCTCCGAAAGCGTAGATGCTCCTCTTCCTGATGCAATCTGCTCCTTCTCAATCTTGACCAGTTCAGCCGAAAGCGAGAGCAATGTCGGCAGAAGCTCCGCAAGAATCTGATTCGTAAGGCCAGTGATCCCAGCCCGAAGCCTTGTGAGACTAGTATTGAAATCATCTGCTCCCTGAGCCGTCTGCTTAGTCAAAACATTACCAAGCTCGCCTGCTTCCACTGCCTGAGCCTTCAATGCCGCACTTCCTTGATTCAGGAATGCGATGAATTCCCGGCTACCGCGCCCAAACAGTTTCTGTGCTATGTCAGCCTTGACCGCTGCCCCTTCACTGCGCTGAAACGCATCCGCTAGATCAAGCAACACTGAAATCGGATCGCGAATCTTGCCGACTGCATCCGTCGTCGCTACATTCAGATGCTTGAATACTGCCGCCATCTCGCTCCCGGGCTTCTGCGCATCAGCCAAAGCTCTCTGGAGTACGTCGAGTGAGCTTGCTAGCTCTTGACTGTTTATATTTGCAAGGGAAGCCGCGAAGCGTAACTCCGATAGCCGTTCTGTCGTCACACTTAACGCATCCGCTTGCTTGTTCAGTGACTCCGCCGATTCTAAAGCGCGTTTAATCAACAGCACAAATGCTGCGGCCGCTGCCGCTGCTGCTATCTTCAGTCGAAAGAAAAGCCTGTCATGCTCTCTAAGAACCCCCTTGATTTTGGTGAACGCTCCCTGTTGCTGCTTCGTCGCTGCTGTCACACGGTCAATATCAGCCACGGTCTGCGTCAACACGCCTTTGGCGCGTTCCACTGCCTCCAGAATTATGCGGATGCTCTCTTCCATTTTACCTTCGTCGTCGCGCGCCCATCTTCATTAACGTGTTCGCTGCTCGTTGTCTGTTCGTTCCTGGGTCTTGCGGCACATCGAAGCCGCAAGCGCTCAACAATGCTTTCTCCTGCTCCTTATAATGATTTACCCCCTTCCTGTCTATGGTGGAAACAATCGCCGTCCGGTAGAGTCGCAGCATTCTCAAGTCCTGTTGACACTGCTCTTCTGATACCCGACGTTTTGCTTCGCTGTAGAAGAGTTGAAGTTTTTCCAGAGAGTAATCAAGGAGCCGATTGGCATCGTGCCCCTGACTGACTAAGAACTCGCAGATGGTTGCGAGTCCGACTTGCCGAGCCGGTCCGATACCTTTTGCACCGCGGTTTCTACCGCCCGGTCGAACACCGTTCCTTGACCCATTGCCTTGAGCAGGTCCATCCTGCGCTTGAGCCATTTGCTGCAACGCGAAAAATTTAGCCGGCGCCCCTCCTCAATGAGCGCCTCAAAGGAATCATCATCCAAGCTTTCTACCCATGCTTGCTCTTTGCCAGTCATCACCATGATTTCACTGATCTCATTGCCCAAGACCTCAGAAAGCTTCTGAATGTCGCGCAACGCTACCTTGCGCACCTTGACACGCTCAATGCCTGCTGCTGGCACTTCGACACCGTTAATAGTCGTCATGACCTCATTCGGATGCTTGGTCAAATGAACCCCAATCTCCGTCCCGTCATTCAGGATCTCGAAATGTCGCTCGGCTGACGCGGGCATCTGGTCTTGCGAAGATTGCATCAGTTACCTTTGTTGCCAGGCGGCAATGGTGGCAACATGGCCTTTGTCTGCGGAGGATTGATCTTCTTGTTGTTCGGAGACTCGCCCACTTCCGGCACATCCTTCCCGAAGATATGCCTCACAAAGGCTGATTCCTTGCCGCCGTTTGCCAGCAACGTGGCGAGCGTTGCGTTGCGACGGCCTTCGTGCGTCGCCTTCAGGTGTTCGATGATTTCCGCCTTGCGTTCAGAAGGTAGCTCCTTGAATGAATCGGATAGGGTATCCACATCTTTCGGCAGGTTCATATTCGTTCTCTTTCGTATTCGTTTTAATCGCTCACCACCAAGACCACTGTCTTACACACCACCATATCAAAACCGCACAAGCTATCATACCACCAATTAACCAGAGCCAGACCATCTACACACCCGCGTTCTCGTTCTCGTCGCGCAGATAGTAGGTGCCCGGCACATCCCCCGTCACGCTCACCGTGATGGTCATTTCGTTGATGCTCGTCCCGTCTATTTCCGCAACGGTCTCGACCGATATTTCACACGCAAACTCGTAATGATCGTAAATGACTTTGTTGTTGTCATTCTGGTCATAGATCGTCAGCCGACCGTAGCCCTGCTTCACGGGGTCCGCCAGCGGCGTGAACTGGAATCCTGAATTGGCCTGACCCGCCGTGATAGCTGAGCAGGTAATCGTCGGAACAAGATCCGCCGCTTGAGCCGTCAGGAACTTGATGCGGGACAGGAGCAAGTCCAGGACGAAGTCCGTGCCTTCAACCTTCGTCGCAATCGTTACCGTCGTGAGATTCCGCAACCGTGCGCCGGCCGAAGTCCGCAACTCATACCATCGACCGATGACAGCCGGCACCGCCGTGAATCCAAGTGTCGCACCGGCTACCGCCGATAGCGCAGCTTGCGTGAACACCGATCCTTCCGTCGCCCCGAATGCAATCTCGACATTCTTTTTGTTCCACTCATCACACCGAAGCTGATAGTCAAGGCGGTTCTCGGTGACGATGGTCTTGTCCTTGCGGCGGACTCCACGATAACTTCCAAAGTGTTCCTCCTTGGTGGACTCAACATTTGGAGTCAACGCCACGACGTTTCCGAAGTCCAAGTATCCCTTCGTCAGAGCGTCCGCGACGGACACCGCACCAGGCGAGAAGGAAAATTCACCAATGCCAATGACGAGGGCAATCAGATTGTGGGCTGGGTCAACTTGTGGCATAAAATTATGTATTCACTGTTGCTCGCCGATTGCCTCGGTGTCGCGGCTTCGGCTCAATGGTGATAGTTATGTGCGCATTCAAACTCAGGTCAAGTGCAAAAGTATTCGGCACTGATGCCTCAAATGGTTTCATGCTCTTCAGGTTTGGATTGTAGATCGTTGGATCGGAACCAGTCATCTCCAGAGCATCCAACACTTTCTCAACCCATTGCATCAAAACTTCCATGCCATTCGCGCGGTCCACAGACAGACCAAGCTCAACAGTAATGCGCCCAACGATATTATCGACGCGATAACCCTCCGTAATTCGTGGTGCCATCAGCGTCAGATTAGGCAAGTCATCGCGACCGTCCACTTGAGCCTGCGGCACAGAACGAAACTTGAGACCAGCCAGCAGTTGCCCGCTGCCTGTGTGGAATGTCAGGCGGTCAATGACTTCCTTAATCGGTGCGGAGTAGTTACCCACGCGATCCCCTCGCAGCGTTGCGCACCATTTGCACCAAAGCTTTCCGCAATCGCTCGAATGCCTTCGCTCGCTCTGGCTCGATGAAGTGCTGTCCCTTGATGCCGCGCACACGCAACTTGAGAATGTAATCACGTCCCCACTTCAAGCCACGATGCCAACCTGCGGCAGCTCGGCGCGTCAAAGGAACATAAAGCCTCTCGGCTTTCACCGGATAAATGAAACCCGCACCATTGCGTGCCGTCCCGAAATTCACAAAGCCTGCGATCTGTCTCACTGATGTGCCACTCGGAGAAGTGCGGCCTTCTGGAATATCAATCTTGCGGCTGCCCAGTACCGGCGTCGTGATGGTCCACCCTGAACGGATCGATCCAAACCAACGCTTCGGGCTCGCCTGAACCAAAGAAGCCAGCGTCTGCAAGGCCACTTTCTCCACAATGGGATCGAGATTCTCTGGAGAGATTTGGTTCGCAAGACGCTGGCACATTGCGCGGGCGCGTTCGGTCTGGGCAGTGAGACGTATCATGCAGCAACTGGATCATGTGATCCATTCATATCATAACCGGCAGTTTCTTTCCGAGAATATCATAGACCGTCTTAGGAATCCTGTTGTCCAGAAGTTCCGTCTTCTGACCATCCAACCCAGCTACTTCCTTGCGATTATGCCCGCTGAACGCTGCCGCCACAACTCTGGTCGCATGACTGATGTGCTGCGGCATTCCCTGTGGCACTACGGCTGTATCGACTATCGGCGTCAACGTATTTGCAGGGTCAAGATCTTCCGCTGTCCCCGACACAACTACACTGCCGCTCACCCCGGAACTATTGTCCTGCGTCAATGCAATCGTTCCTGGTGAATCGCCTGTGCCTGTCGCGATACGATTCGTATGTGCGGCATCGCTCCAGATGTCAATCTGCACGCTGACACCCCCCAAGGGAGTAAGTCCCCAATACATCACGTTCATCCCAAGATTCTGCAATGACCACGTCGCTACTTGATCGCCTGTGTCTCCGGCTTCGGTCACTGAAGTTGAAATCTGTCGATAGCCGAATTCACCCTTGATAGAAAGCAGCCGGTCTGGTCGCGAGAGGTTCCAAGGACCACTCAAGAGAATCAGCCTGTCCGCCCGTGTAGCGAGGACTCCTTTGGCAACGTAATCCGTGCCGCTCACAAGCACAGTGCCGGCCAATGATACTTCGGAGATGCTCAGAATCGGTCGGAACGGAACGAACACTTCATTCTCATACACCGCATCGAATGAATCCAGCTCAAGAGGTGACAGCAAATGGTTGTGATAAAAGAAATCCCGTCCCATGTATTGGTCAATCCACCGTGAAGCATTGTTGATGGCCTCCTTAAGTTCGTCGTCGCGAGCAGTGTCCGAGAGCGTAAACTTCAACTCATGCTTAAGTTCATCGAGGGAACAATATGGATTGAGGAGCACAGACATTATTATTTTCCTCTTTTTGCATTCACCGCCGCCTTAAATTGAGAGAGCCACGGTTCAATGAGGCAACCGTTTTCATCTAACTTTCGCCCTTCTTTTCTGTATCGCCAATGCCACACTGTGATGCTAAATACGTTTTTTACTAAATCTGAAAACCACATTTGGCTAGTGCGGTAGCTTGTCCAGTAATTCTTGTAACTCCTCCACACTTCTTTGCGGAATGTCATAGTTCCTCTGATTCTACCGCTCACTTGCGTCGTGCATTCAGCACCATCTGCAACAGTGCTGCTCGTGATGTTTTCTTGGGGTTGAAACTGATGACCTCAGCTTTTGCTTCCTCGTTGATGCGCTCGGCTTCCTTGACCAGTTCCTCGAACTTCATGCCTTTCAGCTCCAAAGTCCGAACGCTATCTTCATCGTTGGCCTTGGCCAAACCCTCCAGTCGTTCCTTCTCGGCTTTGTTGTGCTTCTCTGCCGATTCTTTCTGCTCCTTGGACATTCCAGGCGCGATCTGAATGAACGTTCCTGCAACCGGAATCTTTGTCGTCTCTTCGACACGCTCAAACCGCTTGTCTTCGTCGCGTTCGACCATCAACGCCTCTTGTTCCGTAAGCAACAAGATATCGTTGTTCTTGACTGATCCAAATCGGGCAAGATTAACATCCGGACCTTTGTAGATGAATTTGTTCATGTTTCCTTTTTCGTTTTCATTTCGGCTTCCGTTCTAACAAAGAAGGCGGGAGTTGTAAACCCCCGCCTTTTGCTCATTCAATTATTCATCAACTATTAAAGTTGTACCCGACCGAAAGCCACCGGATCGTTGCGCTCGGCGTCTCAATCGGCGTGAACGCGCGACGGAAGCTCGCAACCACGAAGTTCGTCTGCGTCTTGATGTCCTTGTCAATCTCGACCGTAAAGTCACGGCGCCGGCCAGGAATCCAGCCGTTCAGATTCACAAGCAAGATGCTGCCCTTCGTGGTAGTCACCCCATCATACACGCCGGATGCATTCAGGTCCTCGCGCACTCGCTCGCTGACAATGATCGGAATCCCAAGAAACGACGCGAGTTCACCCGTTAGAATCGTCGCACGCGGTCCATACTTCTCCAGCGTAGTCACATTGGCAATGCCTTGCATGTCGTTGATGCCGGCTGGCCCAGCAATCCAGAGCAGATCGCGCACGCGCACACCATATTTCTTCAGAGCCTTTTTCATAGCCCGCAGATTTGCCTCGTTAATGCCGCCTGTGGATAGGTCAAGCTTCAGCACCGAGATGGCCAGCGCAAGCTTCCGGAAGCCGTTAAAGGATCGCTCGGCTGCTTTCGGGATAAGCTCGGTATCCGAGTCCTGATGTGTCCCAGCAGTATCACCGTTGATTACCGCGGATTCGTAAGCATCAGCCGCCGCGCTCGCAAGCTGCTCCTGAACAAATGGCAGGATGGGAATGATGGCATCTTCATCCACCTCGTAAGAAAAGTCCGTTCGACCCATCAGCTTCTTGGCGTCCAACGTGACCTTGCTGGTCCCCGGCGATGATTCTGTTGCCGCCACATTCTCAGTCGTCTCCAGATAGAACGTTGGTCGCGTCGTCGCCAGCGGATATTCATACGGTTGCGTAGGCATATCCACCTCTCTGGCCAGCAGCAGCGCAGCAAGATCCGATGAGAGATAGAATCGGCGTAGCAACTCCGAACTCAAATCCGTCGGCACCCATTCATCTCCAGAGCCGGCCGTAGTCGATGTCAGCGCCTTCTGGCCACTCCGAGCGAAGCTTACCATCTTGGCCATGACCCGATCACCCAGAGCTTTGCCGCGCGTCAACTGGGCTTCCGTGATGCCCGAATTAATGTCGCGCTTCATCATCACGTTGAGCAACTGCTTCATGTGGAGCGGCAGGTTGCCCTTGGTGTGCGCCGACGGAAGTTCAATCACAATCTTGCCTTCGTGATTGTCGTCGCCCGAATCGAACTGCTGCTTTGAGCCCTTGCGGATCTGTTTGATCTGTTCTGCTGTGACTTTCTGGATAATCTCGCCGATAGCATCCTTCGTCAACGGCACGTCCTCAGACTCTCCAGCCTCGATCACTTCCTTGATGATAGCCTTGATACTCTCATTGGTGACCTGATCCTTCTGATCCTTCTCTGGCAACAGCGCCTTGATCTGTTCAGCCACCGTCTCAGTCAGCATCTCCTGAAGCTTGTCGAGCGTCACTGTCTTGGTGTCCTCGTTCTCTTCGGACTCATCTTCTGAGTCAGCCTTTTGCTGCTTGCCCTTCTTGGCTTTATCAGACGGGATTTCGATTTCGTCATCGTCCTCAGCTTCCGCAGCCTCAGCTTCATCGACGATAATCTGCAACTTGGAGTATGCCGCATGCAGCGTCTTAAGTTCTGCTTCGGCTTTCTTGGACCGCTTGGCCTCCAACCATGCGGCTTTGGCATCTGCCAGCATCGTTTTGATATCTTTAAATTTCTTTTTCATTTGGAAAGTTTACGTTTCACTGCGTTGTGTTTGGAGATCGAAACTTGAATGCTCGGTTACTTCCGCATGGTTTGACCAAGCAGTGTTTCGGCTTCGAGGAAATGATAGTAGCTGGTCCACAGATGCGCCGTCTTCAAATACTTTTTGTCCTGATCGGACAGCGCTCGCACATTGAATCTCGCATCAGGGTTGGCTGGGATTGGCGTCAGTGAGCCCTCCCAGAGATCCACTTTGAAAATACCGCGCCCATCTTCCTTGTAATGAAAGATTCCCCCCATGCTCGTCGTCTTAAGCATTCCTTCCGCAATCTTGAATCGTGCATCAATGTTGCTAGGAGAATTGGAGAGCGTCGCCTCAAACAAAAGCCCTTTCTTGTCTTCCTTCATCATCGTAAAGTTTCCGGCCAGCATCGCAACCGTATTCCGATGGTCGGTCAGCAAAACAGGATTCAACATGAACCTGGCAATCGTCTCACGAAATGCGCCCTCATCTACATAGTCACCGTGCCGGTCTGATTCCGTCGTGCTCTTGAAGGTCGAGAGGTAGCCACGGATTCGCACATTGCGATAGTCAATGATGTTGTCCCCCTCCTTGACTACATCAGGCTTCTTGGCATCCTCAAGTTCAATGCCGACCGCAGCCTCAAAACGTTTGATGCGTCCACAATTCCCGCTAGCCTTATGGACAATGATGCCAGGAAATACCGGGATCGTCTTGGGCTTGGAGCGCGGAGACTCCCACGCAATGCGGATTGCGTATGGCTCTGGCTCTTTCGGCGTCACAATTCTCAGCTTCACTATTGGGAACTAATTGCCTCTTTTATGCCATCTGTCGAGAGAAAAAACGAAACCCAAAGGAAAGATGGCCGTGATTTATGAGCGCGTGGCGGAATAAGACGCGATTGCTGGAAGCCCGTCTGCCGCGCTCATCTAAAAACCCAAGTTCGGATCAGCCACGACACCATCAAAGTGCCATCTGTCGAGAGCAAAAATGGTTATTGACGAAACCAATGGCACTGTATCAGAATGACCCGCATGAAAACGAAAACGAATGAATCACGTCAGCCCGATGCGACGCATCGGATCTCTCAGTAGAAACCCGTCGTTCATCTCCATTTTTTAGATTTTATGAAAACCAAACTCATACTCACCGGCCTGCTGCTTGCAGCAGGGTTATTCACATTCTTTAAGGCACCAGCTCAAGGTAATCCAGGACATAAGCATTATGCAGTGATTTTACAGGATCAAGACACATGGCATCGAGGCTCGAATCAGGAATACATCCAGACGGGACTGCAAGTCAGTTGGATTGACGGCAGCGACGGTGCCCCCACGGTTCCCATTGGGAGCAGTCTAAGCGCAGCTATCGCTTATTATATGGACCTCGGTTTTTCTCACGAACTCATCTCTGCCAGAAAGCATTTGTTCAAGCGTTAGCCCTTACGCAATCATCTTTATTAAAAAACAATCGAGCGAACCCGCACCGATCAGTGAATGAGCATCGAAGATACCTGTGCCGCTAAAGTAGCCTGTCACTATGGGGTTACCAGATGAATCGACAGCTACTCCAAATCCAGTATCGCTATTAGTGCCTCCAAAATCACGCGCCCAAATCAGGTTGCCACCAGTGCTTTGGTATTTAGCTACGAAGCCATCCCAGATTTGGATGTTGACGGGATTGCTCAACGTTTGACCACCGAAATCATAGGTTCCGTAAAAGTTGCCAGTCAGAATGATATTGTTTTGGGCGTCAGCAGCTATCCCATAGGGCCAGCAGGCCC
>Ga0208454_1000564_pt1 | contig 20567 bp, 15 predicted proteins | sample EasRivMeERMZT100_FD_187530 | JGI IMG/M metagenome (GOLD analysis project Ga0208454, IMG submission 187530) | Soil microbial communities from meander-bound floodplain in the East River, Colorado, USA - East River MetaG ERMZT100 (SPAdes) (version 2) | ecosystem: Environmental > Terrestrial > Soil...
AGTTTTCTCGATCCACTCTGTCCTGAGAGTCGCCTCCCAAAACCGGATCTTCGCTAGCGGGGTGTACCGATAATTCCCCGCGCCGGACTTAAACCGGCAAGTTGTTCTGCTTCCGCGGCATACGGTCAGTCTCTAATATCCTGCAAAAACCACTCGGTCGGCAGCTCACGCCCGACTTTGGCCCGTTTTGCCAGTTCGACGACCTTGCCGGCGCATGCCGCGAACTGAAGACCCTGGGTTCCGGCATTGATGAAGAAGGTCACTTGTTGGTTATTGCTTCGACCTGGAACTTTACCGGCCCTGACATCCATGAAGTATTTAAAGTAATCGCCTTTGTAATTATCCACCGTCGGGTTGGGAATGCGCGCGCGTTCTTCCGGCTGGCCGGCGATGTAGCCGACGTTGCCGTGCAGGCGCACCATGCCTTCGTCCATCGCTTCGATGGTATTCTTGCCCAGCTTCACCGACAGGTCGCATTGTTTGATCACTTGAGGCCCGACCTCGCAGGCGCGTACACAAGTAATATGCGCGCCCGCTTTGAGCCATTCGGGGTTATCGAAGACGGTTTGCGTCGAATCCGTGCAAGTCGCGACAATGTCAGCCTCGCGCACGACTTTTTCAGGCGTGTCGACGGCAACGACTTCGATGTCCAGTTTGCCGGTCATCTCACGCGCGAATCTTTCGCGATTGGCTTTCGTCGGGCTATAGACTTTAACTTTTTTCAATTTACGCACTTCGTAAAACGCTTCCAAGTAACTGCGCGCCATGCCGCCGGAACCGAAGATACCGACATCGCAGGCGTCTTCGCGGGACAAATATTTCGCGCCCAAACCGGCGCAGCCGCCGACCCGCATATGTTGGAGCAAGCCGTCGTTGATCATCGCCAGCGGCTCGCCGTTGCGCACGCTGAAAACCATCACCAAGCCGCACCAGGTTCCCGGCTGCATGCAATATTTCTCTTCGGTCTCGCCGTTGGGCCAGTAGACGACGTCAGACTTCATGCGGATCGCGAACACGCCGATCTTACGGCTCGCCCCTTCCATGGTGCCCCAGCGCCAATAACCGTCGGGCCGGTCGCAGGGCATCCACAGATCCAAACGCGGCCGGTACACCGCGTCGCCCTTGAGCAGATCGTCGTAGCCGTCCTCAAGCGCGGCAAGACAGTCCTTCATGGTAAAAAGCTTCTCGACTTCCTGGTTGTTGATCAGCAGCATAGCGTCCTCCTGCAAATGAACTACAACAATAGATTGAATTTACCAAGCGCGCTAGCGCAAGGTTGGCCGATGTGAGTTTGACATTATTCGCCGGTTGTTGGAAAGATAGGCGCATTTCCGCCAGGGAGGGATTAACTTTGAAAATTTTAAGATTTAACGATGACCGCATCGGCGTGATCAAGGACGGCAACATGGTCGTGGACGTGAGCGATACCGTGAGCGCCCGCAAGGCCAAGGGGCCGCAGCGGGTGATGGAAGAGATCATCGAGGGTTGGCGCAAATACCGCAGGCGCTTCGAAAAAGTTTTGGCCGAACAGAGCGGCGTGCCGCTTAGCAGCGTCGAACTGCGCAGTCCGTTCGCCCGCCCCGGAAAATTTCTCGCCGCGTTTAGCAACTATATCGACCGGCCCGAACGCACTGCGGATAATTTTCCCAACGAATATTTTTACAAATCGCCCGACTTGGTCGGCCCCGGCGAATCGGTCAATCTGCGAGACATTCCAGCCTGCGTCGTCTACCAGCCGGAAGCGGAATTCGCTTTCGTCATCGGCAAGACCGCCGAGAACGTTCCGGAAAATAAGGCGCTCGACTATGTGTTCGGCTACGTGCCGATCTTCGATATCTCGACGCGCGGGCTCGTGCGGCGCACCCAATTCATCGGCAAAGGGCAAGGGTCCCACGGCTGCTGTGGCCCCTGGATCATCACCAAGGATGAAATCCCCGATCCGCACAACGTCGTGGTGAAATCTTGGACCAACGGCGAGCCACGGCAAAACTACAATACTAGCGCGATGGCGCATAAGCTCCCCAACCAGATCGCCTGGCTGACCCGATATCTCACGCTCAGCCCGGGTGACATCGTCGCCACCGGAACTTTCCACGAAGGGTTGATGCCGATCAATTCCGGTGACACCATCGAGATCGAGTTTGAAAACATGGGGCGAGCGAAATTCAACATCAAAGGCAACAGCCCGCGGAAAGACGTCCCCTGGCTACCCGGCAAGAACCAGCCGACACCGCCGCCGGGTGGTGGCATGCACGTCGTCTAACAAAGACAAGGATGAAGGCGGAAGGATAAAGGATGAAGTAACGCCATTCAAAAACCCTTTTAGCCTTTCGCCTTTATCCTTCATCCTTTCTTTTCATCATCCCCCACTGCCATGGCAGGACCAGACGGTGAATTAAGTTGAACAGCTGATTGAGCGTGTAGCCGAGGATCGCCAAGGCGAGCATGCCCGCATACATCTGCGCGACTTTGAAGCGGCGCTGGGAATCGAGCACGAAGTAGCCGATACCGTCGGTGCTGCCAACCATCTCGGAGATTACCACGAGAATCAGCATGATCGGCAAGCTCACGCGCAGGCCGGTGGCGATCTGCGGCGCGCAGGCCGGCAAAATCACTTGCCAGATAATTTTTCGCCGCGGCAAACCGAACGTCCGGGCGGTATTGAGCAGAACCCAATCGATGCTGCGCACGCCGTCGAGAGTGTTGAGGAGAATCGGCCAGGCGCAGGAAAAAAAGATCACGAAAATTTTCATTTCATCGCCCAGGCCGAAAAACAACAGCGCGACCGGGATCACCACCGGCGGCGGCACGGGGCGGAGCATTTCCACGATCACTTCGAACAGACGATAAACCGTCGGCGACAAACCCATGAATACTCCCAAGGGAATAAATACCGCGGCGGCGAGAAAATAGCCCGCGGCGGCGCGCTTCATGCTGACCAGAATTTGCAGCGGAATCTGTCCCGAGAAAATCAGCTCCGAAAAAATTCGTAGAATTTTGGAGAGCGGCGGCACGATCAACGGGTTGACCCATTCGGCCTGTGCGACCAGTTCCCAGACGGCGAGCAAGCCCAATAGAAACAATAATCCGTTGATCTTCGCCGCGCGCATCCTAAGCCTCCTGCCGCGCCATCATGCCGTGGCGCCAGCGCAGCGCTCGCGCTTCCAAAAGCAAGAACAGCCGATTGAGCGAATAGCCCATCAGCGCCACCAAGACGATCCCGCCGTACATGTTGGCGCTGTTCATGGCGCGCTCTTCGTCGAGAATGAAATATCCCAGCCCCTTGCTACCAGCGACCATTTCCGCCGTCGTCACAAGAATCAGCGCGATCGATAAACCGATGCGCAAACCGGTGACGATGTAAGGCGCGGCGCCGGGAACGATAATCCGCCATAAAATCTGCGGGCGCGTCAGACCGAAAGTTCGCCCGGTATCGATCAGCGTTGGGTCGACATGCCGGACCCCGTCGATGGTATTGATCAGGATCGGCCAAACACTGGCGTAAACCGTCACCGCCACGATCATCGAGTCGCCGATGCCGAGCAGCAAAATGGCCACCGGAATGATCGCCACTGACGGCATCGGCCGCAATAATTCGATTGACGTCTCCAACAAGCTATGAAGAAATCGAATATAGCCAAGCACAACGCCAAGCGTCACGGCCAAGACCGACGCGAGTAAATATCCTTCGAAGAAACGTCCGAGCGTCACGCCGAAATGTTGAGCGACCGGGCCGGCCATCAGCGCTTGGCCGAGCGCCGCAACGATTTGACTGACCGGTGGAAAATAGAGTTGCAGTTTGGGCGTCGCGCGCGCGCCCAGCTCCCACAGGAGCAACAACAGGCCAAAGCTAAGCCAACCGGACCAGTTGAAACTTTTGAGTCCGTTCATGGCGCGCTTTTGCCGCCGATTTGCCGGTAGATATCGTTGCGCAGCTCCATAAAGCGCGCGTCGGCGCGGGTCGTGACTTGATCGCGCGGGCGGGAGAAATCGATGATGAGTTCTTGAATGATTTCAGACGGCCTCCCGCTGAGCACCCAGATGCGATCCGAGAGATAAATCGCCTCCTCGATGTCGTGAGTGATGAATAGAATGGTCGTCTTCAACTCGGCCCAGAGCCGAAGCAGAGTGTCCTCCAGCTCCAAGCGTGTCAGCGCATCGAGCGAACCGAAGGGCTCGTCCATCAGCAACACCTGCGGCTCGTAAGCGAGCGCCCGGGCGATCGCCACGCGCTGTTGCATGCCTCCGGAAAGCTCCCAAGGGTAGTGCTTTTCAAACCCCTTGAGACCGACCAACTCGATCAGTGCCCGAGCCTTGGTATCTGCGCTTGCGGAACCTGCACCTCGCGCGTCCAAGCCGAAACGAACGTTGCCCAACACCGATCGCCAAGCGAACAGTGACTTGTTGTACTCCTGAAACAACAAAACCAAGTTGGGCGGAGGCCCGCTGACTTCTTTACCATTCACGACCACGCGGCCAGCGCTCGGCGCCAACAGGCCGGCGATCGACATGAGTAGGGTCGTCTTGCCGCAGCCCGAAGGACCGACAAAGGAAACAAACTCACCGGCCTCGACTTGGCAAGTGATGTTGCCGATCGCCACGGTGGTCTCGCCACCGGCTTGACGGTAGCTCTTCGAGAGGGCGTGGACTTCTAAGATGGGCACGGGAGGGGGCTGAAGATTGGAGTACTGGAGTGTTGCTGAATTGGCTATCGGAAATGGCGATCCTCAATCCTCGATCTTCAAACCTCGACCGTGCCTTTCCATCGTTCCAGCACCCCAACCGGTTTTTCTACGCTTTGCCTGCCAGATCGCTCAACACATCCTTGGCCTTAAGCGCACGAGAAATCATCTTGTACTTGTAGGTCAAATCCATGGTCACTTGGAGATCTTTCTCCGATACGCCTTTTTCAAAAAGCGGCAAACCGATTTTGCCGGCGAAGTCGGGATTCAACCCCGCCCACTTGATCATCGCCGCGCGGCTAGCCTCCTTGTCGGCACGGAGCGCATCGACGCCTCGATTGATGGCCCGCACAAAGGCGTGGGCCGTTTCCTTATTCTTTTGAATCCATTTTTCCGACGCGAACCAACTGGCGATCAAAAATTTCGGCAGAACATCGCCCCAGGGATTCGACAAAACCCGGGTCTCCGGTCGACGCGCCGCCACCGCGGCAAAAGGTTCGTGCACGCTGATAGCGTCGACTTTACCGGCCACAATGGCCGGTTCCATCTGCGGAAACGGAATCTCGACAAACTTGACCTTGGTCGCGCTGCCGCCGTTCTTATCGACCCAAGCCATCGCCATGAGATGAACGATGTTGTTGAGCGTGTTGACGGCGACGGTTTTACCTTCGAGATCTTTGGCGCTCTTAATCGGCGAATCCTTGCCGACGATGATCGCATGGGACTCGTTGCTGCCTCTGACATTAGTCGCGCCACCGGCGATCAGTTTGAAGTCGAAACCTTCCACATGGGCCTGATAGATCGAGATCACGTTGCTCCAGCCGAACTGCAGGTCGCCGGAGGTCACGCCGTTGATGATCGGCGCGCCGCCCGCCAGTGGCACAGCTTCCAACTGTATGCCCTCGGCTTTGAAGAAACCTTTTTCCATCGCCATAAACATGGCGGCGTTATCGACAATGCGCATGTAACCGAGCTTGCCCTTTGCCTGCGCCCAACTGAGATCGCGCATCAGCGACATGCCGGCCACGCCGACGCTGACCTTGGTGAGAAAATCACGCCGTGAAAATTTCATACCGAGCCTCCGAATGTGAATTGGCGGAATAAAATCGAATTGTTGCCAACGCTAGCGGCTTCGCCGTGCATCGTCAAGAGAAACCTTGATCGTTAGAGAAATTCAATCACGCCGGCAGCCAGCCGACAACACTGATCTGCCGGCCGGTTTCGCTCTGCTCTCGGCGGTAGGAGAAAAAGTCATCGGCCGAACAAGCGGTGCACGGTCCAACTTGAAAGAGCTGTTTGCCGGGCACGCCCGATTCTCTGAGGATATCGCGATTGAGCCGGCTCAAATTGACCAACGACTTGCCGTTCCTGACCGCAATGCTCGGGGTCGTTAGCGATCCCCATTTTTTCATCAGCGGTTCGGCGACGTCGCCTTTTACTTCGTAGCAACACACGCCGATGGACGGACCAAGCGCAACTTCCAAGTCGCCCGCATCGACGTTGAACTGATCCTTGAATAAGCGCACGGTCTTCTCGGCGATCCCCGCCAGCGTGCCGCGCCAGCCGGCGTGCACCGCCGCTGCCAATCTTTGCTGGGGCGCAATGAACAGCAGTGGCACGCAGTCGGCGGTTAAAATCCCCAGGTAAATTCCGCTCTCTGCCGTCACCATTCCGTCGGCTTCGCCAGCTTCTTTGAGCCGCTTGTCTTTGATCTCGATAATGTTGTCACCATGCACCTGCCGCATGGTGACGATCTTGCCGTCATGAAGGCCGACCGCCAGTTTCATGTCGCAAACGTTTTGACTAACCACCTTAGGATCGTCGCCGACTCGGTAAGAAGCATTCAGTCCGGCATACCGCCCGACGCTCTTGCCGCCGCGCCGACCCATGAAGCCGTGCAGCAAGCCAGAATATTTTTTCCAATGAGGAACTTCGAGATGGGTGATGTCCATGGACCGATTATGTTGGGTTCGCCGAACGAGTTCAAGCGTTCGCGCCGGCTCAAAGCTCATCGCTCGTTGCGCCTGCGACGCAAGCGCGATCAGGCAAATGAGACGCAACCTCGCGAGCTTGGCATTGGCCGACGCGGCGGTCAAACCCGGCGATTGAAACCGGAAAGCTTCGGCGCACCGCGTTTTCCATTTTTTGAAAAAAATTTGCCCAACTCGGTCGGCGATCTTGCCGAAACAAAGCGACGCGAGTAAATTAGAATCCGACAATGGCCCACGGCAATTACGTTGAGACTCTTAGGCAGCCAGGCTTCTTCTCGTTTTTCAGCACCCAGTTCTTGGGCGCCTTCAACGATAATTTTCTAAAGATGGTGGTTTCGTTCGTCGCGCTCAATTTGGCGGCGGCCAATGCCGACGGCTACGTCGAGCTGATTGCCTTTCTGTTCATCCTGCCCTCGGCGCTGTTTTCCGGCTATGCCGGCCATCTCGCCGATGTTTACAGCAAACGCGCGATTTTAATAGCGGTAAAGGTCTTTGAGATCGTCGTCATGGTCTTGGCTCTTGGCGCGTTTAGCGCCGGCCAAATTCAGCCGATGTTGGCGGGGGTCTTTCTGATGGGTCTGCACGCGGCGTTTTTTAGTCCGGCCAAGTACGGCATCTTGCCGGAGATGCTGCCCGAAAAAGAGCTGTCGCGCGGTAACGGGCTGTTGGAGATGAGCACGTTCATGGCGATCATTTTGGGCACGTCGCTGGGCGGCGCGATTTTCAAACTGTGGAAAGACCAACTGCCGCTCATCGGCCTGCTGATGATCGCCATCGCTATCGCCGGTTATTACACCAGTCTTGGGATTCCGCGCGTTCCCCCCTCCGGCGCGGCCAAGCTGCTCCGACTCAATCCTTTCAGCGAGATTTTCGACGGCCTGCGCCGCCTGCGTGCCGATCGACCGCTTTGGTTGACCGTCGTCGGCATTTCCTATTTCTGGTTTCTCGGCGCGCTGGTGAATATCAACATCCTCTCCTTCGGCAAGGAGCTGCTCCATCTCGATGAATTTCACATCGGCCTGCTCGCAACCTTCCTCGCGGTCGGCATCGGCCTGGGCAGTCTCGCCGCCGGCCGGCTCTCCGGCGATCACATCGAGCTTGGTCTCGTGCCGCTCGGTTCGATCCTGATGGGCTTTTGCCTCGCCCTGGTGGCGTGGTCGGCGCCGTCGTATCGCCACACGGCGACTGCTTTCGTCTTGCTCGGCTTCTCCGCCGGTCTGTTCGCCGTACCACTTAATGCACTCTTGCAGCAGCGCAGCGGTAAGGAGGAAAAAGGTCAACTCATCGCCACCAATAATTTCTTGAATACCATTGGCATCGCGCTGGCGGCGGGTGTCCACTGGTTGATGCAAGCGCCGTTACAACTGGCGCCCGATACGATCATATTGATCATCGGCCTGTTCACCATCGCGGGAACGATCGCCGTGCTCTATCTCTTGCCCGACTACGTGGTCCGTTTCGTCGTCTGGCTGGTCACCCACACGCTGTATCGAATCCAAATCGTCGGCGAAAGAAATATCCCGCTGCGCGGCCCGGCTCTTTTGGTGTCCAATCACATTTCATTCGTCGACGCTCTGCTGATCGGCGCCTGTTTTCCCGACTTTGTCCGCTTCATGCTGCACCGCGACTACTACGATCTCAAGGCGCTCAATTGGTTTTTCCGTTTGATGCGGGCGATTCCAGTGTCGGCCAACAACCGGCGCGATATCGTCGAGTCGCTCAAACGCGCGCGCAACGAGCTCGACAAGGGCCACGTCGTCTGCATCTTCGCCGAGGGCGCCATCACCCGTACCGGCCGCCTGCTGCCGTTCAAGCGTGGCTTCGAAAAAATCGTCGAGGGCACCAAGATTCCCATCGTGCCGGTCCACTTGGACCAACTCTGGGGCAGTATCTTTAGCTTCAAGGACGGGCGATTTTTCTGGAAGTGGCCAAAGACAATGCCTTATAAAGTGACGGTTTCCTTCGGCGCGCCGCTGGCGCCCAACGCCAGCGTTTTTCAGGTGCGCAGCGCGGTCTTGGAGCTGGAGAGCGAAGCGGTCGGATACCGCGAGAGCGCCAAAGAGCTGCTGCACACGAAGTTCGTCGAGACGGCTAAGCGCCGTTGGCGCTCCTTCTGCATGGCCGACACCACCGGCGCGGAGCTCACTTTTGGCAAAACCTTGATCGCCAGTCTACTGTTGGCTGGTTGGGTGCGTAAAAATTGTTCGGCGGAAGTGATGGTCGGCGTGCTCCTGCCGGCGTCGGTCGGCGGCGCGCTGGTGAACGTCGCGATCCAACTGGCCGGCAGAGTCCCGGTGAACTTGAACTTCACCGCCGGCGAAGAAGCAATGGCATCAGCCGTCACTCAATGTAGGATCAAAACCATCGTCACCTCCGAGGCTTTTTTAACGAAGGCCAACCTGGAAACGATGGACGGCATGGTTTACCTCGAAGAGGTCCGCAAAAGTTTCAGCGCCGGCAGAAAGATCGCTACCGCGCTCAAGGCATTTCTCTTGCCGGCGGCTTGGCTCAATCGGCGCGCCATCAAGCAACAACGGCCCAACGATCTGGCGACCGTGATTTTTTCCAGCGGCAGCACCGGGATACCGAAAGGCATCATGCTGTCGCACCATAATATTCTGTCCAACGTCGAAGCCATCGGCCAAGTGATTCAGTTCTCGCCGCGCGATCGGATCATGGGTGTGCTGCCGCTGTTTCACTCCTTTGGTTTTACCGGCACGCTTTGGCTGCCGCTGCTCGCCGGCTTTGGCGCGGTCTATCATCCCAACCCAATCGACGCCAAAACCATCGGTGAGACGGTGCAAAAACATCAAGCCACGCTGCTGATCAGCACGCCGACTTTTTTTGTCAACTATTGGCGCCGCTGCAGCAAAGAAGAGTTCGCCTCGCTGCGCTACCTGATCGCCGGCGCGGAAAAATTGCGCGAGCAAATCGCCAAGGGCTATGAAGAAAAATTCGGCTTGACGATTCTCGAAGGCTACGGCTGTACCGAGCTGGCGCCGGTCGTCGCGGTCAATACTCCCGATGTCGTCGACGGCAAGGACAAACAGATCGGCCACAAGCCCGGCACCGTCGGCCATCCGATCCCCGGTGTCGCAGCGAAGATTATCGATCCCGACACCGGACAGCCGCTCGGGCCGGGCGAAGAAGGCTTACTGCTGATCAAAGGCCCCAACGTCATGCTCGGCTATCTCAATCAAGAGAATCTTACCGATCAAGTCTTGCGGCGCGGCTGGTACGTCACCGGCGACATCGCCAGCATCGACGAAGACGGCTTCATCCGTATCACCGATCGTTTATCGCGCTTCAGCAAGATCGGCGGTGAAATGGTGCCCCATGTAAAGATCGAAGAGACCATCAATCAAGTCCTTGGCAGCCCCGCCTCGGCGGTGACTGCGGTTCCAGACCCCCAGCGCGGCGAGAAGCTCATCGCCTTCTACTCCCAGGACGGCATCAGCCGAGATGAATTGTGGAGCAAGCTTAACCAAACCGATCTACCTAAGCTCTGGATACCCAAACGAGAGAATCTCTACAGGATCGACGCCATCCCGACCCTCGGCTCCGGCAAAGCCGACCTCAAGAAATTAAAAACGCTCGCCTTGGAACACGCGGCCGGCTAGACCGGATGAATCATGCTACGAGGGGAACTTATGACTCTGTCGATCGAGGTGTGACCCTGTGGGAACGAAGGCACCGGCGCGAAAGTTTCATTTTGTGCTCGGCGCTCGGCACGATGTTTGATCTTTTCCCTACTGATCTCGTAACCAACGCGCCCTGCGGGCGTCTTCAAGGCACAACTGCTTTGCCTTTGTTCCGGAAGGGTTGCATCTCGATCGCAGTTTTACCGCGAATAATCCTGGCTGAGGGCGCGCTATGAATGCGCTGATTGTCATCGTTGTCAGCTACGCCTTGGGCTGCTGCACGACCGCCTACTATCTATTTCGTTTTTCTACCGGCCACGACATTCGCCGCCGCGGCAGCGGCAATGCCGGCGCCAGAAATATCGGCAGAGAGCTGAGCGCGTTGGCCTTCGTCGTTACTTTTATGATCGACGGCGGCAAGGGCTTTTTGGCGGTGGCGCTTGCGGATTATTTTAAATTGGGTGAGGCGGGCCTGATGCTCGCGATGATCGCCGTCGTCGCCGGCCATAGCTGGCCCGCCCAGCTCGGCTTTCGCGGCGGCAAAGGGGTTGCCCCAGTGATCGGCGCGCTCGCTGCTTTTGACATCAAAATACTAATTCCGTTGAACATCGTTTTCGCCATCGCGGCCCTGGTTGCTAAAAACTTGACCGAAAAATTTACCGTAGCCGGGCTGCTCGCGATTACGATAAGCCCGATCGCCGCGGCGATTCTTCACCAAAGCGCAGTGGTAACAGCGGGGGCATTGATTTTAGCGGCGCTGATCGTTTTCGCCCATCGTGAAAACCTCAGAGAAATATTTGCCGCTACGCCCGCGGGCCCGGGCAAAGTCCTCGACCCTCAGATCGACAGGAGGCATCCATGAAAACGACGGCCGGCCTCACCTACAAGATCGCCGACGAGGACTGGATCTTCGAAGCAATCCATCGTTTGAACTACCAAACCTTTGTCGAAGAGATTCCCCAGCATGAGTACAATCCGCTCCGGCGGCTGGTCGACAAATTCCATCACGAGAACACTTACCTCGTTTGCCTGCGCGGCCACCGGCTCCTAGGCATGGTGGCGCTGCGCGCGATGCGCCCTTTTTCCCTCGATCACAAGCTCGCTGATCTCGACTCCTATTTACCTCACGCTCGCTCCCTCTGTGAGCTCCGCCTCCTCGCCGTCGCCCCCGACGCACGCACCGGTGTCGTTTGTTACGGCCTGATGAACGCTCTGCGTGATTACTGCCGCCGCCAGGGCCACGACCTCGCCGTCATTTCAGCCACAGTGCGCCAACTAAAACTCTACAATCATCTTGGCTTTCACGCTTTCGGCCCGTTGGTCGGCAGCGACGGCGCAAGGTTCCAGCCGATGTACGTCACCCTTGAAGCCGCCGAATCCCGGTTGCCCCGGCGGAGCCAATCGATCGGCAAAATCATTAAGGGCGAATCGGGCGTGAGCTTCCTGCCGGGCCCGGTGGCGATCAGCGACAGCGTGCGCCGCCGCTTCAGCGAACCGCCCCGTTCGCATCGTTGTGAATCCTTCGTTGCGGATTTCAAAGCAACGCAGCAACGTTTATGTACTCTGGTCAACGCCAAGCATGTCGAAATCTTGACGGGTTCCGCGACCCTCGCCAACGATGCCATTGCGGCGCAGCTCGCGCTCTTGTCAGCGCCCGGATTGATTCTGAGCAACGGCGAGTTTGGCGATCGCTTGATCGACCACGGACGCCGTTTTCACCTGCCGTTCGCTGTCCACCAGATCGAGTGGGGCGAGGCTTTTCGGCCAAGTGACATCGCCGCAACTATCGCGCGCGATCCGCACGCGAGCTGGCTCTGGGCCGTCCACTGCGAGACCTCCACTGGAATGCTCAACGATCTCGCCACGCTGAAACGAGTCTGCGCGGCCAAGGGTCTGCACCTCGCCATGGATTGCGTCAGTTCCATCGGTGCGGTGCCGGTGAATCTGGAAGGTGTTTTCCTGGCATCGGCGGCGAGCGGAAAAGCTCTCGGCGCCTTTCCGGGATTGTCCTTGGTCTTTCACGAAACCGAGTGCGTCCCGGCGCCGAACGATCTGCCGCGCTCTCTGGATCTCGGCTACTACGCGCGCCACGACGGCATTCCGTTCACGCTATCGTCAAATCTGCTCGACGCACTGAGCGCGGCGCTCGACCGGCAAACCAACAACGACTTCGGCAAAATCGCCAAGCTCGCCGCTTGGCTCAGAGCGGAGATCAAAGGAATGGGCTGCAAGATCGTCGGTGATGGCCGAAGCCTCTCGCCGGCGGTCACAACCATCGCGTTGCCGGCCGCCGTCAGTTCACGCACACTCGGCAAACAGTTGGCAGCGGCCGGCTATCTCTTGAGCTACATGAGCGGTTATTTGCTGGAGCGAAACTGGCTACAGATTTGTCTGATGGGCGAAATATTGGAAGCCGATTTGCGCGCCTTGGTCGAAGCGCTTCGCAGAGCGATTGTGGAACCAATGTCGCATGAGCCAAGCGCTACGCTGCAATCGACGTGGCCAACGTCAATTTTACCAGCCCAGCGGGAGGCTCCATGATCGCCATCGACCGAATCCGCGCCGTCTATCAGAATGCCACCGATGAGTTCATCGCCTCCGCCGAATTCGTCGCGCTAGTCTCCGGGCAAGCTTCGCCGGAATTTGTCCGCCAGTTTGCCCGCAATGTTTTTCGCACCCACTACCTCTCGTCTCACATCGTGGCGCTTTGTTTCGCCGCGCTGCCGTCCAACGCCGCGGCGCTGCTGCTCAAGCTCGCCGAAGGCATCGGCTGTTCACCGCTGGAAATCGACAAGCTCATCGACGACTCGCGCCGGCGCTTGAGCGAATTCTGCGCCACGCGGGTCCCCTTGCCGACGCTGCGCGAGATCTGTCTCGCGGTGTTGCTGGAGACGCTGTCATTTGAATTCATGTTGTCCCGCTGCTCGGGAAAAATCGCCGCCGCTCTGGCCGAGCGCTACGCGATCCCCAAAGCGGCGCTCATCTGGTTCGAGCTTCACTCGGAGGTGGACATTCGTCACGCCGAAGAAGGTTTGACTGTGATCGCCGACTACCTCGCCTTTCACCAAATTAGCGACGCCAGTTTCGAGCTCATCCAGCGCGCCACATTGGACAGAGTATTTACCAAACATTATTTTCCAGCGCGTGAGCGTGCCTTCGCTCTGCCCGCGAAGGCGGAGAGTCTGACCAAGCGAATCGAGGCCATTATAATCTATAAACTTAGAATTCCCTTTCACCAAGCGTTTCGCCACGCCGCCCAGAGCCGAGAGGAGAGCGACGCGGTGATCGTGCGGATCGAAGATGGCGCCGGCCAGAGCGGCTATGGCGAAGCGCTACCGCGCACTTACGTCACCGGCGAGAGCACCGCATCGATGATCGCCCATCTGAAAGGGAAGCTGGCGCCGAAAATCTTCAGTCAGAGCTGGACCGCCGGTTGGGCTAGCTTCGATTTGCTCAACTCATGTCACGCCGACTGGACGCGAAGCGATCAACGCGCTGTTACCGCTTGGAACGCGGCGTTTTGCGCCGTCGAGTTGGCTTTACTGGACTGGAGTTTGAGAAGCTTGAACTGTTCGTTGGCCGATTTCCTGCCACCGGTTAGAAGTGAAGTCGTCTACAGCGGCGTTATTTCGTCCGACAACCCGACTGAAGCAGCGACCCTGGCCAAGCGCATGGTCAAATTCGGCTTGCGTCAACTCAAGATCAAAGTCGGCACAGCGGATGACTATCAAAGGGTCGCCGCGGTGCGTCAAGCGGTGGGTAATGACACGGAGCTGCGCGCCGATGCCAACGGCGCTTGGAGCGCGGCCGAAGCCGTTGCAGAGCTAAAACGGCTCGCGCCGTTCAACCTCCAAGTGATCGAACAACCCGTGCCGGCGAGCGATCTCGCTGGAATGAGAAAAGTCCGCCAAGAAACCAGCGTGGCGGTGATGGCCGACGAATCGCTCGTCACCATCGAGCAAGCACGCAGATTAATCGAAGAGCATGCCTGCGACTATTTCAACATTCGGCTGTCGAAATGCGGCGGCGTCACCGGCAGTCTGGCGATCGCCAAGCTCGCCGCGCAAGCCGGCATCAAGATCCAGGTCGGCGCACAAGTCGGTGAAACGGCAATTCTCTCCGCCGCCGGCCGAACCTTCGCCGCCCACCTGTCTGAGCTGGCCTACGTCGAAGGCTCCTTCGGCACATGGCTGTTGAGCGAAGATATCGCCTTCGAAGACGTGAGCTTCGGTTACGCCGGCAGCGCGCCGTTGCTCAAGGGCCGCGGCCTGAGCGTGACGGTAAAAGAGGAAACGTTGGAACGTCTCGCTGTCGAAAAGATCGAGCTGCGGCGCTGACCGACATGAGCTGGATCGTCAAAGCCGCGGCGTTCGTTACCAGCCGACAATGGACGAGCTGGGAAAAACTTTGCGCTGATCCTGGCAAGACTCAAAGCGAATTACTGCGCGGCATCATTCGGCGCAATCGCTCGACGCGCTTCGGCAAGGATCACCGTTTCGACACTATTCAATCTCTCGACCACTACGGCAATCAAGTCGCCATCGGCGACTACGAACGCTTGCGCCCTTACGTCGAGCGCGCCGAGAATGGCGAAGCGAATGTCTTGACCGAAGAGCCGGTGTTGATGTTCACCATGACCAGCGGCAGCACGGGCGCGCCTAAGTTGATCCCCGTGACCGCGACTACCCGCGCGAACCATCGTCGGCTGACTCGCCTGTGGTATTTCCGCTCCTCCATTGACCATCCGGCGTTGCATAGGGGCAAGCTGCTCGGCGTTATCAGTCCGGCCCACGAAGGAAAAACCAAAGGCAATATTCCCTTCGGCGCCGCCTCAGGACTGATCTATCAAAGCAGCCCGCTTTGGATCCAAAACGCCTTCGCCGTGCCCTATGAAGTTGCCGAGGTCAAAGACTTTGCCGCAAAGTACTACGTCATCATGCGACTGGCCGTCGAGCAGGAGATTAGCTTTTTCGGTACGCCCAATCCGAGCACGATCCTCCGTCTCGTCGAAACCGCCGACCAATACAAAGAAGAAATCATCCGCGACATACGCGACGGCGTGATCAACCCGCGTTGGAGTCTCCCTGCGACCATTCGCCAAGCGCTCGAATCCCGCCTCAAGAAAAACCCTGCGCGCGCCGCCGAGCTCGAAAGACTCGTCGACCATTACGGCTCTCTGCGGCCCAAAGACTACTGGTCCGATTTGCAGCTCATCGGCTGCTGGAAAGGCGGCACCGTCGGCATGCGCTTGAAAGGATTTTCCCACTGGTTTGGCGAGTCTGCGCCCGTGCGCGATTTGGGTTACATGGCAAGTGAAGCGCAAATCACGCTGCCGATTTCAGACTCCGGTTGCGCCGGTATTCTCGACATCACCGCCAACTTTTACGAGTTCATTGCGGAATCTGAAATCCACAGCGCAGAGCCCGTGACACTCACCTGCGAACAACTTACGCAGGGGCAAAGCTATTATCTTATTCTCACCACGCCCGCTGGCTTGTATCGTTACGATATCAACGACGTGGTGCGGGTGGCGGGATTCTACAAGCGGACACCGCTGATTGAATTTGTCCGCAAGGGCCGCGACGTGACCAACATCACTGGCGAAAAGCTTCACGTCAATCAAGTGATCCAGGCGATGGAACAGGCGCAACGCGCCACCGGCACGCCCGTGCGGCACTTCCGCGCTTTCGCGGACGTAGAACGATCGCGCTACGCCTTTATGGTTGAGCTCGACGGCACTAATCCCAAAGAAGAAACTCTCAAGCAATTGCTCGCCGAGCTGGACACGCGCCTGTCCGGGCTGAACGTTGAATACGCCGACAAACGAAAATCCGATCGGCTCAAAGCGCCGGTGCTATGCCTGATGAAACCCGGCTGGTTTGAGCACAAAGCCAGCGCCGCGCTGGCGGCCGGCGCGCGTGACGTTCAATTCAAAGCGCAACTGCTGAGCGTCACGCCGGAAGATCCTAGCGAAATCATCTGCACCATAGAACATTCCGATTCTGTGGCGGGCTCGAATCGTCGGAATTGATTTCATCATGCACGGCTCCCTCCTCGCGCTATGGTCTGGCGCTCCGTGCTGACGATGATTCTGCATCCCGAGAAACGTTGGTTCGGCGACGCCATTCCCATCACCTTGCACTTCGTGTGGCCGGTTTCATCTACGTACTCGGCCAGTTTCATCAACTCTCACCCTGATTTGCATGGCCCGACCTCGCATGTTAAAAACTCACTAACTTTTGGAGGACGGAATGGATTATCAGCAACTGGCGGACAAAGCGCTTCAAGGAATCCTTCCCGAGCGGGAAGAGTTGAAAGCGATTCTCAACGCTCCGGACGAACAGCTGCCGGAAATTCTCAGCGCGGCTTTCAAAGTTCGCCACCATTACTATGGCAAGCGCGTGCAGATCCATGTGTTGCAGAACGCCAAGAGCGGCCTCTGCCCGGAGGACTGCCACTACTGCTCGCAATCGTCGGTCTCCGAAGCACCCGTCGACAAATATACTTTCATGTCCAAAGAAAAATTGGTCGAAAGCGCCAAGCAGGCCAAGGCCGCCGGCGCGGTGCGCTTTTGCATCGTCAACAGTGGCCGCGGCCCAACTAATAAAGAAATCGACGAGATCACCGACGCCGTGCGCGAGATTAGAACACAGACCGGCATGAACGTTTGCTGCTCTTTGGGTCTGATGAACCAAGACAAAACACAGAAGCTCGCGGCAGCCGGCGTCGGCAGGGTCAATCATAATTTGAATACCAGCCGCGAGCATCACGCCGAGATCGTCACGACCCACAGCTACGACGACCGCCTTGCGACCATCGAGAGCGTCAAGTCCGCCGGCATTGGCACCTGTTCCGGCGGCATCATCGGCATGGGCGAAAGCGATGACGATATCATCAACTTGGCGATGACGCTGCGCGCCATGGACATCGACTCGATCCCCGTTAACTTTCTGAATTCGATTCCCAAGACCCCCTTCGAGCAGAAACGAGAGCTCACGCCGCAGCGCTGTTTGAAAACCCTTTGCCTGTTTCGTTTCGTCAACCCGAACAAAGAAATCCGTGTCGCCGGCGGCCGAGAAGTAAACCTGCGTTCGCTCCAGCCGCTGAGTTTGTATCCAGCGAACTCAATGTTCGTCAATGGCTATCTCACCACCCCAGGCCAAGACGCCACCGACGCCCACCAAATGATCCGCGATCTCGGCTTCGAGCTCGATCAGCCGGCGGCGATCTGATTCGACTATTGATTTAGCCGCAAAGAACGCAAAGATCGCAAAAAAGTCCAGACCCGTAGGGGCGGATTTGAAACCCGCCCTGTTGAATTCAGCGCCCTAGGACGTGTGGAGCGAAACGATACCCATCGAATTCTTTCAGTCTACGTACCACTGTCAAATGGTCGCAGGCGGGGCATCATTTCCGCGAATATCGCACAACGATAACGACATAAGCCGGTTGCAAATTCAGTAACACACGCCTAATGTCCTGTCGCATAGCGCATAATTGAGCCGCCGCGAATGAATCTTGCGGACATTTTGTGCGATGCATAACCTACCAAAACCAATATCGTGGGATAAACATAAACCTTCAATTCAGGGAGGAATGTCATGTTTTCACGAACTGCATTTAAATGGAGCCTGCTCGCCGCCGGATGGATTGCCGCTCTGATCGTAACGATACCGACAATCGCTCCGTCACAAGAGAAACCAGCGCCCAATGTTCAGCCGATGCCCACCCTGGTGCCGGGGCGTCCTGAGATTCCCAGTGCGGAACTGGCGAAGACCTTGCGCGGCGTGCCCGCACCGTCACTTCCGACACCGCCGGAGAAGTTAGCGATTGGCCAACTCAAGCTGCCCAAGGGATTCAAGATCGACGTCTTTGCCAGCGGTATCGCCAATGCGCGTTCGCTTCGGATCGGTGACAAGGGCACCGTCTTCGTCAGTAGCCGCGTGCTCGACAAGGTCTACGCGATCGTCGAGCGCAACGGCAAACGGGAAACCAAAGTGATCGCCTCAGGATTGGACCGGCCCAACGGCTTGGCGTTTCATAACGGCACGTTGTACATCGGCGAAGGCACCAAGATGTCCAAGCTCGAGAAGATCGAAGACAATATCGACAATCCGGGCAAGCCGGTGGTCATCTACAGCGACCTGCCCAATCACCAGTCCCATGGTTGGAAATTCATCGCCATCGGCCCGGACAACAAGCTCTACATAAACGTCGGCGCGCCGTGCAACATCTGCGAGCCTCCCGCGACCAACGCACAGATTCGGCGCGTCAATCTAGACGGCAGCGGCGCGGAATCGTTCGCGCTCGGCGTGCGCAACTCGGTGGGCTTCGACTGGCATCCGATCACCAAGGACTTGTATTTCACCGATAATGGCCGCGACTGGCTGTCCGAAGACTTGCCGGAAGACGAGCTCAATCGGGTTACCAAGGTTGGCCAGCATTTTGGTTTTCCCTACTGCCACCAAGGCAACTTTACGGACCGCGAGATGGGCTGGGGCCGCTCCTGCGATGAGTTCACGCCGCCAGTCGCGTTGCTCGGGCCGCATAGCGCTGCGCTCGGCATGCGCTTCTACACGGGTAACATGTTTCCGCGCGAATACCGCAACGCCATCTTCATCGCCCGCCACGGGTCATGGAATAGAACCAAGAAAATCGGCGGCGACGTCGTCGTGGCGAAATTGAATGTGGACGGCACCGTGAAATCAGTTGAACCTTTCATCACCGGCTTCTTGCGGAATAATGATTACTGGGGCCGGCCAGTCGATGTGCACGTCATGAAAGACGGTTCGATGTTGATTTCCGACGATTACGCCGGCGCGGTCTATCGCGTCACCTACAGCCCAAGATAGCCAGTCGATAAGCACTTTGCATCTTCGCCGCGGGCACCGCCCGCGGCGATAACCCTCGGATTCGGATATGCCTCGCGCCAAGTCACGCCAAGGACGCCAAGTTTGGAAATCATTTTTTTCAATGCGTTCTTTGCGCGGGTATTCCGAATCTTGCCTGCGGCTTCGTCGCGCTGATACCTGCCCGACTAAACTGAGCATTAGCAATCCGTCACCTCCACCAACTGAGCAGCGCGACGCCACCGACGATCATGGTCGCGCTCAAGACAATTCTCAAAGTCACCCGCTCAACGTCACGCAGGAATATCGCCGTCAAAATCAACGAGAACAGCGGGCCAGTGCTGCTGATCGGAATGACCACGGACACCTTACCCAGATCGAGTGCGTAGTAAATGCAAATCATCGCGAAGCTGACGGTAATCCCCGCCGCGAGAAACCAGCCAAAGCAATTACGGTTCATCTTCCAGGTTTCTTGAGTCTTCTCGACGTACCACATCGTCAACACCGACACGACTAACGACGAGCTCGCCGTCACCGCGGCCGCTAGAAACGGGTGCGGCACGGCGGCCAGACCGAACTTGCGTACGACTTGCGAGGCACCGGCCAAAGCCGATGCGCCGATCGGATACCAGAGATACACTGCCGAGCCGAGGAGCTTCATCGAACCGCTGCGCCAGGAGAGTAAAGTAATTCCCGCGATGATCATAAAAGTCGCGACGACGATCGGCAGCGTGATGTCTTCGCCGAGAAAAATGATCGCCATGATCGCGCTAAACAGCGGCGTGCTGGCGCGGATCGGATCGGTGATCGCCACGCCGAGGGCGTCGATACCTTTGTAGGTGAGAAGTCGGGTCAACCCCGGCTGAAAAAATCCGACGCCGACGAAAATCAAAACCGAAGCCCAGGTCACATTCGCCATTGGCACGACCAAGAGCGCCATGGCCCAAAGAAACACGATGTTGATCAATAGGCTGCTGATCACCGCGGTGGCCGGATTAGAATAGCGCAGCGCCTTTTTGGTGAACAGATTGTGCAGCGCGAACAAAAACGCGTTGGTGAGAGCGTAAAGCTCAGCGGGGATGTCGGTCATAGTCAAAACGTTGCAAAGCCCGTTGGGACTTGGCTCTAACCAGAGTTTTATATACAGGTTGCTGAAAACCTTATCGGAGTCCTTCGACAGAGCTCAGGACGAACGGAGTATTTGATTTCAGTGATGATTTCCCGCTCATGCTGAGGCCCTCGAAGCATTCCGAAGCTCTTTTTTGGCAACCTGCTAGTATTACTGTGTCATTAATGTTGATTCCATCTGCCGCAGCTGGGGCATCGATCGAGTTGTCGGATGATGATGTTGGAGGCGAGCAGACAACGCAGGGTCGCGATGGAATCGGGCACGTGACGTTGCGC
>Ga0208454_1000566_pt1 | contig 20529 bp, 18 predicted proteins | sample EasRivMeERMZT100_FD_187530 | JGI IMG/M metagenome (GOLD analysis project Ga0208454, IMG submission 187530) | Soil microbial communities from meander-bound floodplain in the East River, Colorado, USA - East River MetaG ERMZT100 (SPAdes) (version 2) | ecosystem: Environmental > Terrestrial > Soil...
GATCCTCGAGCCACTCGGTCCAGAGCACGGCTTGGCATTGCTGCCGCCGCCATCGGCGCAGGATTTGTTTCTCGACCTCGAAGGCGATCGACTCGCACTCGACGGCGGACGCGAATACCTGTTCGGCATCGTCGGCGCCGGCGGCGCGTACGCACCGCTCTGGGCTGTGAGCCCGGCGGAAGAGAAACGCGCGTTCGAGCAGGTCGTCGATCGCATCGTTGCCACGTTCGCCGCCGAGCCGCTCATGCACGTCTATCACTTCGGTGCGTACGAGCCGACCGCGTTCAAGCGGTTATCGGGCCGCTATGCCACGCGCGAAACCGAGCTCGACACGATCCTGCGCGCCGAGCTGTTCGTGGATCTCCACGTCGTGGTGAAGCACTCGCTGAAGGCGAGTGTCGAAAGCTACTCGATCAAAGAGCTCGAGCAATTCTATGGGCTCACGCGCGAGCAGGACCTGCGCGCTGCGACGGCAAGCCGGCGTGCGCTCGAGTGGGCCATCGAGATGCGCGAGGACCTCGCGCCGCTCGCGCCGCACGTGGCGGCCGTCGAGCGCTACAACCGCGAAGACTGCGTCTCGGCGCGCGAGCTGCGCCAATGGCTCGAAGCGCTGCGCGCCGCGGCCGAACACCGTCATGGCATCGAGCTGCCGCGCCCAGCCACGCGCTCCGGCGATGCCAACGAGCAAATCGTGGCCACGGCGGAGGAGACGCAGCAGGTGATGGCGGCCCTGCTCGAAGGCGTCCCGATCGATCCTGCCGAGCGCAACGAGGAGCAACAAGCGCGTTGGCTGCTCGCGCATCTGCTCGAGTGGCACCGGCGCGAGGACAAAGCCGCGTGGTGGGAGTATTACCGCCTGAAGGAGCTGCCGCTCGAAGACTACGAAGAGGAACGCTCGGCGCTCGCGGGGCTCACGTTCGTCGACACCGTGGGCGGCACACCGAAGCGACCGGTTCACCGCTACTCGTTCCCGCCGCAGGATCACGACGTCCGCAGGCGCGACCAGGTCTGTGTGCCGCCCGAGGGAGTCACGATCGGCGAGATCGAAGCCCTCGACCTGTCCGCGCACACCGTCGACATCCAGCACTCGGGGCGCTGGGCCGAGGCCCGACCGGAACGGCTGTTCGTGCGGCGCAACGTCCCACCTGGGGCAAAGCCCGCCGTGCTGCTCGAGATCGGCCGGTTCGTCGCGGCGCATGGCATCGACGCGCCCGGCGAGCACCGCGCCGCACGCGACTTGATCTTGCGGCGCGCGCCACGCTTCGTCGCGGGCTCGCAGGGTTTACACGCTGCGCCCGCGGCGCCGGCCAACGACGCGAGTCGCGTGGTCTCGTTCGGCGCGGCGCGTAGCGCCCGCGATCGACGCGCGGCCTTAAGCTCCGGCACGAGCAGCGATGATCCCGAGGTGCGCGCGGCGTGCCGCCTCGCCTTCGAGCTCGACCGCGGTGTGCTGCCGATTCAAGGTCCGCCCGGCACGGGCAAGACGTTCACGGGCTCACACATGATTCTCGAGCTGCTGAAGGCCGGCAAGAAGGTCGGCGTCACGGCCGTGAGCCACGAGGTCATTCGCAACTTGCTGAAGGGCGTCTGCGAGCGCGCGGCCGAGCAGCGCATCGCCGACTTCCAGTGCTTGCACCGCGGCGACGCCAAGGAGGGCTACCCGGAAGCGATCCACGCCGTCGACGACAAGCGCTGCGCACAACTATTTCGCAGCGGTACTTACTCGCTGCTCGGCGGCACGGCCTGGCTCTGGTCGAAGCCCGACTTCCGCAACAGCGTGGACGTGCTGTTCATCGACGAGGCGGGACAAATGTCGCTGGCCGACGTGCTCGCCGTCTCAGCCGGCGCGAAGAGCCTCGTGCTGCTCGGCGATCCGCAGCAGCTCGAGCAACCGCAGCAGGCGAGTCATCCGCCGGGCACGCAAGCTTCCGCGCTCGAGCACCTGCTTGGCGGCGCGAAAACCGTGCCCGCCGACCGCGGCTTGTTCTTGCCGCAGACGCGGCGGCTGCATCCGTCGATCTGCGCGTTCACGGCCGAAGTCTTTTACGAGAATCGCCTGAGCTCCTATCCCGGCCTCGAGCGCCAAGCCGTCCTGGCGCCGGTCGGCACTGTGGCCGCGCAGCTCGGCGCGGACGGCCTCGTCTACCTGCCCGTCGAGCACGACGGCAACCAGGCGCGCGCCGACGAAGAGGTGCAAGCCATCGGCGCACTCGTCGCGGCGCTGACCGAAGGCGGCGTGCGGTGGCAGAGCGCCGATGGCGAGAGTGCGCCGCTCACGCGCGCCGATCTCATGGTCGTGGCGCCGTACAACGCTCAGGTGACGGCGCTCGCGGAACGCCTGCTCGGTGTGCGGGTCGGCACGGTCGACAAGTTCCAAGGCCAGCAGGCCCCCGTCGTGATCGTGTCGCTGACCACCTCCACACCTGAGGACGCGCCGCGCGGCATGGATTTTCTCTACAGTGCGAATCGGCTGAACGTCGCTACGTCGCGCGCCAAGGCGCTGTGCATCCTCGTCGGCAACTCGCGTTTGTTCGAGCCCGACTGTCGCACGCCGCAACAGATGCGTCTCGCCAACGCGTTTTGTCGTTACCGCGAGCTCGCCCGGGAGGTCGACATTGCCGCCTTCCGTTGACAACCCCTGCATTACCTGCGGCGCGTGCTGCGCGTTCTTCCGCGCGTCGTTCTACTGGAGCGAGGCGGATTCCGCGACGGGCGGCCTCACGCCGCCGCATTTGACGACCAAGCTAACGCCGCATCACGCGGTGATGCGCGGCACGGAGCTGCAGCCGCCGCGCTGCATCGCGCTGCACGGGGAGATCGGCAAGGATGTCCGTTGCGTGATTCACGCGCTGCGGCCGTCACCCTGCCGCGAGTTCCAGGCCTCGTGGATCGACGGCGTGCACAATGAACGCTGCGATCGCGCCCGCGCGGCTCACGGTCTGCCGCCACTCGAGCGGCCAGATTAGGTCGAATCGGCCTGCCCCTTTTGCGTGACGGCGGTCACAGACCCACGCGCCGGCGGACCGGCAAAGTGGCTCCCTATCCCAAGGAGGGGTGATCAATGAGCAAATCGATGTTGACGGGTATCGTCGCGGGCGTTGGTATCGCGACAGCCGGCGGAGTGCTCGGCTATCAGTTCCTCGGTCAGCCGAGTGTCGAGGAGCAAGGTAGCGCAGTCATCGCCGAGGAGGAAGTGGCTGTGGCGCTCGCCGAACCGACCGCGGCGCCGGCACCGGCCGCACGCCCGGCCGCTGCACCGCGTACCGCGCAACCGACCGCTGCACCCAAACCGGCGGCTGCCCCGGCTGAGGAATGCTGGGACGAGGAAGTCACGGTTCAAGAGGAACCCACCGACAAGCATCAAATCGGTGGCACGGCGGCCGGAGCCGTCGTGGGTGGTGTGATCGCCAAGGACGTCAGTGACGGTGATAGCGACCTCGCAACGGCGGCAGGCGCCGCCGCAGGTGCGTTCATCGGTCGCAAGATCCAGCAACGCGTCCAGGAGAATCGCGCCGAGACGCGCACTGTAACGACGATCGAACGACGCTGCGGGCCGGTGGGCACACCCCACTAACCGCCGTTCTTCTTTGGTGCCTTACGAGGGCCGAACCGGCAACGGTTCGGCCCTTGTGTTTGTTCGGCCGCCGATTCTCTACAATCGCGCCCACCATGTTTCGCAAAACCGTTTTTTGGCTGCACCTCATCTGCGGTGTGAGCACGGGCCTCGTGGTCCTAATGATGTCCGTCACGGGTGTGTTGCTCACTTACGAGCGGCAGATCATCGCGTGGGCGGGGCACGAAGACTACGCCCCACCCGGTCCGGCGGCGGCCCGGCTGCCACTCGAGGAACTGCTTAGCGTCGCCAAGCTGCAGCGACCCGACTTCACACCGCAGACGATCATGCTGCGCAATGAGCCCAATACACCCGTAACGCTCGGCGCGGGACGCAGCGGCACCCTGCTCGCTCATCCGCATACGGGCACCGTCACCGAGCCCGGCGCGGCCAGGTTGCGCGCGTTCTTCGCGGCAGTGACGGGCTGGCATCGCTGGTTCAACGCAAGCGGCGAGAGCCGCGCCACGGCCCGCGCCATCACGGGCGCCAGCAACGTCGCGTTTCTCTTCCTCGTGTTGACCGGCATTTATCTGTGGCTGCCGCGCGTCTACAAGTGGGCAGCTTTCAAGGCGCACCTGCTGTTCAACCCGAAAGCGATTTCGGGCAAGGCCAGAGACTTTAATTGGCACCATGTCTTCGGCATTTGGTCGGCGTTACCGCTGGCCGTGGTGGTCGCCACGGCCGTCGTCTTTTCGTATCCGTGGGCGAATGATCTCGTTTATCGCAGCGTGGGCGAGCAGCCGCCCGCGCGCGGTGGCCCGCCCGGGAGCGCCGGCGGCACAGCCGGCGGACGCGGTGGCGAACCTGCGGCCGCGGTCAACGGTGCCGAGCCGAGCAACGGCTCGGCACCGGCGCGGCTGTCCTACGAAGAGCTATTCGCTCGCGCCGCGAAGCATGACGATTGGCAAACGCTCACGCTCACGCTCGATGCGGCCGCAACGAACGTGCGCTTTGCCATCGACCAGGGTAATGGCGGTCAGCCGCAACTGCGGCACACGCTCATGCTCGACGCCGTCACGGGCGCCATCGTGTCATGGGCGCCGTTCTCGAGCCAATCCGTCGGGCAACAAACCCGGGTATGGATTCGTTTCCTGCACACGGGCGAAGCGCTCGGCATCGTCGGCCAGACGATTGCCGGACTCGTTTCACTGACCAGCGTGCTGATGGTGTGGACGGGTCTCGCGTTGGCTTGGCGGCGACTGATCGTGCCGCTCTATAGTCGCAAAACTTAGGAACCGCGCCGGAGTTGCCTGACGGAGTCGCCGTAATAGTCGAACATCGCGCGAGCGACGGCCTCGGGGACGGCGTTCGGCAAGTTGCGTTGGTTGATGCTCAACTGCTTCTTGCGTCGATCCGTGGGATGACTCAGATAGCGGATGACGCCAATGTCACCGCCGTCCTCGGTCAGCGACCAGACCACGCGCGATGCGGTCGAGAACGGCATCTTGAGCTTCTTCACGAGCGACGCCAGCGTGTGCGGTCCACCGTCGCGCTCGGCTTTGCGCACCTCGAGCGTGATCAGGTATTGCGGCAACGTGATGTGCGGGAAGCTTTCGTAGACCGCCTCCAACGCCGCGAGAATGGCGAGCCGGACGCCTTCGTCGTCGAAGGCAGAAGCCGCAGCCTCTGCTTTGGAGGTGGCTCGGGAGCTGGTTTTCTTGGTCGTACGCGTCGGTCTTTTCATCTCTGGTTTGTTCTCTGCTACTGCGAGGGCCTGAAAATACGTCACAAACAAGTCCAGCACAACTACTTCGCATAGCTAAATACCATACTTTGGGAATATTCGCCCAAGACCCGCCCCGCCACTGGTGTGAGCCGAGATCGAAGCCGGCGGTCCGCCGCTAGGGCACCGGCGGTGGCGCCGGGGTATCCTTGTGGGCGCGCGGCGCCGAACCCTGCAACCGCGTATCGATTTCCCGCCACAAGTCTCGATAGACCTGGGCCGCCAGGCTGGCGGGTGCGTAGGACTCGACGGGTGCTCGGCGCAACGTGATTCGCTCGAAATCGCTACCGTACGGCACCTCGGTGTCCAAGATCGCCGGATAGCGTTGCCGCAATGTCTCGATGGTTTCCTTGTGCAGGGACTTGCGCCGATCGACCATCGAGAAGAACGGCAAGATGTGCAAATCCGCCCAACTCTTCCGCGCCACGAAGTCGAACAGCTGCTCGAGCGTTCGTACCGACAGCGGCGACGGCAGCAGCGGCACCACGAGCGCATCCGCTGCGTGCATGATGTTCTCCGACACGAGCGACATTCCCGGAGCGCAATCCAAGATCAGGCACGCGTAGCGTTGCTGTAACGGTCGCATGAGCTTGAGCAACCGTGTCGCGGCGTGCTTGCGGTCATGCAAATGCACGTCCATGCGCCGGTAGGAAAAATCCGCAGGCAGCAAGTCGAGGTTCTCGTGATCCGTAGCGACGACGAGATCGGCCGGGTCGGAGTCGCCCTTGATCAATCCCTTGGACCCGCCTTCGACAACCGCATCGCAGCGCATTATGTAGGTTGCAGCACCCTGCGGATCCAGGTCCCAGAGCAGTGTGGGCCAGCCCTCGGCCGCGGAACGATAGGCTAGATTGACGGCCGTAGTGGTCTTGCCGACGCCGCCCTTGATGTTGTGAACCGCAATGATTTCCATGGGATAGAGCAGACAGCTTCGAGGCGAATTCAATTCTGGCGCCCAACTGGCGACGTCCACCCGACCGCGGCCATTTGACAGCTTGCCCGGCGCCTCTCTAATGTCAACATTGGGCCAAGCTTCAAGCAAGCCTATTTCCCCTTATGCATGAATCCCCCGCAGCATCGTTGCCGCCTACCGACGCCGCCGCTCCGAGCGTGCGGGACCCGGCCGCGCCGCTACCTCTGACGCCGCACGAGCCCATGATCGTGCTCGGCTCCCGCTGTTTACGGCAGGAGTTCAATGCGCTCGTGGCGCGGCAGCCGCAGCGTGACGAGACACCGAGCACGAAAGACGTACACCAGATGCGCATCGCGACGCGCCGTCTGCGCGTGGCACTGCGTCTGTTCGGCCACATGCTGCCACCACGGCAAGCGAAGCAACTCGAACACGAGCTGCGTTGGCTGGCACGCGCCCTCGGCGGCGTGCGCGATCTGGACGTGCACACCGAGAGTTTCCACGACTACCTCGAGGCCTTGCCCCCGGAACAAGGGCAGCAGTTCGGCGACTATGAGCTGCATCTGCGTCGCACTCGCACGGCTGCGCGGCAGGAGCTCGCGGCAGTGTTCGGTAGCGAGCGCTACGCACAGTTCACCGCGATGTTTGCCGACGTGCTCGACGGGGCGCCGAGCGCAGCCGCAGTGCGCCGCTGGAGATCGTTTCGCATCAGCGATGGGGCCGCAGAATTTCTCAAGAGAAGCCGAAAACGCGTTTTCCGGCTCGGCCGCAGGATCGGCACCGACGCAGGACCAAGAGACCTGCACCGGCTACGGATCAGAGCGAAACGCCTGCGTTACGAGCTCGAGTTTTTTCTCGAGGTCTACCCCGACCTTGCGCAGGCTGCCGCCGCGACGAAGGCCATTCAGGACCTGCTAGGCACCTATCAAGACTCGTGCATGGCCACCGAACGCCTTGCGGACTACACGCGGGCCCTGCGGCGTCTTCGCCAAAAGGGCGTCGCGCCCCAACCCGCCCTCGGTCAGTGGGTAACGCGCCAAGCGCAGCAAGGTCAGGTCGCGCGCCTCGCATTCCCCCTCGAGTGGGAGCGTTTCGTCCACGAGTTGAAGAACGCCTCGCTCGACGGCCGCTGAGCTCAACTTCGCTTCGACAAGACGCTCTTGCGCACGAGAGCAGCACTCGCTAGTGTTGCGCCGAGTCGTCGTGGCCCGCCCGGCCGCTCGACGCATCCGCGGGTGATGACGTCCGGGCGCCGCCGCCGCCGCCGTTCTCAGTCGCCAAGGAGACCCCCGTGCTACGCCTAGTGCTGGTGCTTGCCCTCGCCACGCTCGCGCCCTACCAAGCTCACTCGCAGAATCGTTTACCGAGCAGGACCGAGATCGATGCGTACCTGAGCCAGACGGTGGCGACGACGAAGATCCCGGGCATCGTGGCAATGGTGGCCGACGCCGACGGCGTGCTCTACAGCGGCGCCTTCGGCAAACAGGACGTTGCCAACGGCGTGCCGATGTCGAGCGACACGCTGTTCCGCATCGCGTCGATGACCAAGCCCGTGACCTCCGTCGCGGTGATGATGCTCGTGCAGGAGGGCGACATCGGGCTCGACGATCCGGTGTCGAACTACCTGCCTGCATTCGAAGCCGAGCAAGTCATCGACAACTTCAACCCGGCGGACAAGAGTTACACGACCCGACCGGCGACGACGCCGATGACGGTGCGCCATTTGCTGACGCACACGTCGGGCCTCGGGTACACCTTCTCGAGCCCGATCCTGGCGGCGCTCATGGGCAGCGAGCCCGGTGCGAGCGCCACCGCCCTCCCCCTGTTGCACGACCCGGGCACGCACTGGACCTACGGCGAGAGCACGCGCGTACTCGGCACGCTCGTGGAGGAAGTGTCGGGGCAGCCGCTCGATGAGTTCTTTCGCGAGCGGATCTTCATTCCACTCGGCATGAGCGACACGTTCTTCAACGTCCCCGTCGAGAAGAATCGACGCGTGGCGACCGTTCACCGCACGACCGAGCAAGGACTCGTCGAGGCACCGAATCCGGAGGCAATCACCGCTCCCGTGTATGGCGATGGCGGCCTGCACTCGACGGCCGACGACTACGCGAAGTTCATCCAAATGTTCTTGAACAAGGGCCGCGCGCCCGACGGCAAACGCCTGCTGAGCGAAGCCACCGTGCAGCTCATGGGGCAGACCCACACCGGCCGCGTGCTCGTCGAGCTGCAGCCCACGACCAATCCCTTCTTGAGCCAACCGTTCCCGCTCGGTGCCGGCCGTGACACCTTCGGCCTCGGCTTCCAGATCACGGGCGCGCACGGCGATACGCTCGCCCGCTCACCGGGCAGCATGAGTTGGGCCGGAATCTTCAATACCGAGTTCTGGATCGACCCGGCGCGCGGCATCGGTGGCGTACTGCTCATGCAGTATCTGCCGTTCTACGACGCGGCCGCGATCGAAGCCCTGCAAGGATTCGAGCGGCGCGTCTACCAGGGACTCGCCGATTAACCCGGCACTCCCTTCGACGTCGCCGTCTCCCGCTGCCGGCGCCGCCTACGGCGCGCTGGCATCGTTCATCTGGGCGGGTTTTCCGGCCATCACGAAACTCTCGATGGCTGGCAACGCGCTCGACGCCTGGGACGTGACCGCACTCCGTTTTGGCGTCGCCGGCCTGCTGCTGTTGCCGCTGCTCACCAAACGAAGGCTCGGCAACCTGCGCTGGTGGACGGCGCTGCTGCTCGCCTGCGGCGCGGGCGCGCCCTACGTGCTCCTCACGGCCGGTGGTCTCGCGTTCGCACCGGCGGGACACATGGGTGTCATCACGCCGAGTTGCATGCTCGTGTGCTCGACGCTCGGCAGTTGGCTGCTGCTCAAGGACCCACTGACCTCGGGTCGCGTGCTCGGCGTGAGCACGATTCTCTGTGGACTCGTCGCACTCGGCTGGGATGGCCTCGCCAATCACGGCGACCGCACCTGGCTCGGCGATACCATGTTCGTGCTCGGCGGAATGTTCTGGGCAAGTTACACGCTCGGCTCACGAGCGTGGCGTGTCGAGCCGCTGCATGCCACCGCGGTGGTCGCGGTGGTGTCGATGCTGCTCTATCTGCCGGTATACGGTTGGTTCATCGAACCGAATCTCGCCGCGGCACCGTGGCGCGAGATACTGATTCAGGCGGTGTTCCAGGGCGTGCTATCGGCCATCGTCGCGCTGCTGTTGTACACGCGCGCCGTCGCCATACTCGGCGCCGCGCGCGGCGCCGTGTTCGCGGCGCTCGTGCCGAGCTTCTCGTTGGTGGTCGCGGTACCGCTGCTGCACGAGATCCCCACGACGCTACAGGTCGTGGGCGTAGTGCTCGTCACGGCCGGTATGGTGTTCGCGCTGGGGCTACATGACCCCGCTAACTGGCGCTCCCCACTCAGGAAGGCAGCGACTCTATGAGCTCCACCATGCGGCGGCGCTCGGCCTCGTCGGGTAAGCGACCCTTGGCCGCCGCCATGTTGTCGACCATGTGATGCGCGCGGCTCGTGGCCGGCGTCACGACGGTGACGGCCGGATGCGACGCCGCGAACTTGAGGAAGAACTGCGCCCAAGTCGTGGCGCCGAACTCTGCCGCCCAAGCGGGCACTGCGTGCCCTTCCACGCGATCCCAGAGCCGCGTGCGGCCGAACGGCATGTAGACCATCACGGCAATGCCCCGCTCCTGCGCCAATGGGAAGATCCGCTGCTCGGCGTCTAGATTGTCCACGGCATAATCGATGCCGATGAAATCGAACGGCTCATCGCGCATGAGCTGCTCGAGCGCCGCGTACTGCGGCTTGAATGTCGACGTCGTGCCGATGTAGCGCACGCGCCCCGCCTGCTTGTACTCCTCGAGGATCGGAAACTGCGTGGCCATATCGGCCACGTTGTGCACCTGAATGAGGTCGACCTTGTCGCGCCCGAGGCGCGTGAACGAAGTCTCGACTTGCTCGCGCGCTCGGGCCGGGTCGGCCGCCGTGCCGCGCCCCGCCACGTTGAGCTTCGTGGCCCAGAACACCTGATCTCGCACACCGAGCTCGTTCACGGCCCTGCCCGCCACTTCCTCGGAATCGCCGTAGCCGGGTGCCGTGTCGAACACGGTGCCGCCCTGCTCGAGCATCGTCTTGAAGACGTCTTTGATGGCAGCGATGTCGTCGGCGCCGGCCACTTGGCTGAACGTGGCCGAGCTGCCAAGACCGACGATCGGCACCCGCTCGCCCGTTGCCGGAATCGGCCGCGTGATGACGTCGCCTCGTTGGGCGAACAGTGATCGTGGCAGCGTGAGCGCGGCACCCGCACTCGCAGTCAGCGCCAAATAGTCGCGTCGCGTCAGCATCGATAGCTCCCCTCGGGCGAATGCAGCCCTGGCCAAAATAGCATCGACCGGGCGGCCGGAGCTACGGGGTTTTAGCGCGCGGGCTCTGCCGCCGGCTGTAGATTTATGAACGGCAACGCGGAGCCGGGCACCATCGTCGTCGGCAGCTTACCGTCCCATTTCTCCACGGCCTGGAGCTGCACGAGATCGGCATTTGCGCGCAGCGCGTCGGCGCGTGCCCGGATCGCAGACGCCTCGGCATCGCCGCGCAAGCGGGTAGCGTTCGCTTCGCCCTCGGCTCGCGTGCGCGCGATCTGCGCCTCCACTTCCACGGTGCGCAAATTCTGCTCGCGGCGCTGAATCTCGACCTGCGCCAACATGCGCTGCTCGACGCTCTGCTCGTAAGCCTCGGAGAAGTCGATGTTCTCGATCTGGACACTGATGATCTGTATCGGCCCAGCGATCGCCGATGTAACGGCCGTGTCGATGTCGCGGTTGAGCGCAGCGCGCTCTTGAATGGCGCGCACCGCATCGTATTGGCCGAAGATCGTTTTCACGTCGGCCATCACACGCGGGTCGATCAAGCGGATGATCGCGCCTTCGAGATCACCGTATTGCGTGTAGATGGCGCTGGCGTCCGACACGAGGAACGAGACGCTCACCGAGAGATTGGCCGGCTGCTGGTCGCGCGAGTAGGCCTCGAGCGGCGTGTAGCGGCGATTCTGGTTCTGCACGGTGATCCTGTGCACGACGTCGATCCAGGGGATCTTGAAGTGCAGTCCGGGGCCGGACTCCCCGGAGATCGCACCGAGGCGCAAGACCACGGCGCGCTCGCCCTGGTCCACCGTGTACCACGAGGCGAACAAGGTGTAGATCAGGACTAAGCCGACGACGACCAACGGACCGGCTCGAAACAGGCTCTTCGAGCTCGGCGTATAGCTAACTTCTCTTATCACGGCTGCCCCCCGAAAGATCCGGCGAAAAATATAGCATGTCTGGGAACGCGTTTAGGGGAAGCTTACCGTATGCTATGGCGTGGGGATGGGCGCTGAACGCCTATGCCGGCTATGTGCGCGATCTGGACGGCGATAAGATCTGCGCCTACTGTTTCAAGACTGAGTAACGTTCAACAACAAAGGAAACGAGCCATGGCACACAAGTATGCTGGGGGTTGCGACCACGTCCACACGCACTCGGATCGCGATCCGATCGACAACCACACTTGCCACTGTTCTGTTTGCAAGCGCGTCACCACGCAAGCCACCACGCACGTGGTGTTCTTCAACTATGCAGACCTCAAGGTCGACAATCTCGCGGGCTTGAAGCGCCAGCCCTTCAATAGTGAGAACCCGAATGGGCCGCTCGAGTTGTGCACCTGCGCGAAGTGCGGCAAACCGATCATGCTCGACGACAAGCTGCACCGCATCCGCGTGATCGTGCCGAACCTCATGGGCTACGACGAGAAGAACTTGGCCGCGACCTACCACGCGTTCTACGACCCGGCCACGGGCGTTCCCAAGCCGAAGGACGGTCGGCCGGTCTATCCGGGCCTGCGGCCCGAGTTCGCTTGGCCGGCCTCGGCCTGAAGCTTGCAGCTGTCTTAAGGCTGAGCTTTCGAGCCTTCCCCACACCGGCGGGCCGGTGTGGGGAAGCGTTCCCGGGAGAACTCACATGACCAAGCGCAACGTCAGCGGCGCGGCGGTCGAGCGAGCAGGCATCGCGATCGCCGCCGCGATCGCCGGCGGCGTCGGAATTCAGACGGCCCTCGCACAAGACGCCGGTGGCGTGACCGTCGAGGTCAGCGAGTGCGTGAGCTTGCAGGCGCCCGAAGAGCGGTTCGCCTGCTACGAACGCCACGTCGACGCCGCCGTGCAGCAGAGTCCCGCCGCGGCTCTCCCGAGTGAGCCCGGAGGGAGCGTAGAGCCGGCGGCACTCCCTGGCGCGCCGGGGGCCGCCGTTGCGTCTTCCGCGACACCGCCGCGGGGCGAATCGACAGAGCCCGAGGAAATCGTCGCGACCGTCACGGCGTTGCGCCAGACCGTGCCGAACAGCCACGTGATCACGCTCGACAACGGTCAGATCTGGCGCCAGACGTACGCTGAATGGTATCCGTTGCAGCCGGGACAGCGCGTCAGGCTCCGTCCGTCAAAATGGGGCGGTGTGTTCAGGCTTACCGCCGACGAGTTGAACGGCTACATTCAAGTCCAAAGAGTGCGCTGAATCGGGCGCACAAAATAAAGCGGCGGGCTTTCGCCCGCCGCCATCACACTGACGATCAGTGTCCTGACAAATCCCGCGTCTATTAGAAGTCCATCGTAAAGCTCAGGTAGCCGCGCCGCCCGAGCGGGTCGTAGGTCGACAAGATCACGGCGGGTGCGAAGCCGCCGACATGTGTCGCCGGGAGCGGGAATGGCTGCTGATTCGGATTGCCGCCAACCAGCGGCGGCTCCTCGTCGAGCAGGTTTTCGATGCCGGCCCTCAACGTGAACTTCTCGCCGAACTGATAGCTGCCCGCCAGAGTGAACAGCTGATAGCTGTCCGCGACACCGGAACCGCCGCCGGTCGCGATCGCATTGGAGCACGAGGTCGGCGTCACAAGCGGCGTAGCGCACGGGCCCGGGTCGATGGACGGCCAGAACTGGTGCCTCAGCGACATGCTCCACGGTCCGCGGAAGTAGTTCACGGTCGTGAAGACCCGGTACTCGTACCCCTGGCACTGAATCTGCAGCGCGCATCCCGAGGTTCCGGCCCAGTCGAACGTAGTCCCCGTCGGGCTATCCTGGGTCTCGGATGCCATGTTGTAGTTCATGACCGAGTTGATGTTGAAACCGCCGCCCAACGCCATCGTCGACCAGTTGAGCTGAAGATCGACGCCTTCGACCAGCGCTCTGCCCTTGTTCGTATAGGGCAAATCGATATTCGCGGCGTTGCCGTTGGTCGGGTCCCTGAAGATCTGCACGCAACCAGGCGCGTTCGGACTCCCGGTCGGGTTGTCTTTGAGACTCAGACAACGCCCGTACACGGAGTCGATCGCCTCGAGCGCGATCATGCTCTCGATCTCGATCGTGTAGTAGTCGACCGAGAGCTGCCAGTTCTGGGCGATGTCCATGACGACGCCGACCGTCAACGTGTCGGCGTCCTCTTCGTGCAGATCCGGGTTGCCGAGCTGATTCTGGATGCCGGTCCCTCCGTTTGCCTGTTGCACGTTGTTGTAGAACGTGGTCGCGCCAAGAGTGCCCATCAGCGCCCGGCAGATCGCCTCCGTCTGGGCGGCCTGCGCCGCGCCCGCGACAGCTGGGTTGGCGCTATACGCTCCGGACGCGTTGGCCCTCGAGCATTGATCGCCGACGATGGAGGGCGCGCCGCCGAACAGCTGCGTGCGCTCGGTGAACAGCTCACTCAGATTCGGCGCGCGGTGCGCCCGATTGATGCCGCCACGCAGCCGATACTTCTCCGTGAACCCCCAGTCGATTAGAGCCTTGTACGAGTTGAGCGTCTCGACCCCGTCCATGCTCCAGTCCGACATGCGGGCGCCGAGCTCGACGTTGAAGTGCTCGAACATTGGCGGGCCGTCGGAGACGATTGGGATCAGCAGCTCCCCGTAGAGCTCCTTGACGTCGTAACTGCCGCCGCTGTTCTGGTTCGGGAAGAGCCCCGCGATCGGATCGATGAAGTTTTGGTTCTGACTCAGGTTATCCGGCTTGAAGTCGTAGGCGTCCTTGCGATAGGCCGTTCCAAGTGCGTACGAGAGCGTCCCGGCGCTCCACTCCGCGAGGTCGCCCGTGAGATTGGCCTCGAACACGCTCTGCTTGATTTGGCTCTGGTTCTTGAGGTCGGGGCTCATCGCCGTGACGCAATCACTCGAAACCGGGAAGATCGAGAGGACCGGGAGGCCCGACGCGCAAGTCGCAATACTCTCGGCGAATCCCGTGATGTACGCGTTCGGATCGGCTATGAACCCATGGCCGAAATTCGGCGACGCCATGATCGCCCTATACGTGCTCAGTCGCACCGAACCGGTCTGGGTCGTGAGGTTGTCCGTATACCCGGTCGTGAGCGTGACGTCCCAGTGGTGCCGGTCACTCGAACTGTCGCCTTCGGCCCCGATCGAATACTGCGACGTCGAGGTCGTGATATCGCCCCCGCGCGGGCCGATCACTTCCCTGATGTAGTCGGGCGGCGCACTGAGCCAGAGCGGCGCTTGGGCGCCGTTGCCGAACCCTGCGGCGGGCGCCCGGGTCTCGTACAGAGCGCGGACCTCGGGCGGCACGGGCCAGGCCTGCTTCTCCGTGCAGCCGCCGGTGGCGGGGCAATTGACCCCAAACCGGCCGCCGGGGAGGTACGCAGCGTTCGTCGTGCCGTCGAAGTTCAATGACGACGGTATTCCGCGGGCGGCATCGCCCGTGTAAATGTTATCGCTGAACGGGATGGGCGCGCCCCAAAAGGTGATGTTGTCGGCGCTCAGTCCGAGGCTCGTCGCGGTTTGCGTGCGCGTGAACATCGCCTGGCCGGTGATTCTTACCTTTTCGGAGATGTCGAAATGACCCTTGGCGAACACCGAGTCCCGGTCCAACGGGAACGAGGACCACTGCCAAAAGTTGTTCTCCTTGATGTTGCCGTCAGGTTGGACTACCCGATACGGTAGGCCAGAGAAATTTCCAAAGGAGTCCTGGTTGTAGGCCCCAGCGTAGCGATACGAGCCCGCGACGCCGGCGGCGTTCATGAGGCCCCCGTACACCTGGCCCGTGGCCCGATCGACGAAGAAGTTGGCGTTGTTGGGCATGCCCAAGTTCCTTCCGACGGCGCCCGGCACGGTACTCGGGGTACAGGCGCTGGCGTTGTTGCCGAAGAAACCGACTCCGGTGTCCGTGCACGGCACGTAACCTGCCGGACGGCCACCGCCCGGGCCGAACAGCGCGTTGACACCGGCCTGACTCGGGTAGTTACCCGCGTTGAAGGCATCCAGGTTGGCGGCAGATCCCGGCCCAAAACCGGGGACGGTGCTGCTGATCCACGGATCGCTCCCCCAAAAGAATGCGGTGGGGTTCGTGGAGGGGTTCCTCATGTCCGCGACGCGCCAGTCACGTTCCCAGTTTTCTACCTTCTCGCGGGTCGCACGCTCGAGGCCGATCATGACGTTACCGCGGCCCTCCGCGGCGTTGACGCCGATGAGGCCGGAAATCAGGATCTCCTCCCCGCCGCCCTGCTCCGTGGCCTGGTAGCGGGTCTCGATCGAGGCGCCCTCGAAGTTGTCCTTCAGGATGAAGTTGACCACGCCGCCGACGGCGTCGGCGCCATACACGGCCGAGGCGCCGCCCGTGATCAACTCGACGCGCTGGATCGCCGACGAGGGGATCATGTTCGTATCGACGAACATCTGCGAGTTGAACGGCTGCGCGCGCTTACCGTCGATCAGCACGAGGTTACGGTTCGGGCCGAGACCCCGCAGGCTGACGAAGGATCCGCCGATGCTATTGTTGGCGGTTTGCTGGACGTCGGTCGTCGTGAACTGCGTGATGGCCGGAACGAACTGCGGCAACTGGTTCAGAATGGTCTCGACGCCGACCGTGCCCGTGGCCTGGAACGCGGACTGGTCGATCGTCGTGATCGGGGCGTTGGCCGAATAATCGCGGCGCTGGATACGCGAGCCCGTGACCGTGATCTCCTCGAGCGCCTGCTCGGCGTCCGGTGCGTCTTGCGCCCCCGCCCGGTTCGCCGGCACGACTGCCAGCGCCGAAGCCAAAAGCGCGCCGCTCAAGGCGGCGGCTATCGACGGCGCAACACTCTTGGTGCGGCGCTGATCCGCGGCGCTGCGTAATGTTTCGTTGATTGCAAGAGATAAAACGCCGACGCGCGGGCGAACGCCCGTATTAGAAGCTGCCTGCATAAACCCTCCCCGAAGAACACACCGAGCGCGACCCGCTGTGCGGAGCTTTGCGCCCCCGCAAGCCCTCGCTGGATTCTCAATTTGTAGTTTTATCGACGAGACCATCCAGCTGTTGCGAGGCTAGCACCGTGAAAACAGCGACGCAACCCCCGCGCCGACGGCAGCCTGGCGTTCGATGTTGGCGGCGAGCAACGACTCCGAGTGGCGCACACCACTCATCGGCTGTGGTGAACTTCGATGGAGTCGGCGGGAAATTTCAGCTGTAACAAGAGCAAGAGCCCCAAGATTGTGGAGTGCCAGTCCGAGCCACCCTGCTCGTCGCGGGACTGTCCCCAGCCCCCATCGCTATTCTGGCTCGCTATGACGCGCTCGATAAAAACATCGTCGATCAGCGCGCCCTGCCCCACCAGGCGGAGAAACGCCGCGACCTCGAGCCTGAGGTCACTCACCATCGTCGGGTCGTTGTTGATGATCGCAGCGCTGGCACTGTAGACACGATCCATGAATCCCTCGGGCAGTGCCAGCCCACAACCGTTTTTCTGAATCCAGAACCAGACCAGTATCACGTGCGTCAGATAGTACCCTCCCGCGCTCGCAGCTTTGTGCAGCATCTCAACGAAAGAGGCGGGTAAACCCAGTCGATCGCAATAGAGGGCACAGACGAGGATACGGTCGGATTGGAGTGTCACTGCGTCCCAGTCCTCAGGCCGCAGCGGGTTGTCGCGATCGGCGAAGCGTCGCAACACGCGCCTCAGAGGCGCCTGTTCCGGTTGCTCGATCAGCACTCGGTCGTAGCGTTGCAGGGCATCGGCGAATTCTTGGATTCCGAAGCGCTGGTGCATCACAGCCAGCCACAGCAGGGCGTGCGGCTCGCGCGACTCCTTGAAGAAGTTGATCGCGTTCGCGACTGCCGTATGCACGCCTTCCTCGGTCCGCACGCGCTCACCCCCTCGAGCTACGAGATTTTCGAAACAGAATAGAGCCTTCCGAGCGCGGGCGCAGCCAACGAGCGGATTCGTTGTGGGCGCGGATCGCAATCAAGCCGCGCTGTTCCCGGAGTCTATGATTGCGCACGTAGGAGAGCGCGCGGTCCGCGTGATCGACGGGTCATCGATGCGTGCGATCGCGACCGTTAGCGAAACGTGCCGTTCTGCATCCTGAGCAAGAGATCCTTCGCCACAAGAGCCTCTCGGCGATCGTACTCCTTCCACTCCGGGCGCGTCCCGCACACGTTGATGATTACGTTGGAGTTCGGCTTCAGCATCTGGCGACAGATGACTTCGCTATGGGCCGTTGGCGGCTGTTCGTTCAGGTCGACGACCGGGTTCGGCGTCGCGGCCACGCCCCGCGCTTCATCTGCCGATCTCGTCGTCGCGATGGCCTCGGGCGCTACAGCCGCTGCGGTATCGGCAGAGAGTCCGTTCTCGGTCTTCTCTTCCGGAGCCACGGCGCAACCGGCGGCGAGCAAAGCGGTTCCTAACGCCACACAACATTGAAAACGGCTCATGGCGAACCTCATGCTCACAGGCACCCGATAAACCTACTCCTGCCGCCGGCCAACTTCCACCCAGTTGGGCTCGCGGTTGCTAACGCCGCGACTCCCGGTCGCAGACGCGGCGCTTGTGTGCGGCAGTTCCGGATCGGTCGAGGTAACGCTACCTATAATCGGCGCAGTCCGCTCAAGGAGGAGCAGTGTGACAGCGATCGCCGTTGCGCTAGCCGCAAAGCCCGTGCAAACACCCCGCTGTCATCAGGCATTGCCGTGAGATCGGTGCTCTTGCGGCTTCTTGCCCGCGACCGGGCGCTGTTTGTCAGCGCACTGCTGATCGCGGCCGCAGCAGCAGGCTTGGGCGCTCCCATGGACTTCGTGTTGTTCGGCCTGATGCTCGCAGGCGTGGCCGTGTTTCACCACCACACGCTGCAGGTTTCAGTCGCCGGTCTGGTCCTCATCATCGCCTACAAGCTCTTCATCGGCGGCTTCAGCACGGGACCCGGAGTCGAGGGCCTCGTGTTACACATGAGTCACGAGTGGGTGACGCTCGCGAATCTGCTCGGTTTGCTGCTCGGTTTCGGGCTGTTGTCGAAGCACTTCGAGGACTCGAACGTCCCGGCCGAGTTGCCGAGGGTGTTGCCGAGCGACTGGCGGGGCGCTTTTCTACTGCTCGTGCTCGTGTTCGTGCTGTCGTCGTTCCTCGACAACATCGCCGCGGCCTTGATCGGCGGCACGATGGCGCGCGTAGTGTTCCGCGGCAAAGTGCACATCGGCTACTTGGCCGCGATCGTAGCGGCGGCCAACGGCGGCGGCGCGGGAAGCGTCGTCGGCGACACGACCACCACCATGATGTGGATCCACGGCATCAGTCCGATGGCGGTGCTGCACGCCTACGTCGCCGCCGCAGTGGCACTCGCCGTGAGCGGCATCATCGCGGCGCGTCAGCAACAGGCGCACGCGCCCATGGTCACCGAGGGGCTCGAGCAAATTTCGGTCGACTGGGGCCGAGTGGCCACCGTCGCTTTCATACTGGTGGTCACGATCGCTGCCAACGTCATCGCCAATCTAGAATTTCCGGCCGTGCTCGATCGATTCCCCGTAATCGGGGCGGCCGTGTGGGCCGCGATCCTCATCAGCGCACCGATCCGCAGACCGGACTGGCGACTCTTGCCCGATGGGCTCAAGGGCAGCGCCTTTCTGCTGTCGCTGGTCACTTGCGCCTCGATGATGCCCGTCGAAACGCTGCCGGCCGCGTCGTGGCAGTCGGCCTTCGGCCTCGGGTTCGCATCGTCGATGTTCGACAACATCCCGCTGACGGCGCTCGCACTCAAACAAGGCGGTTATGACTGGGGCGTGCTGGCCTATGCCGTGGGCTACGGCGGCTCGATGCTGTGGTTCGGCTCTTCCGCCGGCGTGGCACTCGCGAATACTCATCCCGAGGCGAGATCGGCCGGTCGCTGGCTCGCGCACGGCTGGCACGTGGTGCTGGCCTACGTCGTGGGTTTCTTCGTGCTACTGGCTACGCTCGGTTGGCAACCTGCCGCCGACGTGCCCCCCGACCAGCCGCCGACACAGCGTCCCTCGATCATTACGATGCGCTAGAGCGGCCGGCGCTGAAACAGCCGCATCGCGACGAGCAGCACAACGACGACAAAGCCGACGGCCCATAGGATCATCGCGGCATTCGGCACGGAGCCCGCGGCGAACGGGAGCAGCTGCAGGTCGCGAACGACGCCGGGTGTGAGCTCGTAGGCCGCTCTACGCCACATCGCATCCGCGGGGCTCACGAGGCTGGTCGCCGTGCCGACGTGGCGCATGGCGTCGCTGCGCGCGAACGCGCCGATCTGCTCGACCCACCCGCCGATGAAAGCGATGCCGTAGAAGGCGAAGGCCACGATGCCGTTCGTGACGGTCTTGAAGCGCACGCCGCCCGCAATCGTCACCGTGAGCATGACGGTCGCGCCGAGCATCATGAGCACGACCGTGCGCGGCACGGCCGGCGGCGGCGTGAACCCCGTAAGCACGCGCAAGCTGAGCAAGATCGCCGCGACCATGAATACGAGGTAGCCGGCGGTCATACACCAGTAGCCTAGCCACTTGCCGAGCACGATCGCCGAGCGTGTAACGGGCTTCGACGCCAGCGTCTGCACGACGCCGGAGTCGATCTCGCCGGACAGCGTGTCGACGGGCAACATGATCGCCACGGCTATCGTGAGGAAGTTGACGACGTATAGAGCCATCACGAACATCGTCAATAGGATCACGCGCGATTGCACGACGCCGGCGCCCGCAATTTCGCTGCGCGCGAAGTACGCGGCCGTAACGAAGGCGAGCACGAACGCCAAGCCGCCGAGAACGGCGGCCAGCACAATGCGCCGGCGGCGTGCCTCGAGCCAGGTCAAGAGAGCGATCGTGACAATACCCCGCATACGCTCAACCCGGTCGTTGATCTTCGCCCATGATCTCGACGAACCACTCCTCGAGTGTCTTGCGGCGGCAACGGAGCTCGTAGAGCGGCACACCCCGTCCGACTAGCCAACGGGCGATGTCCGGCAGCGCCTGCTCG
>Ga0208454_1000568_pt1 | contig 20503 bp, 31 predicted proteins | sample EasRivMeERMZT100_FD_187530 | JGI IMG/M metagenome (GOLD analysis project Ga0208454, IMG submission 187530) | Soil microbial communities from meander-bound floodplain in the East River, Colorado, USA - East River MetaG ERMZT100 (SPAdes) (version 2) | ecosystem: Environmental > Terrestrial > Soil...
TACCCCGCCACACCGACGTGCACGATGCCGTGCCGCTGGAACGTTCCGGTCTCCAACAGCGCTAAGCTATCCTCGAACGGCCCGCTTGCCCGGTCGTTGTCGCCTGCGATCACAAGGGCGCTGTCCACGGCCGCCTCGCCAACGGCGCGCTCGAGGTATTCATCGAGCGCATCGTGGCTGGCGATACGGCGCGCCGCGATGTGCGGCACCGGATTGAATCCCGCGCGTCTGAGGCGCGCGGCCAGCGCCACATTTCCGTGGTAGGTTTGTCCCGGTGGCATGCTGATATAGACGGCCGTGCCCGGCTCAAGGAGGCCCACGCAGGCGTCGATCTCCGCTGGATCGCGCGATGACAGTTCGAGCGAAGCCCCCGCGAGCAAATCCTGAATGATGCGGCGCTCTCCGCCCGGCGATACACCGACGGCTTGGGACGCGTCGGTAGGTCCCATCGTCACATCCGATTGCATGCGCATCAGTCTCGCTTGCGCGAGACCACGTAGGACTCGTCGAGAAACCACAGCCCTCCGTGGCGGCGCAGCACTTCCTGCGTGGCTTCGAGATAGCCTCGGTCGCCCATGATGTCCCCCAAGCGCTGATCCTCGATCTGCGCGACATAGACCGCGGCGTTCCACGCGGCGAGCAGGGTCGAAGTGCCGATCGCCTCGCTGATTTCCTCCGGCAAGGTGTGCATTTCATAGCGAAACAAGGATCGGTTGTCCGCGTAGGCGTTGAAATTGAGGTCGCGGCCGTCGGCTCCGAGCTCGGCACGCGTGGCCTTGAGCAGCTGATGGCGGTCGGTCTGGAACGGATTCTCGCCCGGCCAGATGCGCTGCACGATCTCCAATCCCGGATCGCGGCCGTGCGACTGGATCGCGATGAGACGCCCGCCAGGCGCGAGGCTTCGGGCGAGCGGCGCAAGCACTTTCGCCGCCTTGAACTCCACCGACGCGCGCGCGCGGTAAGGCTGCGATGCGATCACCAGATCGAAATCGGCGCGCGCCACGCCGCGCCGGGGCACGACCTGGTTGAGCAGGAACTTGTGATCTTCGCGGTAGAACACGAGCACGACCGGCTTCGCATAACCGGGATTGCCGCTTGTCTTGTTTACCGTCGCCCGCCAGTTCTCGTTCAGGAACGGTTGCAGCTCGGTTATTTGTTGTTCGAATTCACTCGAGGTCGATCCTGTCAGAGCAACCTCCTTCCACACGAGGCTGGTCGCGGCCGTGACCGACTTCGGCGTGAGCCACGGGGCTTCCGAATAGTAGAGGTTCGTCATCACCAGCACCGTCGACGGATGCTCGAAAAAGCGGTCCGGCATGCGGTCGAGCGCCAGCCGCACGTCCTCCAGGCTGACTTCCTTGCCGACGATGTAGAACGGCATCGTCGGATAGCGCTGGTGCATGGCGCGCATCACGCGCGCGAGCACCGTTCCGTCGCCGACACCTGCATCGAATAGCCGCACCGCGGGAGGCCGCGGATGGATGTTGGCGAGCTCCATCCCCACGCGCTGGGCCACCACCCATTTCTCGCTGCAGGTGTTGACGAACAGCAGGTATTTCTGGCGGTTGTCGTAGAAGCGAAAGTTGTTCTTGGATTCGACCTTCGAGGCCGCTGGCTGGCCCGTATCCGACGCGCCCTGGGGCGCCGTACTCGCGCTTGCTGCCAAACTTCCGGCTGAGGATCGCAGCCGCACCAAGCCGCGGCTCTCGATCGAGCGGTGCTCGGACATGAATGTGCGCACGCGCTCCACAGTCTCAATGGTTACGCGCCCGCCTATCCGCAAGCGGCCGACGAGCTTGCCGTCGTTGACGGCGCGCCGTCCGAACGTCGATTCGGCCATGCCGACGCTGCGACAGTAGTCGGCGATTTCACCCAATAGTTGCTCGGCTGTCATGCCACCCTCCTTTCGCGCTCCGCCGCGACCTCCGTCTGCGCACTATTACAGGACGCCCCACCGTGAGGGTCAACCACAATTTTGCCCATTGTGAACGTGGGACAAAACATGGGATTAATCCCACTCAAATCACGGGCGTGCCTATTTCCGTGTGTGAGCGCCCATTGACTATCATTTATATTTAATATAATCAATACAGTAATTCTGGTACAACTCTGATGAGCATGACCCGTTAAGGGGGTGAGAATTCCCATATTTTTCCGGAAATTCTCTTCAGGATCGTGCGCTCGCGTCCGTCACACGGCAAAACGTGGGCTGAATCCCACTTACGTAGCACCGAGCGGCGACTGCGGGCTTCTCTTCAAATCCGGGCCACTGCCCGGATTCATCGAGGCCCTTCGAGGTTGCCGCGACCGCACGGTTAGCGGAAAATCGCCTGTCAAGCCAACTCGAAGCCGAGAAACCGATGTCCGCCGTACTGCAAGCCAACGTCGCCGCCGAGCGCAAGTCGTTCTACGACAGGATCAGCAAGGCGAACTGCGCTCCCTTGTGGGAGGTGCTGCACGACATCATCACCCCAACACCCCACACCCCCTGCAAGCCCTGCCTCTGGAAATGGGACATGGTGTGGCCGTGGATCCAGGAAGCCGGACGCCTGATAACGGCCAAGGAAGCCGAGCGGCGCGTGCTGGTCCTCGAGAACCCCGGGCTGCGCGGCCGGACGGCGATCACCCACAGCCTGTACGCCGGACTGCAATTGATACTGCCCGGCGAGGTCGCGCCGGCGCACCGGCACTCCCAGTCGGCGCTGCGCTTCATCCTGCTTGGCAGCGGCGCGTACACGGCTGTGGACGGTGAAAAGGTGACGATGAGCGTGGGTGATTTCGTCATTACGCCGTCGTGGACCTTCCACGACCACGGCAACCCATCCAGCGAGCCGATGGTATGGATGGACGGCCTCGACGTGCCGCTGGTCGAGTTGCTCGATGCGCAGTTCATGGAAAAAGGACCGCAGGAAACGCAGCACACCAGTTCCACCGAAGGCGACAACCTCGCGCAGTTCGGTAACACGATGAAGCCGGTCGAGTACAAGGCAAAGAACCGCACCTCGCCGCTTTTCTGGTACCCATACGAGCGTACGCGCGAAGCGCTGGAGTCCATGAAGTCGGGACCCGACGTCCATCCCTGCTGGGGGCACAAGCTCCAATACACCAACCCCGTCACCGGCGGCTGGGCGATGCCGACGATCGGCACATTCATGCAGCTGCTGCCCAAGGGATTCACGGGCACGGATTATCGGTCCACCGATGCCACGGTCTATGCGGTGATCGAGGGAAGAGGCCGATGCCTCATCAACGGCGAGACCCTCGCCTTCGGACCGAGAGACGTGTTCGTCTGCCCCTCGTGGATGCCCTACCGTCTCGAGGCCGAAGAGCAATCCGTGCTCTTCAGTTTTTCCGACCGCCCGGTGCAGCAGGCGCTCGATCTCTGGCGCGAAGCGTTCTGAGTCTCGAAGGGTTTGCACGGGAGAGGGCCGCCTGCGGATGGTCCTGCGTTTTCGAATGAACGCGGAAAAAACCAACTACGACCTGCTGTACAACCCTAGGCTCGTCGTCACAGACCACCAGAAGATTTTCGACCGATGGGACCGAGAGTCCGAGCGGGCCCGCGCGAGCCTCGATTGCTACCTGGACGTGCCCTACGGCCCCACAGACCGGGAGACGATCGACATCTTCCGCGCGCACGGAAAAAGCAAGGGGCTGCTGATCTACGTTCACGGCGGCTACTGGCGCGCCCTCGACAAGAAGCACTTTTCGTTCATTGCGCCCGCGCTTGTCCGCGATGGAATCACCGTCGCGGTGCCCAACTACGCGCTCTGTCCGGCGGTACAGGTGGAAGATATCGTGATGCAGATCGTGCAGGCCTGCGCCTGGCTGTACCGCAACGGCGGGAACTTCGGAGCCCCTTCAGGAAGACTCGCTGTCTGCGGACATTCGGCAGGCGGGCATCTTGCCGCGATGATGCTGTGCTGCCTCTGGCCGCGGTATTCCGCCGATCTTCCGGAGAAAGTGGTATCGGCTGCATTCTCGATCAGCGGCTTGTACGACCTCACAGAGACCGTCAAGGTGCCCTCCGTGAATTGCGACGTGCGACTCACCGAGAGATCCGCGATCAGAGTGAGCCCCGCGTTCCTGCCACCCGCGACGGACACGCCGTTCTACACGGCAGTGGGGAGTGAGGAGAACGAGGGCTTTCACATTCAGAACCGTCTGATCGCCGAAAAGTGGGGTAAGGCGCTCCGCGCCGATATCCCGTGCCCCGGGGCGAACCATTTCACCGTGCTCGACCAGCTCTGCGATCCCAAAACCAGTCTGTTCAAAGCGGTTCTCAGAATGGCGGATGGATCCTAAGCAGCTTCTCCTCGGAAGTTTCCACGCCGCCGTCGGAGCCGCCGATCCCCTGAAAATCCTTCCGCAACACCTCCCCGCGCCGCCCGCAGGACGGACGCTCGTCGTCGGCGCCGGAAAGGCCGCGGCCTCGATGGCGCTTGCGGTCGAGCAGCACTGGCCGCAAGACGCGCCGCTTGAGGGTCTGGTCCTCACCCGTTACGGGCATGGCATACCCACTCGCCGCATCACGGTGGTCGAAGCCGGGCACCCGGTGCCGGACGCGGCGGGCGAAGCGACTGCAAGGGAGATCCTTCGCAAGGCCGAGGCGCTTGCTCCGGGCGACCTGTTGCTTGCGCTGGTTTCCGGCGGCGGCTCGGCACTGCTCGCCCTCCCCGCAGAAGGCGTGGCCACGGACGCATTAAGGGCGACGACAAGAGAGTTGCTGCGGAGCGGCGCTCCAATCCAGGACATGAACACGGTGCGAAAACACCTTTCCGCAATCCACGGCGGCCGGCTCGCTGCCGCCTGCAGGGCGAAGGTGCTCGCGCTCATCATCTCGGATGTGACCGGGGACGATCCGACCCATATCGCCTCCGGTCCCTGCGCCCCGGATCCGACCACCTACCGCGACGCGCTCGAAATTCTCGATCGCTACGGCGTCAGCTCGTCCGCCTCGGTGAAAGCACACCTCGAGCGCGGAGCTCACGGCGAGATCCCGGAGACACCCAAACCCGGGGACAGGACTTTCGCGCGCGTCGAAAACCGCGTCGTCGCCACCGCGCGGCAGTCGCTGCACGCCGCGTCGGATTTCTTCCGGTTGCACGGGATCCCGGCCACGATTATCGACGAAAGCGTTACCGGCGAAGCGCGCGAGATGGGCAAGGTGCAGGGCGCCCTCGCACGACGGATCTCGAGGCGCGGGGATCCCGAAAAACCGCCAATCGCATTGATCTCGGGCGGGGAGTGCACCGTCATCGTGCGCGGCAAAGGCCGCGGCGGCCGGTGCACGGAATTCCTGCTTTCGCTCGCGATCGATCTCGCCGGACTCCCGGATGTCCGAGCGATTGCCTGCGACACCGACGGCATCGACGGATCGGAAGACAATGCCGGCGCCGTGCTCCTGCCCGACGCGCTCGAGCGCGCGGCGAAGCTCGGATTGGATGCGGGCAAGCTGCTTGCCGACAACGACAGCTACGGCTTTTTCTCCGGGATCGAAGATCTCGTTGTAACCGGTCCGACGCGCACGAACGTCAATGACTATCGAGCGATCCTGGTCCTCTGAAAGTGCCCGGTACTGCGAACCGCGGCGAGCCAACGATGAGCGCCCTGTGGTCCCGGAGAAGCGCGAAAGGCCGGGGGAAACCCGGCCTTTCCTCGGATATCGCTAGGATAGCGAATTCCTGAAGCCTGTCAGGTCTTGGCTCCTTCGGCCTTGGGCTCCTCCTTGGGCTCGGGGCGGTCCATCAGCTCCACCAGGGCCATCGGAGCGTTGTCTCCCTTCCTGAAGCCGTACTTGAGGATGCGCAGGTAGCCGCCATTTCTCTTGGCGTAGCGCGGCCCGAGTTCCGAGAAGAGCTTGGTCACGGTACCGCGGTCGCGCAGGCGATTGTAGGCGAGGCGCCGGTTGGCGAGCGTAGGTTTCTTGCCGAGCGTAATCATCGGTTCGACAACACGGCGTAGCTCTTTTGCCTTGGGAAGCGTCGTTTGTATGACTTCGTGCTGAAGCAGCGACACGGTCATGTTGCGTAGCATCGCCAGCCGATGGCTGCTTGTGCGATTGAGCTTTCTCAGCCCGTGGCGGTGGCGCATGGTTCTGGTGTCCGGTTGCCCAGAACTACGAGCTGCGCGCGGTCTCAAGACCCGCGGGCGGCCAGTTCTCGAGTTTCATGCCAAGCGTCAACCCGCGTGAGGCGAGCACTTCCTTGATTTCGTTGAGCGATTTTCTGCCGAGATTCGGCGTCTTGAGAAGCTCAGTTTCCGTGCGCTGAATCAGGTCGCCGATGTAGTAGATATTCTCGGCCTTAAGGCAGTTTGCCGACCGCACTGTGAGCTCGAGATCGTCCACTGGCCTGAGCAGGATCGGATCGACTTGCGGGATCCTTTTTTCTTCGATCGCCGGAGCCGTGCCTTCGAGCGCCGCGAATACGGAAAGCTGGTCTACGAGAATCCTCGCGGCGTATCTAATCGCTTCCTCGGGTTCGATAACGCCGTTGGTCTCGATGTCAATGATGAGTTTGTCCAGGTCGGTGCGTTGCTCGACGCGCGCCGACTCGACCGAATAGGATACGCGCTTCACGGGCGAGAACGATGCGTCCAGGATGATCTTTCCTATGCCTTTGGATTCCTCGGGGATTACGCGCAGGTTGCCGGGAAGGTAACCGCGACCTCTCTCCACCTTGATCTGCATTTCGAGCTTGCCTCCGGGAGAAAGATGCGCGATCACATGCTCCGGGTTGACGATCTCGATGTCGTGAGTGGCTTCGATATCCCCCGCCGTGACCGGACCCTCGCCCTTTTTCCTCAGGTTGAGCAGCGTATCCTCGCGGTTGTGGAGCTTCAACACGACCCCCTTGAGGTTGAGCATGATGTCGACGACGTCCTCCTGCACACCCTCGATGGTGGAGTATTCATGCAGCACGCCCGCAATCTGCACCTCGGTGGCGGCGACACCGGGCATCGACGAAAGCAGCACACGGCGCAACGCATTTCCGAGCGTGTGCCCGTAACCGCGCTCGAACGGTTCCATCACGACCTTCGCGTGGTTGGGAGCAATTCCCTGGACGTCGATGATGCGCGGTTTTAGAAATTCAGTAGTTTGCATTTGAGACCCTCGATGCGATATCGCCTGCGTCCGTTACTTCGAACGCAGCGTTACTTCGAATACAGTTCGACTACCAGACTTTCGTTGATCGTGGAAGGCAGCTCCGACCGTACCGGAAGCGCCTTGAATTTGCCTTTCATTTCCTTGACGTCGACCTCGACCCATTCCGGGAAGCCGCGCGTTTCTGCGGCCGTGAGCGAGCCCTTGACGCGAAGCTGCTCCTTCGCCTTCGCTGCGACTTCAACGACATCCCCCGCCCGCACCTGGTAGGAGGGTATGTTGACGCGCTTGCCGTTCACGAGCACGCCGTTGTGGCGCACGATCTGGCGCGCCTCGGTACGGCTCGCACCAAACCCCATGCGGTAGGACACGGTGTCCAGACGCGACTCCAGCAACTGAAGCAGACGCTCGCCCGTCACGCCCTTGCTGCGCGAGGCCTCCGCATATGTCTTTCGGAACTGGCGCTCGAGCATCCCGTATATGCGGCGCAGCTTCTGCTTCTCGCGCAACTGCTTGCCGAAATCGGACATGCGACCGCCGCTTTTCTGACCGTGCTGTCCCGGCGCATAGCTGCGGCGCTCGATCGCGCATTTGTCGGTAAAACACTTTTCTCCCTTGAGGAAGAGCTTCTCTCCCTCGCGACGGCACTGGCGGCATTTGGCGTCTAAATCTCGGGCCATGCGTATTCCCCTAAATGCGGCGCCGCTTGGGCGGCCGGCAACCGTTGTGGGGCACGGGAGTCACATCGGCGATGCTGCTGATCTTGAGACCGAGAGCGTTTAGAGCGCGCACTGCAGACTCCCGGCCCGGGCCCGGGCCCTTGATGCGCACCTCGATATTCTTCACTCCGCATTCCTGCGCGGCGCGGCCGGCCTGTTCGGCTGCAACCTGGGCGGCAAACGGCGTCGATTTCCTCGACCCTTTGAAGCCGGCGGCTCCGGAAGTCGCCCACGCGAGAGCGTTGCCTTGGCGATCGGTGATGGTCACGATGGTGTTGTTGAACGAAGCGTGGACGTGAGCAATGCCCTCCGCCACGTTCTTCTTTACCTTCTTTCGAACGCGGGCGGCGGCAGTCGGTGCGGCAGGCGGTTTTGCCATATACGGGATCCTCGGCAGCTCTTACCCGGGCTTCGGGGCGGTAGCGGTAATCTTGATTGCGGCCTTGCGCGGCCCCTTGCGGGTGCGTGCGTTGGTGCGGGTACGTTGCCCGCGAACCGGCAATCCCTTGCGGTGGCGGGTCCCGCGGTAACAGCCCAGATCCATCAGTCGTTTGATGCTCATGGACACTTCACGACGCAGGTCGCCTTCGACTGCGAATCTCGCGACCTGTTCTCGCAGGCGTTCCATATCGGACTCAGACAAGTCTTTGATTTTAGAAGATTTTGAGACTCTTGCCGCGGTGCAAATCGCCTGCGCCCGAGAACGCCCGACGCCAAAAATCGCCTGCAACGCTATTTCTGCGTGCTGGTGGTTCGGGATATTGACTCCTGCAATGCGGGCCATGCCTTATTCCTTTTGTTCGCCCCGAAAGGCGAAACCGCAAATTATATCGTGAAATCCGTCCGTTAACTACTGTTTACCCCTGCCGTTGCTTATGGCGGGGGTCCTTGCAGATGACGCGCACAACACCCTTACGGCGCACGATCTTGCAGTTACGGCAAATTTTCTTTACCGAGGCCAGTACTTTCATCACTGCTTCCTTTCAGCAACACTTCAGACCGCCAGGAACTCCGCGGTTCAGTTTCCTTTTCACTTCGCGCGAAAAATGATGCGCCCGCGCGTCAAATCGTACGGGGTCAACTCGACCGTCACCTTGTCGCCGGGGAGGATGCGGATGTAGTGCATCCGCATCTTGCCCGAGATATGCCCCAGGACGACGTGCCCATTCTCCAGCTTCACACGGAAAGTAGCGTTGGGCAGAGTCTCCAGGATTTCGCCTTGCATCTGGATCACATCCTCTTTCGCCATAAGGTCCCGCTCTCACTTTTCGAACGGGTTGCGAAAGTTGGCCTTCTTCAACAGACTCTCATACTGGTGCGTCATGATGTAGGCTTGAACCTGCGCCATGAAATCCATGGTCACGACCACGATGATAAGGAGCGAGGTCCCGCCGAAGTAAAACGGCACGTTCCACCTGAGAATCAGGAACTCAGGTAGCAGGCAGACGAGGGTGACGTATACAGCCCCCGCGAGAGTCAGCCTCAAGAGGATTTTCTCGAGGTATTTCGCCGTCTGGTCACCCGGCCGGATACCCGGAACGAAGGCACCCGACTTCTTCAGATTGTCCGCCGTTTCCTTTGGGTTGTATTGCAGCGCCGTGTAGAAGAAACAGAAGAAGACGATCGCCCCGGCATACAGCATCACGTAGATCGGTTGGCCGGGGGAGAGCGTCGCCGCCATGTCCCGGACCATCAGACTCAATGCAGCGCCGATTTGCCACTGCTTCAGCAATTCCCAGGCGCTCCCACCGGCCGCCCCGCCGGTGAACCAGCCGGCCAGCGTAGCCGGGAACAAGATGATCGAAGACGCGAAAATCGGCGGGATCACGCCCGACATGTTGAGCTTGAACGGCAGGTGCGAGGCCTGTCCACCATAGATCTTGTTGCCGATCTGGCGCTTGGCGTAGTTGACGAGGATTTTTCTCTGGCCACGCTCGACAAAGCACACGAACCAGGTGACCACGACGACTCCCGCCGCAATCACCAGCGCGGTAAGCGGATGCATCGCGCCGGTACGCACCAATTCGAGCATCCCGGCGATCGCCGAGGGCAACCCTGCCGCAATTCCGGCGAAGATGATGATCGAGATGCCGTTGCCCAAGCCCCGCTCGGTCACCTGCTCGCCGAGCCACATCAGGAACATGGTGCCGGTCACGAGCGTCGTCACAGTCGTAAAGCGGAACATGAAGCCCGGGTCTATCACGAGTCCAGCCTGCGACTCGAGCGCGATCGAGATTCCGGTCGCCTGAAAAAGCGCGAGGACCACGGTTCCGTAGCGCGTGTACTGGGTAATCTTGCGCTGGCCCGCCTGTCCTTCTTTTTTCAACTGCTCAAGCTGCGGGGAAACCGCGGTCATCAATTGCATGATGATCGAGGCCGAGATGTAGGGCATGATGCCGAGCGCGAAAATCGTAAACCGGCTCAGCGCTCCGCCCGAGAACATGTTGAACAAACCGAGGATCCCGCCCTGCTGCGACTGAAACAGCTCCGCGAGCTTTATCGGATCGATGCCCGGCACCGGAATATGTGCGCCGATGCGGAAAACCACCAACGCGCCGAGCAGGAACAGGAGCCGCTTCTTTAGGTCGCCGTACTTACCGGTCTTGCCAAGCTGGGGGATCGAGGTCGCCATCTACGCCTTACTTGTCCTTCTTGGCTTCCGGCTTCGGTTGAGATTCCGTCTTTCTCGCCTGACTCTTGTCTCGGGCGCCGCCTTCGCTTTTCGCTGCGCCCTTCGCCTTGGCCTCGCCCGCCCCCTTCTCGGTTCTGGCTTCATCCTTTCCCGGCTTTGCCTCGGATTGCTGGGCTGCCGGCACGATCTTCGGCTGAGGCTTGGGCTTGGGCTGCGGGATTGGGGCGTCCGTGCTACCCCCCGCCGCTTCGATCGCGACGCGCGCGCCCTTGCTTACGGCAATCCCGACAAGCGCGACCTTGCGCGTGAGCTTGCCTGAAACGATCACCTTGGCTCCCCTCGCCGACTCGGGCACAACCCCTGCCTTCTTGAGCGCATCGAGGTCGATCTTGTCGATCTTGACGCGCTCAAGATCGGACAGCCGCACTTCGGCAATGTCGTCCCGGGTCGGCGAGTTGAAGCCGCGTTTGGGCAGCCGGCGCTGCAGGGGCATCTGGCCGCCCTCAAAACCGACTTTGTGAAATCCCCCGGAACGCGCCCTTTGACCCTTGTGCCCGCGGCCACCGGTCTTGCCCGTTCCCGAGCCGATGCCGCGGGCGACGCGCTTGCGCGGACGCTTCGAGCCGAACGCGGGTTTCAGCGTATTGAGTTCCATTTATCCCTCGAAGCGCACCAGATGATTTACGCTGTTGATCATGCCGCGCACTTGCGGCGTGTCCTTGAGTTCGACGGTCTGACGCAGTCGCCGCAACCCCAAGCCCCGCACCGTCGCGCGATGCTCCGCCCTGCAGCCGTTGATGCTTTTGACGAGCGTCACGCGAATTTTCTTGTCTGCCATGTGCGTCCGCCTTACGCGGTGATTTCCTCGATCGACTTGCCGCGTTTGGCCGCGATTTGCGCAGGCGTATTCATTTTCTTGAGCCCGTCGAGCGTCGCCCGAACGACATTGTAGGGATTGGTCGAACCGATGCACTTCGCGAGCACGTTGGTTATGCCCAACACTTCGAATACGGCACGCATGGGCCCGCCCGCGATAATCCCGGTGCCTTGGGAGGCGGGTAGCATGATCACTTTAGAGGAGCCGTGCTTTCCAATGACGGCATGCTGCAGCGTGCCATTCTTGAGGGTCACGCGGAACATTTTGCGACGCGCCTCTTCCAGAGCCTTCTGCACGGCTACGGGCACCTCGCGCGCCTTGCCTTTACCCATGCCGACCGCGCCGTCACCGTCGCCTACGACCGTGAGCGCGGCAAAGCCGAGGATCCGTCCGCCCTTGACTACCTTGGTGACGCGATTCACGGCGACCATCTTTTCCTTCAGGCCGTCCGTGCGCTCGCTGCCGCCCTGCATCCTCGGTTGCATTCTCGCCATTGCGTTTCCTTCGCTTGGATTCCCGATCAGAACTTGAGGCCGGCCTCGCGCGCGGCTTCAGCGAGCGCCTTGACCCTGCCGTGGTACTTGTAGCCGGCGCGGTCGAAAGCCACGACCTGTATGCCCAGCCCTTTTGCCTTTTCGGCGATGCGTTTGCCTACCGCCGTCGCCGCCGCTTTGTTGCCGCCGTTCGTAACTTTGGTGCGCACGTCCTTTTCCAAGGTGGAAGCTGAAGTCAGAACCCTTCCATCGGCCGAGCACAGCTGCGCGTAGATATGGGTGTTGGTGCGATGCACGGCCAACCGCGTCGTCGCCAGCTGATGGATCTTGTGGCGTGTCTGAGAAGCCCGTCGTAGCCTTGCCGTTTTCTTGTCGCTCATCGCAGTCCTCTACTTCTTCTTCGTTTCCTTCAAGACCACTCGCTCATCAGCGTAGCGCACGCCCTTGCCCTTGTACGGCTCGGGGGATCTGTAGGCGCGCACTTCGGCCGCGACCTGCCCGACGAGCTGTTTGTCCAATCCCTTGATCAGGATTTCGGTCTGCGACGGGGTCTCGACCCTGATCCCTTTCGGCATCGGGTGCGCTACCGGGTGCGAGAAGCCGAGCGTAAGGTTCAGCTTGTCCCCTTGAGCCTGGGCGCGATAACCGACTCCGACGAGGGTTAGTCGCTTCTCGAACCCCTTCGTCACCCCGACGACCATATTCGCGGCAAGCGCCCGCAACGTCCCCGACATGGCGTTCGCGTCGTCCGAATCGTTGAGAGCCTTGAATACGAGCGTGTCCCCGTCCTTCTCGATCTTGACGTCGCTGCGCAGTCGTTGCGTCAGCGTTCCGAGCGGACCCTTGATCGAAAGCGCCTCCGCCTCGAGGGTCACCTCGACGCCCTTCGGCAGCGTTACGGGATATTTTGCGATCCGGGACATGGGCGGCTCCTAGGCGACGATGCAAAGCACTTCGCCGCCAAGGCCGGTGGCGCGCGCCTTGCGATCGGTCATGACGCCCTTCGAAGTGGAGACGATAGCGACGCCGAGACCGTTCATGACCTTAGGCAGATCATCGCGCCCCTTGTAGATGCGCAGGCCCGGACTGGACACGCGCTCGATTCTCTCGATCACCGGTTGCCCCGCGTAGTACTTGAGGCCGATCTCGAGCTCAGGCTTCCCTTCCTTCTCGCGCACGGCAAAGCCGTCGATGTAACCCTCGTCTTTGAGCACCTGGGCGATCGAAACCTTGAGCTTCGAAGATGGCATTCCGACCACGGTCTTGGCGACCATTTGAGCATTGCGGATGCGGGTCAGCATGTCGGCGATGGGATCGGTCATACTCATGCGGGAAGCCTCCTTCTACCAGCTCGCCTTGATCAGGCCCGGGATCTCGCCGCGCAACGCGATTTCGCGCAGCTTGTTGCGCCCGAGACCGAACTTGCGGAACACTCCGCGCGGCCGCCCGGTCAACTTGCACCGGTTGCGCAGACGCACGGGCGAGGCGTTTCTCGGCAGCTGCTGCAAGTTGTCGCGCGCCTCCTGGCGGTCCTCGTCGGAGCGTTTGACGTCGTTGATGATCGCGAACAACGCGGCGCGCCTGGCGGCGAACTTGACTACCGTCTTGCGGCGTTTTGCTTCGCGATTGATGAGGGCGAGCTTGGCCATGACTATCCTTCAGGTCTTGAACGGAAAGCGGAAGGCCGCGAGCAGCGCACGCGCTTCATCGTCGGTCTTCGCCGTGGTGGTGATGCTGATGTTGAGTCCCCGCAGGGTGTCGATCTTGTCGTACTCGATCTCCGGGAAGATGATCTGTTCCTTGACGCCCAGACTGTAGTTGCCGCGTCCGTCAAACGCGCGGTTCGAAATGCCGCGGAAATCTCGGATACGCGGAATGGCAACGGTGACTAGGCGATCGAGAAATTCGTACATGCGCTTGCCACGCAGAGTCACCATGCAGCCCACCGGGTATCCCTTGCGGATCTTGAAAGTGGCGATCGACTTCTTCGCGTTCGTGGTCACCGGTTTTTGCCCGGCGATCTTGGTCAGGTCTGCAACCGCATTGTCGAGAATCTTCTTGTCCGTCGTCGTCTCGCCAACGCCCATATTGAGCGTGATCTTGAGTATTCGTGGAACCTGCATCGAGGTCTTGTACCCCAGCTTTTTCATCAGATCGGGTACCACGTTCTTGCGGTAGTGGTCTTGCAGGCGGGTCATGATCTACGCATCCACCATTTCGCCGTTGGATTTGAACACGCGCACCTTGCGCCCGCCTTCCATCAGTTTGAAGCCGACACGATCGGCCTTCTTGGTTTGCGGGTTGAAGAGCGCGACGTTGGAGATATCGATAGGCATGTCCTTGTCGACGATGCCGCCTGTGACGCCCTTCATGGGATTCGGACGCTGATGCTTCTTGACGCGGTTAACGCCCTCCACGACCAGATGCCTTGCGTCGACGATCTTCAGCACCGTGCCGCGCTTTCCTCTGTCCCTGCCGGCGATGACGATGATGTCGTCGCCTTTTCGGATTTTTTCCATGGTCTCGATATTGTGAGTTGCAGCGAGCGACTAAAGCACTTCGGGCGCCAGCGAAACGATCTTCATGAAACGCTCGCTGCGAAGCTCCCGGGTCACGGGCCCGAAGATGCGCGTGCCGATCGGTTCCAGCTTGGGGGTGAGCAACACTGCAGCGTTCGAGTCGAACCGGATACGGCTTCCGTCGGCGCGCCTCACCCCGTGGGCGGTACGCACCACGACCGCGTGGTAAATCTCACCCTTCTTGACCCGCCCGCGGGGGGCCGCGTCCTTGACGCTCACCCTGATCACGTCCCCGATATTGGCGTAGCGGCGCTTCGAGCCGCCCAGCACCTTGATACACATCACCGCGCGCGCGCCGGTATTGTCGGCGACGTCGAGCACCGTCTGCATCTGAATCATTTTCTCTCTCCAACTTGCCCCGCCCCATGCTTCCGGGCGGGCAGTCTTGGATCCCGTTCGGGACTTGAAAAACGCTAAATTTTACGCGGAATCAAAAGCTTTGCCAAGCCAAATTCCTCGAAGGATGTGTCCCCTCGTTCGGTTACCGAAACTAAGCTGCCCGCGCTTTCTCGACAAGCTTTGCGACGCGCCACGCCTTGGTCCTTGAAATCGGGCGGCACTCTTCAATCAGCACCACATCCCCCTCCTGGTACTCGTCTTTTTCGTCATGGGCATGGTATTTCTTCGACCGGGTGACCACTTTTCCGTAGATCGGGTGCGTGACGCGGCGCTCGACCAGCACCGTTACGGTCTTTTCCATCTTGTCGCTGACGACTCGCCCCGTCAGCGTCCGGATCATCCTGCCTTCGCTCATTTCGTTTCTACCTTTTCGTTCAGGATCGTGCGAACTCGCGCGATGTCCCGGCGCACCCTTTTCAGTTGGCTGCTGTTGGTAAGCTGCTGTGTCGCCTTTTGCATGCGCAGGCTGAACTGCGCGCGCAGCAGATCCTCGAGCTCTTTGGAAAGCTGCGCCTGGTCCTTGGCGCGAAGTTCAGTCGCTTTCATGTTTGCTGCCTCTGGACTTGGGGTTCAACAAAAAAGGCTTGCCGTCCCATTACCCGCCGATTTGACGGACGACGAACACGGTGCGAAGCGGGAGCTTGGCCGCGGCAAGCGCAAACGCCTCTCGCGCCATGGGTTCATCCACGCCGTCCATTTCGTAGAGCACCTTGCCCGGCTGGATTTCTGCGACGAAATACTCCGGGTTGCCTTTGCCGTTGCCCATGCGCACTTCGGCCGGCTTTGTTGAGACGGGCTTGTCCGGAAAGATGCGAATGAAAATGCGCCCGCCGCGCTTGATATGGCGGGTCATGGCGCGGCGGGCCGCTTCGATCTGACGCGCAGTCAGGCGCCCGCGGGTAGTCGCCTTGAGCCCGTAGTCGCCGAAGCTGACCTTTGTCCCCCGCGTAGCAACGCCCCTGTTGCGCCCCTTTTGCTGCTTGCGGTATTTGGTCCTTGCCGGTTGAAGCATCTAAATCGCTCCTTGCCTTTACGAAGCCTTGGGCTTCCGCGATTTCTTGACCGCGGTCTTGGGCTTCGCCTGCGACTTGCCTTCCGTTTTCGTCCTGGGTCCGCTCGCGGCCTTTTTCGTCGCAGCCGGACGGGGCCGGGCGGGCTTTGCCTTTACTTCAGGCGCGACTGCTGCCGCTATCGGTGCCACGGGCGCCACATCCACGACCGCGGGTGGCGCCTTTTCCTCTGGAACGCTTGGAACGGGTTTGAGCGTCGCTTTCTTCACCTTCTTCGCCGCGAAGACCTCATCCGCAGCTGGAGCCGGAGGCGCGACCGGCTGGTCCCCCTTGGCCATCGTTTCGCCTTTGTACACCCAGCACTTGATCCCGATCACTCCATAGGTAGTCTTCGCCTCGGAAAAGCCGTAGTCGATATCTGCGCGCAGCGTGTGAAGCGGTACGCGCCCCTCGCGGTACCACTCGGTGCGCGCGATTTCGACTCCGTTCAAGCGCCCGGCGCTCATGATCTTGATCCCCTGGGCACCCAGGCGCATGGCGTTCTGCATCGCGCGCTTCATTGCGCGGCGGAACATGATGCGCTTCTCCAGCTGCTGCGCTATCGAATCCGAAATGAGCTGCGCGTCGACCTCAGGCTTGCGGATCTCCTCGATGTTCACGTGCACCATTTGCACACCGAGAAGCTTGCGCAAGTCGGCCTTGAGCATTTCGATGTCTTCGCCCTTCTTGCCGATGACAACACCGGGGCGGGCGCTATGTATGGTAATTCGCGCGTCCTTGGCCGGCCGCTCGATCACCACTTTGCCGACCGAGGCGTGGGCGAGTCGCTTCTTCAGGTAGCTGCGGACCTTCAGGTCCTCGTTCAGCATCGCAGCGAAATTCCTGCTGTTCGCGTACCAGCGCGAGGACCAGTTCTTGTTGACGCTGAGCCTGAAGCCGATCGGATGTATTTTCTGTCCCATGGATGTCCTATTTCTTCGTCTGCTTCGCCAGCGCTTTTTTCTTTTCCTCGTCGCCTACGGTCACGAAATGTGGCAGCTATGCTTGGTCACGCGGTTGCCACGGCCCTTGGCTCGCGCCTGGAAGCGCTTCAGAGGCATCCCCCGTTCCACGAAGATACGTTTCACTTTCAGCTCGTCAACGTCCGCACCGTCGTTGTGCTCGGCGTTGGCGATCGCCGATTCCAAGACCTTCTTGATGATCTGCGCCCCCTTCTTTGGACTGAAGGCAAGCAGATTGAGCGCTTTTTCCACCGGGAGCCCTCGGATCTGATCGGCGACCAGCCGCCCTTTCTGGGCCGACAGCCGCACCCCGTAAAGCGTCGCTCGGGTTTCCATGGCCCTTCCTACTTCTTCTCGCCCGACGCGGCAGGAGCCGGCGTCGCGCCCGCCGCGGGGGCACTCGGCGCGGCTGACGCTCCGGGAGCCCCATGCGCACCACCGGCTCTGGCCGCGGCGGCAGCCTCAAGGACCTTCTTGTCCGCCATGCCGTGGCTTTTGAAAATGCGGGTCAGCGCGAATTCGCCGAGCTTGTGCCCCACCATGTTTTCCGAGATGTACACCGGGACATGCTGCTTGCCGTTGTGAACGGCGATGGTTAGCCCGACGAAGTCCGGCAGAATGGTCGAGCGGCGCGACCAGGTCTTGATCGGGCGCTTGTCGCTCGAGGCGCGCACAGCGCCGACCTTTTCCATCAGGTGGTGGTCCACGAAAGGACCTTTCTTGACTGAGCGTCCCATGGCCTAGCCCTTGTCTCGTTTCTTGTGGCGGAACTGGATGATCATGCCGCGGGTGCGCTTGTTCTTGCGGGTCTTGTACCCCTTGGCGAGGGTGCCCCAGGGACTCACCGGATCCTGGGCGGCGGCAGTCTTGCCCTCGCCTCCTCCGTGCGGGTGATCGATCGGGTTCATGGCGACCCCGCGGACCGTGGGCCGCACGCCGCGCCAGCGAACGCGCCCGGCCTTGCCGATCGATTCCAGGCTGTGCTCTTCATTGCCGACTTCGCCGATGGTGGCGCGGCAATCGACGTGGACTTTGCGGATTTCGCCGGAACGCAGCCGTACCTGTGCGTAGCTGCCCTCGCGGGCGAGCAACTGCACCGAGGTCCCTGCGGCTCTCGCCAACTGCGCTCCCTTGCCGGGCTGCAGTTCGACGCAATGAATCGTTGTACCGACCGGTATGTTTCTGAGCGGCAGCGTGTTACCGGCTTTGATCGGCGCCTCGGCGCCGGACAGGAGCTGCGTTCCGGCCGCCAGCCCCTTGGGTGCGATGATGTAGCGGTGCTCGCCGTCCGCGTAGCAAAGCAGCGCGAGGTTCGCACTGCGGTTGGGATCATATTCGAGCCGCTCGACTCTCGCCGCAATGCCGTCCTTGTTGCGGCGAAAATCGACGATGCGGTAATGCTGCTTGTGGCCACCGCCCTGATGGCGCATCGTGATGTGGCCGTTGACGTTACGTCCCGCCTTCTTCGACTGCTTTTCGACGAGCTGCTGGAAAGGCCCGCCCTTGTGCAGGTCCGGATTGACCAGCTTGACGAGTTGGCGCCTGCCGGGCGAGGTGGGTTTGACTTTGACGAGCGGCATGGCCTACTCCGGAGCCTGGAAGGTAATTTCCTGCTTCTTGCCGTCGGGCCCGGGCATCAGCGACACATAGGCTTTTTTCCAGCTGCGCCGCCGCCCGACATGGCGCCCGAAGCGCTTTTCCTTGCCCTTGACGTTCGAGACCTGCACCGCTCTTACCTTGGTCTTGAACATCAGCTCGACCGCGGCCTTTATCTCAGGCTTGGTCGCATCCGCCGAAACGCGAAAAACATACTGGTTGTGCTTTTCCCCGACGAAGGTGGTTTTCTCGGAGACTTGCGGTGCAAGCAGCACCTCCATCAACCGTTGCGCGGGCGCGGTCACTTCAGGATCTCCTCGAATCTGGCCATCGCCTTCTTCGTGAGGATGACGTGATTGAACTGGATCAGCGAAACCGGATCGGTGTGGTCGACGTCGAGCACGCGCACGTTGACGAGGTTGCGCGAGGACAGATAAAGGTTCTGATCCACGCTGTCGGTGATCACCAAAGTGGATTCGAGGCCCATCTGCGAGATCTTCTGGGCGAGGAGTTTCGTCTTGGGCGCATCCATCGAGAAGCTCTCGACTACTTTCAACCGGTCCTCGCGTGCGAGCTGCGACAAGATCGAGCACATGCCGGCGCGGTACATCTTTCGATTGACCTTCTGGGAAAAATTCTCATCGGGTGAATTCGGAAAAATCTTGCCGCCACCGCGCCACAGCGGGCTCGCCACATCGCCCGCGCGGGCGCGACCCGTGCCCTTTTGGCGCCAAGGCTTCTTGTGCGAGTGGCGAACATCGCTGCGCCCCTTCTGCGCGCGGGTACCCCGCCGGCCGTTGGCTCTGTAGGCAGTGACGATCTGGTGTATCAGCGCTTCGTTGTACTCGCGTCCGAACAATGCGTCCGGGACCGCCACCGTGGCTGCGCTCTTGCCTTGTTCGTTGATGAGCTTCAGTTCCATCACGCGCTCGCCTTCGCCGCGGGAGCAGGAGCGGCCTTGGGCGCCGCGGCGGGCGCAGATTTGGCCGAAGGAGCCGGCTTGGCGGCAGCAACCACGGGACGCGCCGCCCTGGAAGTCGGCTTGACGACGATATCGCGGCCACGGCTGCCCGGGACCGCGCCTTTCACCATCAGCAGCTGGCGCTCGGTATCGATGCGCACGATCTCCAGGTTCAGCACGGTGCGCCGGGCCGCGCCCAGGTGCCCCGCCATTCGCTTGCCGGGAAACACGCGGCCCGGGTCCTGGGCCTGTCCGGTCGAGCCCGGTTTGTTGGTCGAAAGCGAGTTGCCGTGACTGGCGCGATTGGAAGAAAAATGATGCCGCTTGATCACCCCTGCAAAACCCTTGCCTTGCGAGGTCCCGGAAACATCGACCTTCTGGCCTATCTTGAAGATGTCCACCCCGATCTTTCCGCCGACCTTGAGATTCTCGGCGTCCTTTTCGGTAATGCGGAACTCGCGCAACACGTGGCCTGCCTCGACCGCGGCCTTGGCGAGATGGCCCGCAGCCGCCTTGTTGACCCGGGACGCGCGGCGCTTGCCGTAGGTGACCTGTACGGCGCTGTAGCCGTCCGTCGAAGGGGCCTTGATCTGAGTGACGCGATTGTCCGCGACCTCGAGCACCGTCACCGGCAGCGAGTCGCCGTCGTCGGTGAACACACGGGTCATGCCGACTTTGCGGCCGACCAGGCCCAGACTCATAGCTTGATCTCCACGTCCACACCCGCCGGCAGGTCGAGCTTCATCAGCGCATCCACCGTCTTGTCTGTCGGATCGATGATATCCATCAAGCGCAGGTGCGTCCTGATCTCGAGCTGGTCGCGCGAGGTCTTGTCGGCATGCGGGCTGCGCAGCACATCGAAGCGCTCGATGCGCGTAGGCAGCGGCACCGGGCCCTTTACGACGGCGCCCGTGCGCTTGGCCGTATCCACGATCTCAAGCGCCGACTGGTCGATCAGCCGGTAGTCGAACGCTTTCAGCCGGATACGAATTTTCTGGTTTGGCATGGGTCCTTACTCGATCACTTTGGCGACGACGCCCGCGCCGACGGTCTTGCCGCCCTCGCGGATGGCAAAGCGCAGGCCCTGCTCCATGGCGATGGGGGCAATGAGGGTCACCACCATCTTCACG
>Ga0208454_1000572_pt1 | contig 20374 bp, 22 predicted proteins | sample EasRivMeERMZT100_FD_187530 | JGI IMG/M metagenome (GOLD analysis project Ga0208454, IMG submission 187530) | Soil microbial communities from meander-bound floodplain in the East River, Colorado, USA - East River MetaG ERMZT100 (SPAdes) (version 2) | ecosystem: Environmental > Terrestrial > Soil...
CTTCTTGCCCTTGAGGTCGGCGAAGCCCTTGATGTCGCGCCCGCCGACCACCGACAGGAACCCGTTGTCGCTGCCCATGAAGGCGAACATGTCCGGGTTCGGAGGAATCTTCGCCTCCCCTTGGCCTTCCTGGTAGGCGACGACGTTGTCGAACGCCGTCATCGCGATGTCGAAGCGGCCCTCGGCCAGGCCCTGCATCTGGAAGGTCGAGCTCGGCGTGGGGGTAAGCGTCACCCGCACGCCGTTCGCTTCGAAGAAGCCCTGCCTCTCGGCGGCCCAGACCGGCAGGTTGAAGCCGCCCGGAAACACGATGACCGAGAGCGGCTTCAACTGCGGCTGGGCTGCGGCACTCATGGAAACAAGCGCAAGCGCGACCAGCAGGCGGCTCATGCCGTGGTCTTGATGTTGAGCTCCTTCAGCTCGCCCACCTCGACGCCGTCGTCCATCGAGAAGCGGTCGCCGAAGTCGAACAGGTCCTCGTTCTGGAAGCCGGGGTAGTACTGGACTTCCCACCAGTTGTGGTCGAGGTCTTCCATATAGAACGAGTAGACGCCGTGCTGGTCCACGACCGGCAGCACCTGGCGGATCTTGTACTTGTCTTTTTGCTTGTTCGCCTCCCTGTGCACGCGATCGACCTCTTCCTTGGAGCCGACGTCGAGGCCCCAGTGGTTGAGGACGTTCTGCGGATGCACGGCGGCGCCGACTTCGACGGCGACGATGTGAAACTTGAGGCCGCAGCGCACCACCATCGCCGGCTTGGCGTGGCGTACGCACTCGAGGCCGAGGAACTCCTCGTAGAACTTGCGCGACTCCTTCAGGCTGTAGCACTCCATCGTGCCGTGCGACATCACGTACGGCCTGACGACGGACTTCTCGTTGCTCGTGTCGGCGATGCCGTCCTGGATCTTCTCTCTCGTCAGTGCAGCCATGTCTCCTCCTATGCGGTTACGGCCTTGTCGGCCTCGGTCAGGAACGAATCGGCAAAAAACTCGTCGGGCGGCAGCTTGCACTGCGCGCTGAAGTCTCGCCGCGCGGACTCCACCACGATCGGCGCACCGCAAGCGTACACCTGGACGCCGGACATGTCGGGAAAGTCCTCCATTACTGCGCGGTGCACAAAACCCATGCGCCCGTCCCACTTCTCGTCGGAAAGCACCGGGATGAACTTGACGTGCGGCCATGACTGCGCCACGTCGAGCTGGTAGAGGTCGCGCTTCAGGCGGCACCCCCAGTAGAGCGTGATCGGCCGGCCGATCTTCTTTTCGCGCGCATGCTCGCAGATCGCCTTGATCGGCGCGAAGCCGGTCCCGCTCGCCAGCATGACGATCGGCTTTGCCGAGTCCTCGCGCAGGTAGAAACTGCCGAGCGGACCCTCGAAGCGCAGCAAGTCCCTCACCTTCAGGTTGGCGAACACGTGGTCGGTGAACACGCCGCCGGGGGTATGGCGCACGTGGATCTCGAGCGCGGTGATCCCGCCCGGGTCGGGGCGCACGGCGAGCGAATAGCTTCTCCTTTTTCCCTCCTTCAGGAGGAAGTCGATGTATTGCCCGGCCAGGAATCGGAAGTTCTCGTTCATCGGCAGGCGCAGGCCGATCACCGCGACGTCCGGCGCCGGCTTCTCCAGCCGCTCCACCCGGCACGGAATCACGCGCGGGCGCACGCCCTGGACTTCGCGCACTTCGACCACCAGGTCCGAGAGCGCTTTCGCCTGGCAGAGCAGCGCATAGCCCTTCGCCTTGTCGCTCTCCGGCAGATAGGTCTCGTGCACCAGGCCGTAGTCGACCTTGCCTTCGAGGATGGTGCCGCGGCAGGTGCGGCACACGCCGGCGCGGCAGCTATAGGGCAGCATGTGGCCGGCGTCCAGCCCGGCTTGCAGGACGGACTTGTCGCCCTCGGCTTCGTAGGTGTGACCGCTCGGTTTGAGTGTGATTCGATAAGCCATCAGGTTCCCTGCCGTTACGCCCCAATTCCCAAGTATGCCTTCCGGATTTGCGGTTGTGACAGGAGCTGCTGCGGATCGCCTTCGGCGACGATGCGGCCTTCCTCGAGGACGTAGGCGCGGCGCGCGAGCCCGAGGGCCGCGGCGACGTTCTGCTCCACCAGGAGAACCGCGACGCCTTCGGTGTTGATCTCGCGGATCGCGCGAAACATGTCCCCGGTGATCATCGGGGAAAGCCCGAGCGAAGGCTCGTCCAGCAAGAGGAACCTCGGGCGCGCCATCAGCGCCCGGGCGATCGCGACCATCTGCTGTTGGCCGCCCGAGAGCGCTCCGGCGGGGGCATCCATGCGCTCCGCGAGCACCGGGAAAAGCGCGCAGACGCGCGCGAGTGAAGCGGCGCGCGCACTGCGCGCCCCGGCGCGGTAGCTGCCGAGCTCCAGGTTCTCGCGCACGCTGAGGTTCGCGAACAGGCGCCGGCCTTCGGGCACGATCGCGATGCCCCGCTCGCAGAAGCGATGCGGCGCCTCGCGCGTGATGTCGTTCCCCTCGACCAGCAGGCGCCCCGAGGCCACCGCTTGCAGGCCCGCCATCGCGTTGATCAGCGTCGATTTTCCGGCGCCGTTCGGGCCGACCACCACCACCAGCTCGCCGGGCTCGATCCGCAGGCGCACCCGGCTGACCGCCGCTGCGGCGCCGTAGTTGACCGTGACGTCGCTCACCTCATACATGCGCGGTGCCCAGGTAAGCGGAGACGACGTCCGGGTGGCGCATCACCTCGGCCGGCGCGCCCTCGGCGATCGCTCTTCCGTAGGTCAGCACCGCGACGCGATCGGTCAACTCCATCACGGCGCGCATCACGTGCTCGACGAACACGATAGTCGCGCCCTGGTCGCGGATCGCGCGGATGAGGCGCAGCGCCCCGTCCATCTCCGAGAGCGTCAGGCCCGAAAGCACCTCGTCGAGGAACAGCAGCTTCGGCCGCGACGCCAGCGCGCGCGCCAGCTCGAGGAATTTTCGCTGGTGCAGATTGAGCTCTCCCGGGTACCGGTGGGCCTTGTCGCTCAAATTGGTGAACTCGAGCCAGCGCCACGCCTCCCGCTCCGCCGCGGCACGATGCATGACCACCTGGCCGAACATCGGCGGCAGCGCGATGTTCTGCAGCACGGTCAGTTGCGGGAACGGGCGCGGGATCTGGTAGGTCCGTGCAATGCCGGCGCGCGCGATGCGATGCGCCGGTGTTCCGACGAGCTCCTCGCCCTCGAAGCGGATCGAGCCGGCATCCGCCCGGTAATGGCCGCTCACCACGTTGATTAGCGTGGACTTGCCGGAGCCGTTGGGACCGACCAGGCCGAGGATCTCTCCACGGCGGACCTCGAGATTCGCCCCGGCGAGCGCTTGCACCCCCTTGAACGCCTTGGTGATACCTCGAGCCACGAGCAGGGGTCCCGTCGTGGCCGTCACCGCCTGCCGCGGCGCGTCTTCAGCACGGACAACGGCGCGGGAGGGCGTCTTCGTCCTGAAGCGCTTGAGGATCTGCCCGAGGATGCCTTGCGGCATCGCGACGATGACGACGATGAGGATCAGCCCGGTCAGCGCGCGGCCGGCCACGGCTGCATCGCCGCCGGTGAAGGCGTACAAGAGCACGGTGATGGCCACCGCGCCGACCGCCGGCCCGAGCCAGTGCCGGGTTCCGCCGAGCGCGGCCATCAGCACCACGTTGACCGCCAGGGCGATCGAGAAGGTTTCCGCGACAGTCACGTAGGAAACGAACACCGCGTGAACGCCGCCGGCGAGGCCGGCGAGCGCGCACGAGATGGCGAAGGCCGCCAGCTTGAAGCGGTACGTCGGCACGCCCATCACCTCGGCGACGTCCTCGTCGTCGTGGATGGCGAAGAGACCCGTGCCGAAGCGCGAGTGATAGATCGCGTAGGCGGTCCACAGGGTCAGCGCCGCGGCGGCGAGCATCAGGAGATAGAGCACCCCCGACGCCGTCGGCGCGAGTCTCGGCATGTCGACGTTCACCATGATGCCCGGGCCGCCGTCGACGGCGTTGAGCGCGATGGTGGCGAGGACGAAGGTGATCGCGAGCGTGAGAAGGGCGAAGAGCTCGCCGCGCAGCGCGCGCACCCGGAACACGATGGCGCCGAGCGCCACCCCGAGCGCCGTCGCGGCGAGCGCGGCGAGCGGCAGCGTCCACAGGAAATTCCAGCCGTGCTTGCCGGCGAGTGCCGCGGTGGTATAGACGCCGACGCCGAAGAACGCGCCGTGGCCGAAGGAGAAGTAGCCGGAGTAGCCGCTCAGCAGATTCCACGAGGTGGCGAGCACGATCGCGCTCAGCAGCAGGTAGCCAAACGATTCGTAGAACGCCGGCAGACCGAGGTAGGGCAAGCCGATGAGCGCCGCGGCGATCGCCGCGAGGGCGATCTTCATCAGAATCTCGCCGGCCGGAACAGCAGGATCGCGATCAGCAGCGAGAACGACACCAGCGGCGCCCAGGTCGGGTTGGTCACCGCCATGGTGATCGCCTCGCTCACGCCGATGACGATGCCCGCCACCAGCGGGCCGATCGGCCGCCCCAGGCCGCCCATCATCACCGCCGCGAACACCACGCCCATCCAGGCGTAGATCTGCACCGGCGCGAGCGTGTGGTTCAGCGCCAGGCAAAGGCCGGCGACCGCAGCGACCGCCGCGGCCAGCCCCGAGACGAGGTAGCCGAGCAGCTTCTCGTTGACGCCGAACGCGGCGGCGATCGGCGCGTCCTCGGTGGTGGCACGGATCGCCTTGCCGAGGTCGGTGAAGCGCAGCACGCCCCACGTTCCCAGCGCCAGCGCCAGGGCGAAGCCGAGCGTGACCATGTCGGTGAGCGAGACGAAGAGCGGCCCGAGCTTCCAGCGGACCGCCGCGTAAGCGTTCTCCATGCGGTGGAAGTCCGCGGTCCAGTACCACTGGATCCCCGCCTCGATGATGCTGGTGATGCCGAACGTGACGAGCAGCGTGTTCAGCAGCGTCACCGAGAAGCGCAGGAAGAACCAGTGCAACGCCATGCCGAGCACGAAGAACACCGGCGCGACCAGCGCGAGGATGACGAACGGGTCCAGCCGTGCGGAAAGCTGGAACGTCAGGTAGCCGCCGAGGAACGCGAGGGCGAAATGCGCCAGGTTGACCTGGCGCAGCATGCCCCACGACAGGGTCAGGCCGAGCCCGAGCAGCCCGTAGAGGGCGCCGATGAAGACGCCGGACAGTACGGACTGCCCGAGGAGCGTCGCGCTCGGCAATTAGATGATGTTCGCCCCGGGGGCGGTCCACTGCGAGGGATGCACGACGACCCATCTGCCCTGCTGCAGCTGCTTTATCTTGTACAGGTCGGCGCCCTCGACGTAGTTCTGCGGGCCGTTCCACCTCAAGGTTCCAAAGAGCGTCTTCACCTCGTTCTTCTTCAGCCACGCGGCGATCGCCTTGTCGTCGGTGCCCTTGGTCGCCGTCACCGCCGCCTCGAGCACCTGCCAGGACGCGTACATGATGGCCGACTGGAGATCGACCGCGGTATACGGGATTCCGGCTTCCTTGGCGCGCTCGCCATAGGTCTTCACAAACTGCGCGATCGCCGGGTCGTCGGTGAAGGGCGGGTGCGACTCGAAGGTGGTGAGCGCGAGCGCGCCCTGCGCCTCCGGCAGCTTCAGCATCGGTCCGGGCGCCGGGAAGAGATGCACCTGCGCCGGCGGGCGGTAGTCGATCTTCTTCATCGCCTCGAGCATCAGCACCGGGTCGATGCCGTTGGTGCCGCCCCACAGGAAGTCCGGATTAGCTTCCTTGACGCGGCTGGCGATGGCGCCGTAGTCGCGGTTGCCGAACTCGTACTCGAGATGCAGCACCTCGGTGAGGCCGCGCTTCTTCAGGACCTCTCGCGCCCCGACCGAGATGGCGTGCACCGACGGGAACTTGCTCGTGACGATGGCGACGGTCTTCGGCGGCTTCGGCAGCTTCGCCGCCGCATCGAAGATGTGATTCGGCCAGACGTTCTCCGGGTCGAACGGGGAGCCCGCGGTCTGGAATTGCATGTCGTACTTGGCGAGCTTCGGGATGCCGAACGAAGTGTGCAGGAGCACCTTGTTGTAGCGCTGGGCCACGCCCATCGCGGCGAGGATCGAGGCCGTCGCATAGGGACTCTGGATCAGGTCGACCTTGTCCGAGGTGATGAGCTGCTCGTACAGCGTGCGCGTCAGCTCGGGCTTCGACTGGTCGTCGCGCAGCACCCACTCCACCGGGCGCCCGAGCAGGCCGCCGCGCTTGTTCAGGTTCTCGACGCAGATCTCCGCGGTCACCTTGTGGATGATCGCCAGCGAGGCGAGCGGCCCGGTGAGCGGCAGCGTGCTGCCGATGCGCATCGGCTTGCCCTGGGCGCGCAGCGGCGGCAGGGCGAGCGTGGACAAAATGGCGCCTCCGGCCGCGAGGGCCCGACGTCGGTCGATTCTCATGCTTGCTCCTCCTCAGGATGCAGGTTTATATTGTCCATACGCCAATGCATTGTCAATAGAGCAATGACGCGACCCAAGCGCCGTGGCATCCAGTCGATCGACACCGGCATCCGCCTGCTCGAGGTCCTCGAGAAAGCGAACGGGCCGCTGGCGCTGAAGGAGCTTAGCGCGAAGGCGGGGCTCGACCCTAGCGGCGCGCACCGCTATCTGGCGAGCTTCGTGCGCTGCGGACTGGTGACGCAGGGCGCGGACTCGCGCTACGACTTCGGCCCGCTCGCCTTGCGGCTCGGCCTGGCCTCCCTCCAGCGCAGCGATCCGGTCCAGGCCGCCGAGCGCGCGCTGCCGGACCTGGTCGCCGAAACCGGGCTGACCGCGCTGCTCGCGGTCTGGAGCAACCGCGGCCCGACCATCGTGCATTGGCAGCGCAACCGGAATTTCGTCACTTCGCTCAACCTCGGCTCGGTGCTGCCGGTGGCGCGCTCGTCGATCGGCCGCATGCTGCTCGCTTTCCTGCCGCAGGGCATGACCGCCGAGACGCTCGCCTACGAAGCGAAGCGCGAGAAGATCGACCGCGAGTGGCTCGGGCGCGAGCTCGAGCGCGCGCGCAAGGCGCGCCTCGCCTATGCCGACAAGACGGTCATCCCCGGACTCCATGCGGCCGCCAGCGTGGTGCTGGGCTGGAACGGCGAGGCGGCCTGCGCCGTCGCGCTCATCGGGCCGGACGCGGAGCTCGCGCGCGCGAACAATCCCGCCGCGCTTGCGCTGCGCGCCATGTGCGACCGGGTGTCGCGCGAGGCCGGCGCGCCGGAATTGAGGATCGCAGCCTAAGAGGAGACGAAGGTGCATCTCGTAATGTTCATGAAGGACAAGCAGCCGCGCGCGGGCGTCATCGACGGCGAGGACATCGTCGACATCAACGCCAACGACCGCTCGCTGCCGCCGACGATCAAGGGCATCCTCGAAGCCAACGGGATTTCCCGGGTGAAAAAAATCATCCAATCGAAAAAGCATCGCGTGCCGCGCCGCCGGGCGAAGCTCCTGCCGCCGATTTCCAACCCCGGCCTGCTGCTCTCCGTGGGCATGAACTACCACGAGCACCTGAAGGAGATGAAGACGCCGGTGCCCGAGAAACCGGCCGCGTTCACCAAGAGCGTGGCGAGCATCATCGCCTCCGGCCAGCCGATCGTGCTCCCGGCTTCGCATCCGGACATGGTCGACTGGGAAGGCGAGTTCACCGTGGTGATCGGCAAGGCCGGCCACCGCATCCCGGCGGCGAAGGCGCTCGATCACGTCGCCGGCTACACCATCGTCAACGACGTGTCGGCGCGCGACTGGGTGTCGGCGATCTTCTCGTCGAGCGGAATCATGGGGCCGATCCACGCCTGGGAGCACAACCTGCTCGGCAAGATGATGCCGACCTTCTGCCCGATGGGTCCTTGCATCGCGACCAAGGACGAAGTGCCCGATCCCGACGACGTGAAGATCGTGACGCGCCTCAACGGCCAGGTGATGCAGGACGCCAACACCGACGACCTGGTGTTCAGCGTGGTGAAGCTGATCGAGTACTACTCGCAGTTCTTCCGCTTCCAGCCCGGCGACTGCATCACCACCGGCTCGCCCTCCGGCGTCGGCTTCGGGCGCAATCCCAAGGTGTTCATGAAGGCCGGCGACACGATCGAAGTCGAGGTGAGCGGTATCGGCGTGCTCTCGAACCCGGTGAAGGCTGAGTAAGGAGCAACCTATGGAATTCGGCTACTTCACCCTCAGCGACAACCACTACCCGAACAATCCGCGCTCGGCCAACCAGCTCGTGCTCGAGATCCGCGAGCAGGCGATCCTCGCCGACAAGATCGGCATGCACTCGGCGTGGATCGGCGAGCACCACTTCGATTCGCTGGGCGTCAACTCGCGCCCAGACTTGGTTTTGGCGAATATTGCTTCCGTCACCAAGAACATACGGCTCGCCCCCGCCGTTACGGTCTTGCCGTTGCACCACCCGGTGCACGTGGCGGAAATGTGGGCGACGCTCGACGTGCTCTCCGGCGGACGCGTCGACTTCGCCACCGGCCGCGGCTACGACCGCAAGGAGTACGCCCCGTTCGGCGCCGACTTCATGGCCTCCGCGGAGATTTTCGAGGAAGGCATCGACGTGCTGCTGAAGGCCTGGCGCTCGCCGGGCAAGTGGTCGCACCGCGGCCGCTTCTACGACATCCCGGAGATGGCGATCACGCCGAGCCCGCTGCAGAAGCCGCTGCCGTTCTATGTCGCGTCGTTCTCCAAGACCAGCGTGGACATCGCCGCCAAGCGCGGCCTCAACATCATCTACGCGCCGTTCGCCGCCGGCATGGTGTTCGGCGGCCTCGACAAAGCGGTCGAGACCTACCGCGAAGCCTGCGCGAAGGCGGGCAACAAGCCCGGCCGGGCGATGTGCAGCTACTTCATCTACATCGCCGACGACGCCAGGCAGGAGGACTACGGCCGGCAGACGCAGATGGACTACTTCAACCACTGCGTGCTGCAGGCCTTCCCGCAGAAGAAGGAGGACGCGCCGCCGACCATGCAGTACTTCATGAAGATCGTCGACATCCTCAAGAACATGAAAAAGGAGGACCTGTCGGACAAATCCATCCTGCTCGGCTCGCCGCAGAAGATCGTCGACACCCTGAAGCGCGTCGAGAAGAGCGGCATCGACGAGGTGATCCTCTACTTCAACGTCGGCAACAAGCCGCACCACCTCGTCAAGGAGCAGATGCATCGCTTCATGAAGGAGATCGCGCCCCACTTCGAGGGCAAGCATGTGGCGCGAGCGGCTCGCGCCGCCGCGGCCTAGAGCGTCACTGCGGCTTGACGCCGGTGCGCTTGACCACGCCGGACCAGATTTCCCGCTCCTTGCGGATGAATGCGGCCACCTCTTCGCGGGTCATCGGCTTCACGTACATGCTCATCTCGGCGAAGCGCTTGGCGATCGCCGGCTGCGCGAGCGCGGCGCGCAGATCGATGCTCAGCTTCGTGCTCAGCGCTTCCGGCGTTTTCGCGTGCGCCAGCGCGACGTAGAAACCGACCGCTGAATACCCGGGCAGGATCTCCGCCACGGCGGGCACCTCGGGCAGGGTCGGATCGCGCCGCTCCGAGGTCACCGCCAGCGGGATGAGCTGGCCGGCCTTGATCGCCCCTGCATAGGGCGCGGCGCCTTCGATCGCCACGTCCAGTCGTCCGCCCAGGATGTCCTGCAGCGCGGCTGCCGTTCCCTTGTAGGGGACGAACGTGAGCTTGATCCCCGCTTTCTCGGCGAAGTATTCGCCCGCGAGGTTGGGGAAGGTCCCGGGCGTGTTGGCGGCGTAGTTCACCTTGCCGGGGTTCGCCTTGGCGTAGGCGATGAGCTCCTGCAGGGTGCGGAACGGCGTGCCGGAACGGGCGCCGATCACCAGCGGGATCTCGGCGATGAAGGCGAGCGGCGTGAAGTCGCGATCCACGTCGTACGGCATGACGGCGGTCGTCGCGGGCGTAATTGTCACGTAGGAGCCGGCGGCGATGAACACGGAATGTCCGTCGGGCGGCGCAGCGAGCAGCGCCTGGCCGGAGATGAGGCCGCCGGCGCCGGGCCGGTTCTCGATGATCACGGATTGCTTCCAAGTGCCGGACACCTGCTCGCCCAGCACTCGCGCGAGGATGTCGCCGGAGCTCCCGGCGGCCGCGCCGGTGACGAACTTCACCGGCTTACTCGGAAACTCCTGGGCGCTCGCCGTGAAAGCGAAGCAGAGCAAACCGATGAGCAGGGACTTCAAGCGGGACCTCCTTCGAGTAGTTCGACCGGATCGCCGTAACGCTTCGCCATTTCCACGACCGAAGGATCGCGCAGCGCCACGAGGAATCCTTCGTCGATGATTCTCTCGCCGCCCGCGGTCACGGTCATGTCGAAGGCGATCAGGTCCTGGTGCACGGGCGGCTCCTCCCAGTTAGGCATCACCCGTCGGATGTAGTCGCTCGGTTTCGCGAGGTCCACGCCAAAGTGCAATGCCCCCGGCGAGTTGGATCCGGCCGGATAAACCGTATAGCGCGGCGCTTTCGGGTTGAAGCCGCACCCGCCGCCCTCGATCAGCCTGGAGTGCAGGCACATCTCGCGCAGGATCTCCGCCTCTTTCGAATCTCCCCGGACTGCCACGACCTTCTTGTCCTTGAACTCGAAGGCGATGCGCTCGACGAACGGCTGGGCGAAGCCGATCGCCCATTGCGGGACCAGCAGGCCCTCGATGCGCACTTTCGCGTTCGGGTCGTTCCCGTTGGCGGTGCTGTCCCAGAAGTTGGGGCCGTGCGTGGGCAGGTAATGCACGTAGCAGCCCGGCTCGTCCGCGAACATCCTGCCGCGCCAGCGGTTGCCGGCGAACATTGCGTCGCGCATCTCCTTCGTATAGCCGATCGTGAGATCGGAGCCGCGCCGGTCGGTGAAGCGCAGGTCGAAGTCCCGTCCCTTCGGAAAGCGCTTCTCGGTCGCGCGGATGATCTCCCCCACCAGCTCGATCGGGAAGCGCGCCTGCGGCGTCTTCAGCAGGTCGAGGTCGCGGAAGTACGTGATCTTGACCCAGCGCTGGCCGCGCTTACGCATCGCGACATTGAACGGGTCCTCGATCGAGCAGAACCAGGTCGAGACGACGAAGTCCGCTTTCTCGATGATCGGCTTTACCTCGTCGGGCACGCCCGGCAGCGAGGTGCTGGGCGCCATGTACTGCGTCAGGGTGGCGCCGCGGGCGCGCGCGACCCCGGACACCGCGTCAACCACGCGGCGGTCGAGCAGAGGATCGGTCAGCATCAGCACGCGTTCACCCGGCCGGATGGCAAAGACACGAGTGAACTGCTCGAGCGCCTGGAACCACTCGGTGTCGCCGACCTTCGGCTTCGGCGGCAGTCCGACGTAGGGTGTCGGATCGGTAAACGGGATTTCGCTCATCGGCTCATTGTCATTGTAGAGGCGCGTTGCAGCGCCCACTCCGCGATATCGCGCTTGCGCGGGAACCACACGCCTTCGTGCTGCCGTGCGTAGGCGATGCACTTGCGCACCGTGGGGATCAGCGTGGGCCGGCCGGCCATGTGGCAGTGAAGCGTGAGTTCGGTCCACTTCGGGCTGCCCGCCTTGCCTTCCGCATAGAGCTGATCGAAGGTGTCCTTGAAGCCGTCCCAGAGGATCGCCGGCGGATTGCGGCCGAGCACCCACATGATGAGGTCGTTCTGCGGCATGTTGGTGCGCGGCATGACGACCATCGGCCCGTTTTTCGTCTCCTTGAGGAACGGAAGGTCGTCGCTCGCGTCGTCGCCGTTCCAGATATACCCCTCGCCCTTGAGGAAGGAAAGCGTGTTGGCCGACCCCGCGCTGCCGGGGCTGGTCCAGCCCACCGGGCGCACGCCGCCGGCCGCGGTGAGCGCCTGGGTGCACTTGCGGATTTCCGCCAGCTCCGCTTCCGGATCGTCGTCGCGCAGCATGACGTCGTTGGCCCAGGCGTGGCCGACGATCTCATTGCCCGCGTCGGCGAACGCCTTGACGACGTGGGGCCAGCGCTCCGCTGCCAGCCCATTGGTCGAGACGCTGCCTTTCAGCCCGAACTCGTCGAGGAGATCGAGCAGGCGCCACGCGCCGGACTTGGCGCCGTACTCGGCGTAGCTGAGCGAAAAGTGGTCGGTCTTGTTCTCGGTCTTTTCCAGCGTCACCTGGCTGTGGCGCACGAACGCTTCGAACGCCATGTTGATCGACACGGCGATCTTCGCGCCGTCCGGCCACGCCCACTTCCGCGGGTAGCGGGACGAATGAGGGGACAAATGAGGGCTCATTCCGGCTCGATCCCGGCGGCCTTCACGATCGCGGCGTACTTCTGCATCTTCGCCGCCACCTGCCGGTCGAGCTCCTCGGGCGGGCCGCCCGCGCCCTCGAGCGCGAGCTGATCGAAGCGCTCCTTCACCGCCGGCTCGGCGAGCAGCGCGTTGATCTCGCGATTGAGCCTGAGCACGATCTCGCGCGGCGTCTTCGCCGGCGCATAAACCGCCGCCTGGATGCCGCCGTCGAGCTCGTAACCGGGGAAGCCCGACTCCGCCATGGTCGGCACGTCGGCAAGCTGCGGCAAGCGCTTCGGGCTGGTCACGGCGAGCGGCCGCAACCGGCCGTCCTTCATCAGGCCGATGGCCTGCACGGGGCCGAGAAAGGCAGCCTGGACTTCGCCGCCGTAGAGCGCCTGCACCATCGGCCCGGCCCCTTTGTATTGCACCGCCTGCACCTTCGTGCCTGCGGTCATGTTGAAGTACTCGCCGGCGAGGTGCGTGAAATTGCCGACCCCCGCCGCGGCGTAGTTGGTGTTCTGCCGCTTCGAGAGGGCGATGAAATCCTGCGGCGTCTTCGCGGCCACGTCCTTGCCGACGACCATGACCATGCCGGGCGACGCGCCGAGATAGGCAACCGAGGTGAAATCCTTGAGCGTGTCGTAGGGCAGCTTCTTGTAGATGCTCGGATTGATCGCGTGCGACGTGGGCGCGATGAGCAGCGTGTAGCCGTCGGGCGCGCTTTTCGCTACGTGGTCGGTGCCGATGATGCCGTTGGCGCCGGCGCGGTTCTCGGTCACCACGCCCTGACCGAGCCGCGCACCAAGCCGCTCCGAAACGATACGCGCGACGATGTCGGTCGGTCCGCCAGGCGCGAAGGGCATGATCAGCCGGATGGCACGGTTGGGGTAGTCCTGCGCGTGCACCGCGCAAGCGACGGCCAGGAGCAGCGCTGCCGCGAGAAGCTTCTTGGTCATGGGAGCCCTTCCACGAATGCGGAGACGACGTGGCGAAATGCTTCCGGCTCTTCGCGGAACGGCAGCGCGCCGGCGCGGTTGATGACATGGAACTGCGCCGCGCGCTGCTTCTGCGCGATGCCGCGGAACAGCCACAGTCCGTGGTCGAAGGTGGTGAGCGGGTCGTGGCTGCCCCAGATCACCTGGCACGGCACCTTGATCCCGTCCGTGCGACACACCTCGTACAAACGGGACTTGGACTTCATCAGGCTGGCAACGAACTCATCGGCATGAACGGGCTGCTGCCTTGCGGCCGCCGCGACGCAGCCATCGAGCAGCGCGCTATCGATGTGATGGTGCGAGTACGAGACCCGCTCCAGAGCCCAGCGTTGCGACTCGCAGCTCCAGAGGGGCTTCGGCGGGTGGGCCAGCGTGTAATCGGCGAGACCGTCGCCCGTGGGCGCGGCCGCGACGCTGGCCACGGCAGTGACGGCGCTCACGAGCTCCGGACTCTCGATCGCCACGTTGAGCGCGAGCAGGCCGCCGAGGTCGTGGCCGACGAGATGGCAACGAGCCTTGCCCGCGCCTTTTTCCACGATCGCCTTGCGCACGCTCTGGGTCATGGCGTCGACCGTGAGGCCGCTCACCTCGATGGCCACCGCCTTTTCCAATGAAGAGCCCCAAATATGAGGCCCGCTGCAGTAGGGCGTAATGCCGGGCACGCCGCCGTGAACGAGAACCATCATTGCAGCGACTCGATCCAGCGGCGCAGCAGCGCGTTGAAGCGCCCGGGATGCTCGCGGAACGGAAAATGCCCGGACTGGTTGATGACGTGGAACAGCGCACGGCGCTCGTGCCGGGCGAACATCTGGTAGAGCTCGATGCCTCGGTCGATGACCGCCGTGCGGTCGTTGAAGCCCCAGATGACCTGCACCGGCCGCTGCAGCCGGCCCTCGTCGAGCCACTGCAGCGTCTCGCGCTTCTCGCGCGCGAGCTCCGGCAGGAAGAGCTTGGAACCGAGCTTCTCGAGCGTCATCTTGCGCACGCTCTCCTGGTACTTTGGCAGGGAGAGCGTGAGCATCACCGCATCGACCCATTCCTCGGTGACGACGTTCGGGTCGAAGCTGTAGTTCTGGTACACCCAGCGTGCGCACTCGCGCGTCCCCGCAGGATGCGGCGGCTTCGCGAGGACCACCTCATTCGTGCCGACGCCGGGGCTGAGCGTGCCGCTGTTCACGACGGTCAGCGATTTCACGAGGTCGTGGTGCTCGAGCGTGAGGCGCGTGGCCGCATAGCCGCCGCGCGAATGGCCCACGAGATGCGCCGGCGGCAGCTTCAGCGCGCGCAAGAACGCCGCTGCATGGCGCACCACGGCCGCCATCGTGTAGTCGTCGTTCTTCGGATTGTCGGTCTCGCCTTGCCCCACCTTGTCGAAGACGATGGCCCTGAAGCGCTCGCTCAGCGGCGCGAGTTGCTTGCTCCAGGTGTACGCGCTGGACGCGGAATCGCCGGTGCCGAAATTGCCGCCGTAGATGAAAACCATCGGCTCGCCCGTGCCCGCTTCGAAATAGCGCGTGCGTATTCCATCGACGTCGATCCAGCGGCCTTCGGGGAGCGGTGACACCGGCAAATGATACCGAGCTAGATACCGCCCGACACGTCGAGCACGGCGCCCGTGGTATAGGAAGCGGCGTCGGACGCGAGCCAGAGGATGGCGCGCGCGACCTCGTCGGCCTGTCCCGCCCGTTTCATCGGCGCCACGTGCTCGGCCTTCTTCACACGCTCCGGGTCGCCGCCGTCGGCGTGGATCTCGGTGTCGATGAGTCCCGGACGCACCGCGTTGACGCGGATCCCTTCGGTCGCGAGCTCGCGCGCGAGGCCGCCGGTGAAAACCTCGATCGCGCCCTTGGACGCCGCATAGTCGAGGAACATCCCCGGCGCGCCTGATTTCACGAAGCCGGTGGACACGTTCACGATCGCGCCGCCGCGCCCGCCGTGGCGCACGGACATGCGCTTGACCGTCTCGCGCGCACAGAGCATCGCGCCGAAGACGTTGGTGGAGAAGATCCGCTGGATCCTCGCCAGGTCGAGATTCTCGAGCCGGGAGGCGGGCGCGAGGATGCCGGCGTTGTTGACCAGCACATCGATCCGCCCGAGATCGCGGTCGAGCGTTTCGAAGAGGCGCTGCACGTCGCGTTCGTCGGCGACGTTGGCGGCGACGGCAATGGCTTTTCCCTTGAGGCTTTTCACCACGGCGTCTGCCGCCGGCTTGTTCTTCAGATAGTTCACGCACACCGCGTAGCCCTGCTCGGCGGCGAGACGGCAAGTGGCGGCGCCGATCCCGCGGCCGCCGCCGGTCACCAGGATGATCTTGCTCAAGCTAAGGAAGGTCCGAAGAAGTCGTCCCCGCGAAGGCGGGGACCCAGTCTAGAAAATTAGGAAGCCTAGTCAGAAATGTCTTTCCACTCGGCGCATACACGGCGTAACTGGGTCCCCGCCTCCGCGGGGACGACCATTTAGCCCTTCTTGACGGGCGGCGCGACCGTGCGCTTGAGCTTGTAGGCAGTCTGCTTCGCAATGAGCGGTTTCATCGCGGCGAGGAAGGTCTGCGTGTGCTTGCGGCCCATGTGGTCCTGGAACGCCGCGGGGCTGTCGTACACCTCGTAGAGCACGATCCGGTTCGGATTGTCCTCGGCCTGCAGGACGTCGAACTGCCGGCAGCCGGGCTCGTCGGCGACCGAGGCCGCGGCGTTGACCGCGATCAGCTGGTTGAACTGCGCCAGGTGCTCCGGCTTCACGTCGAACTCCACGATCAGGACGAACTTGTTCAAGACGGCTCCTTCACGATGAAATCCATTTCGACCAGCGCGCCGCGCGTGAGCGCGCTCACGCCGATGCAGCTGCGCGCGGGCTGGCGGGCGCCCGAGAAGAACGCGGCGTACGCGCGGTCCAGGCGCTCGTGGAAGCGCTTGAACTCCACCAGGTGGATGCGCACCGACACGACGTGCTCGCGCGCGAGGCCGCGCCTCTTCAGGATGGCTTCGAGGTTCGACAGGATCTTGTGCGCCTGGTCCTCGACCGCTTCGGGCAGCGCCTTCGCGGCGTTCTCCAGGTCGACCGGGCCGAGACCCGAGATGAAGCCCCAGCCGCCGGCCCAGGCCTCACTGCTCGGCATGCTCGAACAGGCCGCGGATGCGCCGCGCGACTTCGAGCTCGCGCTCCTTGGGCGGGAGGTCGTCGGTCTCGACGTACGCCATCGCCGCGCGCCGGCCGAACTCGGCGAGCGCCTTCGGATCGGACAGCGCGCCGGGCGAGGGCACGCGCACCACGGTCTCGTGCGCGTACGTTCGCACGCGAGCAGTCTTCGGATAGAGACGCGGCATCACGGGCGTACCGCCTTTCTCCACCACGCCGATCGCGGAGGTGAGCATGCGCCGCGTCAGCGCCACGCCGCGATCGGTGGTCGCGAGATGCTCGGCGGCGCGGTTGGCGATGCGTCCCTGGCTCGTGACCGCGTCGTAGTCGCCCGGCTCGCGCTGGCGCTCTTCGTAGGGCCGGTCGCCGGTCTGGCCGATGAACGGGATCATGTCGACGCCGAACTGCTCGGGCTTGAGCGCGCCTTGCGGATTGTTGTACGAATTGAGGTGCGCCACGCCGATGTAGAGCGAGTGTGTGTCGTCGAGCGGCACCGCCCAGCGCGTAAGGTAGGGGCGCACGCCGAAGGTTTCCCTCTGCGCCATGTTCATGCCGTTGGGGAACTGCCCGACGTTCGGCAGCATCATGTCGCTCGCGCGGATGAAGACGTACTCCCCCACCTTGCGCGTCGCCATGGACAGATAGCCCATAGGCGTCTCGGGGAAATCGAGCTGCGGCAGCACCTTGAACACGGGCGAGAACTGCTCGCCGCTGACGATTGCGTGCAGGAAGGCGTTGTGCATCGGGTCGGCGCCGTTGTCGATGATCTGCAGCCAGTTGCACGGCAGGTGCATGTTGAAGGCGACGAGCTGGTTGTCCTCCGGATACTCGAAGCTGTCGTAGACGGGAAATTCGGGCAGCGACTCCGGCGGTCCCATGTACGCGAAGAACAGGCCGTAGGCCTCGCGCACGGGGTAGGCGCCCTGGACGATCCGGCTCTTGATCCGGTCGGTCGGCTCGGCCGGCGTGTCGAGAATCGTGCCGTCGACGTCGAACTGCCAGCCGTGGTAGCAGCAGCGGATGCCGCGCTCGGCGGGAATGCCGAACTCGAGCGAGGCGCCGCGGTGCGCGCAGTGCCGGTGCAGCAGGCCGATCCTGCCCGACTGGTCGCGGAAGATCACCAGGTCTTCGCCCAGCAGGCGCACGGCGACCGGCAGGTCCTTCAACTCGGAAGCGAGCATGAAGGGATGCCAGTAGCGGCGCAGGTACTCGCCGCACGGCGTCCCGGGTCCGACCCGGGTCAGCAAGTGATTCTCTTCCTGGGGCGGACGGTTGTAATACCCGCTGTAGGGAGCGTTGGTGCGCATGCCAGCCTCCGGATCGACGCGGCGAGAATAGGAGCATCGATTGATCGAGTCAATCGTTTGATTTAGTCTTCGCGCGTGAGCTCGGTGCTGGCCGCAGACCTCGGGCGCGGTGCGCAGGCGCGCCTCGCGCTGGTCCACGCAGCGGTGCAGGTGTTCGGCGAGAGCGGCCTCGAGGCTGCGACCACGCGCGACATCGCGCAGCGCGCGCAGCAGAACATCGCGGCGATCGCCTACTACTTCGGCGGCAAGGAAGGGCTGTACCGCGCGGTCGTCGAGCACATCGTGGAAGTGATCCTCGCGCGCGTCGGCCCGCTGATGGACGAGGCCGAGGCGTTCCTCGTGCGCGAGCAGCAGCCCTCCGAGCGCTGCCTCGACTATCTCAAGCGGTTGCTGGCGGGCTCGATCGCGACCAACCAGAGCATGATCCCGGTGACCGGCATCATCGTGCGCGAGCAGACCCAGCCCACGCGGGCGTTCTCGATCCTCTACGACGGCTGTCTCGAGCGGCTGCAGCGCCTGGGCGCCGGGCTGATCCGCGCCTACCTCGGCGAGGCCGTGCCGCGCGCCGACTGCATCGTGCGCTTCCATGCCCTGCTGGGTGAATCGCTCGCCTTCCGCTTCGCGCGCGAGACCATCCTGCGCCGCACCGGCTGGAAGGAAATCGGCGCGCCCGAGGAAGCTCGCATCCAGTCCATCGTGACCGAGCACGCGGAGCTCGTGCTGCGCGGGCTGAGGCGCAAGACACGCAGGTAACCTCTAGGAGGAGGAGCCGTGAACCGCCATCGCATCGTCGTACTTCTGCTCGCCCTGTGCGCGCAGGCATTCGCCGCGGCGCAGGCCGCGGCACAGACCTTTCCGAGCAAGCCGATCCGCATGATCGTTCCCTATGCGCCGGGAGGCGCGACCGACGTGCTGGCGCGTCCGATCGCGCAGCGCCTGAGCGAGCAGGTCGGCCAGCCGGTGGTCGTCGAGAACCGTCCCGGCGCCAACGCCACCATCGGCGCCGACCACGTCGCCAAGTCGGCGCCGGACGGGTACACCTTCTTCCTGGGCAGCATCGTGCACTACATGGTGCCCTTCTTCAGCAAGAACGTGCCCTACGATCCGGTGAAGGACTTCACGCCGCTCGCGCTGGTGGCGGTGGTGCCGAACATCCTCGCGGTCAATCCCTCGCTGCCGATCCACTCGGTGAAGGACCTCATCGACTACGCCAAGAAAAGCGGCGTCAAGATGCACTACGGCACGACCGGCACCGGCTCGACGCACCACCTGGGCGGCATCTTCCTCGCGCAGACCGCGGGCATCCCTCTCGAGCACGTTCCCTACAAAGGCGGCAACCCGGCGATCCAGGACGTCCTGTCGGGTTCGATTCCGCTGGTGATCCTCACGGCGACGACCGTGATGCCGCAGGTGAAGAACGGCAAGCTGCGCGCGCTCGGCCTGATCGAGAACCGGCGCTTCGACGTGGTGCCCGGGGTGCCGACCATCGGCGAGAGCTTGCCGGGCTACGCGGTGCCGGACACCTGGTTCGGCGTACTGGGCCCCGCCGGAATGCCGCGCCCGGTCGTGGAGCGGCTGAACGCCGAGCTGCGCAAGGCGGTGCAGGCGCCGGACGTGCGCCAGCGCATCGAGAACATCGGCATGGTGCCGACCGGGACGGCGAGCGTCGACGAAATCGCGGTCAACGTCGCAGCCGAGGTCGCGACCATCCGCAAGATCGTGACCGCCGCGGACATCAAGCCCGAATGAAGCTCGCGACTTTCCAGGAAGGCGGCGCATCGCCTGCCGTCGGCGCAGTCGAGGGCGATATCCTCGTCGATCTTTCGGGGCATTTTCCGAGCATGCTGGCGCTGATCGAAGGCGGCGAGGTGGCGCTCGAGCTCGCCCGGAAGGCGGCGAAGCGCTCGGCCGTGCGCAAGCAACTCTCGCAGGTCAGGCTGCTCTCGCCGGTGCCCGAGCCGCGCCAGATCCGCGACTTCAACAATTTCGAGCAGCACATCCGCGACGCCCCCTGGGGCGTGGCCAAGCTGCGCGCGCGCCTCGCCGGGCAGCCGGAGCCCGACCGCAGCAACGTGCCCGCGGTCGGCGAGATCACCTTCAAGCAGCCGATCTTCTATCTGAGCAACCGCTTCAACGTCGTCGGCCACGAGGCCGAGGTGCAGTGGCCGGGCTATTCCGAGTGGCTCGACTTCGAGCTCGAGTTCGGCGTGTTCCTCGGCCGGAAAGGCAAGAACATCGCAAGGGAGCGCGCCGCCGAGCACATCTTCGGCTACGCCGTGTTCAACGACTTCTCGGCGCGCGACCGCCAGGTGCGCGAGATGGAAGGCTGGATGGGGCCGACCAAGGGCAAGAGCTTCGACACCGGCAACGCCATCGGCCCCTGGATCGTCACCAAGGACGAGATTCCCGACCCGCAGGCGCTTGCCGTCAGCCTGCGCGTCAACGGCGAGGTCTGGGCAAAGAACACCACCGCCGGCATGATCCATAGCTTCGAGGACATGATCAGCTTCGTCTCGCAGGACGAGACCCTGCACGCGGGCGAGTTCTTCGGCTCGGGCACCATCGGCGGCTGCTGCGGCCTCGAGTGCGATCGCTGGCTGAAGGACGGCGACGTGGTGGAGGCGGAAGTGGAGAAAATCGGGGTGCTGCGAAACCGCGTCGTGCGCCGCAAGCGCTGACTAGGTCGAAACGCTCTCCACG
>Ga0208454_1000575_pt1 | contig 20239 bp, 15 predicted proteins | sample EasRivMeERMZT100_FD_187530 | JGI IMG/M metagenome (GOLD analysis project Ga0208454, IMG submission 187530) | Soil microbial communities from meander-bound floodplain in the East River, Colorado, USA - East River MetaG ERMZT100 (SPAdes) (version 2) | ecosystem: Environmental > Terrestrial > Soil...
TGCGTGGTGGTGAGCGGAGCCTGCAACAGCGTGACCAACTGCGCCACGCTGACCATCAACGTGCCTGTGACTGTGAACGGCCCGTCCAATCAGACCAACTGTGCTGGAAGCAGTGTCACCTTGAGCACCGTAGCCAGTGGAACAGCACCGTTGAGCTATCAATGGAGCAAGGACGGGACGAGCCTCAGCGGCGCAACCGACAGCAGTCTGGTGCTGACCAACCTGGACGCCACCGACGCGGGCAACTACTGCGTGGTAGTCAGCGGAGCGTGCAACAGCGTGACCAACTGCGCCCCTCTTACAATCAGTGTGCCGGTGACCGCCACGGGCCCCCATGACTTAACCAATTATGCAGGAGGCACGGCCGTTTTGAGTACATTGGCCAGCGGCAGTGAGCCCTTGAGCTACCAATGGAGCAAGGACGCGACGAACCTGCCTGGTGCCACGAATAGTTCGCTTGTGATCAGTAATGTCATGGCGACCGATGCGGGCCTATACAGCGTCGAGGTCATCGGGGCCTGTAACGGCGTGACCAACAGTGCCACCTTGACGGTGTTCGAAGTCGATTTGGGAGATGCGCCTGACCCGAGCTACCCAACACTTCTGTCCAACAACGGGGCGAGGCATTTTATCGTGCCGGGGATTTACATGGGTTCAGGAATCGATTTTGAGGCGGACGGACAGCCAGATGCGAACGCGACCGGCGATAATCTTACCGGCAGCGACGATGAGGACGGCGTGATTCTCGCAACACCGTTGGTTGCCGGCTCATTGACCGTTGCGGTTGTGAATGTCTCGACGAGCGGTCTGCTCAACGCGTGGATCGATTACAATGGAGATGGAGATTGGTCTGATTCCGGAGAGCAGGTGTTCACCAATGAGATGCTGGCTGCGGGGAATAATCCTTTCACGTTGGTGATTCCCGAGACTGTCAACGAAGGGAGCACTTTTGCCCGCTTCCGTTTCAGCAGCGTTGGCGGGCTTTCTTTCGATGACGAGGCCCCAGACGGTGAGGTGGAAGATTATCAAGTGTCGATTGTTGCACAGAGCATGGCCGCTCACGCCGGCTTGAAAGCCGGCAGCGAGCTTCAAAATCTGCGAATCACGGAAGTGCGAGTACAAGCCGCCGATGTGGTTCTTCGTTTTACTACCGTGGCAGGCGAAAGCTATCGCCTGGAGCGCACTCACGATTTGACGGCGAACGAATGGACAACTGTCGTTGACGCTATTCCGGGCACGGGCTCAACCGTGGAGGTCACGGACCTGGGTGGATCCGGGCAACCGAACCAATTTTATCGGGTCAGGCTTCGGCCTTGAGCGCACGGACCAGCAGGATGATTAATTTCGTTACGGACCCCGCAGCCGGGCATTGAGCTGGTTTTGCACTTCCTGCACAAGAGGTGGAGGGGCTGGCTTGACGCTTTCAAGCGGAGAAAAGTAAACGGCTGGAGGAGCTGTCAGTGTATGTGGAGTGGGTTCGCCGACCGCGGGAACATGAACCACGGCCAACCCTCCGTTGAGCAGCACGACGAAGCCTTGGGCGTTAATCCGGAATTGACCGTCGCGAACCCCAACCATTCCATTGGAGACTTTCACGTGATATTTTGAGCCGGCCGGCAGTCTGGTGACGTTTCCAAGCACATTTCCCGCGCGCACGTTCAATTGTACTTCAACTGTGTTTCCGGAGCCCGTTCTCGTTTCATTGAGTTTTTCCAAAGCCAGGACTGAATTCTCGGTCATTCGCACCACCCCGGCATCTGCGCCCAAACGGATATCGACGGCAGAGCTTTTGGCAGTCTGAACGATCGCGCCTGGGAGCAGAACGGTTCCCGCGTCCAAACGCTTGGGCGATTCATTAGCCATTGAATACGTGGCGGAGCCCTTCATTTCCGATACTTGGGCTTCAAATGGCTTGGCCTGCCCGAAAAGATTGACAGGCAAAGCAGCTGGCAGTAGTAAGACGATAAGAATTGCTGAACAAGGACGCCGCACATTTCGCATGGCATTTCCATACTGCCAATATCGGTTCGACTCAATCAGGAAAATCAGAGTGCTCTTCCGTACAGAGAAGAGCAAATAGAGTAATGGCAGGAGGTCTGTGAATTTGTGGGGACGAAGCCTGCCCATGAAATAAGCCGGAGAACTTCGTCCTCCGGCTCAGTTCCTCCCGACACTCATCCTCAAGAACAGCCCAAGCTCTCGCCGCAGTTGAGACACTTGTAGCAGGCCCCGTTGCGGACGGCTACGTGCCCGCAACCCGGACAGGTCGGAGCGTCGGCCTGGAAGTGGGCAATGGCGTCACTCAAGGTTGTAATCGCCCGTCCGTGGACTGAACCATTTCCATGGCGAGCGCCATTGCCCGAATTCTCAACCACACTGGCGGATTGCACCAGGATTTCAGTGTCCTCAGCCAGCGGGAGTTCCGGCACAGGCCGGTTCACTTTTTTTTTCACCTCTTCCAGCAACCCCGGCATGGGCAATTCGGGTTGGTTCCGATTGCCGGCATTGGCTTCACGATAGCCGGGTATGAACTGCACAGCCATCCAGCGGAAAACGTAATCGATGATCGAAGCGGCGTTGCGAATATCCGGGTTCTTGGTGAACCCGGAAGGTTCGAAACGTTGATGCGCAAATTTCTTCACCAGGGCCTCCAGCGGCACGCCATATTGCAACGCCATGCTTGTCAGCGTGCCGATCGAATCCATCAAACCGCCGATGGTGGAACCCTCCTTGGCCATGGTGATAAACAGCTCACCCGGCTGCCCATCTTCAAAGAGTCCAACGGTGAGATAACCTTCATGGCCTGCGATGTCGAACTTGTGGGTGGTCGCCAGGCGTGTGTCTGGCAGGCGGCGGCGGAGCGGCATGCCAGCCTGCTCGCGCAGTCTGGCGACTTCTGCTTCCAGTTCATGGATGCGGGAGTCTCCCGCCGCCGTAGGTTCCTTAGTCCCTCCTTCGTTGGTCTTTTTGGTGTTGAGCGGCTGCGACCGTTTCGAGCCGTCGCGGTAGACGGCGACGCACTTCAAGCCCATCTTCCAGGCCTGAACGTAGGCGTCGCGAATGTCTTCCACAGTGCAATCCTGCGGCAGATTGACTGTCTTGGAAATTGCTCCACTGATAAATGGCTGGGCCGCGGCCATCATTTTGAGATGGGCCATATAGTGAATGCTGCGTTTGCCCCGATATGCTTTGAAGGCGCAGTCGAACACGTCGAGGTGTTCGGGTTTCAAGCGGCTTTGAATTGTTTGCTTCTGGCCTTCTGGCAGGGTCTCCTCAACATCTTCGATCGTGTCGTATTTCTCGATGTGTGCGACTATGGATTCCATTTCCTTCGGTGTGTAGCCCAGGCGGCGCAAAGCCTCCGGCACGGTGCGATTGACGATTTTTAACATGCCGCCGCCGGCCAGCAGCTTGTACTTCACGAGTGCAATGTCCGGCTCCACCCCGGTCGTGTCGCAGTCCATGAGAAAGGCAATGGTGCCAGTCGGCGCGAGGACCGTCACTTGGGCGTTGCGGTAGCCCTTGTGCTCACCACGCGCGAGCGCGCGCTCCCAACAGTTGCGAGCCTCGTTCTTGAGGTAATTGAACTCATCGCTTGGCTGAATGTCTTCGACCGCCATGCGATGAAGTCTGATGACGTCAAACATGGAATCCACATTGTCCTTGGCCAGCGGCTCGGAAATGTGGGCGCAACGAGCATCGCGATGACCCTTAAAGGTTCCCATGACGCTCGCAATCTCAGCCGACTGCTCATAGGCGTGTCCGGTCATGATAGCCGTAAGGGCGCCGGACAAGGCCCGGCCCTCGTTGGAATCGTAGGGCAACCCATAGCTCATGATCAGCGATCCCAGGTTGGCATAGCCCAGGCCGAGCGTGCGGAAGATATGGGAGTTCTCTGCGATCTCCTTGGTGGGATAGCTGGCATTATCGACGATGATTTCCTGCGCAGTGATAAAGATGCGGACCGCGGTTTTGAAACGTTCCACGTCAAACGTGCCATCCTGGCGCTTAAACTTCAGGAGGTTCAAGGACGCTAAGTTGCAGGCCGTGTTGTTGAGGAAGACGTACTCCGAACACGGATTGGTCGAATGGATGGGCTCGGTGCTTTTGCACGTGTGCCATTTCTGAATCGAGCCGTCGTATTGCAAGCCGGGATCGCCGCAAACCCAAGTGCCTTCGGCAATTTTGTTCAACAACGTCCGGGCATCCTTCTTCTGGAGCGGCTTGCCTGTCGTGATGCTGCGCGTCCACCACTCCCTGCCATCCAGAGCGGCCTGCATGAACTGGTCGCTGACGCGAACGGACAAGTTCTCGTTCTGATACATGACGCTGCCATACGCATCGCCATTGTAGGAACCGTCATAGCCTTGCTCGATTAGCGCCCAGGCCTTCCTCTCTTCTTTCTGCTTGGCATCGATGAACTCTTCGATATCACCGTGCCAATCGCGCAGCGTATTCATCTTGGCCGCCCGCCGGGTCTTGCCGCCGGACTTCACCACATTGGCGACCTGATCGTATACTTTCAGGAAGCTGAGCGGACCACTCGGCCGGCCTCCGCCGCTCAGTTTTTCTTTGCTGGACCGGATGGGAGAGAGATCGGTGCCGGTGCCGGAACCGTATTTGAAGAGCATCGCCTCGCTGTAAGCCAGACGCATGATGTCTTCCATGTTGTCGTCGACGGACTGGATGAAACAGGCGCTGCCTTGCGGGTATTCGTATTGCGTGCCGGCGCGCTCGGCCTGACCCGTCTTGCGATTGTAAAACCAGTTGCCCTTGGCGGAACTTTTGCCGACGCCGTACTGATGATAAAGCCCGACGTTGAACCAGACCGGTGAATTGAATGCTCCATACTGGTTTACGCACAGCCAGGTCAGCTCGTCATAGAAGACTTCCCCCTCACTCTTGCTGAAATAGCCGTCCTGAACTCCCCAATCGGCAATGGTCCGGCAAACACGATGAATCAGTTGCCGCACGGAAGTTTCCCGCTCCGGCGTGTTCTGCTCACCATAAAAATACTTTGAAACGACGACTTTGGTCGCGAGCACCGACCATGATTTGGGCACCTCCACGTTCTCCTGTTTGAAGATGACCTTGCCGCTGTCGTCCGTGATCTCGGCGGTGCGTTTCTCCCATTCAATTTGGTCGAAGGGCTTTGTTTTTGGGTCACTGAAAACGCGCGGGACGTCCAGCGTTTTTGGGGAGCGGCTGGCTTTCCTGTGGGCGCCACGGACCACGGATACCGACGCGGGATGGTGGCGCTCGCCTGCTGTTGCAGAGAGCCGAACCTCGTTTCGCACGTCAATCATTTGGCTACCTTTCGTAACAAAAGTTAGATCTCACGGAGTTCAATATAGCCCGCGAGCAGAAGGGGAATAACGTCATCCCCTCCCTACTTAATAGGGCCAGCTCACCCGCAATTTCAATCTCAGACCCCATTTAGTAGGGAGCGGTGGCGACCTTAGCACTACATATTGGGGTGACAAGGAAAATTTTCAAAAAAGTTACTCCGACGTTATTCCCATCCAGAGTCGCTAAATAGAGCCACAAACGGAAGCAGTTCGGAGAGTTATCCGCAGGTGGGAATAAGCCTGATGGCTAATAAGATCGTGCTGTCCGCCGACGAGCTCTCCTGCGAGCGGAATGTGCTCGCACCGGCGCCACCGTTTTGGGTCGCGGCTTGGGCACCAAAATGATCGGGCAACCCTCATAGCCGAAAGCGCGTCTCAATTCAGTCATGAGATATTTCTTGTAAGGCTCCGCCAGAAGTTCATCGCGGTTCACGAAAAGCAGAAAAGTGGGCGGAGCCTCTTTTACCTGCGTAGCGTAAAAGAATTTCAGACGATGGCCGGAAGCACTGACAGGTTGCCGCCGCTCGACCGCATCGTGCAGCGTTCGATTCAGGACGGCTGTGGGAATCTTCTGCTGCAATTGGGCGGCGACATAGCGCACTGCCTCGAGCAGTCGGTCGAGATGAAAACCCGATTTCGCGGAAGTAAAAATCACCGGGGCATAATCCAGGAAGAACAGATGCTCCTGAACCCAATGGCCAAAGTCCGCGAGTGTCGTCAATCGTTTCGGTCCTGCCGCGCGCCTTTCTTTTTTGTTGCGTCGATGAATCTCTTCCTCGCGCGCTTTGCGCACGCTCGGTTCCACGAGGTCCCACTTGTTGACCACCACGATACAGGCCTTGCGTTCTGCAACGATTTTGTCCGCGATTTTTTTGTCCTGCTCGGTAATGCCAGCCTCGGCATCGAGCACCAGCATCGCGACATCGCAGCGCGCGATGGAATCCTCCGTGCGTTTGACGCTGAAGAATTCGATGGAGTCTCCGATTCGCCGCGTCTTCCTCACACCGGCCGTATCGATCAGGACATAGCATTGCCGCACACCGTCGGTCTCTACTTCGAAAGGCACATCGACCGCATCACGAGTCGTTCCGGGAACCGGTGTGACGATGACGCGTTCGGATTTGGTGAGCGCATTGATGATGGACGACTTGCCGACGTTGGGGCGGCCGACGATGGCCAATTTCAAAGTGCCGGATTCCGATTTCCTGGTTGCGGGTTGACCGTCCGTGATGCCGTAACTGAGGGCCGGCAGCAACGCCGCTGCCTCATTCATCAGCGGGTCGATGCCCTCGCCATGAATGGCGCTGACGGGAAAGATCCTGTCGAAGCCAAGTTCGGCGAATTCCACTACCGCCGGTTCCGCCTGATAGGTATCGACTTTGTTCACGGCCACCAAGACCGGTTTGCCGGAACGGCGCAAACGTTGAGCCACTTCTCGATCCAAAGGCACGACACCTTCCTGAACGTTGACCACGAGAATAACGATACTGGCAGCTTCGAGCGCGAGTTCAACCTGATCGAAAGCGGCCCTGGTGATGACATCCGGCGCCGTTTCTCCCCGCAGCAAACCGATTCCCCCGGTATCCATCAGAGTGAACGGCCGCCCGTTCCATTCCGCTTCAGCGCTGATGCGATCGCGGGTCACACCCGGTTCGTCGTGCACGATGGCAATCCGCCTGCCGGCAATTCGGTTGAACAACGCGGACTTCCCCACATTGGGGCGCCCCACAATGGCGATCACACTGGACATGCTTCAAACATGCTCGCAGAGCAGCGAACGGGAAAGCAAGAAGCTATGGATTGGGTTTTTGGCGGATCGTGAAATGCGGGGGCGATTAGCTTGCGCGGATAAGGCGCTTTGTCCAAAACAAGCGGTTGATTTCTTTTCTGCCAGTGGCGAAGCCAAACCGCGGGCTGCACATTTTCATATCTTCAAATCACGATATCTTGATTTGACTAAGATCGGTCGAAGTGCCATTCTTTGTCACGCGTCGTTTTAAGGTAGATAAGACATGAACAGTGCATTGAACCGAGCCGAGCACCTTGCGCGCTTGCTGCGCGAACGCATCGTTATCATCGACGGCGCCATGGGCACGACCATTCAGCAATACAAGCTGACCGAGGAGCAGTTTCGCGGCGATCGGTTTCGGGATTGGAAGGGCAAGGATCTCAAAGGCAACAACGAGCTGCTCAATCTCACACAACCTCGGATCATTGAAGAGATTCATCGCCGTTACTTCGAAGCGGGGGCCGACATCGCCGAGACCAACACGTTCAATGGACAGTTCATCTCGCTGGCCGATTACGGAATGCAATCCCTGGCCTACGAGCTGGCCCGCGCGGGAGCAGAATGCGCGCGCCGGGCTGCAGATGCAGTCATGGCCGCGCATGCAGGCCGGACTTGCTGGGTAGCCGGTGCGATCGGCCCGACAACGAAAACAGCCTCCATTTCCACCAACGTCGATGACGCGTCCGCGCGCGGAACGACCTGGGAGGAACTGGTTCGCGCTTACGGCGAGCAAACGCGTGCCTTGCTGGACGGTGGTGCAGACGTTCTGCTCGTCGAGACGATTTTCGACACGCTCAATGCCAAGGCTGCGTTCTTTGCCGTGATGCAGGTCCTCGATGAGCGCGGCCTGAAACCATTTTCTTATGCCGATGCGATCGCGCAGTTGTCAACGACTTCCGAATCGCCTACCGCCAATTCCCAATCGCAGATTCCTCTGATGGCTTCCGTTACGTTCATTCAAAAGGACGGCGACCGGGGTGTGACCGGACAAACCATCGACGCATTCTGGAATTCGATTTCGCACGTCCCTCTGTTGAGCGCAGGCCTGAATTGCGCGCTCGGTCCGGTGGAATTGCGGCCGCGAGTCGAGGAACTCTCGGCCGTCGCGCCAATCTACCTCAGCGCTTATCCCAACGCTGGTTTGCCAAATCCGTTGCTCCCGACCGGTTTTCCCGAAACGCCCGAAACGCTCGCACCGCAACTCCGCGAGTGGGCGGACGCGGGACTTTTGAACATGGTCGGCGGCTGCTGTGGCACGACGCCCGAACATATCGCGCAGATTGCAGCGACCATGCGAGGAGTCCCGCCGCGCAAAGTCCCGGTGGTGGAGCCTTACCTGCGTTTGAGCGGCACGGATGCCCTGACGCTCACGCCAACGACCAATTTCATCAACATCGGCGAGCGCGCGAATGTGACCGGCTCGCCAACGTTCGCGAAGCTCATCCTGGCGGAAAATTATGAAGAGGCCGTGAGCGTCGCGCGCCAACAGGTGGACAACGGCGCGCAAGTCATCGATGTGAACATGGACGAAGGGATGCTCGATGGTGCCGAGGCCATGACCCGGTTCCTGAACTACATCATGACCGAGCCGGGCATCGCCAAGGTACCGGTCATGATCGATAGCTCGAAGTGGAGCGTAATCGAGGCGGGACTGCGGTGCATTCAAGGCAAAGGCATCGTGAACTCGATCTCGCTCAAAGAAGGCGAGCCGAAGTTCCTTGAACAGGCCAGGCTCGTCCGCCGTTACGGCGCGGCCGTGGTCGTCATGGCGTTCGACGAGCGCGGTCAGGCCGACACGTTGGAGCGCAAGAGCGAAATCTGCAAACGCGCTTATGATCTGCTCACGCAAAAAGTGGGCTTTCCGCCGCAGGACATCATCTTCGATCCGAACATCCTCACCGTGGCGACCGGCATCGAAGAGCACAACAACTACGCGGTCAACTTCATCGAGGCGACGCGTTGGATTAAGCAGAATCTGCCGCGCGCCAAAGTCAGCGGAGGTGTGAGCAACATTTCCTTCAGCTTTCGCGGCAATAATGTCGTGCGCGAGGCGATGCACTCGGCGTTTCTTTATCATGCCATCAGGGCCGGACTCGACATGGGCATCGTCAATGCCGGCATGCTGGAGGTCTATGAGGAAATCCCCAAGGACCTGCTCGAACTGGTCGAAGACGTGTTGCTGAACCGGCGTCCCGATGCGACCGAACGGCTCGTCAAGTTTGCCGAATCGGTCAAACAGAAGGACAAGGCCGAAACGGTCGAAGACGAGTGGCGCAAAAGCACGGTCGAGGAACGTCTCAGCCACGCGCTCGTCAAGGGAATCGTCGATTACATCGAGCAGGACGTGGAGGAGGCGCGTCAGAAATACCCCAAGCCGCTCGCGGTCATTGAAGGTCCCTTGATGGCGGGCATGAACGTGGTTGGCGACCTTTTCGGTTCCGGCAAAATGTTTTTGCCTCAGGTGGTCAAGAGCGCTCGCGTTATGAAAAAGGCCGTTGCTCATCTGCTGCCGTTCATGGAGGCGGAGAAAAAGGCTTCCGGCAGGATTCAAGCCCAGGGACGCATCCTCATGGCTACGGTTAAGGGCGACGTGCACGACATCGGCAAGAACATCGTCGGCGTCGTGCTCGGCTGCAATAATTACGAAGTGATCGATCTTGGCGTGATGGTGCCATGCGAGAAAATCCTGGCGACGGCGCGGGAACAGCAGGTGGACATGATCGGCCTCAGTGGCCTCATCACACCCTCGTTGGACGAGATGGCCCACGTGGCGAAAGAGATGGAACGCGAAGGCTTCAAATTGCCCTTGCTCATCGGCGGCGCGACCACCAGCAAAGCGCACACGGCGGTCAAAATCGCTCCTGGATATTCGCAGCCGGTGATTCACGTTCTGGACGCCAGCCGTGCCGTGCCGGTCGTTGGGAGCCTCATCAGCGCCCAGCAGAAACCGGTGTTCGTGGAAACGATTCGTTCCGAATACGACCGCATTCGTGCTCAGCACGCCGGGCAGCAGGCGAAATTGATATCGCTTCAGGAAGCCCGCACCCGAGCGCCGAAGCCGAATTATGATGACTTGCCGAAGCCGGACTTCGCAGGCGTCCACGTTCTTGCAGCCGATGCGCCGCCAGGAATCACGCATCACCCATCACCCATCATCCTTACTGATCTCGTGCCCTTCATCGATTGGTCACCATTCTTTCACACGTGGGAATTGCGTGGACGGTATCCTGCCATTCTGAATCACGAAAGGCACGGCGAAGAAGCGCGCAAGCTCTTTGCGGATGCGCAGGAACTGCTGCAACGAATGGTCAGCCAAAACCTGATCGTACCGCGCGGTATTTATGGCCTCTTCCCCGCCAATCGCGTTGGCGACGACGTGGAGCTCTACACAGACGAGTCGCGCACGAATGTCCTCACGACATTCCATTTCCTGCGGCAACAGATAGAGAAGACCGGTTCTCCAAATTGGTGTTTGGCGGATTTCGTCGCGCCGAAGAGGAATGACGCATCACGCATCACCCATCACGATCACCTGGGCGCTTTTGCCGTCACGAGCGGTCATGGCGTGGATGAGCTTGTCAAAAAGTTCAAAGCGGACCACGACGACTACAACGCCATCATGGCCGAGGCACTGGCGGATCGATTGGCTGAGGCCTTTGCCGAGTATCTGCACAAGCGTGTCCGCCAGGAATGGGGTTACGGCAAAGGCGAGAAGCTTTCGCACGAAGAGTTGATTGACGAGAAGTATCGCGGTATTCGCCCGGCGGCCGGCTACCCGGCATGCCCGGATCATACGGAGAAAGGGATTCTTTGGGAGTTGCTTGAAGTCGAGCGCAATGCCGGCATCAAACTGACCGAGAACTACGCCATGTGGCCGGCTTCCAGCGTGAGCGGACTTTACTTCGCGCATCCTGAGTCAAAGTATTTCGCCGTCGGCAAACTCGGTCGCGATCAGGTGATCGATTACCATGTGCGCAAAGGCATGCCATTGGAAGAGGTGGAGAAATGGCTTGGGCCGTACCTCAATTACAATCCGGCTGAGCAGCAGTTCCCTGCCAATGCGCGCGTCGCGTGCGCGTGCGGCCTGCCCCACTGAGTTTGCCTTGGCAAGGCGCTGGCTCTTGACCTGCCAGGACCGCATCTTATCGATGCGCCGTCAGCGGGCCCATGCTTTCCTGTGAGATGATTTTCTTGTGTCCTCCCAGGCCGAACACGACAAGCCAGGCGTGCCAGCCTTCTTTGCTGCTCAGACCAGGAGGGTCATCACCGGCGGCCTTGTGAGCTTGGCGCTGGAGAATCGATTCGGGGGAACTCAATTCGACGCGGTCGGTCTCGCGTTTGAACGAAGCCACCGGGAGCAAGGAAAAATTGGGATTGGGCAAAATGTCCAGATGTGACGAGAGGCCGAGGCCCAACCGAAGCGAGTGCCACTGTTCATAGCGCTCGCGGCCGACGGTGACCGGCACCTCGATGCGTTGGCCGGCGCGCCATGCGGTCACCTTCAGGATCTGGCCGGGTTTGGCCGCGTCCACTCGCGCTCGAAAATCGCGCAGGTGTTTCACCGGCTCGTCATCAAGGGCCAGAATCAAGTCCGCAGTTTGCAGTCCCGCTTGCGCAGAAGGAGTATTGGTAAAAACCTGACGAAGGTAAACCGTCGCGCGTTCGTCCTTGGGCCGAAGCCCGGCGCCGGCCGGTTGAAAGTCGCCCCCAATCCAGCCGCGTTCGTGCACCGCTTTGGGTTTAGGTGAAGCTGCGCCCTCGGCCACAAAACCCAACAGCAGGGCGAGAACTGCGATTTGAAGTTTAGTTTTCATGTGTTTTGGAAGAGCGGACCGTTGTTTGACTTGAGAAGCGAATCAAGACGAAAACCGCGACACCGACGGCGACGTGCAGGAGCAACATCATAATCGAATGAGTATCCAGACGTGGAGGAAACCGGAAACCAACGACGACGTGCCGCTTCACGGCGCTGGCATCAAAGAAGCGAAAGGCCGCCGCTAACAGGCAACTGGCCCAAACCAGCCAGACCAAACGCCGACCGAGACCCTCTCGCCACACCCACCACGACAACACAATGAGAACAGTCGCGGTTCCCGCACAGTAGAGGGTCCACGCGATCAATACGCCGAACTGGACATAAGGCGCTCGTTTCCAGAAATCGAGTTCAGAAAGATGGGTAAGCTCCTCGACACCCCACATCGGCAGCGCCATCACCGCAAACACCACCACGAGGAGCAACGTGGGCAATATCGCCAACGCCAGCCAGCGATGCCGACCGAGCCATGTGTTGCGCCGCAATTGGGCGACGAAGGAACCGGCCAACAGAGCCGGATTGCCTATTGCGGCGTCCGCTTGAGCTCGGGCGGCCTCGGCATCCAGGCCTTGCTCCGATGCGGAAGCGTACGCGTCCTCCCAATGTTCGGCGACTTCGCGCAGGATTCGCTCCAGCCGTTGCTGTGGCAGTCCGTGCCGGTGCAACTGCTCGCGAAGTTTTGCAATGCAGGGCGGTTCACGCATGGGCGGCTCCCAGGATCATTTCAACCCCCTTGGCGACGCGCCGCCATTCTTCGGTCAGCCCCGCCAGGCGCTTCTTGCCTTTTGAGGTCAACCGGTAGTAAAGCCGGCTGCGGCCAGCAGCCTCTGCGCGCCGGCTTGAGACCAGTTTGGCGTCTTCGAGGTAATGCAGGTAAGGGTAAATGCAGCCTTCCCCAAAGCGGAAGGCATCCTCGGACCTGGCGCGGATGGACTGAACAAGTTCATAGCCGTACATTTCACGCTGTTCCAGCAGACTCAGGACGAGGAGTTCCGGCACGCCGTTGAGAAAACTGGGATTGCCGCGTGTCACGTGGCGAAGGATTACCTCATGCTGTGAGGCTTTGTCAACATCATACTGTGAGGTATAAATCGCAGCGGCGCCGAGGTAAACGACGACCAGCCCGGCACTCCGCAACGGTCGCGGGGCAGGACGGATCGGCCTTCCGAAGAATAGAACCGAATCGCCTCATTGGAATGGACGCTCTCCATGCTGGCGTTGAACGGCTTAGCGCAAAAAACCTGGCGCAAAAAGTTTAAGAAAAAACCGTTGACAGCCGCTTTGCTCCTCCATAATTTCACTCGTCAGTCAAAGGGCCGGAAAAACTAGAGAGCCATCAGCCCCTTGGAACTTTTAATAAGGCAATCCGGGGCTTATGGTATTTTGTCGTTTTTTTCGGGCGATCAGGGTGAGATGGAGTTCGGCTCGTGGCCCATGTAGCTCAGCCGGTAGAGCGCGTCCTTGGTAAGGACGAGGTCATCAGTTCAATCCTGATCATGGGCTCCAGGCTGTATGACGTTTTATTTGTGAATTGAGATAACTAACGAAAGCAGGAGATAGCATGGCTAAAGAACAGTTTCAACGAACTAAACCGCACGTCAATGTGGGGACAATCGGTCATGTGGACCATGGAAAATCGACCCTCACTGCGGCCATTGTGGAGGTGCAAGCCCGCAAGAATCTGGCGAAGAAAATCTCCTATGCGGAAATCACCAAAGGCGGCACGGTGCGTGATGAGACCAAAACCGTTACGATTGCGGTGTCGCATGTCGAGTACGAAAGTGACACGCGTCATTATGCGCACGTGGATTGTCCGGGCCACGCTGATTACGTGAAGAACATGATCACCGGCGCCGCGCAGATGGACGGCGCCATTTTGGTGGTCAGCGCTGCGGACGGTCCGATGCCGCAAACGCGGGAGCACATTCTGCTCGCCCGGCAGGTGGGTGTGCCGGCGATCGTGGTTTACCTGAACAAGATTGACCTGGTGGATGATCCGGAGTTGCTCGATTTGGTGGAAATGGAAATCCGGGATTTGCTGTCGAAGTATCAGTTCCCCGGTGACAAGACCCCGATCATTCGTGGGAGCGCCACAAAGGCCATGTCGGGAGATCCCGAAGGGGATAAGTCTATTCAGGAATTGCTGACCGCCATCGACTCATTTATTCCACTGCCGCCTCGGGAAGTGGACAAGCCTTTTCTGATGTGCATCGAGGATGTGTTTAACATCGAGGGTCGAGGAACAGTCGTGACCGGCCGTGTGGAGCGCGGCGAACTGCAACGCATGTCGGAAGTGGAAATCGTGGGGTTGAAAGAAACCCGCAAGACAGTGGCTACGGACATCGAGATGTTCCGCAAGCTGTTGGACAAGGCCAGCGCAGGCGACAATGTCGGTGTGTTGCTGCGCGGGACCAAGAAGGAAGAAGTGGAACGGGGCATGGTGCTGGCCAAGCCCGGCACGATCACGCCCCACACCAAATTCAAGGCCGAAGTCTATGTGCTTTCGAAGGAAGAAGGTGGCCGCCACACCCCATTCTTCAATAAGTACCGTCCGCAATTCTATTTCCGCACCAGTGACGTGACGGGCAACGTGACTCTGGCCCAGGGGGTGGAGATGGTAATGCCGGGTGACAATGTGTCTGTGGAAATCGAGTTGATTGCCCCTGTGGCTATGGAAAAGGGCCAGCGCTTCGCGATTCGCGAAGGCGGTCGTACCATTGGCGCGGGACGCATCAGTGAAGTTGTAAAGTAACAAAGCGAAACGATTCAGGAGCGCGGGGCAGTCTTCCGCCTCCTTTTAGTCTAAAAACCAAAACGAAACAGTGAACGTAGGGACTCGAACCCAAAACCGTCGGTTGGGGGTTCGAGTCCCTCTCGCCCTGCCAACCAGGCCAATGCCGGAGGGGTGGCAGAGTGGTCTATCGCGACGGTCTTGAAAACCGTTATGGCTTAACGGCCATCGGGGGTTCGAATCCCTCCCCCTCCGCCAAACTGATTGTGATTAAGATTAAGATTATGAAGGGAACACACGGAATTGTGGACGGGTTCCAGCAGGATTCTTAATCATAATCGTACTCGTAATCTTTAAGAATGATGAAAGACTATTTACCGACGGCGATCTGGGCGGCGATCATCGCCACCGCCTTCATCTTCTTGTGGCGAAAGGGTTATCTCGCGCGACTGGCGAACTTCGTTCAGGAGACCCGTGAGGAACTGAAGAAGTGCACTTGGCCCACCTGGGATGAACTCAAGGGCTCCACAGTGGTGGTAATGATCTCCATTGCTATACTTGGGGTCTTTACGATCATCGTGGATCAGGTTTTGTTCCAATTGGTGCGCTTCATTATTCGTAGCTAAGAGCATGCAAAGTCAGTGGTTCGTTATCCATACGCTGTCCGGCCAGGAACAAAAGGTCAAAGAGAGCATCGAGAAGCGTCTTAAGACCGAGGAAATGAACGATTTCATCACCGAGGTGCTGGTGCCCATGGAAAAAGTGGCTGAAGTGCGTGGCGGCAAAAAGACCGTTACCACCCGCAAACTGCATCCCGGCTACGTCTATATCAATATGGTATTGCTGGATGAAAACAAACGGGTGATTCCCAAGTCCTTTTACTTCATAAAGGAAACGCAGGGAGTCATCGGGTTTGTCGGGGGCGACCGGCCTCAGACAGCCTCAACCGAGGAGATGGAAGTTATCAAGGCGCAGATCTCGGAGTCTGAGGACCACGAGAAGCCCAAAGTTCATTTCGAGGTCGGCGAGACCGTGAAGATTAACGATGGCCCATTCCTGAATTTTAGCGGCGTGATCGAGGAAATCGAGCCGGAGCGGGGCAAGCTGAAAGTCACTGTGAATATTTTCGGGCGCAACACACCGGTGGAACTGGAGTACTGGCAGGTGGAGAAGGCGTGATTCCCGTTGAACGGTTAAAAACGTTAAATGGTTAAAATGATTAAGCGCATGAGAGCAGTTCAACGATCTAACGATTCAACCCTTTAAACGATTTAACCAAGCTCAAGACAATGGCAAAGAAAGTTACAGGACAGATCAAGTTGCAGATTCCGGGAGGTCAGGCCAATCCGGCGCCGCCGGTCGGGCCGGCCTTGGGTCAGCAGGGGGTGAACATCATGGGTTTCTGCAAGGAATTTAATGCCGCCACCAAAGATCAGGCCGGCATGGTGATCCCGGTGGTCATCACCGTTTATCAGGACAAGTCATTCACTTTCATCACAAAGTCGCCGCCTGCCGCCGTGCTGCTCAAAAAGGCCGCCGGCATCGCCACCGGGGCCGCGGCGCCGAACAAGGACAAAGTCGGCAAGGTCACCAAAAAGCAGGTGATGGACATCGTGAAAATAAAACTTAAAGACATGAATGCGACGAACGAAGAGGCTGCGTTCCGCATTGTTGCCGGCACTGCCCGCAGCATGGGCATTGAGGTCGTTGGGTAAATCAAGCGCGGGAGAGTCCTGTGGACGGACTCGTTTGAACCGCAATTCCAAACATGGCAAATAAACCAAGCAAACGTTATCGAAAAGCGCTGGAGTTGGTGGACGGAAAGAAATCCTATCCGCTCAAGTCCGCGGTCGAAATGTTGACGAAATTTCCCAAGGCAAAGTTCAACGAGACCATCGATCTGGCGTTCCGATTGGGCGTCGATCCCAAGCAATCCGACCAAATGGTCCGCGGGACGGTGCCCTTGCCCCACGGCAGTGGAAAGACCGTCAAGGTGCTGGTCTTTGCAAAGGCCGGGCCTTCTGCTGACGCCGCCAAGGCCGCTGGAGCCGAATACATTGGTTTCGACGACCTGATCAAGAAGTGCCAGGAAGGGTGGACCGATTTTGATGTGGCCATTGCCACACCGGACGCGATGTCCGAAGTCCGCAAGCTCGGCAAGGTCCTTGGCCCGCGAGGGTTGATGCCAAATCCCAAGACCGGAACGGTCACTGAAGACACCGCCAAGGCCGTAAGAGAAGTCAAAGCGGGGCGCGTGGAATTCAAGATCGACAAGGCAGGCAACGTTCACGTCCCGATTGGCAAAGCCTCTTTTACGGCGAATCAAATTGAGGAAAATGCCCGCGCTGTGATCGAGGCTGTGGACAAGGCGAAGCCCCACAGCTCAAAAGGCCATTACATGCTGACGTGCACGATCTCCACGACCATGAGCCCGGCGGTGCGAGTGGATTTGCGCGATCTCCACGTTCACATCTAACTTTACAACCAGACAACCATGCGCGCGGAAAAACAGAGCATCACCGACGAATACAAGGCCCGCCTGAACGCTTCGCCGTTCTTCATCGTCGTCGAATACAAAGGGCTGAAAGTCGGACCGATTACCGAACTGCGGAAGCGCCTGGCCAAAGCCGGCGCCGAAATGCACATCGTCAAGAACTCCATGTTCCGTCTCGCTGCCAAAGAGGCTGGCGTGGCCGATTTGAACGGGGCATTGACGGGACAGATTGCCGTTGTTACCGGGCAGCGCGATGTTTCGGTGACCGCGAAGGTCATCAAAACGTTTGCGGCGGAGTTCGAGAAACCCAAGGTCAAATTCGGTTATTTAAGCAATCAACGGCTGGAAACAGCGGAGATCATGACTCTGGCTGATTTGCCTTCGCTCGAAGTGTTGCGAGGCAGACTGCTGGGGCTGCTGAATACGCCGGCGACGCGGCTGGTGCAACTGTTGCAGACACCCGCCAGCCAATTGGCGAGAGTGCTTAAAGCCAAAGCAGAGAAAGGCTAGATGGTTAAAAGGTTAAAGCGTTAAATAGACAATTGGATAACGCGTTTAACCATTTAACCATTCAACGATTCAACGATTCAACGATTTAACGATTTAACAATGAAGCGAGTTTCCCACCCGTTTAAAGCCAACGGATAGGGACAAACAAAACAACAACAAAGTAAATCGTCGGTTCGCAGGCCGTAGAACTCAAAACATCCGTGGCCACGGATGACGACGAGACTGAAAGGCAACATGGCTGAGTTAGCAACAATCGTAGATCAACTAAGCAAACTGACAGTGGTGGAAACCGCTGAACTGGTTAAGAAACTGGAAGAAGCCTGGGGTGTGACCGCGGCCGCGCCGGTGGCGGTGGCTGCCGCTCCTGCTGCGGCAGGCGGAGCGGCTGCTCCGGCTGCCGAAGCGCAGACGACCTTCGACGTGATTCTGGCGTCGTTGCCGGCGGACAAAAAGATCGCCGTCATCAAGGCCGTGCGCGAAGTGAAGGCAGGTTTGGGTTTGGCCGAAGCCAAGGCGCTGGTGGAAGGCGCGCCCAGACCGGTGCTGGAGGGCGCCAACAAGGCTGACGCCGAAGCTGCCAAGAAGAAGCTTGAGGAAGCCGGTGCGAAAGTTGAATTGAAATAGGAATGAACTATTTGGGCGGCGGACTTGCTTCGCCGCCCAGGCATCCATATAATACGCATACGTTTTAGTTACGGAACCAGCAAAAGGTTGAGAAACCGGCAAGTTTCCCGGTGAAACGGGGCACTTGCCTTGTGTCGTTAAGCGAAACCAACGGTCCGGCGAGTGGCCGGCCAATTCAGGAACCAAGAAAATGCCATCGCGAGCCTCAGAACGAATCAATTTCGGTAAGATCAAGGAAATTATCGCCCCGCCGAATCTGATCGAACTGCAGACCAACTCTTACGCGGAATTCCTGCAACTGGATGTTGCGCCGAGCCGCCGCAAAAACGTGGGTCTGCAAGCTGTCTTCAAGGAAGTCTTTCCCATCGAAAGCTACGATGGCAAGTGTGTGCTCGATTTTCACAGCTATGACATCGGCGAGCCCAAACAGGATTGGCTCGAATGCCTGCGTGAAGGAATCACTTTTGGGGCCCCGCTCTATGTCACCTTCCTGCTCAAGGAAGAAAAGGGCACCAAGGAAGAGAAAGTCTTCATGGGCGAACTGCCCCTCATGACCCCGCAAGGCACGTTTGTCATTAACGGCGCCGAACGCGTCATCGTCAGCCAGTTGCACCGCTCACCGGGCCTGGCTTTTGAAGCCACCCATCATCCAAACGGCAAACTGCTCCACTCCTTTCGCATCATCCCGGATCGGGGTTCGTGGTACGAAGCGCAGTTCGACACCAGCGATTTGCTCTACGTCTATCTGGATCGCAAGAAGCGCCGGCGCAAATTCCTCACCACGACTTTTTTCCGCGCCCTGACCTTCCTGGATGAGGGCAAGAACAAAGGGTCTGGCTCCGACGCGGATATCCTGGAGATGTTTTACGAAATCGAGGAACTGACCGTCCGCGAGGCGGAAAAGCTTGAGGACATTCAGAACAAAGTTCTGATCGAAGATGCGATCGATCCGGACAAGGGAATCGTTGTGGCTCGCGCCTTCGAACCCCTCTCCAAGGCAGTGGTAAAGCAAATTGCCGAGCTGGGCGTCAACAAGATCAAGGTTGTCGATACGACGGTGGACGACGGGATCGTCATCAAATGCATGAAGAAGGATCCCACCAAGAACGAAGAAGAGGCGCTGAAGGATATCTATCGGCGCCTGCGTCCGGGCGATCCGCCGACCGCCGCCAACGCGCGTGCTTTGATCAAACGCCTGTTCTTTGACCCGAAGCGTTATGATTTGGGCCGGGTCGGGCGTTATAAGATCAACCAGAAGCTTGGCATCAAGGACGAGACGGTTTCACGCATCCTGACCAAGGAAGACCTGGTGGCGGCGACGAAATACCTGCTGCGCCTCAAGAAGGGTGAAGGCAGCCTGGACGACATCGATCATTTGGGCAGCCGCCGCATTCGCACCGTGGGCGAATTGCTCGCCAACCAGTGCCGCGTCGGATTAGCCCGCACGGAACGGCTCGTGAAGGAACGCATGACCCTCTTCGATCAGGGACTGGAGACGATGACGCCGCAGAAACTGATCAATCCGAAAGCCCTTTCGGCGGTGATCCGCGACTTCTTCGGGCGGAGCCAGCTTTCCCAGTTCATGGACCAGATTAATCCGCTGGCAGAGCTGACCCACAAGCGCCGTCTGTCCGCGTTGGGGCCGGGTGGTTTGTCCCGCGACCGTGCCGGGTTCGAAGTGCGAGACGTTCATCCCTCGCACTATGGCCGCATTTGTCCGGTGGAAACACCGGAAGGTCCGAACATCGGCTTGATTGCCTCGCTGGCCACCTTTGCGCGGGTGAACGATTTCGGGTTTTTGGAAACGCCTTACCGCAAAGTGGAAAAGGGTCGCGTCACCCATCACATCGATTACCTCACGGCCGATCGTGAAGAGCAATTCATTGTCGCACAGGCCAATGCGCCGGTCGATGACAAGGGACATTTCACC
>Ga0208454_1000577_pt1 | contig 20202 bp, 18 predicted proteins | sample EasRivMeERMZT100_FD_187530 | JGI IMG/M metagenome (GOLD analysis project Ga0208454, IMG submission 187530) | Soil microbial communities from meander-bound floodplain in the East River, Colorado, USA - East River MetaG ERMZT100 (SPAdes) (version 2) | ecosystem: Environmental > Terrestrial > Soil...
CGGGCAGGAGCACGGACCAAGCCGCCGCCTGCGCACCGAGCGCCGCGGGCACGACGTCCCACGCCGTGCCGAGCCAAGCCGCTTGAAAAGTCAGCACGTTCATCGCGACCCGGGCGCCGCTCACGCCGCGCCACGCTTCGTAAACAGATAGTGGCTCACGTACCACACCTGGCCGTCGGCGAAGCCGAAAAGCTCAGCGCACGCCATGAAGAACATCCGCCAGCGTTGCCGCCACTGCTCGGCGTTCTCGGGACCGTAGGTGGCGGCAAGAATCGGCCGCACGAGCGCTTCGCGTGCGTCGAAGTTCGCGAGCCATGCGTCCGCGGTTCGTCGGTAATGCGTGCCACTCCAGCGCCAGCGCCGCGTGAGCTCGAGATGGCGCTGGAAACGCAGCGGCAGATCGTCGCTCGGCATCATGCCGCCAGAGAAAAAATACCGGCTCATCCAGTCCGACGGCCCGGCATCGACGAACTCATACGGCGTGCTGCGGTGGCAGAAAATGTGCATGAAAAACTTACCGGAAGGCTCAAGCCAGCTCGCGACGCGCTCGAATAGCACCTGCCAGTTCCGCATGTGCTCGAACATCTCGACGCAGACCACGCGATCGAAGCGCTCGCCCGGCGTGAAGGTGTTCATGTCGGCGACGACGACCCGCACGTTGGAGAGACCGCGCGCGTTCGCCGCAGCAGTGATGTACTCGCGTTGCGGGCGCGAGTTCGTGACGGCGACGATCTCGGCATGCGGATGGAGCCGGGCCATGTAGAGCGTCAGCGAGCCCCAACCGCAGCCGAGCTCGAGGATGCGTTGGCTGTCGCCGAGCTCGGCCCGAGCGCAGGTCGCTTCGAGCGCGGCCGCCTCCGCCTCGGCCAGCGTCGTGACGCCGGCCGGCCAGTAGCATGAGCTGTACTTCCGGTGGGGACCGAGCGCGGCGGCCAAGAGCTCGGGCGGCAGCTCGTAGTGTTGCTCGTTCGCGAGGTGCGGCAGGGGCGCCACGGGCGCCGTGCGCATCCCCTCGACGAACGCCTCGAGACTGTCCGCCGCGCGCTCGCAATCGGCGGGCGCGAGCTCAGTGAGCCGCTGCCGAACGAGCCGGCGGATGCCGAAGCGGACCGCGGCGTCGGGCGCGGCGCCCCTCTCGGCCCAATCGACCATGCGCTTTGCGGCACTCATGGACGATACCGAGAGGACGGCCGCCCGGCGGGGGTTACGAATGACGGATTGGCTTGCACTTGCGACTCCGCGAGCTTCTACACGGACCAGTTCGTCGCCGGACCGCGCGCGGATTCACCGGCGAGCGCAGCGCCTGCGGCGCGCAGCCCCTCGCCGGGCGGGTGAATCCATTACCGGCGCCCGCACGAACTGGCCCGTGTCCACAACTACTTCCGCGGAGAACGCAACCCATGAGACCGATCGCCTTGACAGCGTTACTGGCGTCCACGCTGCTGCTCGCAGCGTGCGACAACGACAACGACAACGACATCGCACCGCCGGCTGCCGAGCCGACGGCGAAAGTCCGTGTCATTCACGCATCACCGGATGCCCCCAACGTGAACGTCGTTGCAGGCACGGCGAATCTCGCGACGAACCTTGCGTTCAAGGAGGCGACTCCGTTCCAGACGGTTGCCGCCGGCACGGTAAGCGTCAGGGTCAATGCGATCGTCCCCGGCGGGATGCCGACCGTCATCGGTCCCGTGAACCTCACGCTCGAACGCGACACGAACTACAGCGTGATCGCAGTCGGCGACGTGGCGGCCATTCAGCCGCTCGTGATCGCCGACGCCAGCAGCGCTCCCGCGGCCGGCAACGTTCGCGTGCGTGTCGTGCACGCGGCGCCGAACGCCCCGGCCGTCGACGTTTACGTGACGGCGCCGACGGCATTGCTTCCGCAGTCGGTGGCGATCGGCCCACTGGCGTTTGGCCAACAGGCGACCCCCATCTCCGCGCCCGCCGGCGATTATCGGGTTCGCGTGACGCCAGCCGGCAACCCGAACACCGTGGTGTTCGATTCGGGCACGATCGCGCTGGCGAGCGGTACCGACCTGCTGGCCGTCGCCGTTCAGAACACCGGCCCGGGTGGCGCGCCGGTCAGTCTCGTCGCCTCGACGGGGACGAGCAGTTTCGAGATTCGTGACTCGGCGACACCGGCGCAACTGCGCGTCATTCACGCCTCCCCCGACGCACCCGCCGTGGACGTGATCGTCAACGACAATTTCGGCGCGCCGGTTCTCGAGGACGTGCCGTTCCCGGCAGTCAGCGGCTACCTGACGGTGCCGCCGGGTGCCTATAACGTCAAGGTGACGGCCGCGAATAACCCCGGCGCCATCGTGATCGACGCCAACGTGAGCCTCGAGGCTGGCAAGTATTACTCTGTGTATGCCACGGGGCCGCTCGCGTCGATCGCGCCTTACGTGCTCGTCGACGACAACCGCTCCGTCGCCACGGCTGCGAAGGTTCGCATCGTGCACACGGCGCCGAGCGCCGGTCGCGTCGACATCTACGTGACGGCCCCCGGTGCGGGCATCGCGACGGCCACGCCTGCTTTCACCAACGTGCCGCTTCGGGCCGAAACCGGCTACGTCAATCTAGCCGGCGGTAGCTACGATGTGACCGTGACACCGACGGCCACGAAGACTCCAGCGATCGGTCCCGCGACGATCACGATCGCCGACGGCAGTGTCTACACCGCGGCGGCGCGCGACGCCGTGGGCGGCGGCTCGCCGTTCGGGCTTATCCTGCTCGACAGCTTCGTCCAGTAGCCGCAGCGGCGCGCCTCCGGGAGCACCTCCCGGCGGGCGCGCCCCGTGCGGTCGATAACCGTCGCGATGACGCACCCGGTCGACGACGAGCGGCGTGCTCTAAGCCAACGCTCGCGCGTGCCGGCGAAGCCGGCGAAGATGATCCGGAGGGGAAGGAGGTAGCATGAGGTGGGCGACTACGACCGCATTGTTCCTGCTCGCGACCGCGGCGCTCGCGCAGCGTCCGACCGATCCCAAGTTGATCTGCCGCAGAGCGCGCCGGCGCTCCGCTACACGTTGGCGCCGCAAATTTTGACGCTGCCCGCCGGAATCCGGCTGGGAGTGTCGGCGACCGTCGCGTTCGGCAAGAAACGTGCCGTGCGACGTCGACATCGCCTCGGACTCAGAGCTGCTCCACGGCCGCAGGGTCGATGAGCTCGGGAGGCGCGCGGCTGAACAGGACGCGCAGGCCGAGCCCGAGGATCTCGGAGGTGCTGAGCGCGTTGCGTTCCCGCATGACGCGAACGAACAGCGCCGGGTCATCGGTGATGACATTGTCCACGCCGCGCTCGATCATTCGCAGCATCACTTCCGGCTTGTTGACCGTCCAGACATGCACTTCCTTGCCCGCGGCATGCGCGCGGCGCACGAGCGCCCGCGTAGCTTTCGCCGAGCTCAGGCTCAGGAAGTCCGCCTCCGTGCGTACGACGTCGCCGACGGCTGCTGTCACGATATGGCCCGTGCGCAGCGTCGGCTCGATGCTTTCGACTTGCTGGAGCGCGGCGTAATCGAGCGAAGTGATCACGACTTGGTCTAGAAAATCCTCGCGCCGCAGCAGAGCGATCACCGCCGGAGCTAACTCGGCGTCGGGCACGTTGTACTTGAGCTCGATATTGAGCTTCATCCTGCCGCGTACGAGCGCGATCACCTCTGCGAGCGTCGGCGCTCGCTCGCCGGCGAAGGCCGCGTCGTACTTGCGCCCGATGTCGATCGTGGCGAGATCGTCTACGGTGAGCTCGCGGAGCTTGCGCGGGTCGCCGCCCACGCGCATGAAGTCGCCGTCGTGTAGCACGATGATCTGGCCGTCGCGCGAGTGTTGCACGTCGAGCTCGGCGTAAGTCGCTCCCGCTTCCATGGCCGCGCGAAAGGCCGCCATGGTGTTTTCAGGGGCATGAATCGAGGCGCCGCGATGCGCGGTGACTGCCGTGGTGGCTGTCAAGTCGAGCCGCGAGATCACGAGCCCACCGGCCGCGAGCGCGAGCGCGAACAACACCAGCAAGGCCACAATGGCAGGACGCGCGACGCGCCGCGCGGTTTCCTGACCGAGTGCGACGGTCCCCGGCACCTGCCAGCGGCCCGGGTCGCGCTGCTCGGCGTACATTCGCGTCACCAGGAACTGATGACCGGCGATGTGCACTCCGCTGTAGAGAAATCCGCCGACGACCGCCACCGTGGCATACAACGCCACCAACGGCAGCACGCGCTGAATCTCGATACCCGCCCATACGAGTCCGGCGTCGGAGACGTACCGGCAGGCCCAAGTCGCCACGACCATGGTCACCGTCAGCAGCAGCCACCACAGCACCAACGGTGTCGCCAGCGTCGCGACGCGGCCCTTGGTCATTTGCATGCTGCTGGCGAGTGCCTGCGCCGGTGGCACCGCGTCGAATACCAATATCGGCACTGCGTATAGCCAGCGCGTCAGCTGCCATGCCGCGAGCAGCGCGTAGCCGAGCGCCAACACCGCGACGATCAGCTTGGCGAGTCGCCACTCGGCGGGGTTCTCCGCCAGGTAATAGTTGATGTCGCGTCCGGCGAGCATCGTGAGCCACACGACTCCGGCCGCCGCGAGGAATGGCAGGAGCAACACCACGAGCCGCAAGAAGATGCGCGTCGACAACCGAATCAATTGCGGCAGCCGGCGCAGCGCGAACGCGACCGTCGAGAGGACGGTGACCGGGCGTCGCGCGATCGCGTGCCCCGCGATCCAGCTCTGGCCGGCGAGCTCCGCGAGCACCAAGCCCGCGGTGAGTGCCGCGACCACGAGCACGAATACGCCGCCGCTCGGTGACAGCACGAAAGAGGCGATGTCGAAATTGCTGATCACCGGTTCGCCCGCAGCGAGCACGATGCGCTTGGCGAGCCAGCTAACGATCGGCGTGAAGATCGCGAGCCCGAGCAATTGCATGAGGAGATGAAAGGCAAGCGACTCGCGCCAGCGCGCGCGCAGATCCGCCCCTGTTCGTGAGGCAAGTTCCTTCATGCTTCGAGTATAGGTCGATTGAGCATAATGCGGCGAGCACCGTTCGGGCGCACGTCTCGTGTATGCTTTGCGGCGATTTGTAACTGCTCACTAAGAGGCAGGTCATGTCCGCATCGACGCAGCGCGCTCCGCGCGCGACCTCCTATCGTCTCGCCATTCTCTTCGCGTTATCGACGGCGCTCGTGGCCGGCTGCGGCGGCGGAGGCGGGGGTGGAGGCGGCGGCGGACCCCCGGCTCCCGCGGCCTCGGTCACCATCAGTCCGACATCGCTGTCGTTCGCGGCCTTCGCCAACGATGCCGGCAGCGAGGTCAGGAACGTGACGATCTCCTGGACCGGCGCGAACGTGGCCGGCTACGCCGTCGGCACGCTGGCCGGTGTACCCGCGCTGCCGGGCTGGGTCGCGGTCACGGCTGCGCAGGTCACCGCGAACCCGTCCACGATCGCCGTCCGGCGCACCTCGACGCTGGGGCTCGCTCCGGGTCGGTACACGACGACGCTGCGGATCGTCACGGGCGACACGAATCTGAACCCCATCAGTCAGGTGGATCTGCCAATATCGCTCGACGTGCTGCCGGCTCCGACCGTCGCGCCAGCGAACCTGTCGATGTCGTGGGTCGAGTCCGAGCAACCCGCGTCGCGACAGCTTACGGTGACGCGCGACAGCGGCGCGCAGTTCGTCTCCGCTTCCGCGACCGCGAGCTGGCTAACCGTCTCGGCCACCGGCGACACGCTCACCGTGAGCGCGACGCCGAACGCGAGCAGCGTGCCCCCTGGCACCGTGATGGCCAGCGTGCTCGTCACCTACTCGGCGAGCGGCGGGGCGCAGAAGACGGTCGAGGTGCCGGTGGCCGCGACCGTGACCCGGGCACTGGCCGCGCCTGCGCAGCTCGCGTATGAAGTGAACGCCTCGACGCAGCTGATCGATTTGTTGGGTCGCACCGCGACGATCACGACGGCGACGCAAGCAGCCGTGCAGTTCAGCGCTGCGACCAATGCCGCGTGGATCAATGCGAACGGCGCGAGCATGAGCACCGGGGCGACGAACAATCTCGCGTTGCAGCTGCAAGGCGCCGCGATCTCGCAGCTGGCCAACGGCCTGCATACGGCGACGCTCACGCTCACACCGTCCACACCGAACATTGCGCCGCTGCAGATTCCCGTGACGCTCGATCTGCGGCTGCCCGAGGTGCATTTCGTCGCGCCGGTCGCATTCACCGACACGGACACGGCCGACTACGTGATCATTCGTGGCGATGGGCTCGATGATCCGAACATCGATCTGCGCATCGACGGCGTGCCCGCCGCCGGGGCGACGATCGTCAACGACACGGAGATACGGCTCGTGCCCGGCGACCGCGCGGCGGGCAACTACGCGGTCACGGTGTCGAACCTGCTCGGCTTCACGCGCGACTCCGGTACGTTACGGGTCGCGGATCCTCCCGCGTATGTCGACGACTCGCTCGACGCCGCGATCGGCCTGGTGGGTCGCGTCGTCTCGAGCCCGATCAGCAACGCGGTCTTCGTTCACCAGTGCTACTTCTGCTCGGCGCCGCCGACTGGCCCGTTCTCGACGATTCATAAGTTCACGTTCGCCGCCGGCGCCTGGACGCGGACGGAGCACGCGTACAACCTGCTCGTCGACTTCGCCCTTAGCCCGGACGAGTCGGTGCTGCTCGTGCTCGTCGGGGGCGGCTTGGTGGACGGCCAGCTGCTGCTCGTCGATCCCGTTTCGATGACCACGGTCGACACCTACGCCGTTCCGTCCTTCGCGGGCGGCCTCTCGCGCCAGCTCGCGGTCGCGAACGACGGCCTCGTGTTCATCAGCGATTCACCGCGCGCGTTTTCCCTGCGCTCGCGGACGTTCGTGTATCCGCCGGGCGGCTACGAGGTGGGGCGCGGCCCGATCGCAAGCCGCGACGGCAGCCGCGTGCTGTTCGCGTTCAACGGTGAGAACCGGGACGTGCCGTTCAAGTTCTACGAGGCGGCGACCGGCAGGATAGCGACCTTGGCGCCGGCCGGCCGCGATCCGCTCGCGAGCTACGACCGGCACGCGACGACGGCGTTCGCAACGAGCGATAGCGCTCGCGGTCAGGTTCTCGGTTCGAATTTTGTGGTTCGCGGCACTCTCGCGGTTTGGTCCGGCGAGATCTCGCCCGATGGCGCGCGGCTCTATACACCCGACTTCGACGTCGGCGGCGCGCGCGTGTTCGATATCTCGGGCGCCATCTTTGTCGAGAGCACGGCCATCACCATACCCGATGCGGCGAACAAGCCCGCGCGCCTCGGCCTCGACCCGAGCGGGCGCGCTCTGTTCTATGTGATGGAGAACAAGTTCGTCGTGCGAGCGCTGCCGTAGTCGATCGAGACCGCCTCGCGCCTTGTGTCCCTCCGCAGGTCGGCGATAATCGTGCAGATTGCTGGCTGCCGCGCTGCGCGCGGATATAGCGTTCGTTCAGGGGGGATTTCGATGCGAACTATCGGGTGGGTGGCGATTGGGTGCGTCCTGCTGTTTGCAGGTAACGGTACCGCGCTTGCCGCGGATTGCGATCGCGCGTGTCTCGAAGGATTCATCGATCGCTACCTCGATGCCGTGATCGCGAACCAACCCACTGCGGTGCCGCTGGCACCAGGAGTGCGCTTTACCGAAGACGGCCAAGAGCTCGTGGTCGGCGACGGCCTTTGGAACACCATGCGCGCCAAGGGGCGCTATCGATTGTTCGTCAGCGATGTGCCGGCCGGGCAAGTCGCGTTCTTCGGCTCGATCGAAGAAGACCACCGCGATCCGAACCAGGGCACACCGGCGCTGATCGCACTGCGCCTCAAGGTTCGCGACTCGCAGATCAGAGAGATCGAGCAGCTCGTGATCCGCGATGAAAACGCCGGCAAGCGCGTCGACGCGCTTGGCGCGCCGCATCCGGTCTATCTGCAGACGATCGCGGCCAACGAACGAATGTCGCGGGCCGACCTGATTGCGACCGCGAACAAGTACTTTTCCGGCATGCAGCAGAACGACGGCAAAGGCGACTATCCGTTCACGGCCGACTGCGATCGGCTCGAGAACGGAAATCGGGCGACCAACGTCCCGACGCCGGCGGGAGAGACGCGGCCCGATCCAAGGACGGCCGGCAACTACTCCGGCCAGTGGAGCTGCCTCGAGCAGTTCCAATCCGGATTGCTGCACTTCGTGAATCGGATCCGCGACCGGCGGTTCGTCGCCGTGGACGAGGAACGCGGCATCGTCTTCGCGTTCGGTTTCTTCGATCACTCGGGTGGAGTGACGCGCACCTTCGACCTTCCCGACGGACGCACCGTCACGGCGGGACCTGTGCAGCCGTGGACCTGGCAGATGGGCGAGCTCTTCAAGGTCGAGAAAGGCAAGATCCGCAGGATCGAGGCATTACTGCATCGCAGCGCTTACGGCATGAACTCCGGTTGGAGCACCTTTACTCAAGGCATGTCGGACGCGGCCCGCGACGTCACGATGGAGTGATGCGTTGGACGATCTGCAACGGCCGGGAGTGGCCGCGAACTGACGGCAGTACCGCGGAGTCACGCGCTGCTCCAGGCGCGAAATCAGCTCGACGGCGGGATTCCCATCCTGTCGTGCTTGAGGAAGTACTTGCGAGCGGCCGCTACGAGCTCGTTCTCGCTCGGATGGTCCGCCACTTCGTAACCAACAATGCGGGCCGCGGTGTGCGGCCGGTGTTTGTCGGCGTAGTGACGAAAGTCGGCGAGCGCAATGTGCGGGCCGGTCACCAGCACCTCGGCGATGCCTTCGAGCGCAGCGCAGACCTCGCCGAAGAACTCGTGCTCAGTCCGCACGGTGCTGCCATGTTGTCTGGTGTAGTGGGTGTGGGTCCGGATCTTCTTCGCCTGCATGTGTGCGGCGTCGAACTGCAGCACTTGGGCGGATTGATGACCCGTCCAAACCACGGCGTGGGAATGGCTCATGTTTAGTTTCCTCCGGTTGCTTGTCAACGCGGGCCGCGTTCCGCCAGCTCGAGCAGCATGTTGTTCGGATCCTTGACGATCGCGATCTTGAGCCCCGGCGCTACCTGCACCGGCGCGCCGCCCGTCGTGACGATCGGCACGCCGGCGGCTTTGAGCTTTGCCGTAAGCTGGGTCACGTCGCGAACGATGAGCTGCAGCACCGTCGTGCCCGGATCCTGCGTGCGGCCCGAGAGTTCCTTGCGCTCGATGTTCTTGAACTCGATCAGCGTGAACGGCACGGTCGTGCCGGGAATTCGCGCCGTGCTCTGTTTGAAGCTCGCGCCCGGTGCACCCGCGGTCGACGCCATGTCCTCGTTATCGTTGAACGCCGTGCCGAGCTTCATGTCGAAGCCGAACAGCTCGCTGTAGAACTTCACGCTCGCTTCGCTGTCGCGCACGGTCGCTTCGAATGCGCTACCGGCAACTACATTGCCGGGCGGCGCGTCAGCGGGCAGGTTCGTTGCCGCTAGCATCTCGACGACGAAGCCGTCGGGGTCTTGCACGAACACGGCGTGCAACACGCCGTTCGGCGTTGTGATCGTGGTGGGCTTGCCGCCCACCGTGAGCACTTTGACGCCCGGATACTTCGCGACTTTTGGGAACAGCGTGTCGAGGTTGCGGACTCGCAGCGCGAGACTCGCCGCACCGGGGTCGTAGAAACGCGGGTTCTGCGCCGTGCGTTGAATGTTTTTGTACTCGATCAGCTCGACGCCGAGTGCCAGGCCCGGTACCTTGAGCACCGCGACACGCGACTGACCGCCTTCGGTTTGGCCGAACTGCGCAACCGCCTCGTTCGGCGCGAACGGAATCGTGGCGCTCACCGTGAGACCGAGCACGTCGCGGTAGAAGCCGAGCGACTTGTCGAGATCGGCGACGATGTGCGCGAAGTTGCCGACGCCAACTACGTCGGTGGCCGGGGCAGGCTGTGGCGCCTGGGCGCGCAGCGGTGCGGCGATCGCAAGCGCGACGGAGACGGCGGCCAAGTGCCAGCAGCGAAGCGCTACTGAAGCGGCCGCGCGGCGTCCTGCGAGTCGAGACATGAGGGTTTCCCTTGGTTTAGTTGTTCGTTGTTCGATGGCGACAATGCGCTGCGTGTCGCAGCCGGCGCAATCGGGTACTCCGACGTCTATTCCTTGTCCTTGAACCGCATACGCTGCACCCCGGTCACTGGATCCGCGAACTCGCGATTGTCCTCGCAGACGTATTCGTACATCTTGTAACCGGGTTTGCGTTGATACGTCCACGTCCGGGTCCACGGGCCCGATAGATAATGGACGGGCGAAGGCGCGTCGCACGTCACGCCGGGATAAGTGTTCTCGCGCCACGTTCCGCCGACGCTTTCCGCTTTCTCGAGAATGATGAAATCGTCGATGCCTTGCTTGCGCAGCTGGATGCCCATGCAGATGCCGGACATGCCCGCGCCGAGAATCACCACGCGAACGGATGCGGGCGTTGGGGCGGCTGCTGTCGGTTCGGGAGTCGCTGACATCGCGTTCAAGCCTCGGGTGGTTTCCATCGCCGACGCAAGTTAGCGGACCGACCGTGCGGAGTCACGCGGCGTACAGACGCCCTGTTGAAGTCGCGAGAAAGCCCTCCAGCGGAATCTCCTCCTGTTTGAGGAACCCCTGCTGCGGCAACGTGCCGTCGCGCACCATCCGGATCACCGACACCACCGAGGCCGACGTCGTCCACGCGATCGCGGTCTGTTCAGAGCCGGCCACCGTGATCGGGCGATAGGCGCGCACGAACTCGCGCCGCTGCAGCCGTCCGTCGAGCGTGCCTTCCGACGAAACGTGGATGTAGACGACGTCGTTGTTCACCGGAGGTTTCGCGTTGGTGAGGATTTCACCGGCGAGGTCTCTGCGTTCGCGCATCAGCAGTTCGTGGAAGAAGAAGTTCATCAGGCGCATGTGGCCGGGATAGCGCATCGACTTGTAGTCCACGTTCGCGACCTTGCCGTGGAACGTCTCGCAGATGGTGCCGAGCCCGCCCGACGTGGTGAACGCTTCGAGCATCACGCCTTCGACATACACCGTCTCGATCCACTCCATCGACGACACCATTTTGCGCACGCCGTCTTCGATCACTTCGCAGTCGTTCAGGTATTCGTTGACGACGCCTTCCGGCGACCAGTTGAACGCGTAGCCCATCAAACCGGTGGGATTCTGCGGCAGCGCCCCGACACGCAAACGCAGCGACCGGCATTTCTCGAACGCGGCCACCTGTGCGGCGCCTACGATGCCGACGAAGCCGGGCGCCAGCCCGCATTGCGGCGCCATCAGTCCGCGCGAGGTCTTGCTCAGATCGATGATCGTCTTCGTCGTGGGCACGTCTTCGGTGAGATCGAAGTAATGCATACCGCGCGCGTGAGCGGCGGATGCGATGCGCGCGTTCAACCGGTAAGGCAGGCACGACAAGACGGCGTCGAAGCCGGTCGTCGGCGCGCGGATGCCGTCGTCCGATGCGAGGTCGACGCTGCGTACGGCGAACGGCAACGGGTCCTGCGGCGCGCGGCTGTCGAACCCGGTCACGTCGAGGCCGCTCTCGTGCAACAGCTTCGCGGCGAGCGTCCCCACTTTGCCGAGACCCAGCACGGCAATCTTGTGCAGCGACATGGCCGAGACTCCTTCAGATTTCGAACTTGATGCCTTGCGCGAGCGGCAGCGCGCGCGAGTAGTTGACGGTATTCGTCTGCCGCCGCATGTACGCTCTCCACGCGTCGGAACCGGACTCGCGGCCGCCGCCGGTGTCTTTCTCGCCGCCGAACGCGCCGCCGATTTCCGCACCCGACGGCCCGATGTTGACGTTCGCGATGCCGCAGTCGGAGCCGTTCGCAGACAGAAACGTTTCGGCTTCGCGAACGTCGGTGGTGAAGATGCACGACGACAGGCCCTGCGGCACGTCGTTGTGCATTTCGATCGCGCGATCGAGCGCGTGGTACTTCATCACGTAAAGGATCGGCGCAAACGTCTCTTCACGAACGATCTCGGTCTGCGACGGCATCTCGACGATGGCGGGCCTCACGTAGTACGCGTTCATGTGCGTATCCAGAATGCGCTCCCCGCCGGTGACCACGCCGCCTTGATTGCGCGCGGTCGCCAGAGCCTGCTGCATCCGCTCGAACGCGGCGGCGTCGATCAACGGTCCCACCAGTGTCTGCGCGTTGACTGGGTCGCCGATGGCGAGGCGCTGATAGGTGTTCTTCAGGCGCGGGATCAGCGATGCGTAGATGTCGTCGTGGACGATCAGCCTGCGCAGGCTGGTGCAGCGCTGCCCGGCCGTGCCCACTGCCGAAAACACGATGGCGCGCAACGCCATTTCGATGTCGGCAGATGGGGCTACGATCATCGCGTTGTTGCCGCCGAGTTCGAGGATGCACCTGCCGAAACGCGCGGCCACTTTCGGCCCAACGGCGCGACCCATGCGCGTGGAACCGGTTGCGGAGACGATCGCCACGTCGAGGCTCGCGACGATCGCGTCGCCGACGTCCGCTCGGCCGATCAGCACCTGGGACAGCGCGTGCGGCGCACCGTCGAAACGGGCCACGGCGCGCTCGAAGATCTTTTGCGTGGCAAGCGCCGACAGCGGCGTCTTCTCCGACGGCTTCCAGATCGCCGGGTCGCCGCAGACGATCGCGATCGCGGCATTCCAGCACCAAGGCGCCACCGGGAAGTTGAACGCGGTGATGATTCCGCACACGCCGGCCGGATGCCACGTCTCGCGCATCGCGTGGCCGGGCCGCTCCGACGCCATTGTCAGCCCATAGAGCTGGCGGGAGAGACCCACCGCGAAGTCGCAGATGTCGATCATTTCCTGCACTTCGCCCAGACCCTCCTGCAAGATCTTGCCGGACTCGACCGTGACCAGTTCGCCGAGATCGCGCTTCGACTCGCGCAGTTCCTCGCCGAACAGGCGCACGAGTTCGCCGCGGCGCGGCGCCGGCACTGACCGCCATTCCTTGAACGCGGCGGCGCCGCGGGCGACCGCGGCCGCGACCTCGGTGGCGGAGTGCATCGGAATCCCGGCGATGCGGGTGCCGTCGATCGGGGTGAACACCTCGAACGGCCCGGAGGTGACTTCAGCATCGGTAAAGCCGAGGCGGTGGAGTAAAGGTTGCTGATTCACGGCAGCCCCAGGTGATGACAGTCCTGCGCGTAGCGTATTGGACGGCGGTCCGACCGTCGACCACTTCGAATCGTTGCATTGTAGGACGTTGCCGGCACGCGACGGCCAATAGCTACGACCTTGATGAAGTTCGGGACATCTGAAGAGTGGGAGAAGTAGTGCACTCGGATGGATGTCATTTTTCCTGCAGAACCGCTTGCGATTCGGCGCTGTTCGTTGTTCTGATACTGAGCATCACCTGTCTGTTCGCACCAAATCAGACGCATGCGACTGCGTCCGACGCCGAGCCGCCGGTGTTCCGGCGTGTTGCACCGCCGAGCCAGGCAGAGCTCCAAGCTCGTTGAGCGGCTGGCCGAGCGGATCGGCCGGTCCCTCAAGCGTCAGGGTGTGTTGGCCCGGGATGCCGAGACGCGCTTTCTCGGATCCGCTTGATGTGACGTCTGACCCCGAAGACATCGAGCCGCTTGCGGCACGCCTCGGTCGGCACGTCGAGCTGCTTCGCGTTTGAGCCGCGCTCGGCCAGCTCGCCGTCCTCGTTCGGCACGAACGGAATCGTGGCGCTGACACTTATCTATTCCTTGTTACTGAACCGCATACGCTGCTCGCCGGTCACTGGATCCGCGAACTCGCGATTGTCCTCGCAGACGTATTCGTACATTTTGTAACCGGGTTTGCGCTGATACGTCCACGTCCAGGTCCACGCGCCCGACAGATACACCGGGTCAGTGATCGTAATCTGGTTCTCGAAACGATCGGCGTCGACGCGCCTCATGCGTTCGTGAATCCGCATCTGATCGGAGTGCGGGGTGTTTCGGTAGCGCACGCTTTCCTTGATCCCGACCGTCTCGACGACGAGGGTGTCGCCTTCCCACTTCGCGCCCGAGTGACCGAAGAAACCCGGTTCCGCATCCTCGATTGCGGGCGGAACCTCGCCGATGTAGATACGGCGAATTTGGCTGAAGGCCTCCTGCACGATCGTGAGTTGCCCACGCGTCTGCAACACCTCCATCGGGAACAGGGCGATCATCATCGCCGGCATACCCTCCGGAATGCAGCGGGCATTCGGACTCAGGATCGGTTCGCCGCGCCGCTCGGCTTCTTGCCGCATTTGGATGTCGGCTTCGTAAGCCGCCACGAACTCGGGTTTGAGTGGCGGTGCCGCGCCGCCGAAGGTCGGTCCCAATCCGCCGCCCGCCCCGGGAGTGCCGCGCGGCTGCGGCGCACTCGGATCTCGTGGTGGTGAGTAACGCTCCCAAGTGCCGCTGAAATCCGGCTGGCCGGCGGCCGACTCATCGGATCGACTGCTACCTTGAGCGTGCGTGTGGGCCACAGGGAACGCGGTCAACGCCAGCAGTATCGCGAGGCTGTGCAGCGCTTTCATAAACCGGCACCCGCTACTGGATGTTCGCCGGTCCGGCCGGACCGCCGTTCGCGAATACCCTGCCATCGGGTAGCGTGATCTGCTTCAGTAACGCGCCGGGCTCACCGCTGCGCAGCGGCGCGACGATGAGCGTGACCTCGTCGCCTGGCTTCACCATGTTGAACTTCCAGCCGATCCGGTTGAGTATCCCAGGGTTCGCACACTCGATCGTCCAGCCCTGCATCGTTTGTTTTGCCGCGTTCACGTTCGCGGCGTCGATCTCGATGTAGACGTGCGGATTGGTCCACTGGAAGTCGGTCACCGTACCTTTCAGCTTGATCTGATGCTCGTTGTCGAACATCGCGAACGAGTGATGCGCCCATGCCGTCGCTGCGGGCGCTACCACCGCGACGGCGGCCAGAGCGGCCCAACGGCTGAGGACCGATGTCGAAACGCTCATCGTTATTCCCCTTGCTCGCCTACGACGAAGTGACTCAGTGATAGCGTATCATCCTGCTAATAATGAACGAGGGGGGGGCAGATCGTGAAACACATAATCGTCGCGTCGACACTCTTGCTGTCGGCAGCGCTGCTTAGCGCCGCCGAAGACCCGACCGTTACATTCGTTGGGCACGACCAAGTGGCGAAAGGCGGAACGCTGGTAACGGCGCCGAACCTGTCCGTGACGGTCGCGAACCGCACGGCTCCTGGCATGGTCGAGGTTCATGACAAGGAGACCGACACGTTCTACGTGCTCGGCGGCGCCGCGACGATCGTGACGGGTGGCACGATGATCGGTGGCACCGAGACTGCGCCGGGGCAGCACCGCGGCACGGACATCAATGGCGGCCAGGCGCGCCAGCTGACGAAAGGCGATGTCCTAGTGGTCCCGGCGGGTGTGCCGCACTGGTTCAAGGAAGTGCCGACGTCGATCGACTACTACGTGGTCAAGGTCATCGCGCCCTAGCGGGCGCGACGTCGCCGGTCGTCGGCGTTCCGCGCGCGGCCTCGCGTCAGTTGCCGGGTCGCGTGAATTCGAACGTCAACTCCGCGCACGGTTGCTTTTCGAACGGTGTTTCCGAGAGCAGCACCGTGTCCGAGCCCGAATACGGAGCGGCGAGATAGACCGGATCTTCGGCCGTGTACTCGCGTTTGAGCGCGAACGTCTTCGTGTCGAGCGTGAAACGCTCGACCACGTGCAGTCGGTCGCTCGTGCGCGTGGGCGGCGCCAACACACCGGGCGCAAACCCGACCGTGTCGACGACGAGCGTGTCGCCCTCCCAGCGGCCGATCGAGTGGCCGGCGTTGCTCGGTGCGATGCCGGCCGGATGGCTAGCCGCGCCTAGGTGAACTCGGCGCGAGGCGCTGAAGAGACCATAGTCGATGTCGATGACCTTCTCGCCGTCAACCGTGGTCTGCGTGATCCTGTTGACGGGCCAATCGAACGTCCAATCGAAAAGGATGCTCGTCGGCTTGCACGACAAGCGCGGATTATCCTCCGTCGACCACATGCGGAACGCGCTGGCCGCGGCCTGGCCTTCCGCCGTGTAAGTGGGTCGCGGCGCCGGGGGATTGCGCGCGCGAATCTCCTCGAGCGTGATTTTCCCGGCTGCGAAATCCTCGCGCAGGCTCCGTGGCACGAGCGCGCCGTTGCCGCCGCTCGGCGGAATCGTCAGCACGGCCTGCTCCACGGCCCAATCGCCGGAGATGTTCGGCTCGCCCGAGGCGAGGCGCAGCGGCCGCTGCGAGGTGTCCACGGGCGCATGCGTGAATTGGTCGTTGCGGTCGATGGACGTCGTGCCGCCGATCGTGATGCTCTCTAGATAGCAGGAATGCGGATCGTCGCGGTGCGGGTGGGCGTGGATGTCGACGCGCCGTCCGGCCACGAATTCTTCCGTCTTCCAACCGGAGCGCTTGATGAGCGTCGCCGCCCGCATCTCGCAGCGCATCGATAGCGGCTTGCCTTCGGCGTCGACGGTGTCGAAGTAGAGATAAGAATGCGGATTGACGAGCTCGAACTTCGTCAACGTGCCGGAGTAATCGGTGAACTTGTCCATCTGGAACAAGCCGAAGCCGTGATGCGCCAGCGCCGGGGCCGCGCATAGCAGGGCAATCGGCGCGACGATTGCGGCGGCTCGTTGATGTTCGCGCGACATTGAGCTCGACCCTCGACTGCTCAGTCTCAGTCTTAAAAATTCCATAATCAGCATAGCATGCGTGTCTCTTCGGCTGGCCTTCGCCGTCGGCGCACCTGCGCTTCGGCTGGCGCGCACGCGAGCTCGCGGCGCTGCGGGGGGTCGGCACCGGCGCGCCCGTGGCGGCGCAGGAGCCACCCGCTGTAGGCTTGGCGGCGGAGCGGTAACCCAGGCAACCAAGGGGGAATCATGGCAATCCGAATCCCGACCTTAGGCTCGATACTTTGCGCGCTGCTCGCCGCACCGGCTGCGGCGCATCACTCGTTCGGCGCGGAATACGACGTGAACCAGCCGATCACGTTGACCGGCGTGCTGACGAAGGTCGAGTGGACCAACCCGCACACGCACATCTACGTCGACGTCGAAGGTGCGGACGGCAAGGCCGTGAGCTGGCAGCTCGAAGGTTATCCGCCGACCGCGCTACACCGGCTCGGCTGGCGCCGCGACGTCACGATGAAGGTCGGCGACACGATCACGGTGTCCGGCTGGCGTGCGCGCGACGGCGGCTCGTGGGGACACTCGCGCGAGATCACGCTGCCGGGCGGCGAGAAATTGATGTTCGGCCCGCCGGCCGGCACGGGCGACGGCGGGGCTAATCCGGCCGTCGACGTCCGATGATGCGCCGAGCGCGCGTCGCGGCCCTAGCCGCTGTTACGGCCGTCGCGGCCGCCGCAGTCGCGCCCGGAATCTCTGCACAAGGCGGCGCGGCCGCGAGCGTTCCGCGCACGACTTCCGGCCGCCCCGACCTGACTGGCGTCTGGCAGGGCGGCAGCACGCAACCGGGACCCTGGGACGAAGCGAACGCGGGGCTCGGCGTCGGCGGCTCGGGCCGCAATCCGAATGCGCCGGTCGTCGGCTCGTCGAACGATCGCCCGGCCGGGCGCGAGGGCGCGCCGTACCAGGACTGGGCCGCGGCCAAGGTGCTCGAAGCGTTCGAGCGCCGAGGCATCGACGATCCGACCGGACGCTGCCTGCCCGCGGGTATTCCCCGCAGCGTGATGCTGGGGCTGTTCCCGCAGCAGATCGTGCAGACGCCGACGACGATCGTGATCCTGTACGAGTACATGCACACGTTCCGCGTGATTCCGCTCGATGTGCCGCATCCCGACGACCTCATCCCAAGCTACATGGGCACCTCGGTCGCGCAATGGGACGGCGACACGCTCGTCGTCGACGTCGTCGGCTTCAACGACAAGACGTGGCTCGCCGGCACCGGCACCTTCCACTCGGAAGCGCTGCACATCGTCGAGCGTTACACGCGCGTCAGCAAGGATCGCATCGACTACGAGGTCACGATGGAAGATCCGAACGTGCTCACAAAGCCGTGGCGGTTGACCTCGAGCCTGATGCTTCGCGAGGGCACGCGCGTGCAGGAGTACATCTGCGCCGAGAACAACCTCGATCTCGGTCGCTACGAGCGCCTGCTCGAGCAAGGAGTGGATTTCACTCGAACTCCGGACCCCTGACCGGCGGCGTCCCGCGCGCGAGACGAGCCTTTGCGAATCCGGGACGGCGGCCGAGCCCGTTCCGGCTGAAACCCATAGTCCGCGCGGTCCGGCGCGTGGCAAAGCGCTTGCGAAAAGTCGGGGATGGGCGAGCGCGTCGAGACAGCCGCGAGCTATTCGCTGGACACTCTCGCGGTGTTTCGCCGATGATCGGTCGCAGAAAAGAGGGGGGCTCGCCATGCGTCTGACCGAGGAATCGCTCCTCTCCTTCGGGTCACACCATTTGCTGCTGGCAGGCGCAACACTGCTGGTGGCGCTCGATGCAGTTGCGCAGCCGCCGGCCGCGGTCAATCCGTTCATCAAACAGGACGCGCGTATCCAAGTGTCGCCGCACGTGGTCGTGATACTCGACGACAACGTGAGCTTCGTGCCGAACGTCGGCATCGTGGCTGGCGAACGCGCCACGTTGATCATCGACACGGGGCTCGGCGAGCGCAATGGCGCCATCGTGCTGCAGGAAGCCCGCAAGGTCAGCGATAACACGGAGTTCTACCTCACGGCCACGCACTACCATCCCGAGCACGACTTGGGCGCAACCGCGTTTCCGCCGAACTCCAAGATGCTGCGCTGGCGCGCGCAGCAGCTCGAGGCCGACGAGCTCGGCGCGGAAACGAATCGGCGCTTCGCCGGTTTCTCGCCCGTGCTCGCCGAGCTGTTAGCGACGGCCAGGTTTCGGCCCGCCGACGTCGTGTTCGACGACGCGGTCACACTCGATCTCGGCGGGGTCCACGTCAGGGTTTGGGGCGTTGGGCCGACGCATACGCGCGGCGACACCGTGTTCTTCGTCGCCGAGGACCGCGTGCTGTTCACGGGCGACGTCGTGATGCCGGTGTTCCCGGCCGTCAGCGCCCAGTCGGGCAGTATCGCGAAATGGCTCGCCAACATGCAGGAGTTCGAGGCCTTGCAGCCCGTCACCGTGGTCGGCGCCCACGGCCGAATGGGCGACGCCGGTTTGATTCGTCGTTACCGCGAGTACCTCGCGGCCGTGCAGAGCCGCGTGGCAGCGGCGAAGCGGGGCGGGGCAACCGTGGAGCAGACCACGGCCATGTTGGCCGAGTCGCTGGCGATGCAATTTCCGGATCTTGCGCCGCCGAACGGCCCGGCTACGGGACGCGTCACTGCTGCGATTCAGGCCGCCTATCGCGAGGCGCCGTAACGACTCGTGCGGCCGCCGGCGACCGTGACGTATAGTGTGCGGAGCGTCGAAGCGAAGGGGGGTCCGCGATGCTGCGAGCGCTGCGCGCCATCATCGCCGCCGTGATTCTGGGCGGCACCTGCACTGCGGCCGTTGCACAGTGGTGGCTCGACGTGCCGCCAGGCAACATTCCGCGCACGCCGAGCGGCGAGCCCGACCTCACGGCGCCCGCGCCGCGCACGGCCGACGGTCGGCCAGACCTCTCCGGCATCTGGGAGCCGATCAAAACCTACTCGACTAACCTGTCCGCCGACCTCGTGGCGCCGGCCGAGGTGCCGTTTCAGCCTTGGGCGAAGGCGCTTGCAGACGAGCGCGCTACAGGCTCGCAGTCGCGCAACGACCCGCCCGCGCAGTGTCTGCCGCAAGGCGTGCCGCGTCTCGCGGGCGCGCCGGCGCCGTGGAAGATCGTGCAAACCCCGGGGCTCACCGTGATCGTTTACGAGGCCTTCGGCCTCTGGCGGCAAGTCTTCACCGACGGACGCCGGCTCGCCGCCAAGGTCAATCCGAGCTGGCTCGGGTACTCCACAGGCCGTTGGGACGGCGACACGTGGGTCGTCGATACGCGCGGCTTCAACGGCAAAACGTGGCTCGATCAAGTCGGCAAGCCGTCGACCGAGCAGCTGCACGTGATCGAGCGGTACCGGCGAGTCGACTTCGGTCATTTGGAGCTCGAGGTGACGATCGACGACCCGGGCGCGTACACGGCGCCATGGACCGTCAAGCAACGCGCGAATCTAATGGTGGACGGCGAGCTGCTCGAGTTCGTCTGCAATGAGAACAACCGTGACCTTGCCCACCTGCCCGGTGGTGACTGACCATGTTGCGCACATCAC
>Ga0208454_1000579_pt1 | contig 20164 bp, 19 predicted proteins | sample EasRivMeERMZT100_FD_187530 | JGI IMG/M metagenome (GOLD analysis project Ga0208454, IMG submission 187530) | Soil microbial communities from meander-bound floodplain in the East River, Colorado, USA - East River MetaG ERMZT100 (SPAdes) (version 2) | ecosystem: Environmental > Terrestrial > Soil...
AACACCGTGCCTACCGCGCCCTATCGCGGGGCCGGCCGGCCGGAGGCGACGCACGCAATCGAGCGGCTGCTCGACATGGCTGCGAAACGGGCGGGAATCGATCGCATCGAAATCCGCCGCAGGAACCTGGTGCGGCGCGAAATGCTTCCGTATCGAAGCGCGATGGGTCTCCTCTACGACAGCGGCGACTTCGCGGCCTATATGGATCAGGCGCTGGTCCTCGCGGACTGGGCGGGTTTTCCAGTGAGGTGCGCAGCGGCGCGCGCCCGCGGGCACCTGGCGGGAATCGGTCTTGCCAACCACATCGAAGCGCCGGTGGGCGCGCCGGTCGAGCATGCGTCGGTTGCGGTGAAGAGCGACGGCACGGTCGAAGCGATCGTCGGCACGCAGTCGAGCGGGCAGGGCCACGAAACGACGTTTGCCCAGGTGATCGCGGACCAGCTCGGCGTGACGATGGAGGCGGTGCGAATCCGCTACGGGGACTCCGGATTCGTGAAGGCGGGTGGCGGCACGCACTCCGACCGCTCGATGCGAATTGCGGGAACGCTCTTCGTCCGCGCCGCGGCGGAAATCGTCGAGCGAGGGCGGGCGGCGGCCGCGGCGTTTCTCGAAGCCGCTTCGGCCGATCTCGTGTTCGAAGAGGGCGTGTACCGGATCACCGGGACCGATCGGTCGGTCGGTCTTTTCGCCCTTGCGCGCGCGATCGAATCAGGAGCCCTTCCCGCGGACATGCGCGAGGCGCTCGCGTCGAACCAGGATTTCAACGGGCGCATTCCCGCGTTTCCGGCGGGCACCGCGGTGTGCGAAGTCGAAATCGATGCCGTTACCGGCGCCGTGCGGGTCATGCGCTACACGGCGGTGGACGACGTCGGCCGCGCGGTTAACCCGATGATCGTCGAAGGACAGACGCATGGCGGAATCGCTCAAGGGCTGGGCCAGGCGCTGTGCGAAGGTGTTGCGCTCGATCCGGCGAGCGGTCAGGTAACGACCGGCACCTTCATGGACTACGGCATTCTGCGCGCCGACGAGCTCCCGGCCTTTCGGCTGGGACACGCCGAGGACCCGACCGCGGGCAATCCGCTGAGCATCAAAGGCGGAGGCGAGGGCGGCGTCGTGCCGGCGCCGCGCTGGTCAATGCGCTGTGTGACGCGCTCGGCGTCGAGGATCTGCCCATGCCCGCGACGCGCGAAGTCGTCTGGACCGCCTTGTTGCGCCGGAGGTAAGTCTCTCGCGAGACTGGGGGGCGAGAGCGCTGCGAGCCGAAACGCCGGCCAGGTCTGCGCGGGCGCTCCTTTCCATTTGCGCCAGATCAAGACAAGCGGGGGATGGAAGCGGTACATTTGTCTCAATGGCGCCCGCGAATACTTCAAGAACGCCGGTTCGGTTTCTGATTGCGCTCGCGGTCATCGCCGTCCTCGCCGCGGCGGTGTGGTTCGCCACCCGGGCGAAGCCGATCGCGGTAATCGTCGCCACGGCCGAGGTCGGACGCGTCGAGACCACGGTCGCGAACACGCGCGCCGGCTCGGTCATGGCATGCCGGCGCGCAAAGCTCGCGCCGCCCACGGGCGGGCGCATCGCCCGCCTGCCGGTGAAGAAGGGATCGCAGGTGAAAGCGGGCGAGCTCCTGCTCGAGCTCTGGAACGACGACCTCACCGCGCGCGAGCGCGTCGCGCGCGAACAGCTCGAGACCGCGAAAGCGCGCGTAAGCGAGGCCTGCAAGCTCGCCGAGATAGCCGCGAGCGAGGCGAAGCGCTCGCGCGGGCTGCGCGAGAAGGGTTTTACCTCGGAGCAACTTGCCGATCGCGCCGAGGCCGAAGCCAGGGCGCGCGAGGCCGTGTGCGAATCGACGCGAACCGGCGTCGGCGAGGCCGAGGCGCGGATCGTCGCCGCGCAGGCCGACACCAGCCGCACCGTCCTGCGCGCTCCCTTCGCAGGGATCGTTGCCGAGGTGAACGGCGAAGTGGGCGAGTACCTCACGCCCTCGCCGCCCGGGATTCCGACGCTGCCCGCGGTGGACTTGATCGATGCTTCCTGCCTCTACGTGTCGGCGCCGATCGACGAGGTGGACGCTGCGAAGCTCAAGGTCGGCATGACCGGGCGTATCTCATTGGATGCCTACCGCGGGCGGCATTTCAAGGGCCACGTGCGCCGGATCGCGCCCTACGTGCTCGCGCTGGAGAAGCAGGCGCGCACGGTGGAAATCGAGGTGGAGTTCGACGAGCCCGCGGAAGCACGCCACCTGCTCGTCGGCTACAGCGCCGACATCGAGGTCGTGGTCGACGGTCGCGACGGGGTCACGCGCATTCCCACCCCCGCGCTGATGCCCGGCAACCGCACGCTCGTTCTGCCCGCATCGGGCGGGCTGGAGGAGCGCAGGGTCGAGATCGGGCTCACCAACTGGGAGTATACCGAGGTGAAGTCGGGCGTCGCCGCGGGCGAGCGCGTGGTCACGTCCCTCGATCGCGAAGGCGTGAAGGCGGGCGCGCGTGCCGTCGCGGAGGCGAAGGACGCCGCGAAGCGGCAATGATCCGTCTCGCCGGCATCGAGCGCGTCTTCGTCGTCGGCGACGAGGAGGTGCATGCGCTGCGCACGGTCGATCTCGAGATACGTCATGGCGAGTACCTCTCGATCATGGGTCCGTCGGGCTCCGGAAAATCGACGCTGCTCAACGTGATCGGGCTGCTCGACCGGCCGAACGTCGGCAGCTACGTGCTCGACGGCCGCGACGTGACCGGCCTCACCGACGACGAGCTCGCGCGCGTGCGGCGCGAAAAGATCGGGTTCGTTTTCCAGTTCTTTCACCTCGTTCCGCGCCTGACCGCGGCACAGAACATCGCGCTGCCGATGGTGCTCGCGGGCATCGACCCCGCCAGGCGCGCGCCGCGGCTCGAGCAGCTCCTGCGCGAGTACGGCCTTGAGGACCGCGCCCATCACAGGCCCGACCAGCTTTCGGGAGGACAGTGCCAGCGCGTCGCGATCGCGCGCGCGATGTCGATGCAGCCGGCGGTGATACTCGCGGACGAGCCGACCGGGAACCTCGACCGCCACACCGGGCAGGAGGTGATGGCCGTTCTGGAAAAGGTGCACCACGCCGGCGGCACCGTCATCCTGGTCACGCACGATCCCGAGATCGGCTCGCGCCCGCATCGGCGGCTGCGCATGGTGGACGGAAAAATCGTGAGCGACATTCGGAACGAAGGCGCATGAGAGCCGCAGACCTTCTCGCCTTCGCCTGGCAGGTCGTGACGGGCTCGCGCGGGCGCACCGCGCTCATCCTGCTCGCGATGGCGATCGGGGTCGCCGCGGTGGTGGTCGTGAGCACGCTCGGCGAGGGCGCGCGGCGCTACGTGCTCGATCAGTTCGGATCCCTCGGCACGAACTTCGTGATCGTGTTCCCGGGGCGCTCGGAAACCGCAGGCGTCAGCCCCGGCTTCGTCATCGGCGAGACGTCGCGCGATCTGACGCTCGACGACGCGCTCGCGCTCTCGCGCAGCCGCGCGGTGAAACTGATTGCGCCCTTGATCGTGGGCACGGGTGACGTGCGCTGGGGCGCAAAAGTGCGCGAGTCGCCGATCCTGGGCTCGACCGCGGAGCTGCTCCCGGTACGGCACATGGCGATCGCGCAGGGCACTTTTTTGCCTGCGGGCGATCCGCATCACGCGCAGCCGGTGTGCGTGCTCGGCGCCAAAGTGCGCGAGGAGATTTTCGGCGCGCAGCCTGCGCTCGGTGAGTGGCTGCGCATCGGCGACCGGCGCTTTCGCGTGATCGGGGTGCTGGCGCGCCAGGGCGTGTCGATCGGCGTGAACACCGACGAAGTCGTGATGGTCCCGGTGACCGCGGCGCAGTCGCTCTTCAACAGCGAGTCGCTGGTTCGCATCCTCATCGAGGCGAAAAGCCGCGAGCAGGTGGCGGCCGCCAAGGAGGACGCGATCGAGATCCTGCGCGAGCGCCACGAGGGCGAGCGCGACGTGACAGTGATCACTCAGGACGCGGTGCTCGCGACCTTCGACCGCATCCTGCGCGCGCTGACCCTCGCCGTGGGCGGGATCGCCGCGATCAGCCTCGCAGTCGCGGGCATTCTCATCATGAACGTGATGCTGATCGCGGTGACGCAGCGCCGGCGCGAGATCGGCCTCTTGAAGGCGCTCGGCGCGACCGGCGCCCAGATCCAGCTGACCTTTTTCACCGAGGCAGTGCTCCTCGCGCTGGGCGGCGCGGCGATCGGCCTTGCGGTGGGTGGGGCCGGGCAGATCTTCCTCGTCCAGCTCTATCCGCAGATTCCTTTCGCCGCGCCCTGGTGGGCGGTGCTCGCCGCGCCCCTGACGACCATCGTCACCGCGGCGGTGTTCACCGTCGCGCCGGCGGCACACGCGGCCCGGCTCGACCCCGTGACCGCGCTCTCCAGGCGATAAGCATGCTCGCGGCCGACTTCGTGCGCTTCACTACCGGAACGCTCGCTGCGCACCGCATGCGCACCGCGCTCACCGCGCTCGGCATCGCGATCGGCATCGCGGCGGTGATCCTGCTCACTTCGATCGGCGAGGGGCTGCATCGCTTCGTCGTGAGCGAGTTCACCCAGTTCGGCACCAACATCATCGGCGTGACCCCGGGGCGCACGCAGACTCACGGCGGGGCATCGCTCGGGATGGTCAACACGGTGCGGCCGCTCTCGATCGATGACGCGATCGCAATACGTCGCGCGCCGCACGTGCTGCTGACCGATCCGTCGGTGTCGGGGAACGCCGACGTGGCGGTCGCGGGCAAGACGCGCCGCGTCATGGTGTCCGGCGTCGGCCACAATTTCAGCGAGGCGCTGCGCATGCGGGTTGGGGCGGGGGAATTCCTGCCCGACGACGATCCGCGCGCCGCGCGCGCTTTCGTCGTGCTCGGGGCGAAGGTGGCGCGCGAGCTCTTCGCCGCGGAAAACCCGCTGGGGGCACGCGTGCGCGTGGGCGGCGAGCGCTATCGGGTGATCGGAGTGATGGAGCCCAAGGGCCAGGTGCTCGGCTTCGACCTCGACGACGCGGTGTACATTCCCGCCGGGCGCGCGCTGGATCTCTTCAACCGCGAAAGCCTTATGGAGATCCACGTCACCTACGAGCCGACCGCGCCGGTGGACGAGGTCGTGGACGGCATCAGGAGGATTCTGATCGCGCGCCACGGCGGCGAGGATTTCACGGTGACGCCGCAGCAGAAAATGCTCGAAGTCTTCGGCACCGTGTTGAACGCGATCACCTTCGCGGTCGCAGCCATCGCGGGGGTGTCGCTGCTGGTGGGAGGCGTGGGCATCCTCACCATCCTCACGATCGCGGTCGCCGAGCGCACCTCCGAGATCGGCCTGCTGCGCGCCGTGGGCGCGACGCAGCGAAGCGTGCTGCTTCTGTTCCTGGGCGAGGCGGCGCTGCTCGCTGCGCTCGGCGGTGTGGCGGGGCTTGGGCTGGGCGCCGGAATCGCCTGGGCGCTCAAGCTCGCCGTGCCCGCTCTGCCCGTGCACACGCCCTGGAGCTATGCGGTCGCGGCGGAGTTGATGGCGGTCGCGGTGGGGCTCGCCGCGGGCGTGCTGCCCGCGCGGCGCGCCGCGCGTCTCGATCCGCTCGAAGCGCTGAGAAGCGAGTGAGAGTCCGTTTCAATATTTCCTGAAACGGGCTGACTCAAGGGAGCACGAGGGGATGTGTCCCCTCTAGTGCACTCGAAGTTTCAGTTGAATTGCCACAAGCCGGTGGTCCGGGTCGGAGGCGGGTACGATCGCGAAATTGGCGCCGAAGCGCTCGCCTTCGAAGAAGAACATGGGCAGTACCGCGAAGAACCACCCGCCGTCGTTCTTCGGATAGCCGTCTATGAAACCGGTGATCAAGCCGCCGCTCACGCTGACGCTCTTGAGTTGCCAGTGCAAGGGGCGCCACTGGTACATGCCGTAGTGACTTCTGACATCGTCGCTGTTGAGGAAGGTTCCGGAGAAAAAACCATGATCGGGAGCGACTACCGCCTCCGCCCCGAAGCCGATGTTGTCTTCACGGTAGTCCTGGCTGCGGTCGGAGTGGTAGGACAGAAAGCCCGGGTTGAGCCAGATCTGGAGCGAGGGTTCGGCGCCCCCGGCCGCGGCGATCGTGGAGCAGAGGGCGAGGCCGACACAGGCGCAGGCTCGGAAGCGGAAACTCATTCCGGCTGGATGCCGATCTCCTTCACGATTCTGCCCCACTTCGCAGTATCGGCGCGGATGTATTCTGCGACCGCCTCGGGTGTTTCGGCGCCCTCGGTGAAAAAGCCCATGCCGCGCAGCCGCTGCGCGGTTTCGGGGTCCTTGAGGATCTTGTCCATCTCGCGGTTGACCCGCTGCACGATTTCCGCGGGTGTTCCGGCCGGGGCGACGATGAGAAACCAGCCGACCAGCTCGAATCCGGGGAAAGTCTCGGCGATCGCCGGCACGTTCTCGTAGCCGGGGACGCGCTTCGCGAAACTCGCGGCGAGCGGACGCAGCTCCCCGCTCTTGATCCGCGGCGCAGCAGCGGGCACCGCGAGGATGACCAGCTGCGTGCGGCCCGCGATGGTGTCCTGGATCCCGAGCGGCATGGTCGCGTAGGGCACCGTGAGGATGTTGGTTCCCGCGACTTTGTTGAGCCAGGCGGCCATCATGCCGGTGAAGTTCCTCAATCCGTCGGTGGCCCAGGCGAGCTTCCCCGGATTCGCCTTGTCGTAGGCCGTGAGCTCGGCGAGCGTCGTGACGGGGACGCTCGGGTGCGCGAGCACGAAGAACGGGCCCTTGGCGATCATGGCCACAGGAATGAAATCCTTGATCGGGTCGTAGGGCAGTGCCTTGAAGGTGTGCGGATTGGAAACCAGCGTCGCGGCGGTGGCGCAGAAGAAGTTGTAGCCGTCGGGGGCGGAGCGTGCCGCGGCCTGCGCCGCGAGGATGTTGCCCGAGCCGGGGCGGTTATCGACCACGATCTGCTGTCCGATGGCGCGCGAGAGCCGGTCGGTGACGAAACGGCAGATGATGTCCGGCGCCGAGCCGGCCGGGAAGGAGACGATCATCCTGACCGGTCGTGTCGGCCAGGACTGGGCGAATGTCGCGCCAGCGGCGGCGAGCAGCGCCAGAAAAAGCAAACCGTGGAACACTCGATTCATGGTGCCCTCCTGTTGGTTTTCGTCACCTCCGCGAAGGCGGGGGTCCAGAAATAGACCATTTCTGGATTCCCGCTTGCGCGGGAATGACGAGCACTACCCCAATTCAACGATCTTCTGCGGAAACTTGTGCAGCTTCTCGACCACGCCCGTCTCGCCGATCAGGAAATTGTCGCAGCACCAGCTGTAGGTGCGCTCGGTGACGTAGGTCGGGTGGCAGACCATGTTCATGTTCTTGCCGATGCTCATGGTCTCGTCGTGCCGGATGAGCGGCCGCTCGACCATGTCGTAGCCCTGGCCGTGCGAGTGCAGGCGCTTTTCCTCGGGGCGCCCGTTCTTCTTCATGAAGGCATTGTATTCGGCGAAGATCTCGCTGCACTTCGCGCCCGGCTTCATCAGGTCGAGGGTGAATTTCTGCGCCTCGAGCACGAAGGCGAATTCATCCTTCATCTCCTGCGAGGCGTGTCCCAGTACGCAGGTGCGCCCGAGCTCGGTGTAGAAGCCGCCCGGGCCGTTGTTCTCGATGAGGAGCGTGAACTGGTCGCCTTCGCGCAGCACCCGGTTCTGCTGGTAGCGGTTGGCGAACACGGCGGCCGTGCCGACCGGGCCCGAGCCGGCGAGGAACAGGCCCTGCTCGCTGCCGTGTTTGTGGCCGGCGTGCTCGGCGACCGCCGCGACTTCGAGCTCGCGCATTCCCGGCTTCACCGAAGCGAAGGTTTCTTCCATCGCCTTGTCCTGGAGCGCGGCGGTGCGCCGGATGCAATCGAGCTCTTCGGGGCTCTTCACCGCCTTGATGCGGTCGACCATGTCGGAGGCGTCGACGAACTTCGCGCGCTTGAGCTTGCGCTGCAGGGTGTCGCCGAGCGCGAAGGACATCGCCGCGCGCCCCAGGAGTCCGAGGGTCCCGCCCGAATAGGCGGAGAGCGCTTTTTCGGCGAGCTCGGCGTCGTACTCCGCCGTATACGGGCAGGAGGCGTAGGAGGGCATGCCCATGAAGCGCGCGGTGCCGCGGCGCACGCCGTCGCCCTGCGGGGGAAACTCCCGCACCACCCCCATCGGGCCCTGGCCGATCACCGTCATGCGCTCGTCCCTCGGGAAGACGACGGTGACCGGGTAGCCGTTGGTGGCGGGCACGTCGGTGAAGTACTTGACGTAGCCGCCCATCCAGTCGTTGTTCGACTGCATGATGAGCGCGTCGATTTTCTGGTCCGCCATGCCTTTGCGCACCGCGGCCCAACGACGCTCGAGCTCCGCGGTCGAGATCGGGTGATTGATGCGTTCGTTCGCCTGCGTCATGTCTTCCCTTTGGCCTGGCTTCCTATCAGCGTTTTACCACGTTGATCATGTTCTTCGCATCCCCGGCCAGCCACTTGCGCAGGTTTTCCTCGATCACGGGAAGAGCGAAGCGCGGATAGCCGTCGAAAAAGCCGCCCTGGTGCTGGGTAATGATGACGTTCTGCATGTCCCAGAGAGGCGAATCCTCCGGCAGGGGCTCCCTGGCGAAGACATCGAGGGCGGCGCCGGCGAGCTTCCCGCTTGTCAGTGCCTCGGCGAGCGCGTCCTCGTCCACCACGCCGCCGCGCGCGAGATTGACGAAGTACGCGCCCGGCTTCATCGCCGCGAAGATTTTCGCATCGACGCTGTTCTTCGTCTCCGGCGTGTAGGGGGTGAGGAGCACGAGGAAGTCGAGAGCCTTGACCGCTTGCTCGAGATCCTCGCGGCCGATCATTGCGTCGAACCCTGGGACCTCGCGCTTCGCCGAAGAGATGCCCACTACCTTCATTCCAAGCGCCTTGCACTTGGGCGCGAGTTCCTGCGCGATCGCGCCGACCCCGAAGATGCCGACCGTCTTGTCCTTGAGGAGCTTCGCCGGAAAGCGCTCCCACTTGCGCCGCGCCTGCAGGCGCAGGGAGCGCGGCAGGTCGCGCGCCAGCGAGAGCATCGCCGTGAGCGCCGCCTCCGACACCGGGCCGCCGTGAAAGCCGTGCATGTTGGTGACCAGCACTTCCTTTCGCAATCCGGGCTGGTCGGTGATGCCATCCACGCCCGTGCCGAGTGCCTGCACCCACTTGAGGGCTTTCGCCTTCTCGAACACGTGGTTTGCCATCTGCGGCCCGAAGGTGATGAGGACTTCGGCTGCACCGATATAAGGATCGACCTTGGCGTGGTGATCGACCATGTCGAGCTTCACTTCGGGGAAATGCTTCCTGACGTGATTGAAATACTGCATCCGCACCGGCTCAGGAAGCGTGAGGACGATCAGCACGTTCGTCATGAAGGTTTGCGGGAGCCTCGCGGCGGGAAATTACGGGCGCGCTCATTCTCGAATCGCCTCTGGAGCCTTGTCAAGCGTGCGGCGCTCGATGCTTCCTGAGCGAGAGCCAATCGTTCATATCCTGACCAGGCGCAGATCGGTTTCGAATTTCTGAGGCTTGCCGATCTTGATTCGCCGGAAATCCGCGTGCAGCGGATTGAGCAGGTAGTTGGTCTCGACGGGAATGACCGCGCTCGGGACGGCGAGCACCGCGGCGCTCCGCTTCTTCGCCCACTCGGTTCCGATGGCCTGAAGCTTTTCCCGGGCGGCGAGCTCGCGCCAGTCCGAAGGAAGATCCGCGACCCTGATGCGCTCGATCGTCATTCCCTTGGGAATGCGCGCCTCGATGGTGACGTAGCGCGCTCGAAGCGGCTCGTCCTGGACCAGCATTTCCAGCATGGCGAGCGATTGACTTCCCGCCGTGTACACCAGGGGAACGCCCTTGCGGTTCCAGCGGCCTCCGTAGAGGCGCGCGCCCTCCCCGGAGAACGCCGAGCCGGCAAATCGGGCGGTGACCAATCGCCATGCGCTCAGCACCGCCGCCGCCGGGAAGGAAGACAGGGCTTCCTCCGCCCTAGGCGAATACCCCGTGCTCGATCCGCCCGAGCGTGTCGAGTACGCTCTCGGCCCCGATGTCGGTATCGAGCAGACTGAGCGGCGTTGCCCCCGACAAGGCCGAATTGGGCGACTTGAGCCAGTGCAGAGCAGTCTGCGGATCCTCGAACACCTCGCCGGCCCGCCCGACCGCTCGAGCCAGCCGGAGCAGCTTGGCGGATTCGTCGCTCGTCAGCACGCCTTCGCGCTTGCGGCGGGCGAGGGTGCGCTCGGGAATGCCCAGGGCCCGGGCGAGCTCCGCTTGCGACACCTGCATCGCCTTGAGCAGGGATTCGACCGCGGCGGCCGGAATCCCCTTGCGGATCACCTCGATCCAGTCGAGCGCCGTACGCGGCCTGGCGCGCAGCACGCTTCGTCCGCCGAGCAGATTCTCCACGGACCGATTCGTTTCCCGGACCAATGCGGCAGAGCCGGCCATAGTCTTCCCTTCTGTGCCAATTGGCAGCTAGTATAGTCAATTATGGCCGACGCCGCCAGCATGCGCGGCGCGACGTACAATGAGCGCCGTCGCCCCTTCGTCCCCGGCGGCTGGGAGCACCTCATGAACAAACCCGAACGCATTCCCGAATCGGCAACCGAGGCGTTCATCGTCGGCGGCGTGAAGATGCCGCGGCCTTTCCGCATTCGGCGCCTGGGCCACTTCGGTGTGAACGTCGTCGATCCCGAGAGGAGCAAGGATTTCTACTGCCGCCTCCTGGGTTTTCGTATCTCCGACCCGCTCGACTTCGGCGAGCGCGTGCCGCCCGAGCAGCGCGGCAAGGTGGGCCCGACACTCGGATATTTCTCGCGCCACGGCACCGACCACCACTCCTTCGTGTTCTTCCCGCGCGGGACAATGGAAGCGATGAATCCGCATGCACGCACGCCGAGCGGCACGGTGAACCAGATCACCTGGCAGTGCGGGTCGCTGCAAGAAGTGTCGGACGCGTTCGACTGGTTCGAGAAGCGCGGCAAGCCGATCCGCCGCGCCGGGCGGGACCTGCCGGGATCGAACTGGCATTTCTATCCGCCCGATCCCGACGGGCATACGAACGAACTTTACTACGGCATCGAGCAGATCGGCTGGGACGGGTATTCCAAGCCGCGCGAGATGTACAGCGTGCGCTACACCAAGCCGCCGGAATTGCCGCATAAGTCCGAGTACGCCGAGGTGATGCAGGCGACTGCGGACGGCATCCCGATCGAAAAGGGTTTGCGCGCGAGCGATTCAGGCGGCGAGGAGAAGTACGACGTCGGCGGGATACTGCTTTCGCGGCCGTTCAAGATCCAGAAAATCGGGCCGGTGAGATTGTTCGCCGAGAACATGGATGCGATGGTGGGCTTCTACCGCGACGATCTGGGGTTTGCGATCACCGAGGAAGTGAGCTACCAGGGGCACCGCTGCGTGTTCCTCCGCGCGAACACCGAGCACCACAGCATGGCGATTTATCCGGTGAAACTGCGCGAGCAGCTGGGCCTGCGCGCCGACACCACGCTCATGTCCTTCGGCCTGCAGCTCGGCAGCTACCGGCAACTGCGCGACGCGATTACATTCCTCAAGCAGAACGGCGTCACCATCAAGTACCTGCCGTTCGAGCTGTTCCCGGGCATCGACTACTGCGCCTTCGCCATCGACCCGGACGGCTTTGCGTTTCAGCTCTATTACTACATGGAGCAGGTCGGCTGGGACGGCAAGCCGCGGCCCGCGGCGCTGCGCCCGAAAACCGACTACTGGAAATGGCCGGAAGCGGTGGAGGGGCAGAGCGATACGTTTTTGGGAGAGCCGTTCCTCGGTCCGCTGGGATGAAGCTGCCGAACGCTGCACGGGCCTTCGTTGACATCGCCAAGCTCAGAGACTACTGTCTAGACAGCACTCACCCCGAGGGACGTCATAAGGCGCGCGTGTTCCACTCTGCGCTTGGCATTTCCTCGGGGGATGCCGAGTTTCTGCATGAGGCGATACTCGATGCAGTAGCTGGAGGTGATGCGGTCGCGGGAGACCTGGATACTTATGGCGCGCGTTACCTGGTGGACTTTGAGTTGAAGCGAGAAACCATGAGAGCAGCGATTCGCACGGTGTGGATCGTGCGTCGTAACGAGGATTTTCCGCGCCTGCTCACGTGTTATGTACTGTAGAGGTGTTGCATGAAACTATTGGATGTCGTCGCGCTCACTGAGGACCTTCCGCAGAAGGATCTGTGCAAGGGGCAAGTCGGGACCATCGTCGAGCAGCTTGCTCCGCAAATGTACGAGGTGGAGTTCAGCGGGCTTGATGGTAAGACCTATGCCACCGCCGCTGTGTCGGAAAAGTTGCTGATCCGGCTAATTCACGAACCTGCAGATGCCTGATCGCCATCGAGACAATGGCGATCTTCCAGGCAGTCAAAGGGGAGCGGGTTGCACGAAGGGCCACATGGCTTCCGGGACAAGTTCTTGTACTGGCGTCAGGTGAAATCGGGAGGTGCAGGCAGCCATCAACTGGCTCTCGGCTTCTTTGTAGCTTTTCCGAAACCGACACCCACTGGGCCCCTAACTTCGGTGCAGGACTGATGATCAGGGCAACGGATAAGCTTTCGATTCGCCTCGAATTCGAGAAGTTTTCAAACCTTGGAGATGACCAAACGACTGGAGAGCATGATGTGACCATGTTCTCGGCTGGAGTGTTGGTCAGATTCTAAGTGGCCAGAGGGGGTCGTCAGGTGCGAGTTGAGTCCCCACAATCCTCCGTCAACGAGGTCCAAGGCTGAGTACTAGTTTCCCATTCGCGGTGCCCTCTGCAACAAGTCCGCGAGATGTTGTTTCCACAGCGCCGCCATGCCGGTCGTCCCATGCCCGCGTGTCTGGTCGCTTCCCGGAATCAGGACGTAACGGCCGTTCTTCACGCGCTTAATTTCGCGCTCGAGGATTCCCAGTTCGATCGGGTTGCGTTCGTCGTCGGCGGAGTTGATGGCGACGAGCGCCGCTTTGATCCGCACCAGCCCCGCCGACGGGTTGTAGTCGGCCGAAGACTCCCACTGGTACAGCACGTCGTTGACGTCGCCACGGAAGGGCGCAGCCAGCCGCTGTGCGACGAGCGCATCGCCTTTCTCGCGCGTGGGCGCCTGCCTGAAGAGCGCCTGCGATCCGCCCGAGGTGGCGATACCAAACTGCACGAGGAGCCTTTGCATGCCCTTCGGCTGCGCCGTGTAGTTGCCGCCGTTCCAGTCCGGGTCGTTGCGGATGGCGTCGGCGAGCAGCCGCCGCAGCATCCAGTTGCGGCCCGACATCTCGGTCGGTTGGCCGGCCAGCGGCACGAGCGCGTCCATGAAGTCCGGATATTTCACGCCCCAGATCCAGGTCTGCATGCCGCCCATGGAGTTGCCCAAGACCAGGCGCAGGTGCTTGATCCCCAGCCCCTCGGTCACGAGGCGGTACTGCGCGAGCACCATGTCGTCGTAGTTGTACTTGGGAAAGCGCGCGCGCAGGCCATCCGATGGCCTCGTCGATTTCCCGGTGCCGAGGGCATCGGGCAGGATGATGAAGTAGCGGTTCGCATCGAGCGGCTGTCCCGGCCCGAAGAGTTCCTCGGCGAAGTCCTTCGTCAGCATGCTGGCGCCGGACCCGGCGGTGCCGTGGAGGATCAGCACCGGTTCACCCGAAGGCGCGCCCACCGTCCGGTAGTGCAGGCGCACCTCGGTCAGCGTTTCGCCCGTGTGGAAGCGGAAATCCTTCGCCACCCACGCGCCTTCCTTAGACGCGGGGTAGTCCGCGGCCCGGGCGGAAAGGGCGATCGAGGCGACGAGAGCCCCTGCCGCGAGCAGGAATAGGTTGCTGAATCTCATGACGAGCGGTCTCATGGCTATCCTTCGAGTTTGCCTGCGATTGATGAGCGAGAGCCTACGTTCGTATTATGGGCGCACATGATGTCACCGGCCGGACAGTGACCACAAAGGAAACGGAGGATCCCATGACACCCAAGCAGGTCTCGGACACCTGGGAAAGCGGAAGCCCCTACGAGCAGTACGTCGGCCGCTGGAGCCGCCGTGTCGCGCCGCAGTTTCTTTCATGGCTGAATGTTCCGCCCGGACGCAGGTGGCTGGACGTCGGATGCGGTACGGGGGCATTGTGCGCGGCGATCGTAGACCGGTGTTCGCCGGCGTCGGTCGCCGGCGTCGAGCCCTCGGAAGGATTCCTCAAGGCGGCGAACGAAAATCTCGCGGGCCGGGCGGAGCTTCACCAAGGCAGCGCTACCGCGATACCGCTGGCGAATGCGTCGGTCGACGCGGTGGTCTCGGGACTGGTCCTGAACTTCGTTCCGGACCCGCGCGCCGCCCTCGTCGAGATGGCGAGAGTGACGGGAAGCGGAGGCACGATCGGCGCCTACGTGTGGGATTACGCCGGAAAGATGGAACTCATGCGGTTCTTCTGGGATGCGGTGGTCGAGCTCAGCCCGGACGCCGCAAAGATGGACGAAGGCATTCGCTTCCCGCTGTGCCGCCCTCAGGCGCTCGCGGAGCTCTTCGCCGGCGCTGGATTGAAGGCGGTCGAAACAACGCCCATCGACATCCCGACGCCGTTTGCGGATTTCGACGACTACTGGCGGCCGTTCCTGGGCGGCCAGGGACCGGCTCCCGCCTACGCGATGTCGCTCGATGAGAGTGCGCGAGCGCGCCTGCGGGACCGCATACGGGAGCGCTTACCCACGCGGCCGGACGGTTCGATCCAGCTCACCGCGCGGGCCTGGGCAATCCGGGCCGTTTAAGCTGGCGCGGCGGACAACGCGGCGGAAAGTGCGTCTTCCACCTGATCGAGCCAAACGAACTTGATCTTGTCGCGTGCCTCGGCGGGGATGTCCTCGAGATCGAGGCGATTACGCGCGGGCAGCATCACCGTGGTGATGCCGGCGCGCAGCGCGGCCAGCACTTTCTCCTTTACGCCGCCGATCGGCAGAACGAGCCCGCGCAGGCTGATCTCGCCCGTCATCGCCACGTCGCTGCGCACGGGCCGGGTGGTCAGCAATGATGCGAGCGCCGTAAACATCGCAACGCCAGCGCTCGGGCCGTCTTTCGGCGTAGCCCCCGCCGGCACGTGGACGTGGATGTCGGACTTTTCGAGCACTTCCGGCTGAATCCCGAGCGACTGCGCGCGCGCCTTGATCAGCGACAGTGCCGCCTGCGCGCTCTCCTTCATTACATCGCCAAGCTGGCCGGTAAGTATCAGCTTGCCGGCGCCGGGCATGCGCGTCGCTTCGATGAACAGGATATCGCCGCCGACCGGCGTCCATGCGAGTCCCGTTGCAACGCCAGGCACGCCGGTGCGCATCGCGACTTCGGATTCGAACTTGCGTGGACCGAGCAGTGCGGCGAGATCGGCGGGGCCAACGTTAACCTGCTGCGCGCTGCCTTCAGCGATACGCACCGCGACATTGCGGAATACCTTGCCGATTTCGCGTTCGAGGTTGCGCACGCCCGCCTCGCGCGTGTAGTCGTCGATGATCGCGGTCAGCGCATCGTCGCTGATTCCGCACTGTTCGGCCTTGAGTCCCGTCGCTTCGAGCTGACGCGCAACGAGGTAGCGGCGTGCGATCTGCAGCTTCTCCTGGGCTGTGTAACCCGGCAACTGGATGATCTCCATGCGATCGCGCAGCGGTCCCGGTATCGTGTCGAGCACGTTTGCGGTACACACGAACATCACACCCGACAGATCGAACGCAACTGCGAGATAGTTATCGCGGAAGGTCGAGTTCTGCTCGGGGTCGAGCACTTCTAGCAGCGCTGAAGCCGGGTCGCCGTGAAAGCCGCCCGCGCCGAGCTTGTCGACTTCGTCGAGCATCATCACGCAGTTGCGCGTTTCGGCTTTGCGCAGGTTCTGGATGATGGTGCCGGGCAGCGAGCCGATATAGGTGCGCCGATGACCGCGGATCTCGGCCTCGTCGTGCACGCCGCCCAGGCTCACGCGCACGAATTTGCGGCCGGTGGCTCTGGCGATACTCTGTCCGAGCGACGTCTTGCCCACGCCGGGCGGGCCCACGAAGCACAGGATCGGGCTCTTGCCCGAAGGGTTGAGCTTGCGCACCGCGAGATATTCGAGAATCCGTTTCTTGATCTTCTCGAGGCCGTAGTGGTCGTCGTCCAGGATGCGCCGCGCCTGCGCGATATCGACCGCGTCAACAGCATCGGCCGCCCACGGCAGCTCGACCAGCCAGTCGAGGTAGGTGCGGATCATCGAGTGCTCGCCGGCGCCTTCAGGCATGCGCTCCAGACGCTTCAATTCCTTGCGCGCCTGCTTTTCCACGTCCTCGGGCATCTTCGCTTCGGCGATCGCCCTGTCGAGTTCGGCGATTTCCGCCGCCCCCTCGTCGCCCTCGCCGAGCTCTTTCTGGATCGTGCGCATCTGCTCCCGCAGCAGGTGCTTGCGGTTCCGATCGTCGAGCGACTCCTTGGTGCGGTTGTCGATGTCGCGCGAAACTTTCAGTACCTCGATGCGGTGCGCCAAGAGTTCGAGCAGCTGGTCGAGCCGCGTCTTCAGGTCGAACATCTCGAGCAGTTTCTGCTTTTCTGCGGCGCTGATGTCCATCATGCCCGCGATGAAGTCCGCGAGCCGCGAGGGACCTTCCACGCCCTGCAGCGCGGACACCATTTCTGAGGGCACCTGCGGCAGCAGTTCCAATATCTCGACCGCGCGCTGCTTCAGCCTGAGCGCCCGGCCTTCGATGTCCGGATCGGTCTGGTCGGGTTGCTCGATGAACTCCACGCGTGCGGCCGTGAACGGGTAGCCGTCCAGGAATTGCAGCACCCGGAATCGTTTTACCCCCTGGCAGATCACGTGGTGCGCGCCGTCGGGCGCCGTGATGTAACGCAGCACGTTGGCGGTGGTGCCGACCCAGTGCATGTCGTCGGGGCCCGGCAATTCGACTTCGGGCTTGCTCTGCAGCAGCACGCCGAGCGGACGCTCCAGGCGCGCGGCTTCCTGCGCAGCAGCCCGCGAGCGCTCGCGGCCTATCGTAAGCGGGAACACGACGCCGGGAAACAGCACGACGTTGCGCACCGGCACGATGATAAGCGCATCTTCCGGCAGCGGGCGCGACGTGCCTTGCAGCTGCGATTCCCCGGCGGGCGTGGCCGCTTCGATGCGCGCTCCAGTATCGGCGCTGACCGGATTGGTGTTGGTGACGGTAGCTTCGTTCATAGTTGTCCTGTCTTGCGCAGCCTCAGTATCAAGCAGCCGTCCACGCACTCGCTCGCGCCGACGTCAAGCCGTGCCTCCGGCAACTGGATGCGCCGCTCGAAAAAGCCGTACGGAATTTCGAGCCGCCGTACTGCGCGGGACGAACCGGCGAACGGGATGCGGCGGTCCGCGCGCACCAACAGCGTGCCGGATTCGTAGGTGATCTCGACGTGCTCGACCGCTACACCCGGCAGGGCGACCACCACGACGATTTCGCGTTCGTCCTCGAACACGTCGACCGGCGGTTCCCACACTGCCTGCGTGCGTCCGGACGCGGCCAGGCGGAAGAACTGCCGATGCATCCGCTCGGCCTGGTCCAATAAATCGCAGGCCTGTGCCCACATCCAGCTGGTCGGATTACGCGATGACATATGCGCTCACGGTATCAAACGTTGGTCTTTATCCACCCAAGCAGTCCGGGCAGATCCATTGCCCCCGATTGCCGCGCGACCTCGCGCCCGTTCCTGAACGCGATCAGCGTCGGGATGCCGCGAATGCCAAAGCGCGCAGCAATGTCCGGTTCGGCTTCGGTGTTGAGCTTGGCGAGCCGCACGTTGGGTGCGAGCCGCGCCGCAGCCTGTTCATACGCGGGCGCCATCATGCGGCAGGGCCCGCACCACGGCGCCCAGAAATCGATCACCACCGGCAGATCATTGGCACCTACGTGGCGGTCGAAACCCGCCTTGGTGAGTTCGAACGGATGAGCGGACACCAGCGCTTTCTTGCAACTGCCGCACTTTGCGCCCGCATCGAGCCGCTCGCGCGGGACGCGGTTGGTGGTATTGCAGTCAGGGCAAACGACATGCAGGTAGGCGTTCATTTAGCCCGATATGAGGTCGAATCCAGAGAATTCAATCAGTTATGTTTTTGCGCCACCCCCTTGTGACTTTGAGGAAATTGCCCCTGCAGGGCGCGCAAGTAGTTTTCCAGATCGCGGGTGTAACCTCACGGCAAACGGCCGGTTGCGCCCCGGAGCGGTCATCCCGCTGACTGTCACAATCCTGGTGCTTGGTTCGAGCCCCGATCGGGGAGTTATCCCGGTGCCAACGCGCCTCCGGTAATGGTCTAATTCGAACTATGCAGACCGCACCGGACCTCTTCTCCCATCGCAAGTTCTGGGCCGTGCGCTTCGGCCCTGCCCCTTTCCTGCCGATGTCGCGCGCCGAGATGGACGCGCTCGGGTGGGACAGCTGCGACGTCATCCTCGTCACGGGCGACGCGTACGTCGATCACCCGAGCTTCGGCATGGCCATCATCGGGCGCCTCCTCGAGGCGCAGGGCTTTCGCGTCGGCATGATCGCCCAGCCCGACAGGGGCTCGACCGACGATTTCAGGAAGCTTGGCGCGCCCAACCTCTTCTTCGGCATCACCGCCGGCAACATGGATTCGATGGTCAACCGCTATACCGCCGACCGCCGCATCCGCTCCGACGACGCTTACACGCCCGGCGGCGAGGGCGGCAAACGTCCTGACCGTTCGGTGATCGTCTACGCGCAGCGCGTGCGCGAGGCGTTCAAGGACGTGACGATCGTCATCGGCGGCATCGAGGCGAGCCTGCGCCGCATCGCGCATTTCGACTACTGGTCGGAGAAAGTGCGCCGCTCGATTCTGCTCGACGCGAAGGCCGACCTGCTCGTCTACGGCAATGCCGAGCGGGCTATCGTCGAGATTGCGCATCGCCTCGCGAAGCGCGAGCCGGTCGCGAGCATCACCGATCTGCGCGGCACGGCGTTCGTGCGCAAATCGCCGCCGCTGGATTGGATCGAGATCGACTCCACGCACCTCGACACGCCCGGCCCGCTGAATCCGCCCGTCGATCCGTACGCGATGGAAGACAACGCAGGAACGAAAGCGAAAACCGCGCGACCGGCAACGAATGTCGTTCGCTTCGAGCGTCGCGTGAAGAACGCCGATCGTGAGCGCAGCGTCATCCGGCTTCCCGCGTACGACGAGGTTGCGGACGATCCGGTGTTGTACGCGCATGCCTCGCGCATCCTGCACGTGGAGTCCAATCCCGGAAACGCGCGCGCTCTCGTGCAGCGGCACGGTGACAGCGACGTGTGGCTCAACCCGCCGCCCATCCCGCTCGCGACCAAGGAGATGGATGCGATCTACGAGCTGCCGTACAGGCGCATGCCGCATCCCGCATACGGCAACGCGAAGATTCCAGCGTACGAGATGATCCGCTTCTCGATCTCGATCCAGCGCGGCTGCTTCGGCGGCTGCACGTTCTGCTCGATCACCGAGCACGAGGGACGCATCATCCAGAGCCGCTCGGAAGATTCGGTGATTCGCGAGATCGAGACGATTCGCGACACCGTGCCGGGCTTCACGGGCGTGATCTCCGATCTCGGCGGGCCGACCGCCAACATGTATCGCCTCGCATGCAAGAGTCGCGAGATCGAGAGCGCGTGCCGCCGGCCCTCGTGCGTGTATCCCGGCATCTGCCCGAACCTGAACACCGACCACGCGCCGCTCGTGAAGCTGTATAAGCGCGCGCGCGAAGTGCCGGGCATCAAGAAAGTGCTCATTGCATCGGGCGTGCGCTACGACCTCGCGATCGAATCGCCGGAGTACGTGAAGGAGCTCGCGCAGCATCACGTCGGCGGCTATCTCAAGATCGCTCCCGAAGCGATCGGCGAAGGCCCGCTGTCGAAGATGATGAAGCCGGGCGTAGTCACGTACCACCGCTTCAAGGAACTCTTCGACCGCTACTCGAAGGAAGCCGGCAAGGAGCAGTACCTCATCCCGTACTTCATCGCCGCGCACCCGGGCACGACCGACGAGGACATGCTCGAGCTCGCGCTGTGGCTGAAGCGGAACGGCTTCCGCGCCGACCAGGTGCAGGCGTTCCTGCCGTCACCCATGGCGACCGCGACGGCGATGTATCACAGCGGCAAGAACCCGCTGCGGCGCGTATCGCGCGAG
>Ga0208454_1000583_pt1 | contig 20065 bp, 13 predicted proteins | sample EasRivMeERMZT100_FD_187530 | JGI IMG/M metagenome (GOLD analysis project Ga0208454, IMG submission 187530) | Soil microbial communities from meander-bound floodplain in the East River, Colorado, USA - East River MetaG ERMZT100 (SPAdes) (version 2) | ecosystem: Environmental > Terrestrial > Soil...
TGCGTCCGCTTTCTGTGCCGGCGGTTTCATCGATCACGGCATTGATGAGCGTGGGCTTGCGCGAGCGGATGGCTTCTTCCATTGCCTTGCGTAATTCGGCCGGCGTCGTGACGTGCACGCCCACGCCACCGAAAGCCTCCATCAGCTTGTCATAGCGCGCGCCCTTGACGAACACGGTGGGTGCAACATCGGGCCCGCCGGTCGGATTGACGTCCGTGCCGCGGTAGACGCCGTTGTTGTTGAAGACCACCACGCAGACCGGCAGGTTGTAGCGGCAGAGGGTCTCGACTTCCATGCCCGAGAAGCCGAAGGCGCTGTCGCCCTCGATCGCGATCACCTGCTGGCCGCTCACTACGGCGGCCGCGACGGAAAAACCCATGCCGATGCCCATGATGCCCCAGGTACCGACGTCCAGGCGCTTGCGCGGCTTGTACATGTCGACGATGCTGCGGGTGAAGTCGAGCGCGTTGGCGCCTTCGTTGACGAGTATCGCGTCCGGGTTGGCCTTGATGATGTCGCGCACCACGTTGAGCGCGCTGTGGAAATTCATCGGCGCCGGATTCTTTGCCAGCGTCTCGGCCATCTTGGCGAGATTCTTGTCCTTGCGCTCGGCGACGGCAGAGAGCCACTCCGCCGGCGGCTTCGACCAGTTGGCGCCGATGCCGGCGAGCAGCGCGGACACGCACGAACCGATGTCGCCAACCAGCGGAGCTTCGATACGGACGTTGCTGTCCGCCTCCTGCGGCGAGATGTCGATCTGGATGAACTTCTGGCCGCCCCACGCCTTATGGTCCTTGCCGCCCCAGGTCTTGCCCTTGCCTTGCGAAAGCAGCCAGTTCAGGCGGGCGCCGACCAGCATCACTACGTCGGCCTCGGGCAGTACGTAGGAACGGGCGGCAGCAGCGGACTGCGCGTGCGTGTCAGGCAGCAGGCCCTTGGCCATGGACATCGGCAGGTAGGGGACGCCGGTGCGCTCGATGAGGGCGCGGATGTCCGCGTCCGCCTGGGCGTAGGCGGCGCCCTTGCCCAAAAGGATCAACGGACGCTTGGCGCTCTTGAGCAGTTCGAGGGCGCGCTGCACGGCGTCCTGGGCCGGGATCTGGCGCGGCGCCGGATCGACCACCTTGATCAGGGAATTTCTTCCGGCTGCCGCGTCCATGGTCTGGGCGAACAGCTTCGCCGGCAGGTCGAGGTAGACGCCGCCCGGGCGGCCGGAGACGGCGGCGCGGATGGCGCGCGCGATTCCCACACCGATGTCCTCGGCGTGCAGCACGCGAAAGGCGGCCTTGCACAGCGGCTTGGCGATGGCCAACTGGTCCATCTCCTCGTAGTCACCCTGCTGCAGGTCAACGATTTCGCGCTCGCTGGAGCCGCTGATGAGGATCATCGGGAAGCAATTGGTGGTGGCGTTGGCCAGTGCGGTCAGGCCGTTGAGGAAGCCGGGGGCGGACACCGTCAGGCAGATGCCCGGCTCTTGCGTCATGAAGCCGGCGATAGCTGCGGCGTTGCCGGCGTTCTGCTCATGGCGGAACGAAATCATGCGCATGCCCGCGGCCTGTGCCTTGCGGGTGAGGTCGGTGATCGGGATGCCGGGCAGACCGAAGATCGTGTCGATGCCATTGAGTTTGAGGGCATCGATGACCAAGTGAAAGCCGTCGGTTACTGCTTGTATCGGCTGAACGTCGGCAGCGGTGCCTGCAACCGGGTTTTCGATATTTCCCATGGGTCACTCCTTGGCGATATTGGCGGCACTCTATACTAAATCTGGTCCTGGCTAACTTCTTGAAGAACCTCTAAATATAAGTTCGATAACGGGACGCGGCCTTGACCGAGGTCAATAATTTACGGTTATACTCGTGACGCTTTTCTGCCGCACCGCAGCGAACCCCGTTATGCCCGCCCTCGACCAGCACCCGGAAGCGAAAATCGTCCGGCTCCAGCTGCGGCATAACCTTGTTCTCAAGCACCTCGATGCCGCGCAATGGCGGGAACTCGATCCGCTGCTCGAGGTGGTGGACTACGCCAAGGGCGAGTTGCTCGAGCACCAGGGCGACCGGTCCATGGAACAGTATTTCATCATCGACGGCATCCTCAAACGCGTGGTATCCAATTCTCAAGGCAGGGAGATGATCCTGCGCATCGCCGCCGAGAGCGACATAGACACCAGTTACGCCGCCTGGCGCCTCAAGACCCCCTTGCCGTACTCGATCCGCGCTGTCACGAAAGTGCGCGCCGCCAAGCTCTCGATGCAATATTGGGTTCAGTTCATCGAGCGACATGCCGAGATCAAGACCGTTTTCGAGTTCGAGATCATGAAGCTCATGAGCGAGGTCATGGCACACACCATCACGCTGCACCTGCTTGATGCTCCGGGGCGGGTCCAGCGCTTCCTCCGCAAGCACGCCGATCTTGCCGACCGCCTGCCGAAGAAGGAACTCGCATCCTACCTGAACCTGTCGCCGGAAACGCTATCGCGGCTCAAGCGCCGCGGCAAGATCTAACTTCGCCGCGCCGCCAGCCGCAGCCGCGCGAGCGCCGCTGAAATCAGCGGCCAGAACAGCGCAAACAACGCCAGGCCGGTCATGCTGCCGACCAGCCAGTTCGAGAAAAAGACCGTAAGGTCGCCCTGCGAGATCAGCATGGACTGCCGGAACGAGCTCTCGGCGGCGTCGCCCAGCACCAGCGCCAGCACCAGCGGCGCAAGCGGGTAATCAAGCTTCTTGAAAACATAGCCCACCACTCCGAACACCACCATCAACCAGACGTCGAGAATGTTGTTCTTCACGGTGAACGCGCCGATGGCGCAGATCACCACGATCACCGGGGCGATGATGGAAAAAGGAACGCGCAGGATCGCGGCGAACAGCGGCACCGTGGTCAGCACGACGATAAGGCCGGCGATATTGCCGAGGTACATGCTGGCGATGAGACCCCACACGAAGTCCTTCTGCTCGACGAAGAGCAGCGGCCCCGGCTGCAGGCCCCAGATCAGCAGCCCCCCGAGCAGCACCGCCGCGGTCGGCGAGCCGGGTATGCCGAGCGTGATCATCGGCAGCAACGCAGAGGTGCCGGCGGCATGCGCCGCGGTTTCCGGCGCCACCACGCCCTCGAGTTGACCGGTGCCGAACTTGTGGCCGTCCCTGGACATCTTGCGCGCCACACCGTAGCTCATGAAGGAGGCCGGTGTCGCGCCGCCCGGGATGATGCCCATCCAGCAGCCGATGATGCAGCCGCGTATCGAAGTCGCCCAGTAGCGCGGCAGCTGCTTCCAGGTTTCCAGCACGATCTTCGGATTGATCTTCGCGGTGTGGCCCGAGAACGACAACCCCTCCTCCATGGACAGCAGGATCTCGCCGATGCCGAACAGGCCGATCACCGCCACCAGGAAGTGGAACCCCGAGAGCAGCTCGGTGATCCCGAAAGTGAGACGCAACTGGCCGGTGACGATGTCGATGCCGACCGCCGCCATCGCGAAGCCCAGCATCATCGAGGCGACGATCTTGAAGGGGTTGCCCTTGCCGGTGCCGACGAAGCTGCAGAACGTCAGGAGATAGACCGAGAAGAACTCGGGCGGCCCGAACTGCAGCGCGAAACTCGCGACCAGCGGCGCAATGAAGGTGAACATGAGGACCGCCACCAGTGCGCCCACGAACGACGATGTGAACGCCCCCGTCAATGCCTCCCCGGCCCGGCCCTGCTGCGCCATGGGATATCCGTCGAACGTCGTTGCAACCGACCACGGCTCACCGGGTATGTTGAACAGAATACTGGTGATCGCGCCGCCGAACAGCGCCCCCCAGTAGATACAGGAGAGCATGATGATCGCCGAAGTCGGCGACATGGTGAAGGTGAGCGGCAGCAGGATGGCGATGCCGTTTGCCCCGCCCAGCCCCGGCAGCACGCCGATGATGACGCCGAGTATGATCCCGACGAACATCAGCATCAGGTTGAACGGCGTCAGCGCTATCGAGAAGCCGTGAAACAGCGCGTTGAGTTCCTCCACCCCTGCTGCCCCCGTGTCTGCCGCTAGTAACCGAGCAGGTTCTCGACCGGCCCCTTGGGCAGAGGGATCTTGAACCAGATCTCAAACATGACGAACGCGCTTACGCTCACCCCCAGGCCCACGACGATGCTGCGGATCCACGAGTACTTGCCCGCGAGCCCCATGAACAAGGCGATGAAAAGCGCAGACGAAACATAGATGCCGATCAACCACACGGCGAACACATAGGCGGTGGCGGGAACGAGGATCACCAGCACCAGCTTGAACTGCTCCGCGGTGACGAAAACCTTCCGGTCGGTCTTGACCTTGAGCAGGGACTGCACGAACACCACGGCGCTGCAGATGCAGATCAGCGCCCCGATATAGAACGGGAAATAGCCCGCCTGCGGACCGTCATCGGCCCAGCTCGAGCCCAGCCGCCTGCTTTCGTAGACCACCAGCACGCCCAGCGCAAGAATCAGCACCGCGACAACGAGGTCCATGGTAACAATGCGTACCGCGCGCTGCGCCGTATCGTTGTTTTTTTCCATCCGAGCCGCTGCTCCGGTCAACGCGAAAAGCATGGAGCGCGGACAGGCGCCCCGCTCCGGGGAAAAAAGGAGGGCGGGCAGGGTGCCCGTCCTCCAGGTTTCCGTTATTTCTTGGCGAGGAAGCCGGCTTCCTGCATCAACTCACGATGCGTGATCTCGGCCTTGGCCACCCAGTCCGCATAATCCTTGCCGGCCATGAAGGTCTGGTTGAAGGCGCCCCTTTCCATGAACTCCTTCCACTCCGCGGTCTCGCGCACCTTCCTGAAGAAATTCACGTAGAAGGTTACCACGTCCTGCGACACGCCGGCCGGCATGAAGATACCCCGCAACATGGTGTATTCCATCGGGATGCCGACCTCCTTGCAGGTCGGGATGTCGCTCCACGACATGGTCTCGGTGACCTTGTTCTTGTAAGGCATGCGGCTCCCGTCGAACACGCACAGCGGCCGCAGCTTCCCGGCGCGCCATTGCGCCACCGCCTCGATCGGGTTGTTGACCGAGGAGTCAACGTGCTTGCCGACCAGCTGCGTGGCGACCTCGCCGCCGCCCTTGAATGGCACGTAGGTGAACTTCACGCCGGCCGCTTTCTCGATCGCCACCGTGATGATCTGGTCTTCCTGCTTGGCGCCGGTGCCGCCCATCTTGAACTTGTTGGGCCCGGCCTTCTTGACCGCGTCGAGATAGTCCTTGGGCGACTTGAAGGCCGTGTCCGCCGGGACCCACAGTACGAAGTTGTCCAGCGCGAGCATCGCGACCGGCGTCAGGTCCTTCCAGTTGAACGGCACGCCCGTGGCGAGCGGAGTGGTAAACAGGTTCGAGAGCGTGATGATGATCTTGTGGGTATCGCCCTTGGACGCCTTGACGTCGAGGAAACCCTCGGCGCCCGCGCCGCCCGACTTGTTGATCGGCACCACCGACTGCTTCATCAGGTTGTGCTTGGCGACCACGCCCTGGGTGAAGCGCGCCATCTGGTCGGCGCCGCCGCCGGTGCCGGCCGGAATGATGAATTCAACCGACTTGGTCGGCTCCCATGCTGCCGCGCCGGTCGCTGCGAGCAACAATGCCAGCGCGGACGCGCTCAGTGACACCATGCTTCGAGTGGACATAACACTCCTCCTAATCGCTTTAACGTTTGGACACCGCGGCGCCTACCCTGGCTTTTCTGACCGCACCTGCGGACTTTACCGCCTAGCAGCCCCTACTATACTTGACCGGCGTCAATTTTCCGTAACAGTATTCCAGCGGCGGGGTGGCGCCGTCCATGCGCGCCGGCCACACGTACCCCGGGGCATTCGGGCGGGTTACCCCCGAATCATGCCGGGTCCTCGCTGCAGTGCAACCTGGGTTCCGCCCTGGCCGCTCCAGTGACTCAGATCAGCGATGGACCACCACCGGGATCGGGGACTGGGCGAGCACCTTTTGAGTCTGGCTGCCCAGCAAGGAGGTCTTGAAGCCGTGGCGGCCGTGAGAGGCGATGAAGATCAAGTCGCACTTGTACCGCTTCGCCGCAGCGACGATGGCGTCGGCCGGGAAGTCGTCGGTCACGTGTTCCACGCTGCAGCGCACGCCCGCGACCCTCGCCGCCTCCCTGATGACGGCCAAGTACTTGGACGCAGCTTTTTCTATCACGCGCGCGCGCGTCGCCGGATCGGCATAGCCGACGGGGAACATGCCCCGGTACTCCAGCGGAGTCGCCGGCGGCGCGGCGTAGAAACCGGTCACTCTCGCGCCAACGGTCTTGGCGAATTTCACTCCGGCGAGGATCGCCTTGCGCGAGAGCGGGGAACCATCGGTGGGAATCAGTATGTTCCTGTACATGTCGTCTCCTTGTCGCCGGGTCGCCCCGTCATCATTTCACGTAGGGTAACACCCAGATCAGCATGCCCAGCACGTAGCAAATGAAAGAGCAGACCAGCGTGAAGGGAACGCTCCAGGCCAGGAACTCGCGCAACGACACCTTGCGCCCCTCCTCCTTCTCCCCCAGGGTCAGGGCCACATAGAGGGCGGGCGCGCCCGCGACGGTCAGGTTGCTGCCGAGCGTGCCGGACCACAGCAGCATCCAATACAACGGCCACGGCTCGATGCCGCTCTGGCCCATGTCCTTGATGGTGTGCAGGAACGTCAGGATGTAGGCGTCGTGCTCGACGATCCCGACGATGGGAATGGTAATCCAGTACAAGAGCGTCACCCCGAGCGCGTAATTGTCCACGAAGATCGGCTTGAGCGCATTCGCGAGCATGTCGAGGATGTGGCTCTTCTCCAGCCCGCCCACCAGCGCGAAGAGGGCGATGTAGAAGAAGATCGCGCGCCAGTCGAGCTCCTGTATGCATTCCTCGAAGCTCGACGTCTTCACGCGGTTGCCAAGCAGCGTAAGGACCAGCACCAGGGAGATGGCGCCGGTCAGGGCGATGAAGCCCAACTGCACGCCGATATGCTCGCGCATGGACATGGCGACCACCGTGCCGAGGAACCAGACCACGACGATCGCGGCGAACAGCGGGTTCTCAATCTTCGCTTCCATGCCGAGGACGCTCATGTCTGTCACGCGCTTGTGCCCGCGGAAACCGTAGGCCCACATCGCGCCGAGCGTGATCAGGAACGTCACCATCAGGATCGGGAACGACGACGGCCGCCCCTTGTGCCAGATGAAATCGAAGAACTCGGCGCCCGCCACGCTGTGCAGCATCTGCGGCGGCAGGTCGCCGATGATGAGCGCGGTGCCCATGAAGTTCGCGCCGAACCCTATCATGAGGATCACCGGCACCGGCCTCAACTTGAGCGCTTTCGCGAGCGGGAGCGCCACCGGCGCCATCATCAGGATCGTCACCACGTTGTCCACGAACATGGAGATGAAGCCCGCCAGGAAGGTGAGGATGATGACGAGGAATCCGGGCCGCCCGCCGGAGAGCTTCAAAGCCTGGATGGAGAGCCAACTCGGGACCCCGGACTTGCCGAAATAGCCGGCGATGATCCAGATGCCGACCAGGATCGCCATGACGTTCCAGTCGACGTACTTGAACGCGTCGGCCTCGGTCATGATGCCGAGCCAGCACATCACCGCGACGCCGATCAGCGCGGCGAGCGTGCTATCGATGACATTCGTGATCACGACCAGGATCGTGAGACCGAACACGATCAGCGTCAGCCATTGCATCGGTTCCATGGGTCTTCTCTTTGAGTTGAATTGACGGTTCGTGAATCAGGGCATCGATGGAGCCGGCGCGACAGCGGCTGCCGTGACGGGCTCCGGTGCTGCGGCTTTGTGCCGCTCACTGGGATGCCAGCCAACCAGCGCAAGCATGACGAAAAAACCCGCGACGTAGGCAATGGCGATGTGCCAGCCGTGGCGCAGCCACAAACCCACCGATTTCGCTTCCGGATACATGTTGGAGAGCGCGACGCCGGCGGATGAGCCGAACCAGATCATCGAGCCGCCGAAACCCACCGCGTAGGCGAGCATGCCCCAGTCGTAGCCGCCCTGTTTCAACGCCAGCGCGGTCAGCGGGATGTTGTCGAACACGGAGGAGATGAAGCCGAGCGCCAGCGAGGATTGCCAGGAGGCAGGCGGCAGCTTCTCCACCGGCATCAACGAGGCGCACGTCACCAGCGAGAGCAGGAAGATGCTGCCCTTGAACGCCCCCGGCACCAATTTCCACTCCGGCTTGCGCAGTGCTGTGCACAGAAGGATCACCACCCACACCGAGACGCCGATGAACGGAAAATGGTCGGCGAGGTGCTTGAACTTGAGGTTGACCGTCACGTTGGTCGCGATCGCCGCCACCAGAATGGCGGCGACGATGCCGATCCGCGCCCAGTCCACCGGCGCGTGGCGCTGCTCGTTCCTGACGATGGGCGAATAGCGCTGCTGCTGCAACGCGGCCGGGATGCCGAAGATCACGAGCGCCACGCTGGCGGCGACGTACGCGTCCAGCACACTGATCGGGCTGACGCCGTCGAGCCACATCATGGTCGTGGTGGTGTCCCCGACCACGCTTCCCGACCCGCCCGCGTTGGAGGCCGCGACGATCGCCGCGAGGTAGCCGATGTGAACCTTGCCGCGAAAGACGACGGCCGCCATCGCGCCGCCGATCAGGGCCGCCGCAATGTTGTCGAGGAAGCTCGACAGCACGAAAATGATCACGAGCAGCACGAAGCAGCCCTTCCAGTCGTCCGGCAGGAAGCGCGGCAGCACGTCCGGCACGCGGCTCTTCTCGAAGTGATCGGACAGCAGGGCGAACCCCACCAGCAGGCACAGGAGGTTGGTCAGGATCACCCACTCGTGGTGCATGTGCGAGACAAAGCCCGCGAAGCCGGCCCCGGTCTTGAATCCGGTGAAGCCCAGCTTGTAGAGCGCGATCGTCGCGAGCCCGGTCAGCGCGACCTGCAGCGTGTAGTGGTGGAACACCGCCACCCCGAGCAGGGTCAGCGCGAACAGGATGAACTCCACCGGGACGCCGAACAGCGCCGGACTTTCCGCCGCCGCGGCCACGCCCGGAAACGAGGCGAGCAGCAGGGCAGCGGCCGCCAGCGTCAGCGACGGCAGGCGCCGGCGCGGGCAGCCTTCGATCCTGTGGTGATGCATGCGTTTCCCCTTTGGCAGAGTTCTTCAGGACCGCATGCCGGGAGCGATTTTTCGCTTCTAGCGCAGAGCGGTCTTCACCTGGGACCGGACGCCGTGACGGCTTCCTTCCCAGGCAAAGGTCTCGCTTGCAACGCCGAGGTTGCCGGCAAGGCCGGGGATACGGGGGTACTCCCGCATTCCGTGATGACGGCCCTGCCGCAGTGGCGCTCCTCCGCGCCGCCGTGGCTACTCCCCTTTGGAGGGGCGTCGCAGGCCGGGGCCCGCAACGCGTCGAGATGTTTCTACCACGGCCGTTCGAGGCGCGTCAACAATGTACTGGCGCCGCGCGCGGCCGGCGGCCGCTCAGAACAACCCGACCACCTTGCCGTCGTCGGTGAGGTCGATCTTCTCGGCCGATGGCACCTTGGGCAGCCCCGGCATGGTCATGACGTCACCACACACCATGACGACGAACTCGGCGCCTGCGGCGAGCCGCACCTCGCGGACGTTGATCACGTGGCCGGAAGGCGCGGCGCGCAACTTCGGGTCGGTTGAAAACGAGTACTGGGTCTTCGCCACGCACACCGGATAGTGGCCGTAGCCGTCTTCCTGAAGCTTCTTGATCTGGCCGCGCACCTTGGCATCTGCGGTAACTTCGCCCGCGCCATAGATCTTGGTGGCAATGGCCCCGATCTTGTCCCACAGCGGCAGCGTATCTTCGTAGACGAATTTGAAATCCGACGGAACTTTATCAATCAGGTCCACGACCGCGCGCGCGACTTCCGCCGCTCCCTTGCCGCCGTCCGCCCAGTGAGTCGCCAGGATCACCGGCGCTTCGTGATGTGCCATTTTCTTCTTGAGCAGCTCGATTTCCGCGGGGGTGTCGAAGTTGAAGCGGTTGATGGACACCACGCACGGCAGCCCAAAGTGATTGCGCACGTTGTTGACGTGGCGCTCGAGGTTGGTGATGCCTTTCTCCAGCGCCGCGAGGTTTTCCTTGTTGACCTCCTTGAGGTCGACGCCGCCGTGGTACTTGAGCGCGCGCACCGTCGCCACGATCACCACCGCGTGCGGGCGCAGTCCCGACTTGCGGCACTTGATGTCGATGAACTTCTCCGCGCCGAGGTCGGCGCCGAAACCGGCCTCCGTCACCACGTAATCGGCGAGCTTCAGCGCCGTCTGGGTCGCGATCACCGAGTTGCAGCCGTGCGCGATGTTGGCGAACGGGCCGCCGTGGATGAACGCCGGGCTGTTCTCCAGCGTCTGCACCAGGTTGGGCGCAAGCGCGTCCTTGAGCAACACGGTCATCGCGCCGTGCACCTTGAGGTCCTTGGCGCGCACCGGCTTCTGGTCTCGGGTATATCCGACAACGATGTTGCCGAGCCGAGTCTTCAGGTCCTTGAGCGATGTGGCGAGACAGAAGATCGCCATCACCTCGGATGCCACGACGATATCGAAACCGTCCTGCCGCGGATAGCCGTTGCCGGGGCCGCCGAGCGATACCGTAATGTCGCGCAGCGCGCGGTCATTCATGTCCATCACCCGCTTCCACGCGATGCGCCGGACGTCGATGTTGAGTTCGTTGCCGTGGTGGATGTGGTTGTCGAGCACGGCGGCGAGCAGGTTGTTGGCGAGTCCGATGGCGTTGAAATCGCCGGTGAAGTGGAGGTTGATGTCCTCCATCGGCACCACCTGCGCATAGCCGCCGCCCGCCGCGCCGCCTTTCATGCCGAACACCGGACCGAGGCTCGGCTCGCGCAGGCAGATGATCGCCTTCTTCCCGATCTGGTTGAGCGCGTCGCCCAGGCCGACGGTAGTGGTGGTTTTGCCCTCTCCCGCCGGTGTCGGCGTGATCGCCGTCACCAGGATCAGCTTGCCGTCTTTCCTGCTCTTCAGGCTGTCCACATACTCGAGCGACACCTTCGCCTTGTAGTGGCCGTAGGGGACCAGATGCTCCTCGGGGATACCGAGCTTCTCGGCGATCCTGGTGACGCGTAGCATCTTCGCTTGCTGTGCAATTTCAATATCCGACAATGACATGCTTCTCCCCCCTGAAGAATTCCAGCCGCTAGAAAGACGCCGGACCTAAAGTCCCGGCGGTTCATTCGGCGTTCTATGCGGTTCCCAGCTCTGAAAACGCCTTGCCGCCGCCGAAACTCGAGTGCACCGGCGTCGGCCCGCCCTTCGTGACCTTTACCGCGCAGTACTTGAACTCCGGGATTTTCCCGACCGGGTCGAGCACCGGGTTGGTGAGCCGATTCGCCGCTGCTTCGTAAAAGCAGAACGGGATGAACACCGCGCCCGCAGGCGTGCCCTCGTCCGCGCGCGCGTAGAGCGCGATCTTGCCGCGGCGCGATTCCACGGTGACGATTTCGCCCGCCTTCACCCCGAACCGGTCGAGGTCGAGCGGATGGAATGAAGCAACCGGCTCGGGTTCGATGTGATCGAGTACCGTGGCGCGGCGCGTCATCGCGCCGGTGTGCCAGTGCTCGAGCTGCCTTCCGGTGATGAGCACCATCGGGTACTGGTCGTCCGGGCGCTCCGCCGCCGAGATCAGGTCCGCCGGAACGAACTTGCCGCGGCCGGTAGTCGTGGGAAAGTGCGTCGTGAATACGACCGGCTCGCCCGGATCGCCTTCCTTCTCGCAGGGGTAGGTTACCGACGAATCGCGCTCGAGACGCTCCCAGGTGATCCCCGCGATCGAGTCCATGCACTGGCGCATCTCGTCGAACACTTCGCGCGGATGCCTGTAGTTCCAGGCAAGACCCATGCGCTTGGCGAGCTCGTTGATGAGCCACAGGTCTTCCTTCGCTTCGCCCGGCGGCTCGATTGCTTTACGCCCGAGCTGCACCATGCGGTCGGTGTTGGTGACGGTGCCCACTTTCTCCGGCCACGCAGTCGCCGGCAGCACCACGTCTGCGAGGTAAGCCGTCTCGGTGAGAAAGATGTCCTGCACCACCATGTGATCGAGCGTGGCGAGCGCCTCGCGGGCGTGATCGACGTCGGGATCGGACATCGCCGGGTTCTCGCCCATGATGTACATGCCGCGGATTTCCCTTTTCTTCGCCGCGTTGATGGTCTCGACCACGGTGAGGCCGGGCTTGGGGTCGAGCTCCATGCCCCAGAGCTTCTCGAAGCGCGCCTTGGCTTCGGGCGTGATGACGCGCTGGTAGTCCGGATAGAACATCGGGATCAGCCCGGAGTCGGACGCGCCCTGCACGTTGTTCTGGCCGCGCAGGGGATGCAGGCCGGAGCCCGGCTTGCCGATCTGGCCCGTCGAGAGCGCGAGCGCGATCAGGCAGCGCGCGTTGTCGGTGCCGTGCACGTGCTGCGAGATGCCCATGCCCCACATGATCATCGAGCCTTTGGAGGTCGCGTACATGCGCGCGACTTCCCGGATCGTTTTTGCGTCGATGCCGCAAACCGGCGCCATCGCCTCGGGGGAGAATTTCTTCACGTTCTCGGCGAGCGCTTCATAGCCCGAGGTGCGGTCGCGGATGAAGGCCTCGTTGGCGAGACCTTCCTCGACGATAACGTGCAGCATGGCGTTCAGCAGCGCGACGTCGGTATCGGCCTTGAACTGCAGATAATGCGTGGCGTAGCGCGCGAGCTCGCCGCGTCGCGGATCGGCAACGATGAGCTTCACGCCCACCTTGGCCGCGTTCTTCATCCAGGTCGCCGCGACCGGATGGTTGACCGTGGGGTTGGCGCCGATCAGGAACACCACTTCCGCCTTCATCACGTCGCGCACCTGGTTCGAGACCGCGCCGGAGTTGATGCCTTCCATCAGCGCCGCGACCGAGGAGGCATGGCACAAGCGCGTGCAGTGATCGACGTTGTTCGAGCCGAAGCCCGTGCGCACCAACTTCTGGAAGAGATAGGCCTCTTCGTTCGTGCCTTTGGCAGAGCCGAAGCCGGCGAGCGATTTTTTTCCGTACTTGTCGCGGATGTCGCGCAGGCCTTTCGCGGCGAAATCGAGCGCTTCTTCCCAGCTCGCCTCGCGGAATACCTGGGACCAGTTGTCGGGGTCGACCGTGAAGTCCTTGTGCTTCTTCACGCCGGGCTTGCGGATGAGCGGCTTCGTGAGCCGGTGTTTGTGCTGAACGTAGTCGAAGCCGTAGCGCCCCTTTACGCACAGCCGGCTGCTGTTGGCCGGCCCGCCACGGCCTTGCACCCAGAGGATCTTGTTGCCCCTGACGTTGTAGGTGAGCAGGCAGCCGACGCCGCAGTAGGGGCACACCGAATCCACGGTCTTGTCCGCCTGGATCTTGCCGACCTCGCGCGCCGGCATCAAGGCGCCGGTCGGGCAGGCCTGCACGCACTCGCCGCAGGCGACGCAGGTCGAATTGCCCATGGGGTCGTCGAGGTCGAAGACGATCTTGGAATGCTCGCCGCGGAAGGCGTAGCCGATGACGTCGTTCACCTGTTCTTCGCGGCAGGCACGCAGGCAGCGCGTGCACTGGATGCACGCATCCAGGTTCACCGCGATCGCCGAGTGGGAAAGATCCGCTTTGGGCTGGTGCCGCGATTCGAAGCGCGGCTTGCCGACCTTCAGCGCCTTCGCCCAGTGGTCGAGCTCCGAGTTGAGCGTGTAGGATTTTTCGGGAATGTCCGAGAGCAGCAGCTCGAGCACCATCTTCTGGCTGGCGACCGAGCGCGGGTTGTCGGTGATCACCTCCATCCCGTCCTTGGGAGTGCGGCAGCAGGAAGGCGCGAGCACGCGCTCCCCCTTGATCTCGACCACGCAGGCGCGGCAGTTGCCATCGGGCCGCATGCCTTCCTTGTAGCACAGGTGCGGGATGTCGATGCCGTAGTGCTTGGCGGTCTCGATCAGGGTCTCGTCCGACCTGCCGACGACAGTCTTGCCGTTGAGCTTGAACTCCACCGGCATCGTCGCCGCCTGCGCCGTGCTTATGCGGTCCATCGCTCACCCCTCGCCATCACGCGACCTCGTTCGGGAAGTATTTCATCACAGAAAGCACCGGGTTGGGCGCGGCCTGCCCCAGGCCGCAGATCGAGGCGTCCATCATCGCCTGCGACAGCTCGTTCAGGAGCGGCTGGTCCCACCTGGCCTTTTCGATCAGCTTGAGCGTCTTGGCGGTGCCGACTCGGCAAGGCGTGCACTGGCCGCAGGACTCCTCGGAGAAGAACTTGGTCAGGTTACGCGCGGCGCTCGCCGCGCGATCCTTGTCCGAGAGAATCACCACCGCCGCCGAGCCGATGAAGCAGCCGTACTGGTTGAGCGTATCGAAGTCGAGCGGGATATCCGCCATGGCCGCGGGGAGAATTCCGCCCGATGCGCCGCCGGGCAGATAGCCATAGAACTTGTGTCCGTCGAGCATCCCGCCGCAGTATTCGGCGATCAGCTCCTGCACCGTGATGCCGGCCGGCGCGAGATGCACGCCGGGCTTCTTCACGCGGCCGCTCACGGAGAAGGAGCGCAGGCCCTTGCGGCCGTTGCGACCGTGCGATGCAAACCAGTCGGCGCCCTTTTCCAGGATGTCGCGCACCCAGTGCAGCGTCTCCATGTTGTGCTCGAGGGTGGGCCGGTTGAAAAGGCCCACCTGGGCGACGTAGGGGGGGCGCAACCGCGGCATGCCGCGCTTGCCCTCGATCGACTCGATCATCGCCGATTCCTCGCCGCAGATATAGGCGCCCGCGCCGCGGCGAAGATGAATCGGCGGCAGCTTGCACGGCGCATTCTTCTGCAGCGCGGCGATTTCCTTTTCCAGGATGGCGCGGCAGCCGTGGTATTCGTCGCGCAGGTAGATGTAGATCTCGGCTATGCCGACCGCCCAGGCGGCGACGAGCGCGCCTTCGATGAACCGGTGTGGATCGCGCTCGAGATACCAGCGGTCTTTGAACGTGCCCGGCTCGCCCTCGTCGATGTTGATCGCCATCAGGCGGGGCGCGGGCTCGGCGGCGACCGATTTCCATTTGCGTCCCGCGGGAAAGCCCGCGCCGCCCAGACCGCGCAGGCCCGAACTCTCCATGACGGCGATGACATCCTCGCGCTTTTTCGCGCCGTCGATGCATGTCTTGGCGAGCTCGTAGCCGCCCTTGGCGCGATAGGCTGTGTAGTCGACGTAGGCGGGGCTGACGATGTCGAGATGCGGATGCGCGCCGCCCGAACCGACGGGGTGCTTCACCGCCTTGGCTTTCACCAGCGCGGAAATCTTGTCGACGGTCGCATGCGGCAACGGGTTCTGGCCGACGACGGCAGCGGGCGCGGTCTCGCAGCGGCCAACACAGGGCGCGTGTAGCACGCGCACATCCTTGCCGAGGATCCCGGGGAGCTTCTTGAGGAGCTCACCCGCGCCCGCCATCTCGCAGGAGATCGAGTCGCACACGCGCACCGTGACCGCCGGTGGTGCCGCGTCGCCGTCCTTCACCACATCGAAGTGATGGTAGAAGGTCGCGACCTCGTAGACCTCGGTCATCGCGAGCTTCATCTCGTCTGCCAGCGCGACCAGATGCGCGGCGGAGAGATGTCCGTAACGGTCCTGGATTCGGTGCAGGTGTTCGATGAGCAGATCGCGCCGGCGCGGCGCGTCTCCCAGCAGGCCGCGTACTTCCTCGCGGGCGATGGGATCGACCCTGCGCCCCTTGGGCGTACCGCGCACGCGAGCACGATTTTCCTGCTGCTGCGCTTTCGGGGAGGCCCGCTCGTTCATGCATTCATTCTACGTCCGGGCCCGCGAGCAAGAGCTTGACAGGCATCAAGTGTTTCCACGTCCCGGGCCCCGACGGGCGCTGTCGAAGAGGGCTGCCGCTCGCATCCCTCCTTCTATTTCAGCACCGACTTCAGCAGCTTGCCCATTTCCGCGGGATTCTTCGTTGCCTTGATCCCGCACTCCTCCATGACCGCGAGTTTTTCCTGCGCCGTGCCTTTGCCGCCCGAGATGATCGCGCCGGCGTGCCCCATGCGCTTTCCCGGAGGCGCGGTGACGCCCGCAATGAAGCCCACCACCGGTTTTTTCATGTTGGCCTTCACCCAGCGAGCGGCGTTTTCCTCGTCGGAGCCTCCGATCTCCCCCACCATGATGACGGCGTCGGTCTCCGGATCGTCGTTGAACATCCTGAGCACATCGACATGCTTCAGTCCGTTCACAGGATCCCCGCCGATGCCCACGCAGGAGGACTGCCCGAGGCCCAATTCCATGAGCTGACCGACCGCTTCATAGGTCAGCGTTCCCGAGCGCGACACGACGCCGATGCGGCCCTTCTTGTGGATATGGCCCGGCATGATCCCGATCTTGATCTCATCGGGCGTGATCACGCCCGGGCAGTTCGGGCCGATGAGCTTGGTGCGCTTGCCCTGCATCTTGTATTTCGTGCGGATCATGTCGCGCACCGGTATGCCCTCGGTGATGCAGATGACGAGATCGAGATCCGCCTCGACCGCCTCGTCGATCGCCGCCGCGGCGAAAGGCGGCGGAACGTAGATCACCGAAACGTTGGCCCCGGTCTTCTGTTTCGCTTCCTTCACCGTGGCGAAAATCGGTATGCCTTCGTAGGACTCACCCGGTTTCTTCGGGTTGACGCCGGCGACGTAGCAGTTCTTTCCGTTCGCGTATTCCTTGCCCATCTTGGTGTGGAACTGGCCGGTCTTGCCGGTGATTCCCTGGGTCATCACCCGGGTATTCTTGTTGATCAGGATGGACATTATTTTTTTCCCTTGGCGGCGTGAGAACTTTGGTCTCGGCCGCTCACTAAAGTTCGCTTAACTTGCATGCAAGTTAGCCTCGCCCAAGTCTCAAGCCCGGCCGCCTCTGGCGGCCGCGACGACTTTCTGCGCCGCGTCGGCCATGTTGCTGCCGGAGATGATCGGCAGCCCGGACTCGGCGAGGATCTTCTTGCCCAGATCGACGTTCGTGCCTTCCAACCGCACGACCAGCGGCACCCGGAGGCTCACCTGCTTCGCCGCTGCGACCACTCCCGCCGCGATCACGTCGCACTTCATGATGCCGCCGAAAATGTTGACGAGGATCGCCTTCAGGTGCGGGATGCGCAGCATGATCTTGAAGGCCTCGGTAACCTTCTCGGTCGTTGCCCCGCCGCCGACGTCGAGGAAGTTCGCGGGCGCGCCGCCGTACAACTTGATGATGTCCATGGTCGCCATCGCAAGACCGGCGCCGTTCACGAGGCACCCGATGTCGCCATCGAGCTGGATGTAGTTGAGGTCGTACTTCGAAGCCTCGACTTCCTGGGGATCCTCCTCGTCGAGGTCACGCAGCTGCTGCAGGTCCGGGTGGCGGAACAGCGCGTTGTCGTCGAAATTGATCTTGGCGTCGAGCGCGACCACCTTGCCGTCGCCGGTGAGGATGAGCGGATTGATCTCGGCAAGGCTCGCATCGGTTTCTTCGAATGCACGATACAGCCCCTTCAGGATCGCGCGCGCCTGAGGAACGCTCGCCGCCGGAATGCCGATCTTCGTCGCGACATCGTCCGCTTCCGCGTCCTTCAATCCCGTTCCCGGATCGACGAATATCTTGTGGATCTTTTCGGGCGTCTTCGCCGCGACTTCCTCGATGTCCATCCCGCCTTCGCTGGAAGCCATCAGCGCCACGCGCTGCGTGCCGCGATCGACCACCATGCCGATGTAGAGTTCCTTCCTGATGTCGGCGCCTTCCTCGACGAGAAGTCTCCTGACCTTCTGCCCCTCGGGCCCGGTCTGGTGGGTCTTGAGCATCATGCCGAGGATTTTTCCGGCCGACTCGCGCACTTCGGCCTCGGATTTGGCGACCTTCACGCCGCCGCCCTTGCCGCGCCCGCCGGCGTGGATCTGCGCTTTCACCACCCACACCTTTCCGCCCAGATCTCTTGCAGCCTTGATCGCCTCGTCGACAGAGAAGCAGGGGATGCCGTGCGGGGTAGCGACGCCGTACTTGCGGAGGATTTCCTTCGCCTGGTATTCGTGGATTTTCATTCTTGTGGCCGTCGAACGGAGGGAGAGCATTGTCCCGAGGCCGCGCTCCCCCGCGCATTGATGCCGGTCAAGCATACCCCAGGTCGCGACGGGACCGTCTGCTAGAATTTTCGAGACACGCAGACCCTATTTCCGATGAAACACGACTTCCAGTACAGGTTTTGCGGGCCGCTGTCGGCGCCCGAAGAGTTAGGCGGGCAGCCGCCGGCGTACCAGCGTACGGTCGAGCAGGGCGTGATCATCGAGCGCGATGTTGCGGTGGCCATGCGCGACGGCGTGAGGATCTATGTCGATGTCTTTCGCCCCGCGGACGAAAAGTCCGCTCCGCCGATCGTCGCCTGGGGACCGTACGGCAAGCACAGTCCCACCAACATGGCGAAGCAGTTCCCTAAGGCGGGCATCACGGCGAAGCTGTCCGCGTACACGGCATTCGAGGCGCCCGACCCCATGCATTGGGCGGCTAACGGCTACGCCATGCTGAACGTCGACCCGCGCGGCACGTGGTTTTCCGAAGGCACGGCCACTTATCTCTCGCCGGAAGAAGCGCAGGACATGTACGACCTCGTCGAGTGGGCCGGCACGCAGCGGTGGAGCAACGGAAGAGTCGGCCTGCTGGGCGTTTCCTACCTCGCGTGCGTGCAATGGTCCGCGGCCGCGGCGCAGCCGCCGCACCTGGCGGCCATCATTCCATGGGAGGGATGGAGCGACTTCTATCGCGAGGTGGTCACGCACGGCGGCATTCCGGAAACCTCATTCTGGGCGTACCTGCCGAGCCGCTGGGGACGCAGCAAGACTCAGGTGGAAGACCTGAAGGGCGAGACCGAGGAGCATCCGCTGTACGACTCGTTCTGGAGATCCAAGGCTGCCGACCTGTCGAGGATCACGGTGCCGGCGTACGTCGTCGCCAGCTGGTCCGACCAGGGGCTGCACACGCGCGGCACGCTGGAGGGCTTCAAGCGAATGTCGTCGAAGCAGAAATGGCTCGAAGTGCACGGCCGCAAGAAATGGGCATATTTCTACGAGCCCGAGAGCGTCAAGCGCCAGCAGGCGTTTTTCGATCGTTTCCTCAGGGGCATCGAGAACGATGTCCCCGCCTGGCCCAAGGTCAGGCTCGAGGTCCGCGAGCAATACTATGTCGGCGCAGAGCGCCACGAGAACGAATGGCCGATCGCTCGGACCGTGTACACCAGGCTGTACCTCGATGCCCGCAATGGCTCGCTGCAACGCGAGCCCGTCAAGGTCGAAGCTTCGTGCCGCTACGAGGCGGCCTACGACAGCAACGGCCGCGCGCGATTCGACTTCATGTTCGATCGGCGAACCGACCTCGTCGGCCACATGAAGTTGAAGGTGTGGATGAAGCCGGAAGGGTCCGACGACATGGACCTCTTCGTCGTCGTGCAAAAGCTCGATGCCGGAGATGAAGTCGTTCCGTTCGCCTTCTACGCGCAGTTCGAAGATGGCCCGGTCGCGCTGGGATGGCTGCGCGCCTCGCACCGCGAGCTTGATCCGGCAAGGTCTACCGAGTATCAGCCGGTCCTGCGGCACCGCCGCGAGCTGAAGCTCAAGGATTACGAAGCGGTGCCGCTGGAGATCGAGATCTGGCCTTCAGGGACGCGTTTCGAGGCCGGCGAATCGCTCAGGCTGATGGTGATGTCGTCCGACTTCAAGAAGCCGGATGCGGATCCTTCCCGAGCAAGCAGCGCGGCGGGGTTGCCGAAGACGGTGAGGCCGAGCCCGCTGGCGCTGCACACGGCCAGCGCGAATCGCGGCCATCACGTGATCCTGGCCGGCGGCAAGTACGATTCCCACCTGCTGGTGCCGGTGATTCCCGATTGAGTCGATTGCAGCCGTCCAAGAAAGCCCGTCCCGCGCATTGATGCCGCTGCGGATGAATTCGCCGAGTTCAGAGACCGGTCTTGGACGGTGGCCGCGAGCGGTTCATCGCGCACTCATCCGGTCGGCCGGAGCGCAGAGCCACGCCCGACGCTGCCAATTTCGCCTAGGCGTCAGAAGGAGAGAGCGCCGACTCGAATGGCGGTGAT
>Ga0208454_1000587_pt1 | contig 19959 bp, 18 predicted proteins | sample EasRivMeERMZT100_FD_187530 | JGI IMG/M metagenome (GOLD analysis project Ga0208454, IMG submission 187530) | Soil microbial communities from meander-bound floodplain in the East River, Colorado, USA - East River MetaG ERMZT100 (SPAdes) (version 2) | ecosystem: Environmental > Terrestrial > Soil...
GCGACCGCCCGATGACGTTCGAGCTGGCGAAGTACTTCAGCTTTCCGACCGAGAATTTCCTCACGCTGCTCGCGCCGGGATTCTTCGGCGACGTCGCCACGCATCCGTACTGGGGCCGCTGGTACCTGTGGGAAGCGTCGGCCTTCATTGGCGTCGCGGGCCTCGCGCTGGCGGCTTACGGCATCGCCCGGGGACCGCTTGCGAACCGGGTTCCGCTGCTGGTCACCGCCGGCGTGGCGGCAGTCCTCGCGCTGGGCGACAACAGCCCGCTCTTCCCGCTGCTGTTCGACTGGCTGCCGTGGTTCGATCGTTTTCGCGGCGCGGGCAAGTTCATCTTCATCACCGCGCTGATCCTCATCCTGTTCGCGGGGAGCGGGCTCGACCGGCTATTGCGCGGCCGCGACGTGCCGCGAGGCGCCGTGTGGGCCGCGGGAGCCGGTGCGCTGGCGCTGGGCGTCGCCGGGGTCCTCACCCAAAGCGTGGACTGGCGGCCGGTGGCCGGCGCGGTGCTGGCGACCATGCGCGCTATGCCGATGCCGGGTTCCTGTTCGCTTCCCGGAGCTTCGCCGCGCTCGGACTGATGGTCGCCGCGCTCACGCTCGCCGCCGTGGCCGGACTGCTGCTCTGGGCGCGCAAGGAAGCGCGCGCCGCCGTGGTGCTCGGCGTCCTCGCGGTGGCGGAAGTTTTCGCGTACGCGCGGCTCAACCGCCCGACGTTCGACAGCACGCACATATTCATCCCCGAGCTCGCCGGCTTTCTGCGCCGCAACCCGGGCGAATACCGTATCCTGAATCTCGCGCGCCCGAACGCGGCGATCTCGATGGGAGCGTTCGACGCCTGGGGGTACGATCCCGGCGTTACGCGGCGCTACGCCGAGTTCATCAGCTGGAGCGCGGGCGAAGATCCCGAGAAAAACAACATTCCGCACGTCATCTTCCGGCAGTTCCACCCGTTGCTCGCCATGGTGCGCGTGAAGTACGTGGTCGCGTTCGACGACGGGGTCATGACCATCCATCCCGGCGGCACGCCGCCGCTCGGCCGGCTGGCGCTCATCGGCTCGCACCAGGTGCGCGCCGGGCGCGCGGCGATCCTGCAGGCCATGGGCGCGCCGGGCTTCGACCCGTCGAGGGAGGTGATCCTCGAGCGCGAGCCCGCGCCGGCGCCGGTCGCGGGCGAAACGCCCGGCCGTGCAAGAATCCTGCGCGAAGGGAGCGATTTCATGGAAATCGAGGCGGAGCTCGAGCGGCCGTCGGTGCTGGTCGTGACCGATGCGTGGACGCCGGCCTGGCGCGCGGTGCCGCTCGAGGCCGGCGACACCCGCCGCTACGAGATCATGCCGGCCAACTATGCCCTGCGCGCCGTGGCGCTCGACCGGGGCAGGCACCGGCTGCGGCTGGAGTACGCCCCTTGGGAATTCCGGCTGGGGGCCGCGATATCGATCTTTGCTTCGATAGGCTGGCTGGCGGCGGCGTGGCTCGCATGGAAGCGGGGAGGGCGCGTTGCCTGAGCTCACCGTGGTGGTTCCGGCATTCGGCGAGCGCGACAACATCGCGCCGCTGCTCGGTGCGCTCGAGCGGGCGCTGGCGGGGCTCGACTGGGAAACGATCATCGTGGTCGACGACGCCTTCGACGGCACCGAGGACGTGGTGCGCGGCCGCGCGCAGGAAGACCGGCGCGTGCGCTGCCTCCATCGCATCGGCCGGCGCGGCCTCGCCTCGGCCTGCATCGAGGGCATGCTCGCGAGCTCGGCGCCCTACGTCGCGGTCATCGACGCTGACCTGCAGCACGACGAGACCCTGGTGCCCAAGCTGCTTGAGGCGGTGAAGCGCGAGGGCGCGGACGTCGTCGTGGCGAGCCGCTACATGCAAGGCGGCAGCACCGGCGAGCTCGCGGCCGAGCGCGTGCGCATCAGCCGGCTCGCGAGCGCGCTCAGCCAGCTCCTGTGCAAGGACCTCACCGACCCGATGAGCGGATTCTTCCTCGTGCGGCGCAGCTTCCTCGAGCGCGTGGTGCGCCGGCTCTATGGCCGCGGCTTCAAGATCCTGCTCGACCTGGTGGCGGCGGCGCGCGGCGAGGTGCGCGTCGCCGAGCTGCCGTACCGCATGCGCAGCCGCCAGCACGGCGAAAGCAAGCTCGGGGCGCGCGTCATCGCCGAGTATTTCATGCTGCTGCTCTACCACATGACCGGCCGCTTCCTGCCGGCGCGCTTCTTCCTGTTCGGCGCCGTGGGCGTGACCGGCGTCGGCGTGCACCTCGCGGTGCTGACCGCCGCGTTCCAGGCGACCGGGGGCAACTTCCTCGCCAGCCAGGCGCTGGCGACCTGGGTCGCGATGACCAGCAATTTCTTCCTGAACAACATGTTCACCTACGGCGACCAGCGCTTGCGCGGCAGGCGCCTGTGGCGCGGCCTGCTCAGCTTCTACGTCGCTTGCGGCATCGGCGCGTTCATCAACCTCGCGGTAGCGGAGTGGCTGTTCCTGCAGTCGGTCGCGTACTGGGCCGCCGGCGTCGTCGGCGCGCTGATCGCCGCGCTCTGGAACTTCTACACCACCGCGTCGCTCACCTGGGGCGGATCGAACGCCCGCAAGCCTTGACCTTCCCGCCCGCCTTGACGTTTCCCCTCACTACGTTCCGGCCCGCGCGTTCAGACTGGATGCAGGCGGGTGCAGTCGCGCTGGCGCTGTTCGCGCTTTATGCGCTCACCACGCCGCGCACCGTGAGCCTCGAGGACGACTCGCTATTCGTCCTGTCCTGCTACTTCCTGGGCATCGAGCATCCGCCCGGGTATCCGCTGTTCACGCTGATCGGCCACCTCTTCACCTATCTGCCGGTAGGCTCGGTCGCCTACCGCGTGCACCTGGCGAGCGCGCTGTTCGGCGCGCTCAGCGCCGGCGCGGCCTGGCTCTGCATGCGCCGCCTGATCCCGGGAGTGCTGCCCGCCTACATCGCGGCGCTCGCGCTCGGCCTGTCGCCGGTGTTCTGGTCGCAATCGATCATCGCCGAGGTGTACACGCTGAACACGTTCTTCCTCCTGCTGCTCGTGTACCTCGGGCTGGACGCGGAACGGCGCCCCGGCGTACTGCCGTGGATGGCGCTGGTGTTCGGCCTGAGCCTCGCGAACCACTATCCGCTGATGCTGCTCGCCGCGCCGGCCTTCGCCGTGCTGCTCTGGCCGCTGCGCGCCGAGCTCCTGCGGCGCATCGGGCTCCTGTTGATCCTGGTGGTCGTCGGCCTGCTGCCCTACGCCTGGCTGGTGCGCCGATCGTGGTCCGGCCTGCCGATCAGCTTCTACGGCGAGCTCGACAGCGTCACCGAGATCCTGTTCTTCCTCAGCCGGGCGGGCTATGCCGAAGTGGATCATTCGCCCACCGCAGGCTGGCTCGACAAGGTGAGATACCTCACGTTCGTGGGCCGGGAGCTGCTCGTGCAATTCGCCGTCATCGGCACCGCGGTCGCCGCGGCCGGGTTTGCGCTGCAGTGGCGCAAGCTTGGCCAGCGGATCGCCGCGTTCCTAACGATCTCTTTCCTGATGCCGTCGGTCGTGCTGGTGCTGCTGCTCGGATTCGACTACGACGTCTTCCGCAAGCACATCTTCCACGTCTACCCGCTTCCCGCGTACGCCGTCGGCGCGCTGTGGCTCGGCCTGGGCTTCGGCTGGCTCGTCGAGCGCTACGCGCTGCCGCGTGCGCGCGCGCTCGCTGCCGGCGCCGCGCTGCTCGCGCTCGTTGCCGCGGTCGGCGCCTATGTGAACCTGCGCGCCAACCACGAGTGGGCCGCGCGTTATGCCCAGACCGTCCTCAAGCTGCTGCCGCCCAACGCCGTCGTATGGGGACAGGGGGACGCAGACCTGCTGCCGATGGCGTATTTCCACATGGTGGAGGAGATGCGGCCGGACGTCACGCTGTACCAGGCGCAGGGCCTGATCCTCGGCAATCGCCTGTTTCATCCTTTGCGCACCGACCAGCAGGTGGCGGACCGCATCCTGCGCGAGTTCATCGAGGAGCAGACCGTTCCCGTGGTGTTCACGCTCGACGCCTACACCGGCAATGCACGGCGCGCGAGGTCGACAAGTCCTCCACCGATGGGAGGCGGATCACGGTCGACCTCCCCGAGGAGGCCGTGCGCTTCTTCGAGGAGGCGATCGCGAAGGAGAGCGTCGGCAATGCCTGGATCGCCTACTTCCAGAGCGAGCTGCGGCGCCGCTACGGCAGCGTGCTCGGGATGTCGCTGACCCCGGGGCAGGCACCCGAGGACGCGCGCACGCGCCGCCATCTCGAGCTGCTGGGCGAGGACTTCTACGGCGCGCTCGGGCTCGCCGACGGCCTGCTGAACAACCCGCGAGGGTATTCCGCCGGCGCGGTTGCCACCTATCTCGACCGGGCGGGCGCGCTGCTGCCTTCCGACGCGCCCAAGCAGCACGTGGCGGGCTACTTCCTGCTGCGCGGGATCCTGCGCGCCAACGCGCAGGATGGGCCCGGCGCCGTCCGGGACCTCGAGACCGCATTTTCGCTTTGGCCCTCGCCCAAGAGCGGCGCGATCCATCCGCTGGAAACGATTTACCGCGACACGGGCAATCAGGCCGCGTTGCAGGACCTGCAGAACCGCGTGAGCCAGCTCAAGCGCAAGGGACGTTGAGGGCGCTATTGCCGTTGCTTTGCCTTCCGGCGGCGATCTGCGCCGCGTGGACGGTCGCTGCCGGCAAGGACCTCAACTGGGACTTGCTCAACTACCACTACTACGCCCCGTTCCAGCTGCTCGAGGGGCGCCTGCAGCAGGATTACTTCGCCGCCAGCGCGCAGAGCTACCTGAACCCGATCGGCTACCTGCCGTTCTACCTGATGGTGTCTTCGGGCTGGCACAGCGTGGTTGTTTCGGCGGCGCTCGCGGTGGCGCACGGCCTGAGCATCTCGCTGCTGTACGCGATCGCCTGGCGTGTGTTTGCCCACCTGCCGCGTCGCGACCGCATCGTCCTGTCGTGCCTCGCGGCCGCGCTCGGCGCCGCGAGCGCGGTGTTCTGGGCGACCGTGGGCACCTCGTTCCTCGATCCGCTTCTGGTTCCGTTCGTGTTGGCGGGCTTGCTTTTGCTTCTTCACCGAAAGCAACCCTTCGTTGCGGGGCTTTTGTTCGGCCTGGCCGCGGCGCTGAAGTATTCCAACGCGATCTTCGCTCTCGCCGCGCTTCCCCTGGCCTTTCTGTCGGGCCGCCGGGCGGTGGCGGCCTACGTAGCCGGCGGCGCGCTGGCGGTGGCGCTTTTCGCCGGTCCCTGGCTCGCGCTGATGATGCGCGAGTTCGGCAATCCGCTGTATCCGGGGCTGGGCGCGGGCGCCGGGCGCTTTGCGCCGCAGGATCTGGTCGCGGCGCTTCTCTTTCCGTTCCGCATGGTGGTGCTCGAGCGTTCGCTCTATTCGGAGATGTTCGCGCCCGACCTGAGGCTCGCCGCACTCGCCCTGTTCGCGATCGCGCTGCCTGCCTTCCGCAGAAGCGTCGCGGACTGGCGCCTGCTCGGCTTTTTCGCGCTGGCGTACGTGCTGTGGCTCGCGACCTCGGCGAACGGCCGTTACGGCATGGTGCTGCTCATGCTGGCCGGCGTCTGCCTTGCGTACCTCGCCGAGCGCCTGCTGCCGCTTCGCATCGCCCGCGTCGGGCTCGGGGTACTGCTCGCGCTCCAGCTCGTCACTTCGATCGTCGCGGCGCCGCCGCGCTGGTTCATCGCCGAGCCCTGGTCGAAGCCATGGTTTCCCTATGACGTGCCGCCGCGAGCGCTGCGCGAGCCGGCGCTCTACCTCACGCTCGAGACGCTGCCGATGGCGGTGGTCGCGCCTTTCGTCCATCCGGATTCGTCCTTCGTCAACGTGCGCGGCCAGCGCACGCTTGCGCCCGATTCGCCGCGGCTAGCCGCGCTCGCCGAGCGCCATCGCGGCCGGGTTCGCATCCTCGGCCGCACCCTCGAGCACGTCGACCCCGGCACGCTGAGCTGGATCGGCTATCGGCTCGACTCCACGGACTGCTTCACCATCGCGTGGCGCCGCGACGACGGCGACGCGCTGTCGCGCGCCGCGAACTGGGTCAGCCGCACGCCGCCGTCGAGCGAGCCGCTGTCGGTGACGAGCTGCGCGCTGCGCCCCGTGCCGCGCGACCCGGCGCGGACGCAAAGGGAGCGCCAGGCGTCGGCGCTCTTCGACCGCATCGAGAAGGCCTGCCCGCGCCAGTTTCGCGGCCAGACCGCGGTCACCGAGCCATTCGGCAGCGGCTGGGCGCGGCACTACGTCGACCTCGACGCGCGCATGGAGACCATCGGCGACCAGGTGGTGCTGAATCGCTATCGGGCCGGCGAGATCGTCGATCTCGGGCATTGCCGATGAACGAGCGCGACTATCACGACCGGCACTACGAGGCGGAAGCGGCGCTTTTCGATACCCCGTTGTTCCGCCGTGTGCACGATCGGGCGGCGCGCCAGTTCCTGCGGATTGCGCGCGCCGGCCGCGCGCACCGGATTCTCAGCCTCGGCTGCGGCGACGGCGCGATCGAGCGGCGGCTCGCGCCGCACGTCGGGACGATCCTGGGCGTCGACATCTCTCCCGTCGCGATCGCCCGGGCGCGCGCCAAGTCGGCGCAGTTTGCAAACCTCGCTTTCGAGGTCGCTGGAAAATGGCAAGGCGACTTCGATATCGTCGCGGCGTTCGCTTTCCTGCATCACCTCGACGATGCGGCGATCGGCGACACGCTGCGCGCGGCGCGCCGGGCGCTGCGGCCGGGAGGGCTGTTCTACTCGAGCGACCCGAGCCGCCGCCGCTTGGTCGGCCTGTTCCGCGGCCTGGTGCGCAAGACCTACGAGCGCTACCACAGCCCCGACGAGCGCGAGCTCGATGCACAGGCGCTCGCCGCCCTGGCGGGCGAAGCCGGTTTCCTCGAGGTGAGGACGGGCTATAGCGACTACTTCCTCGGCCCGCTCGCCTGGCTCGCGCCCGGCACGCCGCGTTTTCTCGCGCCCGGGCTCGAGGCGCTCGACAGCCTGGCGCTCAAGCTTCCCCTGGCGCGCCGCTACGCCTCGTCGTTCTACCTGTGCGCCTCCTAGACATCTTCATCGCCACGCTGATCGTGTTTCCGTGGGTGACGGAATGGGGCTCGTTCGAAGGCACGAGCATGGAGCTGCCGGATTACGGCCTGCCGCTGCTGATCGTCGCCCTGGTGGTCGAGGCGGTGCTGCGATGGCGGCACGTCTCCTGGCGAGCGAGGCTCTGGAGCAGCGCCGCCGTGGCTGCGTCGGCTGCGCTCCTCTGGTGGCTGTTCGAGAACCACCGCGATGTCTCTACGCGCGCGATCTGGCACGTGACGCACGGCCCGAGCGCGGTCCTCGTCGTGGCGCTGGTTGCGGCAGCGATCCGGCGCTATTCGAGCGAGCCCTGGGAGCGGAGCTTTTTCGTCCGGCTCGGAATGCGGCTCGGGCGCGCCTGGCTCGGTGCGCTCGAGCGCGCGGGCCCGCGCCCCCTGTGGGTCGTCACCGCCGTCGTGGCCTTTGCCTGGTTCTGCGTTTCGCTCCTGCGCCACTGGGCGCTCGACACCCACGGCTACGACCTCGGCATCTTCACCAACGTAATGTGGAACCTTACTCACGGCAACGGCTACGTGTCGGCGGTGAAGGGCGGGATCAACCTCTTTGCCGACCACCAGTCGCCCAGCTACTGGCTGCTTGCGCCGCTGTTCTGGCTCGTTCCCCGGCCGGAAACGCTGCTTTTCGTGCAGGCGCTGGGCCTGGCAGCGGGCGGGCCGGCGCTGTATTACCTGGCACGCAACAAGTTCGGTCCCGGACACTGGGCGCCCGCGGCTCTGCCGTGGCTCTACTGGGCCTATCTGCCGACGAGGAACGCGAACGCCTTCGACTTCCACCCCGAAGTGTTCATGCTGCCGCTCTTCCTGTGGGCGTTCGTCGGCTTCGCCTCGGATCGGCGCTGGGCGAAGGCACTGGGCTTCGCCGCGCTGGTCGCGGCTTTGGGCACGAAGGAATCGGCGCCGGTGGTGGCGGTCGGGATCGGTGTGGCGTGGGCGCTGACCGGCGGCGGCTGGCGCGGCGCAGCGCTTGCCCTCGCCGGCGTGGCGCTGTTTTTCTTCGACGTAAAGGTCGTGCCGCGGATGTTCGGCGACGACTACGGCTACATGAATCTCTATGGCCGCTTCGGCGGCGGCCTCGGCGACCTGCTGCTCGCGCCGTTCACCCAGCCGGGCTATTTCCTGTCGCAGCTCGTCAATGCGGAGCGGCTCAATTTCCTGTTCTGGACGCTCGCGCCGCTCGGCTTGCTGCCGCTGTTCGACTGGCGCGCGGCGCTCGCCGCGGCGCCGCCTTACCTCATGCTGCTGCTCGCCGAAGGCGATCAGCGGGTGAGGATCGTGTTTCACTACGGCATCGAGCCTGCATCGGCGCTGTTCTGGGCGCTGCCCCTCGGGCTCGCAGCCTGCGCGCGGCGCTTCGGTTGGCAGCGCACCGGGCTATGGATGCTGTTCTGGGCGGTGGCCGCTTACGGCCCCGGCGAGCTGGCGCGCGCCCGCTCCTACCTGCCGCAGCCGCAGACCGAGTGGATGGTGGCAGAGGTCCTGCCGTGCCTGAGCCCGGATGCGCCGATGGCGGCGTCCGATACGCTGATTCCGCACCTTTCCACGCGGGCGTGGATCGGCTATCCCGATCAGCTCGAGCAGCGCCCGTCCGGCGATCCGGTGCGCTGCGTGGTGACCGATCTGAGCGTAGGGCTCAACTGGCCGCTGGGCCGGGGCGGCGTCGAGCGCGTGCTCGCGACGTTGCCCGAGCGCGGCTACCGCCTGGCGTACCGTTGCGGCACGTTCACCGTGTACGAGCTGGGAAGCGCGGGCTGCGTGCGCTGCGTGCCGAGCTGCGGCCGATGATATATTTCCCGCGGGAGGCTACGCCTTGCGCCGCAAGGATTTTCTGATCGGCATCGGCGGAATCGCGGTCGGCGTGCCGCTGGGCGTCGTCGGCGCGAGGAGTGCGCGCGAGCCCCAGGCGCCGCGGGCGCCCGCGTCGCGGCCGCCGGTGACCGCGCAGGGCCACCTCTCGTATGCCCAGGCGGGCGAGGACCTCGTGGTCAACGCGATCTTCGGCAATCTCAAGATCCAGGAGATCTCCTACCTCGACATCGGCGCCTACGATCCGATCTATCTCAACAACACCTACTTCTTCTACCAGCAGGGCCATCGCGGCGTGCTGGTCGAGCCGAACGTGGCGATGTGCGAGAAGCTGCGCGCGGTGCGGCCCCAGGACACGACGCTCGAAGCCGGCATCGGCATCGGCAAGCCCGGCATGGCGGACTACTACGTGATGAGCGATCCGTCGTGGAGCACGTTCGACCGGGCGGAGGCCGAGCACCAGGTCAAGGCGACCGGCGGCAAGGTCACGCTCAAGGAGGTGCGGCGCATGCCGCTCCTCGATGTGAACGAGGTCATGGCGCAGCACTTCAAGGGCAAGGCGCCGGCGTTCGTCTCGATCGACGCAGAAGGCTGGCATTTGCCGATCCTGAAGTCGATCGACTTCAAGCGCTTTCGGCCCAACGTGATCTGCATCGAGACCAAGGTCTCGGGCGAGCAACGCACGACCGGCGGGGTCCCGGCGCTGATGAAGGCGAAGGGCTACGTCGCGCGCGGCGGCTCGTTCGTCAACACCATCTTCGTCGATTCCAGGCTTCTCTAGCGCACCACGGCGAGCAGGGAAACGCCGAAGGGCAGCTTCAGCCTCCCGACCAGGAAGCGCTCGGCGCTGAACACGCGGCGCAGGAGGCTGTTCAACGGCCGCGCCGGAACCCCCGTGCCGCTCGAGCGGTCCTGATTCAGCAGCCGATCCTTCACCCGCGCGGCCGCGGCCAGCGGGAATAGCAGCGTGTTGAAGTAGGTCAGTTGCTCGAGGTGCAGCCTGGCTTGCGAGACCTTGGACCGAAGCTCCGCCGCGGTATAGCGCCGCTTGTGGTGCAGGAACTCGTCGTGCGCGCTCCACATCCAGCGGTAGGCCGGGACGGTGATCACCGCATGACCGCCGGGGGCGAGCAGCGCGCCGACGGCTTGCAGCGTGGCGAGGTCCTCTTCGATGTGCTCGAGCACGTCGAGGAGGCACACCAGGTCGAAGCTGCGTGCAGCGAACGGGATCTCGTGCGGGCAGCGCCCGGCACGGATGTCGAAGCGCCCGCCGGTTTTCTCCGCCGCGACGGCGCGCGCGCCGTCGTCGGTTTCCATCGCGCTCACCTTGCCGAAGGCCGAGAGCATCTCCAGGTTGCCGCCGGTGCCGCAGCCGATCTCGACGATTCTGGCCTCTCGCGGAAGCTCGAGCCGGTCGATCAGCGAAGACAGGATCTCGCGCCTTGCCGTGAACCACCAATGGCGCCCTTCGGTCTCCGCCATTTCACGGTAGGCGCTGGGATCCATCGCGGCACAGTCTATCCCGGTCCCTTAGACTGCACGCCATCAACGTCGCGGGGGGTGCACGTGATTGAAAGACTCTGGCGTCTGGCAAGACAACCGATCAGCCGTCGACGGCTGTTCCAGGGCGCGGCAGCCCTTCTCGGTGCGGGCGTGGTGGCGAAGTGGCTGGTGGACGAGCCCGCGAGCGAGAGCGCTCTGGTCGACATGAAGTCGCACGGGGGAAACTGGACCCCGTCGAGCGGAACGCTCATCGACGTGCGCGAGTTCAAGAAGACCATGACGGTCGAGTCGCTGAACGACAGCGCCGAGGAATATTTCGCGTCGATCAAGAACTGGGACTCCCTGCTCGCCAAGCCCCTGTCGCAGGTCGAGGACGCGCCGGCGCTGCTCTCCAATTTCGCGCAGGTCCTGAACGGGCTGCAGCTCCTGCCGGGGATGAGCGTGCTCGATTTCGGCGCCGGCTCCGGCTGGGCGTCGCGCTGGCTGACCCAGCTCGGCATGGAGGCGATCGCGCTCGACGTCTCGCGCACCGCCCTGAAGATCGGCCAGGCGCTCTACCAGCGCCAGCCGGTCATCGGCAAGCAGCCGCCGCCGCGCTTCCTGCATTTCGACGGCCGCCGCATCGAGCTCCCCGACGCGAGCGTCGACCGGATCCTCTGCCTGGACACGTTCCATCACCTGCTCAATCCGGACGAAGTCCTGCGCGAAATGAGCCGGATCCTCAAGCCCGGAGGCATCGCCGGCTTTTCCGAGCCGGGGCCGCGCCACTCGAGCTCGTTCCAGTCCCAATTCGAGATGAGGAATTTCAAGGTGCTCGAGGATGACGTCGACATGGGCCGGATCTGGTCCTCGGCCCGGCAGGCGGGATTCACGCGACTGAGGCTGGCGGTGTTCGCTCCGCATACGTTTCTCCTCAGCCTGTCGGAGTTCGAGGAATACCTGAAAGGCGGAAGCGCCAACGCGCAATTCGCGGAGGTCACGCGCGCTCGCATGGCGGACGCGCGCCTGTTCTTCCTGCAGAAAGGCCTGCTGGCGGCGGCGCCGGACAGCCGCGGGCGCACCGGCCTCGCGGCGAAGCTGGAGGTCAGAGTTGCCGCCACCGAGGTGAAAGCGGGCACGCCGCTGAGCGCTCAAGTCGTCGTCACGAACAGCGGCAGGGCGACATGGCTGCCGCGCAGCGCCGGGCGCGGCGCCGTGCTGCTGGGGTGTCACCTGCTCGACGCATCCGGGCGCACGCTGACCCAGGGCTACTTCCGCCACGCGCTGACCCCCGGCGACGGCCGTCCGATCGCGCCGGGAGAGACCGTCACCCTCGACATCCGCATGCCCTCGCCCGGCAAGGGAAGCTACCTGCTCGATTGGGATCTGGTCGCCGAATCGGTCGCCTGGTTTTCCAGCATCGGCCTGGCCCCGGTGCGCGTGAAGCTCGAAGTCAACTGATCGCCGGCGCTACGGTGCGCCCCGCTCGCCGCCAAATTCGCGCCGCACCACGTAGACCGGGCGCTGCTTGGTCTCGAGGTACACGCGGCCGATGTATTCGCCGAGCACTCCCACGCTGAGGAGCTGCAGGCTGCCGAGGAACAGGATCGCGACGAGCAGTGAGGCATAGCCGGGAACGTCGACGCCGAGGAGCAGGACGCGCGCGATGATGAACAGCGCGTACAGAAACGTGAGGAGCGCGCCGAGCGCGCCGATGTAGGTCCAGATGCGCAGCGGCACGGTGCTGAAGCTGGTGAAGCCCTCGAGCGCGAAGTTCCAAAGGCCCCAGCCCGAGAACTTGCTCGCGCCCCTTGCGCGCGCGCGGCGCGCGTAGTCGACCGTCGCAGTCCTGAAGCCGATCCAGGCGAACAGGCCTTTCAGGAAGCGCTGGCGCTCGGGAAGCGCCTTGAGGGCATCGACCGCGGCGCGGTCGAGCAACCGGAAATCGCCGACGTTCTCCGGAATCTTCACGCTCGAGAGCCGGTTGTGGAGGCGGTAGAACAGGCTGGCCGTGTTGCGCTTCAGGAACGAGTCCGTGCTGCGGTCGGTGCGGCGCGCGAGCACGACTTCCGCGCCGCGCTGCCACTCCTCGACGAAGCGGGCGATCAGCTCCGGCGGATCCTGCAGGTCGGCGTCCATCGCGACGACCGCGTCGCCACGCGCGACGTCGATCCCGGCGGTCAGCGCGGCCTCCTTGCCGAAGTTGCGCGACAGCTCGAGCACGCGCACGCGCGAATCGCGCTCGACCAGCTGCAGCAGCTCGGCCAGCGTGGCGTCGCTGCTGCCGTCGTCGACGCAGACGAGCTCGAAGCGGTGCGGCGCCAGGCCGTCCAGCGCGGCGCGCAGCTCGCGGTAGAAGGCTTCCACGCCGCCGCCCTCGTTGTGGAAGGGCACGACGACGGAAATGAGCTTTGGGGTCATGGCGCTTCGGCGCGATTCTACAAACATTACTATGATGTGCCGCGTGCGATTGGCGCTTACGCTTCTCCGGGGGGTCGTCTCGGTCTCCATCCTCGTCGTGCTGCTCGCGCGCATCTCGCTCGACGAGGTCATGGCGCGCGCCGGCGCCGGCGCGTTCGCTCCCCTGGCGGCCGCGCTCGCGCTGGTGCTGCTCATGTACCTGCTGGTCTCGCTGCGCTGGCGCACGCTGGCAGGCGCGCTCGGCCTCGCCTTGAGCGTGCGCTTCGCGCTGCGCGCGGTGTTTCTGGGCGTGTTCGGCGGCCAGCTGCTTCCCGCGAGCGTCGGCTCGGACCTGGTGCGCGGCTGGGCCGCGGCGCGACACTCGGGCTCGGTGCCCCGGGCGGCGGCGAGCGTGGTCGCGGACCGGCTGGTGGCGCTGTTCGGCGCCTGCCTGCTGCTTGCGCTCGCCCATGCCGCGCTCGGCGGCATCGCGCTGCCTTTTGCCGGCCTGCTCGCGCCGGCCGCGGTGCTCGCTTCGGGCGGCCTGCTGCTCGGATTCCTGCTCGCCTGCAGGGTGCCGCTGCAGCCGGTGCCGGTCGCCGCCGCGGTCAGCGCTGCGGCCAGGACGCCGATCGCAGCTGGCGGCGCTCGCAATCCATGCGATCGGCGTCCTGGCCGCAGCGCTGACCGCGGCGGCCTACGGCGTCGACGCCTCGCTCGCGGTCTGGTTTTCCATCATTCCCGTCTCGCTGATCGCCACCGCGGTGCCGATATCGATCAACGGCTGGGGCGTGCGCGAAGCGGTGATCGTCGCGCTCGCAGCGGGGCACGGCATCGCCGCCGCCGATGCGCTCGTCGTCTCGATCACGCTCGGCGTGCTCAACGTCGTGGCCAGCCTTCCGGGCGCCTATCTGCTGGTGTTTCATGACAGCCGGTAGCCGGCTGGCGGCGCTGGCGGTGCTCGCACTGATGCTGGCCATGCACGGCGCGGTCCCATTCCTCGCCGTACCCACGCTCGGGCACGCGGTGTGGACCACCGGCTTCGCACAATCCTTCGCGAACGACTCGGTGCTGGCGATTCACGCAGCCAACTTCGGCGCACCGCGTCCGGCGGCGATCGCTTTCGGCCTCGCCGGCGCCTGGCCGGCCGCGCTCCTCGTGGCGGCCGGGCTGCATCCGGCGGACGCCTATTCGGTCATGGCCGCGCTGTGGCTCAGCCTCGCGTTCTTCAGCGCCTACGGCCTGGCGCGCCTCGGGGGTGTCTCGGTGGGCCGGGCGATCGGCGGCGCCGCGCTCTGGCTGACCATGCCGATCGTCTGGGCGCACGCCGAGTATTGCATGCTCGGCCTCGGCATCGCGCTCCTGCCGTTCTATTTCCTGTGCGCGCTTCTGCTGTTGCGGGAGCCGCGCCCCGGCCGCAGCGCGCTCTACGTGCTCGCCTGCGTAGTCGCGGCGTTGATGGACGGCTACACCTTCGTCATGTTCGTGGCGGGCGCCAGCCTGCTCGGCGCGTGGCTGTTCATGCGTTCGCCGGCGCGCAGGTCCGTGCTCCTGCGCCGCGCGCTGCCGGTCCACCTCGCGGGCGTCGCCGCCGCCTGCGTGCTCTACATTTCCTATGTCGGAACCTCGCATTACGCACCTCGCGGGCGTCGCCGCCGCCTGCGTGCTCTACATTTCCTATGTCGGAACCTCGCATTACGAAACGGCGCCGCTCGAAGCATTCCGCGCCTGGAGCCTGGACCTGGCGTTTCTCGCCGTCCCGAGCGAGGGCGTGCACTGGATACCCGATGCGCTCGGCTGGAGCAGCGCGCGCTCGGAAGAGCGCTTCTTCGGCGACCGCTCGGTGTGGCGCACGACGTTCGCGGCTCCGCTCGTGCTCGGCGCGCTCTGGGCGTGGTGGCGCATGCGCCGCAGCACGGTGCTCGCGACCGGCCTTCTGGCCGCGCTGCTGCTGGGCTTCTACATGGCGCTCGGGCCGTCGCTGAAGATCCAGGCCACAAGGCCGCCAGGCGACCAGACGGGCAAAGCCATGGCCGCCGAGCACGCGCTCGCCCCGACCGGATCGGCAGGGTTGTCGTCGCGCGTGCCGGGGCTGCGCGACATGCGCGCGGCTTACCGCTGGCTTGCCTTGACCGTGTTCAGCGCCTGGCTGCTGCTCATGCTGTGGCTCTCGGCGGGGCAGCGCGCGGCGCTTCTGCTGGCGGCCGCGGTGGGGCTCCTCAACCTTCCGCACATTGCGCAGAAGTGGAACGAGGATGCGCACAACCGCGAGATGTTCCTGCGCATCGACGCCGATCTGGTGCAGGATCTGCGGCGCTTTCTCGGCCGCGGCGAGCGGGTCGCGTTCCTGCCCTACGGCAACGACGTGCTCGTCAACTATCTCGCGGCGCGCCTCGGGCTCGTCTCGTACAACATCGGCGGCGACAAGAACCTCGCCGAGGCGCGCCGGCACTGGCCCGAAACGCTGCGGCAGATACCGATGGCCTCGATGGAGGAGGGCTTTCCCGCCCAGGCGCTGCTGCTGCTCGCCCGCGGCGAGGCCGACGCTCTGGTGCTGCCCTATATCGACCTGTTGTGGGCGGCGCACCGCTGGCCGGGGCCCACCGTGTTCAAGGAGAGCCTGCGCCCGGTCGTCGCGGCGATGCGGAAAACGAACCTCGTCAGCGTGACCGAACGCGACCACTACGCGCTCATCAGGCTCGATGCGGCCGCGCGTGCGGCCGGCGCGGTGGAGCTGGAGGCCGCCGTCCTGCGCCACCGTGCGGCCGGCGCCGTGGAGCTGGAGGCCGCCGTCCTGCGCCACCTTTGCGCGCCGCCCATCTGCCTGCGCCGCGATCGATTCGCGTCGCCGGGTTCGCCGGCCGCGCTGGCGCCCGGGCAGTTCCGCGTCCGGGTCTACGGCGCCGGCGTCTCGAACGGCCAAGGGCGCGTGGAGGCGCTGTCCGCGCAGTCGGGCTTCAGACATGCCAGCATTGCGCTGCTGGCGAGACCCGGCGGGGGTGAGAGCAGCCTCCTCGCCGAGGGGTACCTGAACTTGCCCCACCGGGTGGAGGACTTGGAGCTCCGGGTATCCCCGGGGGAGGGAGACATGCTGCGGGTCGACGGCTATGAAGTGCTGCCCCGGCCACGGCCGGCGGCGAAAGTGCCATGAAGCTCATCATCCAGATACCTTGCTACGACGAGGCGGCGACGCTCGCCCTTACCCTCGCGCGCCTGCCGCGCACGCTGCCGCCCTTCGACGTCGTCGAGTGGCTCGTGGTCGACGACGGCAGCACCGACGATACGGCGACGGTGGCGAAGGCCCACGGCGCCCACCATGTCGTGCGCCACACGCGCAACCAGGGTCTCGCGCGCGCCTTCATGAGCGGCCTCGACGCGAGCCTGGCCCACGGCGCCGATGTCATCGTCAACACCGACGCCGACAACCAGTACAACGCCGACGATATCCCCGCGCTGGTGGCGCCCATCCTGAGCGGCGCGGCCGATATCGTGATCGGCGCGCGGCCGATCGAGACCATCGAGCACTTCTCGCCGGTCAAGAAGCTTCTGCAGAAGCTCGGCAGCTGGGTGGTGCGCGCTGCCAGCAACACCGAGATCCCGGACGCGCCGAGCGGCTTTCGCGCGCTGAGCCGCGCGGCGGCGCAGCGTCTCATGGTGTTCAACGACTATACCTACACGCTGGAGACCATCATTCAGGCCGGGCAGAAGAACATGGCCATCACCGCCGTGCCGGTGCGCGTCAACCCGGATCTGCGTCCGTCCCGGCTGGTCCGGAGCGTCCCGTCGTACGTGCAGCGCAGCCTGGTCACGATCGTGCGCATCTTCGCGATCTATCGTCCGTTCCGTTTCTTCGCGACCATCGGCGCGCTGCTGTTCGCGGCGGGCTTCCTGATCGGCCTGCGCTTCCTGGTGAAATACCTGGGCGGGGAGGGCACCGGCAACGTGCAGTCGCTGATCCTCGCCGGCGCGCTGCTGGTGATGGGATTCCAGACGGTGCTGGTCGCCTTCCTGGCGGACCTGCTCGCGGCGAACCGCAAGCTGATGGAGGAAGTGCGCTTCCTGCTGAAGCGCCGGGATGACAAGTGAGGACGACTGGAGCAAGCTCGGGCCATGGACACGGCCGGCACCTCTGAAGCCGCGCTCGGCTCGGCGCTGCGCCGCTACCTGCGCGCGGAGTCGATCAAGCTGCCGCAGGACCTGATGGCGCGCTCGCCGTCGCGCAGCGCGTGGTACCTGCTCTCCGCGCACCTGTGGCTAGTGGCTGCGCTCGCCGTCGGCCGCTACCTGCCGGGCGGCGCGGCGGTGAAAATCGCCGTCGGCTTCGTGCTGATTCTCGCCGCGCAGCGCGCGCTGCAGACCCTGGTGCACCACCTGTCGCACGACATGCTCACCCGAAACCGTGCGCTCAACGATGCGATCGGCAACTTCCTGGTGGCCGGGCTTATCGGCATGCGCGTGCAGAACTACCGGCGCATCCACTTCGTGCACCACGCCGAGAACGGCAGCGCATCGGATCCGGAGTTCATCGATTTCTCGATCGTGCGGGAGAAGGGCGGGCTGGCCCGCTACGTCCTCCACTACATCGCCGGCGGTGAGCTCGCCGCCCTGGTGCGCAAGTATTACTTTCCGAAAGAGAAGAAAGCAGGCGCGCCGTCCGAAATGCTGCACATCCTCGTGTGCCAGGCGGCGCTGGTCGCGCTTTTCGTCGGGGTGGCGCAGGCGTGGTATCTCTACCTCGTGTGGCTCTACGTCGCCGTGTCGTGGTCGCCGATGCTCAGCCGGCTGCGCTTCCTGGTCGAGCACCCGGGCAAGGACGACCGCACCGTGAGCACCACCGCGCCCTGGTACGAGGTCCTGCTCTTCGCGCCCTACCAGTTCAACTATCACTTCGAGCACCACGCCTGGCCGGCGCTGCCGCCCTACCGGCTGCGCCGCGCGCACGAGCAGCTATGCGCGGCGGGCTATTTCGCGCGCCACCCCGAATACCGGATCTCCTCTTTCGTGCGCTCGCTGCGCGCGTCCGATGCGCGATGAGCGGCGCAAGCCTTCCCGCCTGCCGCAATTGCGCAGGCGCCGTAGCCGCGTTCATCGACGAGATCGAGGACTGGGAGTACGGCGTCGCCTGGGGCTCGCGGCTCGTGATGTGCAGCGAGTGCGGCCTCGTCAGCCATGACCCGCCGGTCCGCGCGCACGAGATCGAGCGCTTGTACCCGCGGAACTACATGGCGCACACGCCCGCGTCGCGTTCGCGCTCGATCTACGGCTGGCTCAAGGGCCTGCTAGGACGCCGCAGCGCGCGCGCGCTCGCGCGCCACATCCCCGCGGGCGGAAGCTGCCTCGAAGTCGGCTGCGGCAACGGCTCGTTCCTCGCCGTGCTCGGTGAAGCGCGCGGCGACGTGGAGCTGGCAGGCGTGGACATCGTCGACCTCGGCGTGGGCGGGGTCACCCGCTTCACCTTCTATCAGGGCCAGCTGGAGGACATCGACTTCCGCGGCCGGCGGTTTGACGTCATCTACTGCTCGAACCTGATCGAGCACGTTCCCGATCCGTTCGTCTTTCTGCGCAAGTGCGCCGCGCTGCTCCGTCCCGGCGGCGTCCTCTACGGCATCACCCCGGATCATCTGTCGCTCGATCGCTACCTGATGGGGCGGTACTGGGCCGGCTACCACTATCCGCGCCATACCTTCGTTTTCAACCATCGCAACCTCGGCCCGATCCTGGCGAAATGCGGTTTTGAGGGCGCGCGCATCGGGGGCTCGTACAGCTTCTGGTATCTGTCGTTCGCCAATCGCTTCGTCACCCTTCCGGGCACCCGCAGGCGCGGGCTGCTGTTCGCGGCGGTGACGGCGCTCTTCCTGCCCTTGGACCTCCTGGTGAATCTCTTCCGCTGCCACGGCTCGATGAAGTTCCTGGCGCGCCGGCAGGACGCGGCATGAAGATCTCCGGTGGAGCGACCGAGGGCGGCATCGTCGTCGGCAACGTCTACGACAAGTACGCGTCGCGCAACCCGCTCGTGCGCAGGCTCATGCGCGGCTTCGGCTCGGCGCTCGGCGAGCTGGTCGACCGGGTGCAGCCGCGCTCGATTCACGAAGTCGGCTGCGGGGAGGGCTACTGGGTGTTCCACTGGAGCGGCAGCGGGATCGCCGCGCGCGGAACCGACTTCTCCCATGAGGCGATCCGGCTGGCGCGCCTGAACGCCGTGGAGCGCGGGGTCGCGCCCGAGCGGTTCGAGGTGCGCAGCATCTACGATCTCGAGCCCGGCCGGGACAGCGCCGATCTCGTCGTCTGCTGCGAAGTGCTCGAGCATCTCGAGCGGCCGGACGAAGCCCTGCGCGTGCTGCAGCGCGTCGCCCGAGGTCATTTGATTGTCAGCGTGCCGCGCGAGCCGGTCTGGCGGCTGCTCAACCTCGCACGCGGCAAGTACATTTCGGACCTCGGCAATACGCCCGGTCACCTCCAGCACTGGTCCGCCGGCGCCTTCGCGCAGCTCCTGCGCGGCTACTTCGACCTGGTCGCGCTCCGCACGCCGCTCCCCTGGACCATGGCGTTGTGCCGCCCGTCCCGGTAGGAGCGCAGGAGGGCCTCGAAGCGCTCGCGGAAGCGCGGCCGGTCGAAACGCAGCGCGTTGCCGCGGCAGCTTTCGGGTGAAAAGCTGCGCGACTCGAAGCGCCGCACGGCCTCGATGACCGCGTCCGCGGTCTGCTCGCCGAACAGCACGCCGGTATCGTCGCGCACGATCTCGGCGGCGCCGCCGCGGCCGAGGGCAACGAGCGGCGTGCCGCAGGCCTGGGCTTCTGCCATCACGATGCCGAAATCCTCGATGCCGGCGAAGAGGAACGCTCGCGCTCGCTGCATGCGCTCCACGACCTGCGGCGTCGGCAGCCGCCCGGTGAATTCCACGTTCGCAGGCGCCATCGCGCGCAGCCGGCCGAGCTCGCTCCCGCCGCCGACGATGACCAGCTTGCGCTCTCTCATGGCAGAGAAGGCTTGCACGAGCAGGTCGACGCGCTTGTACGCCTCGAGGCGCGAGACCGTGAGGTAGAAGTCCTGCTTCTGCGCGTGCAGCGGAAAGGCCGCGACGTCCACCGGCGGGTAGAGCACCTCGGCGTCCCGGCCGTAGGACTTGCGGATGCGCGCCGCGACATGGGCGGAGTTGGCGAG
>Ga0208454_1000588_pt1 | contig 19955 bp, 20 predicted proteins | sample EasRivMeERMZT100_FD_187530 | JGI IMG/M metagenome (GOLD analysis project Ga0208454, IMG submission 187530) | Soil microbial communities from meander-bound floodplain in the East River, Colorado, USA - East River MetaG ERMZT100 (SPAdes) (version 2) | ecosystem: Environmental > Terrestrial > Soil...
CTGACCTGGCGCGCCTGCCCCTTCGGCGGCATGTTCTTGTGAATGATGCCGATGCCGCCCTCCTGCGCCAACGCGATCGCGAGCCGCGCTTCAGTAACGGTGTCCATGGCGGACGAGACAATCGGGATGTTCAGCGTGAGCGTGCGTGTGAGTTGGGTTTTAAGCTGAACTTCGCGCGGCAGGAAATCGGAGTAAGCGGGCTCGAGGAGGACGTCGTCGAATGTGAGCGCCTCGTGAATGATCCGCATGCGGTGCTCCGGGGGAAGTGAGCGCGGCAGTGTACTGCGCGAGGCGCGCCCGGTAAATGGCCGTCTGCTGCCGTATACTGCCGGCATGCAGCCCGGCGACTCGCTCCAACTGCCCTTTCAGGAGCGGCGGATCCTCTCGGTTTCCGGGCTGAACCGCGAGGCACGAATGCTCGTCGAGGGCGGCCTCGGCACGGTTTGGGTCGAGGGCGAGATCTCCAACCTCTCGCGACCATCCTCCGGGCATTTTTACTGGTCCCTCAAAGACGCCCAGGCGCAGGTCCGCTGCGCGATGTTCCGCATGGCGAACCGTACCCTGGCGTTCGAGCTCGCCAACGGTCGGCAGGTCCTGGTTCGGGCTCGGGCCAGCGTTTACGAAGCGCGGGGCGAGTATCAACTCATCGTCGATTACGTCGAAGAGGCCGGCGAAGGCGCCTTGCGCCGGCGCTTCGAGGAGCTCAAGCGCAGGCTTGCGGCCGAGGGTCTGTTCGAGACGGCCCGAAAACGAGCCATACCCGCCATGCCGCGGCGGATCGGTGTCGTGACCTCCCCCACTGGCGCCGCGCTGCGCGACGTGCTGATCGCGCTCAAGCGGCGCTTCCCGGCCACGGCCGTGCTGATCTACCCCACCGCCGTCCAAGGCGCCGGCGCGGCCGAGGAGATCGCGCGCACGCTCCAGTTGGCCGATCGGCGCGCTGACTGCGATGTATTGATCCTGACGCGCGGCGGCGGCTCGCTCGAGGACCTCTGGTCGTTCAACGAGGAAGTCGTCGCCCGGGCCATCGCCGCCCTTACGCTGCCGATCATCGTCGGCGTCGGCCATGAGATCGACTTCACGATCGCCGACTTCGTCGCCGACCTGCGCGCCCCGACGCCCTCGCAAGCGGCAGAGCTCGCCGTGCCCGATCAACTCGAATGGCGCAAGCGCTTCGCGCTCATCGAGCAGCAACTCGTTCAGGGCGCGCGCCGGCGACGCATGGCGGAGCAGCGGCGATTCGACACGCTCGCGCATCGCCTGTCGCGGTGCCACCCGGGCGTGCAACTGCGCGAGCGCCAGCAGCGTCTCGACGAGCTCGAAGCCCGTCTCAAGCGCGCGCTCGAACGGCGCATCGAGCAACGCAAGATTCGTCTCGCCCGCTTGACCACGGCCGTGGCACACGCCAACCCCGCACACCGCCTCGCCGAGGCGCGCGACCGCTGGCGGACGGCGCAAGCCGATCTGCGCCGCGCCTTGCTGCGCCTGCTCGAGCGCACTCAGCAGCGGCTTCTGCTCGCCGACCGAGCGCTAACGTCGTTGAGCCCACTCGCAACGCTGCAACGCGGCTACGCCATCGTTGCCGACAGCGACGGCAAGCTCCTCACGGACAGCGCCGCCACGAAGGCCGGTGCCTCGATCGACGTGCGCCTAGCGCGCGGCTCCCTCGCCGCCACCGTCAAAAAAATCCACCAAGACAAAAGCTAGCGGGCGATCTGGTCGTGCATCTGCGAGGGCCCTTCCGGGACGCTCGCGCGCAGGGACGCGCGCGCGCGAGCCTACAGGGACGTACTTGCGGCGTTCCCGGAAGGGCCCTCGCAGGTGCGCGACCAGATCGCCCCGAAAGGAACGGTTACGCGAAGAAGCGCTCGATGAGCGGCCGGTAACTGTCCATGTCGACGAGGAACGAATCGTGCCCTTGCAGCGAGTCGAGCTCGACGAACTCGACGTTGCGACCCGGCGCCCCGAGCCCCTGCGCCAGCTCGCGCTGCTGGTGAATCGGGAACAGGAAGTCCGTCGTCACGCCGATGATGAGCGCCCGCTTCACGCGCAGCTTGCTGAGCCCGGCCGCCACCGAGGAGCCATGCTCCGCGATGTCGAACAGATCGCTCGCGCGCGACAGATACAGATAGCAGTTCGGATCGAATTGGCCCGTGAACTTGTTGGCGTGATGCTCGAGGTAGGCTTCCACCTCGAAGACCATGCCGAACGGATCGCCACTCGTATCGGTGTGTGCCGCGCGCTCGCGACCGAAACGCAGGCGCCACTCCTCGGCCGATCGGTAGGTGATCATGCCGAGCTTGCGAGCCAGCCGCATACCCGTGAGCGGCACCGTGTCGCGCGGATAGTTGCCGTTCTGCCAGCCCGGATCCTTACGGATGATCTCCCGCTGCAACGACCGCAATGCGATCGAGAACGGGAGTGAGCGCGGGCCCGACGACATGCTGACGAACCCTTCCGACAAGCCCGGAAACAGGATCTCGAACGCGAGCGCCGTCATCCCGCCCATCGACGGTCCCACAGTGGCTTTGAGCCGGTTCACACCCAGGTGCCTGATGACCTCGAAGCCGCCGCGCGCAACGTCCTCGAGCGACAGGACCGGGAATGTCAGCCGGTAGATGTCACCGGTTCGTGGATCGACTGAGGCTGGCCCGGTCGAGCCAAAGCAACTGCCGAGCGAGTTCACGCAGATCACGAAATAGCGGTGCGTATCGATCGATCGGCCGGGACCGATGATGTCCTCCCACCAACCCGGCGTGGGGTCCTCGATGCTCGAGGCCGCGTGAGCCGATGGCGACATGCCCGTGAAGATCAACACGGCGTTGTCGCGCGTGTGATTGAGCTTGCCCCAGGTTTCGTAGGCGATCGTCGGGCTCAGCAACGAGCCGCCGCGATGCATCGGGAACTCACCCGCAACGACTACAGTCCGGCGCGCTTTACTCGCCAAGCTTTACCCCACGAAAATCGAGATCGGCAGTCTAAGACCCGCGCCACCACTCGCTTCGAACTTCTGGCTATGTGATTAGGCCGGACGCGACTGTGGCTACTTCTTGTGCTTGAAGCGCAGCATGCGCCGGCGGTGCTGAGCCTGCCGCGGCGTGAGCTTGTTGCGTCGCCCACCGTACGGGTTCTCGCCCGTCCGTAGCTCCACCTGCACCGGGGTGCCTTTGAGCTTCAGCGCCTCGCGAAACGCGTTCTCGAGATAGCGCTTATAGTGCGCCGGCAACCTCTCCGCCTGACCGCCGTGGACGACGACGATCGGCGGATAGCGCCCGCCCTGGTGAGCGTAACGTAAACGCACTTGCCGCCCACGGACGAGCGGCGGCGGATTCACTTGCAGCGCATCGGCCAACACTTTGTTGAGCCGCGGAGTCGGGAGCTCGGCGCCGGCGTTCTTGTGCGCGAGCAACGCTGCATCGATGACCTCGGCAATGCTGCTACCGTGCAAAGCCGAGATGTAGTGAAAGCTCGCGTACGGTACAAAGTCGAGCTTCCGCGCGACCTCCCGTTCGATGAGTCGACGTTCGTGGCTCGACAGCCCGTCCCATTTGTTGACGGCGATCACGAGCGCGCGACCGCGCTCGGCCGCGAGCCCCACGACGTGCAGATCTTGGTCCGTCACATTGTCGCGGGCGTCGAGCACCGCGATCACGGCCCCGGCGTCTTCGATCGCCTTGAGCGTCTGCACCACGCTGAACTTCTCGATGGTTTCCGTCACGCGCGCACGGCGACGGACTCCGGCGGTATCGACGAGCACGAATTGCCGGCCGTCGCGCTCGCAGGGCACGTAGACACTGTCGCGCGTGGTGCCGGGCTCAGGTGAGGTGATGAGTCGATTCTCGCCAAGCAACCGATTGATCAGCGTCGACTTGCCCACGTTTGGCCGGCCGATCACGGCCACTTTCGGCCCGTGCGCCGCGTCCTCGCCCTCGTCCTCACCGGGCGGCAGCAGCGCGAACACCGCCTCGAGCAAAGAGTCGATGCCTTGCCCGTGCAGCGCGGCGATGCCGACGGGCGCGGCCAACCCCAACGCGTGAAACTCCGCTTCGGCCATCTCCCCGGCCACGCCTTCCGCCTTGTTCACCGCGATGACCACGGGCCGCGACTCACGTCGTAGGCGCTCGGCGATCCGGACATCCTCGGCTGTGAGACCGCTCCTGTGGTCGACGACGAGCACCACGGCGTCCGCCTCTTCGATCGCGAACTCCACCTGCTCGGCCACGAGCGCCGTCATTTCGCTGCTGTCGGCGGTCGTGAGACCGCCGGTATCGATGACGATGAAGCGCCGCTCCGCGAAGCGCCCGACGCCGTAACGACGGTCACGCGTGAGCCCGGGGAAATCGGCTACGAGTGCATCGCGTGTGGCGGTGAGGCGATTGAACAGCGTGGACTTACCGACGTTCGGTCGGCCGACGAGCGCCACCGCGGGCAACATGGCCGGGCCGGCCTAGGCCGCGTCGTCGCGCAAGGTAAATGCAGCGACCGTGCCGTCGTCACCCTGCACGTAGATGTTCTGCCCGACCACGAGCGGCGCCGCAGTGATGCGCTCGCCGCTGGCCTTCGCGCGCGCCAGGAAGTGGCCATCGGCAGGATCGAGCCAATGCAGGTAGCCCTCGAAATCGCCAACAACAAGCGTGTTGGCGTAACGCGTCGGCGCTGTGAGGTCACGCAAACGCAACAATTCCTGTCGCCACACCTGTTCACCGCCGGTGCGAGCGAGCGCTACGACGGCGTCGACATCGTTCGTCACGTAGACGTTATTGAAGTCCGCACCGAGCCCCGCATACGACGACATGTCCTGCTGCCAGATCACGACGCCCGTGGCCAAATCGATCCCGACGGCGCGGCCGTGGTAGCCCGCGACGTAGACGTCGTTGCCGACGACTTGGATGCCCGTGCTGACGTCCACGAGCCGCTCGAGCTCGCTGCGGCCGGTCGGATTCGCCACAGCGACTTCCCACGCGGCCTCGCCGCTGCTCAGCTCATAGGCGCCGACGCGACCATTGTTGAAGCCGCAGACCACGAGCGTGCCCGCCACGCGCGGGGCCGCATTGCCGCGCAACGTGAGCGCGGGGAGACTCTGCTCCACAGTCCACAACGTGTTGCCCGTGGTCGTGGAGAACCCGCGCAATCGCCCATCGACCGTGCGCAACGCGATGACGCCGGAACCCATCGCCGGCGCCGCCAGAACCTCGCTGCCAACCGCCTGCCGCCAGCGCTCCTCTCCTGTCTCGGCATCGAGCGCGAGCAGGTCGCCGTCGGCCGTGCCAAAAGCGAGGATCCCGTCGCCATATCCCGGGCCCGCAGCGAGTGGCAACTTCGTCTTGACGGACCAGACTTTGCGACCCGTTTCGGCATCGAAAGCGGCGACTTGACCATCGTGGCCACCGGCGTAGATGCGCGCCCCATCCGAGGCCGGCCGCAGACCAAGCCGCAACCGCTCAGCGGGACCGCCCACCTTGCTGCTCCAAAGCTTGCGCACATCGAGCGTCTGCTCGAATTTGATCAGTGGCGCCGGCGGCTCGGTCGTGTCCTTCTTGCCACCGCCCGCGCAGCCGCCGAGCACGGCAGCCAGCGGCAGGCACAACCATGCTCGCCGCGTAGCCTTCACGCGCCCTCTCCGGGTTCCGTAGCAGCCGGCGCCGACACCTCGGGTGCGGCAGCGGGTGCTGCTGTCCCCGCCGGCACCCCGCCCGCGTTGGCCACTGGGGGCAGGTCACTGAGCTTCATTTGCAGAAAGCTGCGATCCAGCACCTCGGCGCCCGACGCCACCAGCGCTCCGAGATACGAACTGGCCCTGCGCCACGTAGATGTCGCCCTTGATCTCATCGATACGCCCGGCGAATTGCCCCGGCGACTCGACCGCCAACAGAGCCAGCGCCTCTGGGTACTGCTCGCGGTAAGCGAGCACGCGAGCGAGCCGCAGCCGAGCAACCATCGCGAGGTCCGGGTCGCTGCCATTCTCCATGGCGATGCGCAGGTCCTGCGTGGCCCGCTCCGGGTCGCTCACGAGCGCGGCTCGCGCAACGAGTAACCCGGCTTGCTGCGTGTAGGCGGCCCTGGGGTAGTCGGCCTGCAATTGCTCGAGCAGGGCCGTCGCCTGAGTGAGATCCGAGCCCTCGGTCGCCTGTTTGACCGCTTGGTATAGCGCCCCCGCCTGCTCTGCCTGCCCGGCCCGGTAGGCTTGGTACTGATTCCAACCGAAGAGACCCAGCCCGCCGAGAGCCGCACCGCCGAGCAGGAACCAGCCGTTCTCGCTCCACCACTGACGCAAGCGTTCGGCTTGCTCTTTGTCCGACAATAACTCGTCCACACCACCCTCCGGCGGAAACAGAACTGGCTATTCTATGCCGAGCGCGGCGGAACGCCGAGCAAAGCCGCGCATTCGTCGAGGCCGAGCAGCTGCTGGGGCCGGTCCTCCCGCAGCGGTTTGACGCTGATCCGCCCTGCAGCTAGCTCCTCGGCACCGACGATCAAGGCGAACCGCGCGCCGCTCTTGTCGGCGCGTCGCAACTGCGCCTTGAAGCCCGCGGCCGGACCGCCGATCGACAGGCGCAGACCTGGCAGCCGGTCGCGCAGCTGCTCGGCCACCTTGAAACCGTAGCGTCGCTCCGCCTCACCGGCCGCGACGAGGTAAGCATCGGGCGCCACCTCGGCGCAGGGGGTGGCTTCCGCCTGCAGCAGCTCGACGATGCGCTCGATGCCGAGCGCCCAACCCACGGCCGGCGTATCCCGCCCGCCGAGCTGCGCAACGAGGCCATCGTAGCGCCCGCCGGAGCACACGGCGCTTTGCGCACCGAGACGGTCCGTCACCCACTCGAAGACGGTTCGCGAATAGTAGTCGAGCCCGCGCACGAGCCGAGGATTCAACGCAAAGCTCACGCCGACATCGGCAAGCAGGCACTGCACACGCTCGAAATGCGCTCGCGACTCGTCGTCGAGGTACCCGGAAAAAAGCGGCGCCGCGGCGATGACGTCGCGCAACGCCGGATTCTTGCTGTCGAGGATGCGCAGAGGGTTGCGCTCGAGGCGTCGAACGCTGTCCTCGTCGAGGATCTCGCGATGCGCCGAGAAGTACTCCACGAGCACTTGTTTGTAGCCTTGGCGAGACTCCGCCGTACCGATCGAGTTGAGCTCGAGCTGGACGCTCTTGAGGCCGAGCTGCTTCCACAAGCGCGCCGACATGGCGATGAGCTCTGCATCGACCTCCGGCTCGGCAAACCCGAGCGCCTCGACGCTCAGTTGATGAAACTGCCGGTAGCGGCCTTTTTGCGGTTTTTCGCGGCGAAACATCGGCCCTGCACACCAGAGCTTCTGCTGCTGGTTGTGGAGCAGCCCGTTGCTCAAACCGGCACGGACGACCCCTGCGGTGGCTTCGGGCCGCAGCGTCACACTCTCGCCGTTGCGGTCGTCGAAGGTGTACATCTCCTTCTCGACGATGTCCGTGAGCTCGCCGATCGAGCGGCTAAAAAGCTCCGTGCGCTCGAGCACGGGCAGACGAACACGCTGATAACCGTAGCTCGCGAACAGCTCGGCGGCCGTGGCCTCGAGGCGATCCCAGAATGGAGCCTGATCGGGCAGCACATCGTTCATGCCCCGAACGGGCTGAATTAGCTCGGCCACTACGCTGTCACTCCTCAGCGATATCGACGGAGAACCGGACGATGCCGCCTTGTCGTCCTGGTGTCGGAATCGGGTAGGCTTCGCCATCCACGAGCAGCCTCACGGCACGGGCGTTGCCGAGCACGACGGCAAACGGCGGCTCGCCGCGCACCGCGGCACGCCGGCCGCCAGCCGCCAGCCCGTAGAACAATCGTTCGCCGCGTGCGTCCGTAACTTCGGTCCAGCTTTCTTCGTCGAACGTGAACACGAGCGGAATAGTCGCCCCGGGCGCGGCCGCCGGGGCGCTAGGTGGACTGGCCGCCTGCGGGAGCGCGTCGGGCACCGGCGCCGGCACCACGGCGCCGGCCGCAGGCGGTTCCGCGACCGGCTCGGTCGGCGTGGGCTCTCGGGCAACCTGCGGGGCGGGAGCCACCGCCGGGTTTGGGTCACTCGACTCGGTCGAGGCTACCGATGCAGGCGTCGATGAGAGGCCCCCTTGCAGCCACCACACGGCGAGCCCGACGACGATGACCGCCAACGCGATCGTTGCGACGACCCATACGGTGATCTGCCGCTCGTCACGCAGCCGGATGGTCGGGCTCGGGTGAATGCCAACCTCTTCGTGCGTAGCTTGCTTGTAGTAGAGGGCCAGAAGCTCGCGATAGTCGATACCGAGGCGCTGACCATACTGGCGCAGATACCCTTTGACGAACACCGGCGCGCCTATTTTTTCGAAGCGGTTTTCTTCGAGTGCTACCAACCGCGGTGCTTCGATGCGCAGCTCCGTGGCTAATTGCTCGACGCTCAGATCCTGGGCGACACGCGCGTTGCGGAGGATCTGCCCGAGATTCTGGGAGGCCGGCTCGCCCGCGGTAGCACTGCTCGGCTGCTCACTATCGCCCATCGCTGCGCTGCTGCTCCTCTAGCTGCTGGAGCTCCGCGGAGCCCTGGAATCCGGATTTCAGCTGCGTCGCACAACGATCCGCAGCAGCACGATCGTTGAGCTCGTTCTCCACGTTGACGCACACCCAGAGCACCTGCGCGGTTGGCGGATGCGCAGCGAGAAAGCGTTGGACAAAGGCGCGTGCCTGCAGAAAGTTGCCGCTCTGGTACGACATGTCCATCAGATTGGCAAGCGCGTCCGGGAAAACGGGATTCTCGCTGAGCGCCGCTCGAAAGAACGCCCCGGCTTGCTCCGGCGCGTTAGCGTTACGCGCACAGACTCCGGCGTTCGTCAGTGGCACTTCGGGCGTGGTATAGGCCCGAATCTCCGCCGCGTGCCGAAAGTATGGCTCAGCGTCCGGCCAACGATTCTGCCGACACAGAAACACGGCGTAGCTGTTGGCCGCCGCCGCATTGTCGGGCTCGAGCTGCGTCGCCCGCTGGTAGTGCATCTCCGCGTCTTCGGGGCTGCCGATCTGATCGTAGGCGATGGCGATCGTCGAGTGGGCATCGGCGAGCTTGGGGTCCTGATCCAGGGCTCGCAGCAAACGCTCGATCGCGAGATCGGTGCGTCCTTGCCGCAAGTAACCGGCGCCCAAATTCATGTTGGCGACCGCCGCTTCGGCGTCCGTTCCGCCATCATTCGTCGAACCGCTAGTTACGCAAGCCTGCAGGACGATACACGCGCCGTACAACGACATCGAACGAAGCATGCTCATGGACTATTCGCTCCGATTACGCGGTCACCCAAACGTACTCGCTGTCGATCCCGCACGCGGCCCGCCAGTTGCCCGCACGCGGCGGCGATGTCATCGCCGCGCGGGCGGCGGATCGTCGCGATGAGTCCCGCGTTGCGCAACGTCCGCCAGAAGGCGTCGATCGTCGGCTGCGGCGAGCAACGGAACTCCGACTCCGGAAACGCATTGAACGGGATGAGATTCACCTTCGCCGGATGATTGCGCAGCAACTTGACGAGCTGCCGGGCATGCGCGACCGAGTCGTTGACGCCGTCGAGCAACACGTACTCGAACGTAATGTGCCGACTCGCTTGGCCAGCGGCATAGGTCCAACAAGCCTCGAGCAGCTCGGCGATAGGGTGCACGCGATTGATCGGCACCAGCCGGTCGCGCAGCTCGTCGGTAGGCGCGTGCAACGACACGGCAAGCGCCACATTGCAATCGTTGGCAAGCTTCAGCAGCTGCGGCACCAGGCCCGCCGTGCTGATCGTGACACGCCGACGCGACAAGCCGAACGCTAGGTCGTCGATCAGGATCTCCACCACCGGCAACACATTGCGGTAGTTGGCCAACGGCTCGCCCATGCCCATGAACACGACGTTCGTGATCGCCGCCGGCGCAATCTCTCGAGCAGCGAGCACCACTTGGCCGATGATCTCCGCCGACGACAAATTGCGGTTGAAACCTTGATGACCAGTGGCGCAAAACGCGCAATCGAGGGCGCAACCGGCTTGCGACGAGATGCAGAGCGTGCCGCGATTCGGTTCGGGGATGTACACGGTCTCTACCGCCTGACCGGCGCCCACGTCCACGAGCCACTTGCGAGTGCCGTCGTCGGAGTGCTCGCTGCGCAGCACCGGCGGGAGCGTGAGCTCCGTGAGTTCTGCGAGCTGCTTGCGTAGCGGCGCGCTGAGGTCGGTCATGGCGGCGAAGTCCGTCACGCGCCGCTGATACAGCCAACGCATGATCTGCTGCGCTCGGTACGGTTTCTCGTCGAGGTTCTCGAAAAACTCGACCAGGCGCGGCGCTGGCATACCGAGCAAGCTGAGCTTGCCCGGCTGCCTGCGAGTGAACGTTAGCGCGTCCGCGGACAAATTTCGGCCTCGCTGAAGAAGAACGCGATCTCGGTGGCCGCCGTCGCGAGACCATCCGAGCCGTGCACCACGTTCTCCTCGATCGATGCCGCAAAGTCGGCACGAATCGTGCCGGGCGCAGCCTGCTTCGGATTGGTGGCGCCCATCAGATCGCGGTTCGCTTTGATGGCATTCTCGCCCTCGAGCACCTGCACCATGACGGGACCCGAGCTCATGTACTTGACGAGGTCGGCGTAAAAAGGCCGCGCCTTGTGCACGGCGTAGAAACCTTCGGCCTGGTCGGTACGCAGCTTCATCATCTTCGCTGCCACGATCTGCAGCCCCGCCCCTTCGAAACGCCGATAGACCTCACCGATCAGATTCTTCGCCACGCCATCCGGCTTGACGATGGATAAAGTGCGCTCGACAGCCATTGTTCACCTTGGAAAATTGCCAGTGGAAAAAACCTAGAGCCGCAACGTCAAACGCTGAAGCTCTCACCGCAACCGCACTCGCCCTTGACGTTCGGGTTGCGAAACTTGAACGCCTCGTTCAGCCCTTCCTTCACGAAGTCCACTTGCGTGCCGTCGATGAGACCCAAGCTCTCGGCCGTCACGAGCACTTTCACGCCGCCTTCGTCGAACACGACGTCGTCCGGCTCGATCGCATCGGCGTAATCGATCGTGTAGGCCCAGCCGTTGCAGCCGCTGCGCCGCACTCCGAGCCGAAGGCCCACGCCACGACCGCGCTTCTCGAGATAGCTGCGTACGCGCGTCGCCGCGCTTTCCGTCAATGAAATCGACATCGTCATTAATCCCTTGGTTACTTCCCTGTCGGCAACTGCCGCCAACACGCCACCAGAGCATCTTCGATCCGTAAGAGCTTACCGAGCTTATCGATCGGCACCGCAAGCTCCGCACACAACGACCTCATGTCGAGACCGCGCGCCGCCGCGACTGACTGCCCTTCGAGCCAATCGGCCGCTAGGCTCGCGGCCGCCAGCGTATGCGGGCAGCCATATGCCTGGAATCGCGCCGCGCGGACGACTCCTTCGATCACTTGCAGCTGGAAACGGACCCAGACGTGCAGCGTGCGGTCTTCCGCCTCGCCCGATACGAGACCGGGCGCACCGTCCGGCAGTTCCCCAGCTCTCTTCGGCGCATCGAAACGCCGCACGACAGCGGAACTGTATTCCATAGGCAGGTCAAGAGTTTAGCGCAAAACACTCAGGCCGAGCACCACGGCGGCGCGGATTTCGCCAGCGCACGCAGACGCGCGACGGCCGTGGCAACGGCCGCCGCAGCCTCAAGGACCTCGGTTTCGGTGCTGAAACGGCCTACGCTGAAGCGCAGCGAGCTCCCGGCCAAGACGTCGCTGCGGCCCATTCCCGTCAGCACGTGCGAGGCTTCCGGGCTGTCGGCGGCGCACGCCGACCCGGCCGAAACCGCCAGTCCGCGCAGCGCGAGCCGGAGACTCTCGCCGTCTACACCCGGAAAGGTCACGTTCAAGACATGCGCCGCCCGCCGCCCCGGGCTACCGTTTTGTCGCACGCCATCGATGGGACTGAGCTCCCGCCACAGCCGATCGCGCAACGCCGCCAAACGCGGCGCCTCGAGCGCTGGATCCGCCAGCGCATAGGCCTTGCCCATGCCGACGATCTGGTGGGTGGCAAGCGTACCGGCGCGCAGGCCGCGTTCCTGCTCACCGCCGTGGATCTGCGGCTGCAGCACTGCGCGGGGTCCGACATAGAGAGCGCCGATACCTTTCGGTCCGCACAGCTTGTGCGCGGTGAGCGAGCAGAGATCGATCGGGGCGGCGGCCAGCGCCAGCGGCACCTTGCCCACGCTCTGCGCGGCATCGACGTGAAACAGCACGCCACGCTCGCGGCACAACGCGCCGATCGCTGCCACGTCTTGGACGACGCCGGTTTCGTTGTTCACGTGCATGATCGAGACGAGTGCCGTTTCGGGCCGGATGGCGGCCGCCACCGCCTGTGGCTCCACGTCGCCCAGAGCGGTGGCGTCGACATAGGTGACGGCCACACCGTGAGCCTCGAGTGCGCGCGCCGTGTCGAGCACCGATTTGTGCTCGATGCGCGACGTCACGAGATGCAATCGCGCGCCTCGGTCGCGGCGCAAGACCCCCTGCAACGCGAGATTGTTCGCTTCGGTGGCCCCGGAAGTGAACACGAGTCGCTCGGGCGGCGCCCCGACGCGCCCCGCGATCGCCGCGCGCGCGGCTTCCACGAGGTCGCGAGCGCGCCTACCGGCCGCATGTTGCGACGACGGGTTGCCGAACTCGTGGTGCAGGCAGTCGAGCATGACCGCCGTCACGGCCGGATCGAGCGGCGACGTCGCGGCATAGTCGAGGTAGATCTCGGCGCCCTTCATGACGACCGCGGCGGTATGCGCTTGGCCGGATCGAGCGAGGTCAACATGCCGCGCAGGATGCTGAGCTCGTTCTCATCGAGCGTGGCCTTGTGGAAAATTCTGCGCAGCTTGAGCTTGACCTGGCGCTGGTGCTCCGGATGCAGGAAACCCGAAGCCGTGAGCAACCGCTCGAGATGCTCGTGCAGACCTTCGAGCTCGGCGGCCGTGGCGAGCCGCGCGTCGCTCGCCGGCCCCGCCGGCAACGGGCGACCAGGCGCAACCATGCGCAGTTCGTAGCACAGCACCTGCACCGCCATGGCGAGATTCAGGGAGCTGAACTCCGGCGCGGCCGGGATATGCACGAGCTGCTGGCAGCGCGCAAGATCCTCGTTCGTGAGCCCGGATTGCTCGGGCCCCATGACGATGGCCACACGGTTCGCGGTTAGCCGCTGCCAGATCACGGTCGCGGCTTCGCGCGGATCGACGATCGGCACGGCGATCGTGCGCAACCGCGCACTCGCCCCCACCACCCAACCACATCCCGCGATCGCGGCGGTCAGGTCGTCGTAGACCGCGGCGGTCGCGAGCAAATCGTCGGCGCCAGCGGCGCGCGCAGTCGCCTCATCGCTCGGAAAATACCGCGGCCGAACCAACGCGAGGTCGTTGAGCCCCATGGTTTTCATCGCCCGCGCGGTCGCGCCGATATTGCCCGGGTGCGAGGTGTCGACCAGAACGATGCGGACGGGGATGTGCACGGCGGCGCGGCATTGTTTGCCAGGGACCGGCGAGTATTCTACGCTGCGCGCCGAATGCACGGCATGGTCAACATTGCAGTTCGCGCGGCGCGGCGGGCCGGGGAGTTGATGGTTCGTCAACTCAATCAACTCGAATCGCTGAAGGTGATCGAGAAGAGTCGCAACGAATTTGTCAGTCAGGTCGACCGCGCAGCCGAGGAAGCCATCATCGAGGTGATCCGCGATCACCACCCCGACCACGCCATTCTCGCCGAAGAAAGCGGCGCCACGGGCGATCACGAGTACCAATGGATCATCGATCCTCTGGATGGCACCACGAACTACTTGCACGGCTTCCCGGTGTTCTCCGTATCGATCGGCGTAGCCCGGCGCGGCGAGGTCGAGCACGGCGTCGTCTACGACCCGTTGCGCCAGGAGATCTTCACGGCCAGCCGCGGCCAAGGCGCGCAACTCGATGGGCGCCGCATTCGCGTGAGCAAGCGCACGACGCTGCAGCAGTCGCTGGTCGCCACAGGCTTTCCCTACCGCGCGAATCTCGAGCACATCGATCGTTACCTGAAGATGCTGCGCGCCGTGATGCTCGAGTCCTCCGGCGTCCGCCGGCCAGGATCGGCGGCGCTGGATCTATGCTATGTGGCCGCAGGACGCGTGGACGCCTTCTTCGAGCTCGGCCTCAGCAAATGGGACATCGCGGCCGGTTCCCTCATCATCCGCGAGGCCGGTGGCCGAATCAGCGACTTTCACGGCCGCGACAGCTACCTCGACAGCGGCAACGTGGTCGCGGGCAACCCCAAAACCTACGCGGCGTTGTCGAAGCTGCTCGCGCCGTTCTCGACCGGCATCTCCTGAGCTAGGTTGACGCCGGCAGCTTGGCCCCAGCGACGGGCGGGTGGCGCCCGCCGATCGACAATGTCTTCAGATTCGCCCGGCCGCCATAGACCAGGTTCACGAGTGCACGAGTGACAGTGATGGCGGTGAACATCGACGTGACGATACCGATCGACAACGTGACGGCAAACCCCTTGATGGGCCCCGTGCCGAACATGAACAGCACGATGGCCGCGATCAACGTCGTCAAGTTCGAGTCGACGATCGTCGAGTAGGCCTTCTCCCAACCGGCACGGATACTGGCCTGCGGCGAGTTGCCATTCGCGAGCTCCTCACGAATACGCTCGAAGATCAGCACGTTGGCGTCGACCGCCATACCTACCGTGAGCACCACGCCCGCAATACCGGGCAACGTCAGTGCCGCCTGGATCAATGACATGAGGGCCACGATCATCACCACGTTGCAGAGCAGCGCGAGGTTGGCGAGCATGCCGAAGACGCGATACCAGAGGCCGATGAAGATCACCACGAGCACGTAGCCCACGAGAACGGCTCTTATGCCGCGATCGATGTTGTCCTGGCCGAGCGTTGGGCCGATGGTGCGCTCTTCCACGGGGATGATCGGTGCGGCGAGCGAGCCGGCGCGCAGAAGCAAGGCCAACTCGCGCGCCTCGAACACCGTGAGGCCGCTGATCTCGAACCGATTCGAGAACACGCCATTGATGCGCGCGTCGTTGATCACGCTCTCCTCGCGATGCGGCTCGCCGGGCACGAGCTGCCCATCGCGCTCGACGAGCTGTGGCCGGTCCTCGATGAACAGCACCGCCATCTGCCGGCCGAGATTCGCGACCGTGGTGTCGAGCATCTTGCGCGCACCGCCAGCATCGAGCCGCACCTGCACGACGGGCTGCCCGTTCGTGTAGCTCGCAATGGCATCGACGAGTTGGTCACCCGAGGCGATGACGTCACGGCGCAGCAAGATCGGCGAGCCATCGCGGCGCTTCTGCAGCTCCGACCCAAGGGGCGCCCGTCCACGACGCTCCGCTTCGAAGGCATCGTTCTCCATGTCTACGAGGTGGAACTCGAGCGTAGCCGTGGAACCGAGCACGCGCTTCGCTTCGCCCGGATCCTGCACACCGGGCAGCTGCACCAGGATGCGATCGAGCCCCTGGCGCTGCACCACGGCCTCGGCCACGCCGAGCTCGTTGACGCGATTACGCAGCGTCAGCGTGTTCTGCTGAATCGCGAAATCCTGGCGCTCACGAATCGCGGACTCCGTGAGCCGAACGATGAAGCCCGTTCGATCATCGACTTGGCCGCGATTGATGATAAGCCGGCTCGTGAGCTGCCCGAGCTGGATGAGTTGATCCCCGGCATCGAGGCGGCGAATCACAGCCTCGGCGCGATCGAGATCAGCAGGCTCCAGGATCGCAATCTGCAACACGTCGCCCTCGACGCGGACGTCGTTGCGAATGTTCGCCGCGCGAAGCTGGGTGCGCAAATCGGTTTCGTACGTGCCGAGGAACTGTTGTATCGCAGACGTTAGGTCGACCTGGTAGAGAAAATGCACGCCACCGCGCAGATCGAGACCCAACGACATCGGCTTGAGCCCCACGGCACGCAACCATGGCGGCGTTCGCGGCGCCAGCGTGAGTGCCACGACATGATTGGGTAGCGCATCGCGCAACACATCGTTGGCCTGAAGCTGCTCATCCACGGTGTCGAAACGGACGAGCGCAGCGACGCCGTCGATGTCGGCCGAGATGATCTCTACACCACCATCCGCCAAAGCCGAGCGAACCTGCGTCAGCGTCGCCGCGTCGACCGCGACGCCATCCGTGCGCGAGATATGCACCGCTTCGTCATCACCGAACATGTTCGGCAACGCCAACACCGTAGCCAGCAGGATAACGCCGAACACCAAGAGGTTCTTCCACAGGGGATAGCGGTTCATAGGTGACTCGCGCGAAATTTAGACGTGCTTGAGCGTGTCTTTGGGCAACACCGCAGCGATCGAAGCCCGCTGCACTTTGATCTGGACACCTTCCGCAATCTCGACGGTGACGAACTGCTCACCCACGTCGATGACCTTGCCGAGCACGCCGCCGCCGGTGACGACCTCGTTGCCGGCAGCCAACGTATCGATCATGGCCCGATGTTCTTTCTGCTTCTTCTGCTGCGGCCGGATCAGCAAGAAGTAAAACACGACGATGAGCAGCACCGGCAGCAGCAGCGCGCTGATCGGGCTCGAGCCCCCAGCCGCCGGCGTCTGCGCCGCAGCGTCGCTAATGAAGAAACTCAACAACGATTCCATGATCGATCCACTGCCTCTAAAAACGGTTAGGGTAGTCCGGTGGGCCGGAGAATGCGCGGCATTATGACATAGCCTCGGCACCATTCGGCGCCTCCCGCTGTTCCGCCGCAAAGGCCGCGAACCGCCCCGACTCGATCGCCGAGCGCATGCCCGCCATGAGCTGCTGGTAGTGATAGAGGTTGTGGATCGTAGCCAGACGCGCACCGAGAATCTCGTTGCACTGCTGCAGATGGCGCAAGTACGAGCGCGAGTAGTGACGGCACGCGTAACAGCCGCAGCGCGGGTCGATAGGCCCGGTGTCCGCCTGAAAGCGGCTGTTGCGGATGTTGAGCGGCCCCTCGCTCGTGAAAAGTTGGCCGTTGCGCGCGTGGCGGGTTGGGATCACGCAATCGAACATATCGATGCCTCGCGCCACGGCCTTCACGAGATCCGCCGGCGTCCCGACACCCATGAGATACCGCGGTCGCTCGACCGGCAGTGCGGGCGCCAACCCTTCGAGCACGGCGAGCCGTTCCTCCTCAGGCTCCCCCACGGCGAGCCCGCCAACCGCGTAGCCCGGAAAATCGAGCTCGCGAAGGCCGGCAAGCGATTCGCGCCGCAGGTCGTGGTGCACGCCGCCCTGCACGATACCGAACAACGCGGCATCGCTGTCGGTCCCACTCTTCAGCGCATCGAACGCCGCGCGGCTGCGCTTCGCCCAGCGCAGCGACAACTGCATCGACGCCTGCGCCGCGGCGTGATCGGCCGGATAGGCCGTGCACTCGTCGAACACCATGACGATATCGGCGCCGAGCGCGTCCTGCATTTCGACCGAGCGTTCTGGCGTGAGCGCGATCAGATCGCCGTTCACGGGCGAGCGAAATTCGACGCCGGCTTCCGTGATCTTGCGCAGGCTTTGCAAACTCCACACCTGAAAACCGCCGGAATCGGTGAGAATCGGCCGTTGCCAATGCGTGAACGCATGTAGACCGCCGTGCGCTCGAATCACCTCGATGCCCGGGCGCAGCAACAAATGAAACGTATTGCCGAGGATGATCTGCGCGCCGATCTCCTCGAGCTCTTCAGGGGTCATCGCCTTGACGGAGCCGTAGGTGCCGACGGGCATGAACGCGGGCGTGTCGATGACGCCGCGACGAAACGCGAGACGACCGCGACGCGCGGCGCCGTCTTGTTTCAACAGCTCAAAACGCATGCTGCGAAACCGGCCGTGCGGCGCTACTCGGCGTGATGAGCATGGCGTCGCCGTAGCTGAAGAAACGATACCGCTGCGCCACGGCGTGGCGGTAGGCCGCGAGCGTCGCGGCCTGACCGGCAAACGCGGCCACGAGCATCAGCAGCGACGATTCGGGCAAATGGAAGTTCGTGACCATCGCATCGACTACGCGGAAGGTGAAACCCGGATAGATGAAGAGCCGACTGTCGCCGGCGAACGGCGCCAGCGTTCCCGAACGAGCGGCCGTCTCGAGAGCCCGCACGCTCGTGGTGCCAACGGCCACGACGCGGCCGCCGCGACCACGACACCGTTCCACAGCGGCACACGTCTCGGCCGACACGGCGAGCCACTCGGCATGCAGCTCGTGCTCCTCGACGCGCTCCGTGCGCACGGGCGCGAAGGTACCCGCACCCACGTGCAAGGTCAAAAACGCGCGCTCCACGCCGCGCGCCTCGAGACTAGCGAGCACGGCTCGATCGAAGTGCAACCCCGCCGTCGGCGCAGCGACGGCGCCCGGCGCACGCGCGAATACGGTTTGATAGCGCTCGCGGTCGCTCTCGTCGGCTGGGCGAGCGATATAGGGCGGCAGCGGCACCTGCCCGTGCGCTTCGAGTAACGCCACCGCATCGACGTCGAGCTCGAGCTCGAACAACCGGTCGGCGCGCCCCAGCACGCGAGCTCGCGCACCACCCGGCAGCTCGATCTCCCCACCCGGCTGCGGCACGTGGCTCGCGCGAAGTTGCATGAGAGCGCGGCGAGGCGCTAAGAGCCGCTCCAAAAAGAGCTCGACGCGACCGCCCGTCGGCTTGCGGCCGATGAGCCGAGCCGGCAGCACGCGCGTGTCGTTGAAGACGAGCAGATCGCCGGGCCGAAGCAGCTCCGGCAGATCGGCGAAGGCGCGATCGGCCACGCTTCCCGTGCCACCATCGAGCACGAGCAGGCGGCTCGCGGCACGTTCCGCGAGCGGTGTTTGTGCGATGAGCTCAGGCGGCAGGTCGTAGTGGAACTCGCTCCGTTGCATTGGAGCGGGATTCTAGCCTCAACCCGGCGGGTCGACCGGAATCCGTAGCTCGAGTGTCTCGCGACGCTGGCGGCGCATGACCGTCACCCGCAGCGCCTCGCCCGGCTCGAAGCTCGCCAGAATTCGGATGGCGTGCTCCGGGTTCAGCGGCTCGCGCCCGCCGATGTCGAGGATCACGTCACCATCACGCAGGGTCAGTGCCGGGTTCTTCGGCGCCCGCACGATGAGCAAGCCCTTGTCGGTGCCGAAATAGCTGCCGAGCTCGGGCGTGAGCGCCACGAGCTGCATGTCGGACCAGGGCCGGGAGCGCGCGAACATCCCGGTCCAAGTACCCATGGCCGGCAGCGGCGGGAGGGGCGCGTATGGCGCGAAGAACTGCCCCGGCTGAAACTCGCGCGCCTGGACCTGCACGTTACGGTAGTCGCCATCGCGCAGGACTCGTAGCTCCACGCTCTCACCAGGGTCCACGTTGGCCATCTGCGCCAACAGCAACTCCGACGGCGACTGCTGCCCGCTCGCCGCACCCTGGGTCGAGCCAAGCTCGGCGCCGTCGATCGCCACGATCGTGTCGCCGACGGTCAAGCCCGCCGTGGCCGCTGGTCCGCTCGGGCTCACGCCGACCACTCGCACACCGAGCTCCGTGTCGTCGATGTTGACACCGAGCATCGCACGCTGCCCCGCATAGCGAAACTGGCGCGTGACGTCGTTGACGATCGGACCGGCCACTTCCGCCGAGAGACGCGCCACCTCGCGAGCGGCACTTTCCATTTGCGCGCGGGCACGCTCCATCTCGCTCTCGAAGCTCGCCTGCTGTCTCTCCCACTCCGCCTGCTGACGTTCCTGCTGTCTCTCTAGCTCCGCCTGCTGGCGTTGCTGCTGTCTCTCCCATTCAGCCTGCTGGCGTTGCTGAGCGGTGCTATTAGGCTCCGTCGGCGGCGCAGCGGGCGAAGGTTGGGCAAACGCAGGGCACGCCGTCAACCACAGACAGACTGCCGCCGCCCCGTTCAGTACGTTCTGATTAAGCATGACCTTGCTCCAGCCACGAGACTCTCAAAAACCGTTCCCCTGCGCCTGCACGAAGCGCACGTGGACGAGCGCATT
>Ga0208454_1000589_pt1 | contig 19935 bp, 21 predicted proteins | sample EasRivMeERMZT100_FD_187530 | JGI IMG/M metagenome (GOLD analysis project Ga0208454, IMG submission 187530) | Soil microbial communities from meander-bound floodplain in the East River, Colorado, USA - East River MetaG ERMZT100 (SPAdes) (version 2) | ecosystem: Environmental > Terrestrial > Soil...
ATCGCGCCGGACGGCAACACAACGGCATTCGACGTGCCGACCCGCAGGAGCGGTCTGGGAGACGTCGCCGTCGCTGCCGACGGGTCCGTTTACTTCCTCGAGACAACGGCGAACAAGATCGGCCGTCTGGCCGGCGGAAGGTTCGAAGAGTTTGCGGTTCCCACGCCCCGCGCGGGACTCGTGGCCATCGCCGTGGCGCCGGACGGGGCTGTTTGGTTCACGCAGCTCCGCGGCCATCGGCTCGGCCGCCTGCGGGGCGGCACGATCAAGGAGTTCGCACTGCCGCGCCCGGATGCTCGACCGTTCGGCATCACCGTCGACGGCGCGAACAACGTCTGGTACAGCGACCTCAGTGGATGGCTGGGACGGCTCGACGCAAGCCGTGCGCGCGACCGCTAGGAGTTACTGGATCACCTTGTCGGCTTGTTGCAGCAACGATTGAGGAATGGTGATCCCGAGCGCTCTCGCGGTCTTGAGGTTGACGGTGAGCTCGAATCGGGTCGGTTGCTGAATCGGCAGGTCGCCCGGCTTGGCCCCTTTGAGGATGCGGTCGACGTAGGACGCCGCGCCGCGATAGAGGCTTAATAGCTCGACACCGTACGACATCAGTCCGCCGCTCGCAGTATGGAAGCTATACGGGTAGATCGCAGGCAAGCGATGTCGCGCCGCCAGGGAAATGATGACTTTGCGGTGGGTTGTTGTCACCGCGCCTGGCAGTATGACGAGGGCGCCGTCCGGCGAAGCTGCGAAACTCGTGATTTGCCTCTCCAGGTCTGCGGCGTCTTTCGCGCCGGCCGGGACCAGCTTGACCGGAAACGTCTTGGCTGCAACCTCGACTGCCCGGACGTATGCCGTCCACTCGGGATTGGTCGGATCGAACACGAGCGCGACCCGATTGACCTTGGGCGCGCATTCTCTGATCGCCTGCAGCCACTTGCCGCCGATCGAGGAATCGAAATTGGTGAAACCCGTGATGTTGCCCTCCGGACGAGCGAGATTCGTGACAAAGCCTGCGGCAATGGGATCGGCAACTTGCACAAACACGATCGGAACGGAGAGCGTTTGCTGCCGGAATGCCGTCGCGCTGGATCCACCGAGCGCGACGACGACGTCGGGTTGCAGATCGAGCAGTTCCTTTGCCAGCAGGCCGACGCGGGTCGCGTTGCCATCCGCAAACCGGTAGTCCAGAGCCACGTCCGTGCCCTTCCGCCAGCCGAGCCTGCGTAGCTCGTCCTCGAATGCGGCAAGCCTGGATTGGGTTTGCGGGTCGCCCTGCCCTAGGGGTGAGAGCAGTCCGATACGACGCGCCTTGGCCTGCTGCGACAGCGCGGGTGCAACGGCAAGCGCGCCGCTGCATGAGGCAAGCGCCAGGATTGCCCGGCGACGATCCATGGGTTAGATGCGGCCTTCGTCGACGGCGTGGCAGGCGACGCCGTTCAGGAACTTGGGGGTCTCGACGCGGCAGCGGTCGTTGGCGTGCGGGCAGCGGGGATGAAACGGGCAGCCCGCGGGCGGGGCGAGCGGATTCGGCACCTCGCCCGCGACCGGGGTGCGCGACTTGCCGGTCATGCCGAGGTCGGGCAAGGCGTCGAGCAGCATGCGCGTGTAGGGGTGCCGGGGTTTCGCGAAAAGCTGCGCTGCCGGTGCGAGCTCGACAATCCGTCCCAGATACATCACCCCGACCCGGTCGGCGACCAACGACACGACGGCGAGGTTGTGCGAGATGAAAAGGTAGGTGAGGCCGAGGCGCTCCTGCAGATCCGCCATCAGGTTCAGGATCTGCGCCTGTACCGAGACGTCGAGCGCCGAGGTGGGCTCGTCGCAGATCAGGAGCTCGGGCTCGCCCGCGAGCGCGCGCGCGATCGAGATGCGCTGGCGCTGCCCGCCGGAGAATTCGTGCGGATAGCGCTCGGCGTCGTCCGGGGAAAGCCCCACCTGAACCAGCAGCTCGCCGATCGGTTTTCCGCCGTCCAGGAACATCATCGGCTCGGCGATGATCTTGCGCACGCGCCAGCGCGGGTTCAGGCTCGCATAAGGATCCTGGAAGATCATCTGCAGGCGCCGTCCGAGGAACTCGATGCGGCCCTCGCTCGGCGCGTACAGCCCGGCGATCAGGCGCGCCACGGTCGATTTTCCGCAGCCGGACTCTCCGACCAAGGCCAGGGTTTCTCCCTTGGAAACCTCAAAAGAAACCCGGTCCACGGCGCGCAGGATGCGCCGCGGCTCGCGCTCGATCACGCGGTTGAGCCATGGGCGCGAGACGTCGAAGTCGCGGCTGACCGATTCCAGCTTAAGAAGATGCATGGAGCCAGCAGGCGGCGCGGCTGGTGCCTGCGCTCAGAAGGTGGGGCCGCTCGGCCACGCAGCGCTCGAAGCGCCGCGGGCAGCGCGGATTGAAGGCGCAGCCCGGCGGGATCGCATTCAGGCGCGGCATGGCGCCGTCGATTTGAACGAGACGTTTGGCTTGAGAACCCAGGCGAGGGATGGAACCCATCAGGCCGACCGTGTAGGGATGCTGGGGCGAATGGATCACGTCGCGCACCGGCCCGATCTCGACAACGCGCCCGGCGTACATCACGGCGACGCGCTGCGCGGTCTCGGCGATCACCCCCATGTCGTGGGTGATGAGCATCACCGCGGCGCCGCGCTCGCCGGCGAGGCGCTTGATGAGCGCGATGATCTGCGCCTGGATCGAGACGTCGAGCGCGGTGGTGGGCTCGTCGGCGATCAGCAGGCGCGGCTCGGCGGCGAGGGCGAGGGCGATGACCACGCGCTGGCGCATCCCGCCGCTGAAGTGATGCGGATAGGCGCCGTAGCGCGCCTCGGGCGCCGGGATTCCCACCTCGCGCAAGAGAGACAGGGCGCGTTCCCGGGCCTGAGCCTTGTTCAAAGGCAGGTGAGTGAGGATCGTCTCCTCGAGCTGCTGGCCGATGGTGTACAGCGGGTTGAGCGAGGTGAGCGGGTCCTGGAAGATCACGCCGATCTTGCGGCCGCGGATGCGGCGCATTTCCTCGTGTCTGAGGTGGTCGATGCGCTGGCCCTCGAGGCGCACCTCGCCGGCGGCGATGCGCCCCGGCGGCTCGAGCAGGCCGATGATGGCGAGGCCGGTGATCGATTTTCCCGCGCCCGACTCGCCGACCACGCCGAGCACTTCCCCCGGCGCGATCGAAAAACTGATCGAATCGACTGCCGTGAGCACGGCGCGCCGCGTCGGGAACTGCACGGTCAAATCCTTGACTTCCAAAATCATCGAAGCTTGGGGTTCAGCGCATCGCGCAGCCAGTCGCCGAGCAGGTTGACCGAGAGCACGAGCACGATGAGCGCCACGCCCGGGAACACGGTGATCCACCATTCGCCGGCGAGCAGGAACTCGTTGCCGACACGGATCAGGGTGCCGAGCGAGGGCTGGGTGGCGGGCACGCCCACCCCTAGAAACGAGAGCGTCGCCTCGGTGATGATCGCCGTGGCGATATGGATCGTGACGATCACCAGCACCGGCCCCAGGACGTTGGGCAGGACGTGGGCGAGCATGATGGCGAGCGGGCGTCGGCCGATGACGCGCGCCGCCTGCACGTACTCCTTCTCGCGCTCGACCATGGTCGAGCCGCGCACGGTGCGGGCGTACTGCACCCAGCCGGCGAATCCGATGGAGAGCACCAGGACCGGGACCACGATCTCCTCGTGCCTCTCACCGCCGAGGGCCACTCGCGCCACGCCGTCGATCAGCAGCGCGATCAGGATCGCGGGGAAGGAAAGCTGCACGTCGGCGATGCGCATGATGACCGCATCCACGCGCCCGCCGACATATCCGGCAAGGAGCCCTAAAGAAACCCCCAAAGTCATCGCGAAAACGACCGAGGCGAGCCCGATGCCGAGCGAGATGCGCGCGCCGTACAGGATCGTCGACAGGATGTCGCGCCCCTGGTTGTCGCTGCCGAGCGGAAAAGCGCGCTCGCCGCCCTCGATCCAGGCGGGCGGCTTGAACGCCGCGTTCAGGTCAAGCGCGGCGGCGTCGAACGGGTTCTGCGGCGCGATCCAGGGGGAAAACACAGCCGCGCCGACGCATACCAGCGTCAGCACGGCTGCGGCGACCGTGACCGGCGATCTGCGGAAGCTCCACGCCAGGTCGTGGTCCCAGAGTCTCCTGAAAATCAGCTTCCTCCATCGACCTTGGCGTAACGCGACTCGGGCCGGTCATCGGCCTTGTGCACCGTGGTGACGCCCTTCTTCATCGCCCACGGCCGCAGCTGATGGTGGATCGGCACGTAGTAGTGCTGGTCGCGCGTGTTGACGAGGCCTTCGCGCAGCAGCGCGTCGCGCGCCTTCGGATCGGTGGCGATCTTGATCGCGTCGATGGTGGTGTCGAGCTTCGGGTCCGAGATGCGGCCCTGGTTGAAGTTGCCGTCCGCGCCGGTGGTCTTGGTGCGCACCAGCGACTGCAGCGAGTACTGCGCGTCGAAAGTCGCCACGCCCCAGCCGAGGAGGTACGCGCTGGAGTCGAAGTTGAGGATCTTCGGGATGAAGTTGGAGAACGGGATCGAGTTCAGCTTCACCCGCAGGCCCGCCTTCGCCCACATGCCGACCAGCGCCTGGCAGATCTTCTCGTCGTTCACGTAGCGGTTGTTCGGGCAGTCGAGCGTGAACTCGAAGCCGTCGGGATAGCCGGCCTCGGCGAGCAGCTTCTTCGCGCCCGCCGGGTCGGGCTTCATCACGACGTCGATGTCCTTGGAGTAGCCGTGCACGCCGGGCGCGACCATGATGCCGGCGGGAATCGACAGGCCGCGCATCACCACGCGCTTGATCGCCTCGCGGTCGACCGCCATGTTGAGCGCGCGGCGCACCCTCACGTCCTGGAACGGGTTCTTGTCCTTGACGCTCGAGTACTTGAGCTCCTTGTTGTGCTGGTCCATGCCGATGAAGATGGTGCGCACCTCGTGGCCGTCGAGCACCTTGAGCTTCGACTCCTTGCGCAGGCGATCGACGTCCTGCACCGGCAGGTCGGTGACGAGGTCCACGTCGCCCGAGAGCAGCGCGGACACGCGCGTCGCGTCGGACTTGACCGGGTTGTACACCACGTCGGTCACGTTGCCGTCGAGCTTGCCCCACCAGCCCTTGTGGTGGATGAAGACGATCTCCTTGTCCGGCGCCCAGCCCTTGACCATGTAGGGGCCGGTGCCGTTGGTGTGGCGCGAGGCGTAGATCTCCTCCTTCTTTGCATAGTCCTGCACGTTCTCCGAGCGGTTCTTCTCCGCCCAGGACTTGCTCATGATGCGGAAGTCGACGATGTTCCTCAGCAGGATCGGCACCGGGCCGGTCAGGATGAAGTCCACCGTATGGGAGTCGACCTTGACGACTTCCTTGACGCCGGTGACGTAGATCTGCATCGTGCCCTGCTTCTGCTGGATCCGGCCGAACGAGAACACGACATCATCGGCGGTGAAATCGCTCCCGTCGTGGAACTTGACGCCCTTCCTCAGGTTGAAGCGCCACTGCGTGTCGGACATCTGCTTCCACCCCGTCGCGAGGCACGGCTCGGCCTGGTACTGCCTGTTGTAGCGCGTGAGCCCTTCGTAGGTGTGCTGCAGGATCGAGTTGGTGGTGGCGTGGTTCTGCGAGTGCGGATCGAGCGTCAGGATGTCGTTCTGCGCTGCCCATTTCAGGTTCACCCCGTAGGCGGGGAGCGCGGCGAACGCCAGTATCAACAAGAGCTTTCTCATGGTTCCTCCTCGTGTCGTTTCTATTTGATCGGCAGCGCTTCCTCGACCAGCGCTGCGAGGTAACCCGCTCCCAGCGGAATCACCTCGTCGTTGAAATCGTACTGCGGATTGTGCAGGAAACAGGGAGCCGCTTCACCGCCGGCTCCGCCCCCCTGGCCGAGAAACACGTAGGCCCCGGGACGCGCCTGCAGCATGTACGAGAAGTCCTCCCCGCCCATGGTCGGCGCGTGCTCGGTGATCACGTTGTCCTTGCCGAACAGGCGCTGGCCGACGCGCGCCGCGAACTGCGCCTCGCGCGCGCTGTTGATGGTCGCCGGGTAGCCGCGGGTGTAGCTGATTTCCGCGGTGCAGCCCATCGCTTCAGCGGTTTTCGAACAAATTTGTTTCAACCTCTGTTCCGCGAGGTCGCGCGTTGCGGGACGGAAGCTGCGCACCGTGCCGACCAGCTTGACGAAGTCGGGCACCACGTTGAAGGCGCCGAGCTGGCTCGTCTGCATCGAGCAGATGCTCACCACCACCGCGTCGACCGGCTCGACGTTGCGGCTGGCGATGGTCTGCAGCGCGGTGATGATCTGCGCCGCCGCCACCACCGGGTCGACGACCAGGTGCGGCATGGCGCCGTGGCCGCCGCGCCCGCGCACCGTGACGATGACTTCATCGGTCGCGGCCATCACCGGGCCGGCGCGCACCGCCATCTGGCCGGCGGGCAGCCCGGGCCAGTTATGGAGCGCGTACACCTCGTTCGCCGGGAAGCGCTCGAACAGGCCTTCCTTCACCATCACCTGGCCGCCGCCGCCGCCTTCCTCGGCGGGCTGGAACACGAGGTAGGCGGTGCCGTCGAAATTGCGCGTTTCGGCAAGATAGCGCGCGGTGCCCAGCAGCATGGTGGTGTGGCCGTCGTGGCCGCAGGCGTGCATGCGGCCCTCGTTCGTCGACTTGTGGGCGAACGTATTCGCTTCGTGCATCGGCAGGCAATCCATGTCGGCGCGCAGCGCGATGGCTTTTCCGCCGTTCTTTTTTCCGGGGATGACGCCGACCACGCCGGTCTTGGCGAGACCGACATGGGTCTCGATGCCGAGCTTCTTCAAGTACTCCGCCACGACCTTCGACGTTCGTTGTTCCTGAAACGACAGCTCCGGGTGCGCGTGGAGGTCCCGCCGGATCCCGGTCAGCTCGGGGTGGTACTGGCGGATGCGGTCGACGGGGCTGGTCATATCGGGCGCAGGCGAAGGCGCGGGTCGACCGCATAGTAAAGGAGATCGACCACCAGGTTGATCACGACGAAAAAGAGGGCAATCAGGCAGAGGTAGGCGGCCATGACCGGCACGTCGGCGACGCTCACCGCCTGGATGAACAGCAGCCCCATTCCCGGCCACTGGAACACGGTCTCGGTGATGATCGCGAAGGCGATGATGGCGCCGAGCTGCAGCCCGGTGATCGTGATGACCGGGACCAGCGTGTTCTTGAGCGCGTGCCCGAAATGCACCGCGCGGTCGGTGAGGCCGCGCGCGCGGGCGAAGCGGATGTAGTCGGTGCGCAGCACCTCCATCATTTCCGAGCGCACCAGCCGCTGGATCAGCGTCATCTGGAAAAGCCCGAGCGTGATCGCCGGCAGCACCAACGCCCGCAACCCCGAGGCCGTGAGGAGTCCCGTGCTCCACCAGCCGATCTGCACCACGTCGCCGCGGCCGAAGGAGGGCATCCAGCCGAGCTGCACCGAGAACACCAGGATCAGCAGGATGCCGATGAGGAAGGTCGGCAGGGAAACGCCGGCGAGCGACACGGCCAGCAGGACCTGCGAAAAGAGCGACCGGGGCCGCAATGCGGTGTACACGCCCATGGGAATGCCCGCCAGGAGCGCGAACAGCGCCGCAACGATCGAGAGCTCGAGCGTCGCCGGCAGCCGCTCCACGATGAGCCTGGAAACCGGCTGCACCTGGCGCAGGCTGAGGCCGAACTCGCCCTGCAGGGCATTCGCCACGAACTTCACGTACTGCACGTAAAAGGGCTGGTCGAGGCCGAGGGCGCGCGTCACTTCGATGCGCTGCTCGGGGGTCGCGTCCTGCCCCAGCATGAAGGTCACGGGATCGCCGACGAAGCGGAACAGCGAGAAGGCGATCAGGCCCACGGTCAGCATGACGAGGACCGCCTGGGCGATGCGCCGCAGGATGAACGCAGCCATTTTGAGAGAATGTTACCCGATGTCTTTCGCGGAAAAGCTCATCGGCTGGCAGCGCCGCCACGGGCGCCACGGCCTGCCCTGGCAGGGCACGCGCGATCCCTACCGCATCTGGCTCTCCGAGATCATGCTGCAGCAGACCCAGGTCGGCACCGTCGCTCCTTACTATATGAGGTTCATCCAGAAGTACCCGACGGTCGAGGCGCTCGCCGCCGCTTCGGAGGACGAGGTCCTGCAGCTCTGGAGCGGACTTGGCTACTACGCACGGGGACGCAATCTCCACAAGGCGGCCCAGGAAATTCAACGCTGCGGCTTTCCGCGCACCGCCGCGCACATCGCGGAGCTGCCGGGCATCGGCCGCTCGACCGCGGCGGCGATCGCGGTGTTCGCGTTCGGCGAGCGCGCCGCGATCCTCGACGGCAACGTCAAGCGCGTGCTGGCGCGCCGCTACGGGATTGCGGACAAGGATGAGCTTTGGCTTCTCGCGGAAAGGCTCTTGCCGCGGAAGAACGTCGAAACATATACCCAGGCGCTGATGGATCTCGGCGCGACGGTCTGCACGCGCAACCCGGACTGCGGCGTGTGTCCGGTCCGGGCGGGCTGCGTGGCGAGGAAGACCGGGCGCATCGCCGAGCTGCCCGCGGCGCGGCCGCGGAAGGCTCTGCCGCTGAAAAAGGCGACCTGGTTCGTCTATCGGGATGCGGGCCGGGTGCTCCTCGAGCGGCGTGCGTCGTCGGGCATCTGGGGAGGCTTGTGGTGTTTCCCCGAGCGTCCACTCGTCGCGGCGAGCGATCCGAAAATGCTCGCGACGATCGACCACGGCTTTACGCATTTTCGGCTGCGGATCCACCCGGTGCTGCAAGAAGTGAGGAAAGGCGCGCGCATCGCATTCCCGGGGCTGTGGGTCGATCTGGACGACGCCCTGCGCGCGGCGATCCCGACGCCGGTAAAGAATCTCTTACAGGAATTGCAGAGAAACGCGACACGAGGCAGCCGCAGCCGGCGATAGCACCGCGGCGGGCGCGGTATGAAAATGCTCGCATGAAAAACGAAGGGCGCGGCCGCTAGCCGCGCCCTCCGGGATTGCCTCTCAAGCGGCGATCGAATCAGCGACTACACGACGGAGCGGGCTGCGCTCCTTGTTTGGCCCTACCGGGTACCGGCTCGGAGTCGGTTGCTCGGATGGGGCTGGTAACAGCGGGTCGGTCACTTCCTCGTTCGTGTGTAGAGCATGCGCTACACGCGTCGAATAATCTACGGCAGTCCCCTAGTCCGGTCGGACTAGGGCGTGCACGCGTTCCAGGCGCACCTCGGCGTCGTCCAGCTCGAGCAGCGCCTGCTTGGTCTCGAGCGACATCGGCAGCAGCTCGGCGAGCCGCGAGGCCACCCACGAGCACGAGTCCAGTCGGTGCGGCTGCTCGATGAGCCCCGGGTGCTGCTCGATCAGGCGCTCGAGGAGCCGCACGCAGCGGGAGAGCTTTTCCGGCGGGACGCCATCGGCTTCCTCGGCCAGAAGCTCCACGCTGGCGCGCGCGAGGCCGTCGGGCTGCACCCGGCGCTCCAGGATGCGAAAGCGCCGCTCCGCGCGCGCGATCACCTGGAGCACGCCGAGCTGCGGCATGTCCCATTCGGCGATCCGCGCCAGGCAGCCGACGGCCGCGGGCAGCGCCGGCGCGCCGACTTCCTTTCCTTCGCGGATCAGGCACACGCCGAAGGGCGAGCCGTCCTTCAGGCACGCCTTCGCCATGTCCATGTAGCGCGCCTCGAAAATGCGCAGCGGCAGCCGGCCGCCGGGGAACAGCACCGTGTGGAGCGGGAAGAGCGGGAGGTCTTCTATGGGGGGGGTTCTTCGGTCAGGCCGCGGTGACGGACGAGCACCTTCCAGTCCGCCCGGAACGCGGCCGCCAGCTTCTCCGCCAGGTACACCGAGCGGTGGCGGCCCCCGGTGCAGCCGATCGCCACGGTGACGTGGCTGCGGTTCTCGCGCACGATCTCGGGCAGCCAGCGCGCGAGGAGCGCGCGCACGTCCTCGAGCCACTGCTGCGCGAGCGAATCGCGCCCGAGGTAGTCGATCACCGGCGCGTCGCGCCCGGTCAGGGGGCGCAGCTGCGCGTCGTAGTGCGGGTTGACGATCATGCGCGCGTCGAGCACCCAGTCGGCATCGAGCGGGATGCCCTGCTTGTACGAGAACGACTCGAACAGCAGCGTGAGCGCGCCGGCGCCCAGGCCGAGCAGGTCGCGGATCCAGTTCTGCAGCACGCGCGGCTGCAGGTCGCTCGTGTCGATGCGCTGCCCGAGCGGCGCGACGCCCTCGAGGAGCGCGCGCTCGCGCTCGATCGCCTCGGGCAGCGACAGGCTGCCCGACAGCGGGTGGCGCCGCCGCGTCTCGGAGAAGCGCCGCAGCAGGGTCGGGGTGCTTGCCTCCAGGTACAGCACCCGGCACTCGAAGCCGCGGTTCTTGAGGCGCTCGACGTTCTCCGACAGCGCCGGCAGCGAGGCGCTGCGCGCATCGACGCTCACCGCGACGCGCTCGTGGCCGGCCTCGAGAGTGAGGAAGTCGACCACCTCGAGAAGCAGCGTCGCCGGCAGGTTGTCGACGCAGTAGTAGCCCGCGTCCTCCAGGACCTTCAGCGCGATACTCTTTCCGGAGCCGGAAAGTCCGCTGACGACGACTAGGCTTTGAGGCACTCGCTCATGAACTTCTTGCGCGCGCGTCGCCCTTCATGCCTTTGGCCGAGGCCTGCTTGTTGCAATCGGCCATCCGCTCCTGCTGAGCCGTGGGTTTTTTCTCCTGGGCCTGGGCCGAAAACGATAGCGCCATGCCGATCAGGATCGCTCGAAGCACCATCACGGGTCTCCTTTCTCGATTTCCTGCGTTTGCCGCGCGAGGAACTCGGCCATCGAGTCGATGCCGCGCAGCTTGAGGATTTCGTTGCGCACCGCGGCCTCGACCAGCACCGCGAGGTTGCGGCCGGCGGCCACCGGGATGATGACCTTGCGGATGGTGACGCCGAGGATCTCCTCGCTGAGCTCGGAGAGCGGCAGCCGCTCGGTGGGATCGCGCGCCGCGCCGGCCGTGCCGGGGGCGGGGCGGGCGAGGTGCGCCACCAGCCTGAGCTTCATTTTGCGCCGCACCGCGGTCTCGCCGAAGATGGTGCGGATATTGAGCACGCCCAGGCCGCGCACCTCGATGAAGTCCTTGAGGAGCGCCGGGCAGCGCCCCTCGAGCCCGCCGGCGCCGAAGCGCGACACTTCCACCACGTCGTCGGCGACCAGGCCGTGGCCGCGGCTGATGAGCTCCAGCCCGAGCTCGCTCTTGCCGACGCCGGACTCGCCGGTGATCAGCACCCCGAGGCCGAGCACGTCCATGAACACGCCGTGCAGCTCGACGGTCTCGGCGAGCGCCTTGGCGAGGTAGCGCGCGAGGCGCTCGATCACGCGCGGCGCGGGCAGCGGCGAGGTGAAGAGCGGCGTGCGCGTGCGCGTCGCCGACTCGACCAGCGCCGGCGGCGGCGCGACGCCGTCGGCGACGATCACCGCGGCGGGCGAGGACTCGAGCAGCTTGTCGACGAAGCCGCCGACGATCCCGGCCTCGTAGGCGCCGATGACCTGGATGCTGTTGGGATGGGTGAGGTTGAGGTGGCCGATGAGGGACGCGGCCTGCGCCGCCTCGCGCCGCACGGCGGCGGTGCCGCCTTCGCGGCCTGCTACCCAGGCGAGCGACAGCGACTCGCGGTTGTCGTCATGCAGCCGCGCGACGTTGACCTGCAGCATCCGGCTGCCAAGCGGCGATCAGCTGGTGGAGGGCGGCGGCGTCGGGCGCCGTGGTCATCGCTTCGCGCAATGCCTTGTCGGAGAACATCTGCGCGAGCTCCGACAGGATCTGCAGGTGCTTCTCGGTGGCCTTTTCCGGCACCAGCAGCACGAACACCAGGCTGACCGGGTTGCCGTCGGGAGCGTCGAACGGCACCGGCTGCGCGAGCCGCACGAAGGCGCCGAGCGCTTCCTTCAGGCCCTTGATGCGGCCGTGCGGGATGGCGACCCCCTGGCCCAGGCCGGTCGAGCCGAGGCGCTCGCGCGCGAAAAGGCTGTCGTACACCAGGCTGCGCCCGATGCCGTCGAGGTTCTCGAACAGCAGCCCCGCCTGCTCGAACAGGCGCTTCTTGCTCGACGCCTGCAGGTCGACGCTCACGTGCGAAACGGACAGGATCTTGGAAACGAGGGTCATGTAGGGCAATGAGGCCGCGGGTTCATGCTCTCTTGTCGTAGAGTTTATCTTTGTATTTGAGAACCTGCCGGTCGAGCTTGTCCGCCAGCAGATCGATCGCGGCGTACAGGTCGCCTTCCTCGCTTTCGCAGTGCAGGTCCTTGCCGCTCACGTGCAGCGTCACCTCGGCCTTCTGCGTCAGCTTGTTTGCCGTGAGGATGACGTGGGCGTCGATCACGTGGTCGAAGTGGCGGGTGACGCGGCCGATCTTCGATTCCACGTAGCTGCGGATCGCCGGGGTGACCTCGAGATGATGGCCGCTCACGCTCAGGTTCATGTCACAAGGCCTTTCGCTGGTTGACCGGAGGGATCTGCAGGGACTCCCGGTACTTCGCGATCGTGCGTCGCGCCACCACGATTCCCTGCTCGCCGAGGATCTGCGAAATGCGCGCGTCCGACAGCGGCGCCTTGGCGTCCTCGGCGGCGACGAGCTGCTTGATGAGCGCGCGGATCGCGGTGGAGGAGGCGGCGCCGCCCGCCTCGGTCGCGACGTGGCTGCCGAAGAAGTACTTGAGCTCGAAGGTGCCGCGCGGCGTCGCCATGAATTTCTGCGTCGTGACGCGCGAAATGGTGCTCTCGTGCAGCCCGAGCGTGCCGGCGATTTCGCGCAGCACGAGGGGCCGCATCGCCACCTCCCCGTGCTCCAGGAAATGGCGCTGGCGGTCGACGATCGCCTGCGACACGCGCAGGATGGTGTCGAAACGCTGCTGCACGTTCTTGATCAGCCAGCGCGCCTCCTGCAGCTGCGAGGAGATGCCGGCGCCGCTGCGCGCGGCCGCGGCGAGCTCGGCGTAGAGCCGGTTGATCCGCAGGCGCGGCATCGCGTCGGCATTAAGGCTCGCGCGCCACACGTTGCGCAGCTTCTTCACGATCACGTCCGGGATCACGTAGCGCGCCTCGACCTTGGCGAACGCCGCGCCGGGGCGCGGGTTGAGCCCCTGGATCAGCCGCTGCGCCGCGCGCAGCGCGTCGTCGTCGGCGCCGGTCGCGCTTTTCAGGCGCGTGTAATCGCGCGCGGCGAGCAGGTCGAGATGCTTGTCGACGATTTCGAGCGCGAGGCCGCGCACCACGTCGTCCGGCAGGTTCTTGATCTGCAGGGACAGGCACTCTGCGGGCGAGCGGGCGCCGACGCCGGCGGGCTCGAAGTGCTGCAGGTGGCAAAGCGCGATGCTCAGGTCCTCGAGGCCGGCTTCGGCGTCGCCCGGAAGATGAGCGCTCAGCATCGTCGCGATCTCCTCCAAGCTCTGTGTCAGGTAGCCGTCCTCGTCGAGCGCGTCGATCAGCAGCTCGACGAAGGCGCGGTCGCGGGCACCGAGGTTGGTGAGCGAGAGCTGCGCTCGCAGATGATCGCGCAGCGTCGGCGTGTCCGGCGTGGCATGCGTGCGGTCGCCTTCGTCGTCGTCTTCCGGGCCGCGCCAGTTACTGGCGACTTCGCTCGGCCAGTCCGGGGCGTCCGAGCTCGGGCCCTCGGAGGTGCTCGCCGGCGCCGGGGTTTCCGCCGCCGGCCCCTTTGCCTGAACCTCGACGCCTTCCTCGTGGTCCTCGCGCTCGAGCGCCGGGTTCTCCATCAGGATCCGGTCGATCTCCTGGTTGAGCTCGATCGTGGAGAGCTGCAGCAGCCGGATCGACTGCTGCAACTGCGGCGTGAGCGTCAGGTGCTGCGAGAGGCGAAATTGAAGCGAAGGCTTCATTCGGGAAGACTAGACCCCGCTGCTACATTCGGAAATTTTCACCCAGATATACTCGGCGAACGCTGTCATTATAAACAATCTCCTCGGGATGGCCCGATGCGAGCACCGCCCCCTCGTTGATAATGTACGCGCGATCGCAGATGCCGAGGGTCTCGCGGACGTTATGGTCTGTTATGAGCACGCCGATGCCGCGCTCCTTCAGGAACCTAATGATGCGCTGGATGTCGAGCACCGCGATCGGGTCGACCCCGGCGAAGGGCTCGTCGAGCAGGATGAAGGCCGGCCGGGTGCCGAGCGCCCGCGCGATCTCCAGGCGGCGGCGCTCTCCCCCGGAGAGCGAGATCGCCGCGTGCTTGCGCAGGTGGGCGATGTTCAGGTCCTTCAGGAGCTCGGCGAGGCGCGGCTCGATCTCCTCGGCGCCGAGCCCCTGCAGCTCGAGGATCGCCTGCACGTTCTCCTCCACCGTCAGGCGGCGGAACACCGAGTTCTCCTGCGGCAGGTAGGAGATGCCGAGGCGCGCGCGCCGGTGGGTCGGCAGGTGCGTGAGCTCGCGGCTGTCGAGGTGGATCGAGCCGGCGTCGACCGGGATCAGCCCGACGATCATGTAGAAGCAGGTGGTCTTGCCGGCGCCGTTCGGCCCGAGCAGCCCGACCACCTCGCCGCTGGACACTTCCAGCGACACGTCCTGGACCACGGTACGGTTCTTGTAGCGCTTGCGCAGCCGTTGCGAGCGCAGCTCGCTCATGGACGGGTCATTTTCCCGCTTCCGCGCTCGGCGCCTTGGGCTGGATGATCGCCTTGACGCGGTCGCCCTTGCCCGCGGTCACCTGGTAGAAGTCCGAGCGCTGGTCGACGAAGATGTAGTTGCCGGCGACCTGGTCGCCGCCGCGGTTGACGCGGGCGTTGTCGAACAGCTCGATCTTCTGGTTGCGGTCGTCGAGCTCGATGCGCAGCGCCTCGCCTTCGACCCAGATGCCCTCTTTCTCGCCCGGCTTGGGATCCTGGCGCTGGCGGAAGCGCGCGGGCTTGCCGGTCGCGGTGGCGAACTGGAAGCCTTCGGCGTCCTGGCGCACCACGAGGCGATCGGCGGTGAGCCGGATGGTTCCCTTGGTGACCACGACGTTGCCCTCGAACACGTTCAGCCGCCGCGCGTCGTCGGCGCTCATCTTGTTCGCCTCGACCTGGGTGGGCTGGTCGCGATCCGCTTTCTCCGCGAGGACGGAAGAGCAAGCGAGCAGCGCGGCGGCAATCCAGGCTCGTTTCATTCGGCGGGGTCGGGCGTGAAGCGCGCCACCACGTCGCTGCGCAGGAGGAGCTCGCGCGAGGCGTTGTTGTATTCCATGCCGCGCCCGGTGAGCGAGCGCCGGCCCTCGACGATCTTGACCTCGCGGTCGGTGCGCACCAGCGCGCGGTCGCGCAGCACGTGCAGGAATTCCGTGGTCATGCGCGCCTCGGGCCCCTCGGCCGAGGCATCGCGCACCAGCACCACGTCGCCGTAGAGGAAGATCTCGTCGCCGTCGCGCGAGAGCTGGCCGCGCTCGGCGCGCACCGTGTAGCGCGGCTGGTTCGGCTTGGTCTGCACCACGCGCGGCGCGAAGATCTCGGTGGTGTCGTCGTCGGGGTAGTGCACCATGCGCTCCGCCGACATCACGGTCTCCGCGTCGCCGTCGCGGTTGTAGGTGGTCGTCGTGAACTTCGCCACGATGTAGTCGGGGTCGTGGCGGCGCAGGGCCGGCGGCGCGTCTTCCTCGCGCACCGTACGTTCCAGGTAGAAGGTGAGCAGCGCCAGCGCGAGCATCAGGCCGAGCGGGAACAGGCGGGTGGTGGAGAATCTCATCCGAGATACGACTGCAATGCCTTTTCCAGCGTGCGCTGCGCGCGCATCACGAGCTCGCACACCTCGCGCGCGGCGCCGCGGCCGGCCGGCGCCGTCGCCACGTAGTGCACGCGCGCGCGCACCGCTTCGGGCGCCTCGCGCGGCGCGCAGGCGAAGCCGCAGCGCGTGAGCACCGGCAGGTCGACCAGCTCGTCGCCCATGTAACCGATGCTTTCAACAGTCAGATCTTTTTCACGGGTGATTTTCTGGAAAGCGGCCAATTTGTCCTCGATGCCCTGCAGCACGTCCTTGATGCCGAGCTCGGCAGCGCGCAGCGCCACCGCCGCGGAGCTCCGCCCGGAGAGCAGCGCGCACGCGACCCCGCTCGCCGCGAGCATCTTCAGGCCGTGGCCGTCGTGGGCCGAGAACGCCTTCAGCTCCTCGCCCGCCGGGCCGTAGAGGAGCGTGCCGTCGGTGAGCACGCCGTCGACGTCGAAGATCATGAGACGCACCCCGCGCGCCCGCTCGAGCGCTTCTGCAGACGACTCTTTCAAATTACTCTGGCGCGGAAAAGGTCGTGCATGTTGAGCGCCCCCACGAGCGCGCCGCGCGCGTCGGTCACCAGGAGCTGGTTCACCTTGTGGCTCTCCATGATCTGCACCGCCTCGACCGCGAGCGCCTCGGGGCGGATGGTGCGCGCGCCCGGCGTCATCAGGGCGTCGACCGGCGTGGCGGCGAACTCCACGCCCTTCTCGAGCGCGCGCCGCAGGTCGCCGTCGGTGAAGATGCCGCGCACCTGATCGGCCTCGTCCACCACCGCGGTCATGCCCATGCGCCCGCGCGTCATCTCGGACACCGCCTGCATCGCGCTCACGCCGCTCTTCACGCGGGCGAGCTCCGCCCCGCTGCGCATCACGTCGGAGACGTGAATGAGCGCCTGGCGCGGCAGCTGGCCGCGCGGGTGGCTGCGCGCGAAGTCGTCGGCCGAGAAGCCGCGCTTGTCGAGCAGCGCGACCGCGAGCGCGTCGCCCAGGGCGAGCGCGGCGGTGGTGCTCGCCGTCGGCGCCAGGTTGTGCGGGCACGCCTCCTGCGCCACGCCGGCGTCGAGGTGCACGTCGGCGTCGCGCGCGAGCGCGGAGTCGGGCTTGCCGGTGAGCGCGATCAGCTTGGCGCCGCGGCGCTTCACCAGCGGCACGATCTGCAGCAGCTCCTCGCTCGCGCCCGAGTACGAGATGGCGATGAACACGTCGCCGGTCTCGACCATGCCGAGGTCACCGTGGCTCGCCTCGGCCGGGTGCACGAAGTACGCCGGGGTCCCGGTGCTGGCGAGCGTCGAGGCGATCTTGCGGGCGATGTGGCCCGACTTGCCCATGCCGCTCACCACCACCCGGCCCTTGCGCGCCGCGATCAGCTCGACGGCGTCGACGAAGCGCTGATCCAGGCGTGTGATGAGCGCGCGTACCGCGTCGGCCTCGATTTCCAGCACGCGCCGCCCGAGCTCCAAGGCCGAGCTGCCGTGATTTGTTTTTGCGGCTCGGGAAGCTGCGTTGCCTTCAACGCGCGGTTTCTGCGCTGCCTTGCCTTCAACGCGCGGTTTCTGCGCTGCCTTTATCATCCGCGGTGAGTATAGCCCATGGACCTTAGCGCCATCGTCGTCAATCCGGGCCTTCAGGCGGTGCTCGTGCTGCTCGCGTCGAGCGTGCTCGCGGTCGCCGCGTGCAGGAGCCTGCGCCTGCCGCCCATGATCGGCTATCTCGTCACCGGCCTGGCGCTCGGGCCGCATGCCCTGGGCGTGGTCTCGGAGCGCGAAGAGATCAACCGCCTCGCCGAGTTCGGGGTGGTGTTCCTGATGTTCTCGATCGGCCTGGAGTTCAGCCTGACGAAGCTGAAGTCGATGCGGCGCCTCGTGTTCGGGCTGGGCCTCGCGCAGGTCGGCGCCACCCTCGCGCTCGCGGTCGGCGCGGCGGCCGCGTTCGGCGCGCCATGGCAGATGGGGCTCGCGCTCGGCGGCATCATGGCGATGTCGTCGACCGCGATCGTGTCGAAGCTCCTCGCCGAGCGCGGCGAGCTCGACAGCGCGCACGGCCGCGAGGTGATCGCGGTGCTGCTGTTCCAGGACCTCGCCGTGGTGCCGCTGCTGGTGCTGATCCCGGTGCTCGGTCAGCCCGCCGACGCGATCGGCCTCGCGGTGGCGGCCGCGCTCGCCAAGGCCGCGGCGGCGCTCTTCATCGTGATCGTCGGCGGGCCGAGGCCGATGCGCGCGTGGCTGCGGACCGTCGCGCGCCGGCGCACGAACGAGCTGTTCGTGTTGAACGTGCTGCTGGTGATCCTGGTCGCGGCGTTCATCACCGCCGCTGCGGGCCTGTCGCTCGTGCTCGGCGCGTTCCTCGCGGGCATGCTGATCTCCGAGACCGAGTACCGCTTCCAGGTCGAGCAGGACATCAAGCCGTTCCGCGACGTGCTGCTCGGCCTGTTCTTCATCACTGTGGGCATGATGCTCGACCTGGGCCTGGTGGCCGCTCAGTTCTGGCTGGTGGTGCTGTTCCTGGTCTTGCTGATGATCGCGAAATTCGTCCTCATTGCCGGGCTTTCCAGGACGTTTGGCGCCGCGACCGGCACGGCGCTGCGCGTCGCGCTCGCGCTCGCGCAGGGCGGCGAGTTCGGCTTCGTGCTGCTGCCGCTCGCCGGGATCGCGGGCATCGTGCCCGACGCCCTGCTCCAGCCGCTGCTCGCGGCGATGATCGTGTCGATGCTGTGCACGCCGTTCGTGATCGCCGCGAGCGACCGCATCGTGCTGCGCCTGTCGCGCACGGAGTGGCTGCAGCGCTCGCTCGAGCTGCACCGCGTCGCGGTGCAGTCGCTCGAGGCCGAGCGCCACGTGGTGATCGTGGGCTACGGCCGCAACGGCCAGCGCCTCGCGCGGCTGCTCGAGGCCGAGGGCGTGCGCTACGTCGCGCTCGACCTCGATCCCGAGCGCGTGCGCGAGGCCGCCGCCGCGGGCGACACGGTGGTGTTCGCCGACGGCCTGCGGCGCGAGGCGCTGATCGCGGCGGGCATCACGCGCGCCGCGGCCGTGGTCCTCACCTTCGCCGACGTCGCGACCGCGGTGCGGGTGCTCGCGCACATCCACGACATCAACCCGTCACTTGCGGTGATCGTGCGCGCGCGCGACGAGGCCGACATCGCATCGCTCACCGCCGCGGGAGCCTCCGAAGTGGTGCCCGAGGCGTTCGAGTCGGGGCTGATGCTCGCTTCGCACGCGCTGGTCTGGGTCGGCGTGCCGTTCAGCCGCGTCATGCGGCGCGTGAGCCAGGTGCGCGGCGAGCGCTACGGCCTGCTGCGCGGCCTGTTCTACGGCCGCGAGCGCGAAGACAGCGAGGGCGACGCCGGCGCGCAGCTCCACTCGGTGACGCTCGAGCAGGGTGCGCGCGCCATCGGCCGCACGCTGGAGGAGCTCGACCTCGGGGTTCAGGTGCGCGCCGTGCGGCGGCGCGGCGTCAAGGCGAAGCTCGACCCCGCATCGGCGCGCGAGCTGCAGGAAGGCGACGTCGTGGTGCTGCTCGGCGCTCCCGACGCGCTCGCGGTCGCGGAGGAGCGCCTGGCGGCGCGCTAGGGGCGCGATCGCTCGAGGAGCTCGCGCGCGGCGGCGTGCCGTGCAACGACCCGCGAGCTCGGCCAGCGGCGCAGCGCGCGCTCGCCCATTTCCACCGCCGCCGCAGGATCTTCGGCGAGCGGCAAAGACTGGTAGAGCCACGGCGCGACCTGCGCGCCGAGCGGGCCGCGCGCGGCGGCACGCAATTCTTCCAGCGCCGCCGAGACCTCCTCGGCCGGCGCGAGCGTGCGCCCGCTGGCGATGACATAAGCGCGATCGAAGCGCTGATAGTCGAAAAGCGACCAGGCAAGCGCGGCGAGCGCCGCCGCGCTCGCCGCCAGCAGGCAAAGCCGCACCGGCACCGCCGGAAGCTTCACGGTCGTTGCCGACGCGATTCCGGCGATCAGCGAGGCGAGGCAGAGAACGTGCGCGTACCAGAGCGGCTCCTCGACGAGGGCGTGCAGGCTGATCGTTCCGACCGCCGCGACGATCCACCACTGCGGCAGCGCCGGGCTGTCGCGCAGGTTGTGCCACGCCCTCGTCCACCAGCGCAGCGCCGCGATGAGAATGAGCGCAGCGCCGATCAGGCCGGTTTCGGCGAGCAGTTGCAGCGCGATGTTGTGCGCGGAAGTCCAGACCACTTCGTAGGCGCTCAGGATCGGCGGCAGGCCGG